>ERZ808270.863-NODE-863-length-15273-cov-13.996780_pt1 | contig 15273 bp, 11 predicted proteins | sample MGYA00521082_ERZ808270 | MGnify/ENA primary metagenome ERZ808270 (study PRJEB31516, sample SAMN03275594) | gut metagenome | biome: mammalia-associated habitat; material: feces | host: Papio cynocephalus | place: Kenya | collected 2012-07-27 ... | reverse complement strand
GTTGGTAGAATTTAATTGATAAATTGCGGGTACGTCAAATTGGACAACCTACTTTACAATACGAATATAATCTTTCTTTAAATGTAGGGTAAACTGTATCCATACTTTTGTCTATTAATTTCCAATCATTCAAAGATAAAGATTTATTATTGTTTATTCTACCATGTATCAAATTATAAATGTATAGTTTACTTGAATTTTCTGAATGACACAATGTTTCAGTATTTACAATTTTTTCATTATTGTCCTTTCTTTTTTCCAAGGATTCGCACAAAGCTTTTAGGTGTTCATTAAGCAGTTCAAGACGCATGCAACGCTGTTTATTTCTTTCAGTGATATAGAATAAAATAAGAACCAACAATATAACAATAAAAACGGAAACAACAACAAAAATTGTTCTTTCGTTTACATCCTTATTAAGGCGGGCGATTTCTCTTTCCTTTAAATTATAATTATATAGAGAATGAGCTGTTGCTACAGATTCTGATACAGACATCTTTTGTATAGAATCCGAATATAACTTGTTTCTTTTGATATAATAGCGTATCTTGTCAAGGTCGCATGTTTCAGTATAATAGGCGACCAATCTTCTTGATGCTTCTTCTTTAGCATACACAGTGCCAATTGCCATCAATTTCTTATCATAGCAGAATGACGAATCCATCTTACCCTCCAATTCATAAGCCTTTGCCAATATACTATAAGCTGGAGAATAACACTCAACATTCATGGAATGAATATATTGCAGCAACAATTCCCTTGCTTCTTTTGCCTTGCCAATACTAACATATTGTGACGACAAAACCAGAATAACACCTTGACGAAGTTCATCATTATGAATTGCATCCGACAAGTTCAATGCCCTGTTTAATATATTGACAGCTTTATTAGGTTTCTCCAGATACCTGTAAGTCTGTGTATATCACGCATGCCATGAATCATATTAACAGTATCTTTCAGCATAGAATCACACTTGAACGACTGTTCATACATTTCAAGGGCATCGTCATACAAGTTCTGATAAAACAATAACGTACCGCTCTGACTGTAAACTTTACTTTTGAAAGCCAAAGGAGTATCGTCGTCAGAAATATCCAGTGCAGTCTGAAACCACTTCAAAGCCTGCGGGGCATCGTTGTGCTCAACGAAATACTTACCGAGAAGATAATAAGCATCACGTCTCTTTGTCTTGTCGCCATGGTTCTCAAAATAGTCTGCCACACGGAATACAGTGCTGTCTATTTGCGGCTCATACAAATTGTTGGATGCCTTGATTTTCAAAAGGTCATAATACATCCGGTCTGCATTTGTCTTAATATCCTTTGCAGGCACACTTTTTAACAAAGCCTTTGCCCTCTCCGGCAGGCTGTCGCACAGCGAGTCAATGTAGACAAGTCGTTGAGGATAAGAATGACTGCAAAAGCATAAACACGAAACTGCCAATACTATAATAACAAAAGTAGCGACATACAGTATTTTGATTTGTCTTCTTGAAAGTTCCGGGATAATGTTCATCTGCGTCAGTGTTCAATGTCATTTTTAATGATAATATTTATACATCGGCAAATATAAGGATTATTTATGAAAAAACTTTAATTCGAGAGAATTATTATATCATAATGGGATTTTTCTCCTGTACATATTGGAGAAATATGCAACTTTTTCAATATCTTTGCATCATATATATAAATCTAATAACGAACTACTGTCACCTAAAATGAAAAAACTTATTATTTGCATTGCATTCGTATTTTCTGTCTGCATGGCATTCGCCAACGAGACGATAAAAGAAGACTTCAACACGCTGAAGAATGGAACGTCATACAATGGCAACGTTTCTCTGCCAACCGGCACATGGGAGATGTCGAAAGTAGTGGGAAACACTTCAAACGGCACTACATCCGTGAAATTCAATGCCAATGACGGATTCATCGTTTCACCGACCTTCAACAAACTGGTAAAGGTCGGATTCTACTACCGTTCTGGCGGAAGCAATAAACCGGTTACTATATCTTATACAACCGACGACGGGAATACATGGACTGAACTTGAAACTTTTACGATTAAAAGCAGCTCGTCGGCTTTTTCTGCCTACAGCAAGAAAACTGGACTGGAGAATGTCGATAATGTGAGAATCCGCATTGCATGTTCTTCATCTAACGTCTTCATAGATGATTTCTCCGTAACCATATCTACTGGCGAAGAGCCTGGCGGACCTGTGGTTGACCCCGACGACCCTACATATATTACAACAGGAGTGCCTATTCCTACAAAACCATTTCCGGAGGCGAAACACACATATTATATATCTCCTGACGGCAACGACACAACGGGCGACGGATCGTTTGAAGCTCCATGGTGCAACATTGCCGTGGCTTACGCAAAGGCGGAAGCTGGAGACCATATCGTTTGCCGGGGCGGAACTTATAAGATTAACCACTATGGAACGGACGGAAAGCTGACGGTGCGCATGACGAAAAACGGCACCGCTGAGCATCCCATTGTTATACGCCCATACGAGGACGAAAAACCGGTGTTCGACTTCGAACAGCAGCTTCTCGATTGCCACCGCGACAAGTCGAAGGTTGGCGACCGAGGCATCCTCTTATCCGGAGACTACCATTATATCTTTGGTCTGCACATCACGCATGCTGCCGACAACGGCATTAAACTTGAAGGGTCGCACAATAGGATTGAACGCTGCGAGTTTTCATATAATCTCGATACAGGACTGCAACTCGGTTTCGGACATGATTTCTCCGCTTCCGGACACGGGTCGAGCAACAATGGAGAATTCTGCGCCTACAACGACATCGTGGACTGCGACTCTCACCACAACTGCGACTTCGACATGAACTATGGATCGGATGCCGACGGCTTTGCCTGCAAGATGCACAACGGAAAGGGCAACCGCTTCATTAGATGCCGAGCATGGAGAAATTCTGACGATGCATGGGACTTGTATGAAACTGACTACAGCGTGGTTCTCGCCGAATGCTGGGCATGGGAAAGCGGAAAAGCTGAAGACCATACTTGGGTTAAGGAATATCTTGACGGCACGGCTTCGTTCTCGGGCAACGGCAATGGCATTAAACTCGGAGGCAACGGATCTGGCGGTTCATCTAAAGGTATTCATTATGCCTACAACTGCATTGCCTTTGGATGCAACAAGTCGGGCAGCGTGAAGGGATTCGACTGCAACAGCCACAAGGACGGACACGTAATCATCGGTTGTCTGGCTTTCGACAACGGCTATGACTTTATGTTTGAATCGGGCGGCTCTGAACAAAACACGGCTTTCTATAACAATATTTGCCTTGGTCGACAGGAAATATGCGTTGGCACTGACGACTACAACGCTCTCAACTTCACTCCTTCTAAAAACGGATGGACTAATCATCTGGTGACGGGAGCTACAAAAGACGACTTCGTTTCGCTTGACGAAGACGATGCTCTTATGCCTCGCAGCATCGACGGGTCGTTGCCTCGCCGATTCGGGCGTTTGGCTAAAGACAGTAAAATGATTGATGCCGGTTCTGCTGAACATGACATTCCAGAGTCGCTTCTGACTGATTTCCCATTCCTGAAGCGCACCATCACGGGCAGTTCCCGCGACCTCGGACCATACGAACGTAAAGATACACCTACCGCAATAAACAGTATTGATGTATCCAAGAATGCTTCGCCCTGCAAGATTATTAACAGCCACGGCATTCTGATTCGCCATGGCAATGCTTATTATAATGTGTTTGGCATGAAAATGAAGAACAAGGAATAATCCCCCTTATTCCGGCAACTCATTTAAATAAACAGGATAGGCGGCATAGACAAATCCATTTTGTCTATGCCGCCTATATTCAATATCTTGAGTCTTAAAGGCTCAACAAAGAGCGATCAATACTCGTCCTCGTTGAAGAGGAAATCTTCTTTGGTCGGATAATCAGGCCAGATATCTTCGATACTCTCGTAAACATCGCCTTCATCCTCAATCTCCTGCAAGTTCTCAAGAACTTCAAGCGGCGCCCCCGAACGAGTAGCATAATCTATCAACTCGTCCTTCGTTGCAGGCCATGGCGCATCTTCAAGCTTAGAAGCCAATTCAAGTGTCCAATACATAGTAACTAAATATTATGATTTGCATTAATTTGCGGAATTAAGCCCTACGACTGTCATCCGTCTTTAAAATTAGCCGCAAAAATAATATATTTTTTCTAATTTACAAGTTTTTCTTCCATATTTTTTCGCGCACACCGTTATTAAAGTTTAATTTACGTGCGAGAACATACAAATAATCAGACAAGCGGTTGATATATTCCAACACTTCTGGGTCTATCTCCGTTTTCTCTGCAAGCAGGAAGATACGTCTCTCCGCACGCCGACATACCGTACGACAAACATGCGCAAGGGCTCCCTCATGGCTTCCTCCAGGCAGGATAAATGCCGTTTGCTGCGGCAAGCTGCCAAGCAAATGATCAATCTCGCCTTCAAGAATCTTCACTTCCTCGGCATTAAGCGTAAACGACGGTGCAAGCTCCGTCTGTGTCTTGTCGGTAGCAAGATAAGAACTGATAGTAAAGAGTACACGCTGTATCCTCACGATAAGGTTTTTATCATCACCGTCTTTCATAAACGAAGCCAACAGTCCGAGCTGCGAGCTCAACTCATCGATTGTCCCATAAGCCTCGATACGAGGATGAGTTTTCGGAACCCTCACGCCACCAATCAAACTGGTCATTCCCTTGTCGCCAGTCTTTGTATAAACCTTTGTTATAGCCATAGTCTCGATATTTTAAAGTTAAACATTCATTTTCATTCAGAAATTTATCTTGAAATGCTGCATGTACCTGTCGGCATCAACATAAATAATGCCACAATAAAACAAGTCAAACATCAAGGCACCCGACAGCCTATTCCTCAATTCTCTCCACATCATCCGCGAATCCTTATTGTCCTTTATATCCTCAATAAGAATCATGTCGCCTTTCCGAAGCCTTCCCACCATGCTCATTATCATATCCGCAGACACAAGCGAAGAGGCGCAGCATACAAGTAGCGGACGAGAATTAGCTTCAGCCCAAGAACCGTCAAGTTTTTCTATTTCAGCAAATTCACACCTGCTACATCCGGAACTGATATATTTCCTACGAAAACCTAAAAGCCTGTCATCTGACGAGAAAAGAAATAAGACCCTTGACGGCTGGAGGAAATTTACGAGTCTGAAATACAGTTCTCCCATCTTCCGTTCGGGAACAGACCATCGAGAGAATTTTCTTCTCAATTTCCCATACGCATAATACGGATAATGCTCGTTGATGACATAACGCACGAAGCTATATGCCCACGGCGACTGTATTCCGAATCCCCGGCAATACCCTATCCGGCTAATCCACACACAGATTCTCGACAAAGCATTATAGTTTATCATGTGGCAAATATAATGAAATTTATTTATACTCTTATCGCAAAATCCTTTTTTTTCCGAAAATATATGACAAATGTGAATAATCCATTATATATGCAATGGCTATACTGCCCAACAAGCCTAAAGTAATTGTAAATAACGTATGTAGAAGACCGGTTCTGTCGAAAGCGAACAACGGGAGTAGGAATTTCGCCGCCATAGTAAAAATCGGATGAAAAATATAGATAGGCAACGTATTCTTTCCTATAAACTTCATAAAAGAAGCGAACTTTCCTGTAAAGGAATCAGAGAGGCGCGCTGTAAAACAGAAGAAACAGAAACAACAGACAGGCACTGCAAGGCATCCCCAATCATGGAACTTGTCATTTACAATAAGCAATACAAAAGGTAGTACAGGCAAGAAGCTATGAGGCATAACCTTGCCAATATCCTTCAACCAATGCCTTAATACTACTCCAATAAAATAGTACACCGCACTCGTCAGTCCTAAAGAAGGCGTAAGATATGAGAAAAGAATCAAGAAAGAAGCAAAAGCAGAAAGTCTTGCAACAAGCTCATATTTACAAAAGACTCTAAATGAAAGGTAATAAAGCATACCGCATATTATCATGACACGGAAGAACCAATAAGGTCCGATAGAGGTGACAAGCAACACCTTAGCAACCGTATCCATATTCATCTCGCTTATTCCACCTCTAACCGGCATGAATAACGACAAAGTCATGAAGCCAAGCGACATAATAACATAAGGCAAGACAAGTCTTAGGATATACATAGAAAAATCTTTCATCGACTTTTCCACATTAACAAGATATCCGGTAAGAATAAGAAATGCCGGCATAAAGAAAGCAAGAATGGAATACTTTACCTCTGGATACAAATCTCCGAAATTAACGATATGCACCAAAATCACCAGTACCATAAGTACAGCGCGGATATAATCAATAGTAACGTTATATGTTTTCATAAAATCAAAAGTCTTAGGACTAAACGTTATGCAAAGATAAGCTAAAAGCCATAATCATTAAAATAATTGTTCCACTATATTTTGCAATACCCTCATTTTGCCTTAAATTTGCAAAACAAAAAAGCAAGGGAAAATGAAATCACTAAAAGAATTATATAAAGTCGGCAAAGGTCCATCGAGCAGCCATACGATGGGTCCTCAGAAAGCCGCCAAGATATTCTTAGAGAAAAACAGAAATGCAAAATTCTTTGAGGTAACACTATACGGAAGCCTTGCAGCAACAGGAAAGGGACATATGACAGATATTGCAATAAAAGAAGTTCTTGAGCCTGTGGCAGAAGTAAAGATAATATGGCGTCCCGACATATTCCTTCCATTCCACCCCAACGGAATGAAATTCTGCAGTCGCGACACTAACAGTAAAATCATAAACGAATGGACAGTCTACAGTATCGGTGGGGGCGCCCTCTCCGAAGGAAAAGCCGTCGACGACATGTTTGATACAGAAGAAGTTTATGAGATGAACACCATGACAGACATCATGAACTGGTGTAACAAGACAGGCAGAAACTATTGGGAATACGTACAGTTGTGCGAGAAAGAAGATTTATGGGATTATCTGGATGTTGTATGGCAGACGATGAAGCAAGCCGTAGAAAGAGGCATAAAACATGAAGGCAGACTTCCTGGTCCACTAAACCTCCCTCGCAAAGCCCCTACATATTATATAAAAGCTACCGGGTATAAACAGTCGCTGCAAACAAGAGGCTTAGTATACGCCTATGCCTTGGCAGTAAGCGAAGAAAATGCCTCCGGCGGTACAATTGTAACGGCACCAACCTGTGGAGCCTGCGGAGTATTGCCAGCAGTACTATATCATATATCCAACGGCCATGAATTCAACGAGATGCAGATTCTTCATGCTCTTGCAACAGCAGGCTTAGTAGGAAACATAGTAAAGACAAACGCATCAATCTCAGGAGCCGACGTAGGATGTCAAGGCGAAGTTGGAGTAGCCTGCGCCATGGCATCCGCAGCAGCCTGCCAGCTATTCGGCGGCAGTCCGTCGCAAATAGAATACGCAGCAGAAATGGGACTGGAGCATCATCTCGGCATGACATGCGACCCGATATGCGGTCTCGTGCAGATTCCGTGTATCGAACGCAACGCATTCGCTGCCACCAGAGCTCTCGACTCCAACCTGTATGCGGCTTTCTCCGACGGCACACACCGCGTGTCGTTCGACCGTGTCGTGGAGGTTATGAAACGCACGGGGCACGATATTCCGTCGTTATACAAGGAAACGAGCGAGGGCGGACTGGCCAAAATTGTGAGAAACGACGACCAGACCAAGTCATAACTTCGTAAAAACATCAAGAGCGCAGGACTTGGTCTATTATCTGGTCCTGCGCTCTTGATTGTATTCTATAGTATACTACTTATGTATATGCTTTGCCTGCTTATTTCAGCATCACTTTCTTTACCGTTGTCTTTCCGCCGTCTACAGCCTTTACGATATAAAGACCTGGAGCGACATTCTCGGTAGAAACCTGCATTCCGTTAAGGTCGTAAAGGGACACCTTGCCGCCGAAGCCGCTTACCGAAAGCTTTCCGTCCACGAGGGCAAAACCAGGAGCAGTCTCTGCTGCCACATTCTCTATACCGGTTGTCTTCTTGCCAATTTCTACCTTTGCGGCATTCTCTATCTGCCCCGTACCATTGTCGATAAGAAGGGCGATGAGTTCGGTGTTGTCGACATTCTTGACATCAGAAGGCACGTCGAGCACCTGCGTAAACTCTGTCGTCTCGTCGGCAGCAACTGATGTAGGCACACTGTTCTCATAGCCGTTGAAGCTGTAGTTCATGCGCGCGATATGATCCATGCTTACATAAGCCCATGAGTCCATTTTCTCAAATCCGCCCATCTCTGCCTTTCCACCGGCATAGTTATTGGCCTGCTGTGCCATGACACCACTCTCAGTCAATACAAAAGATATACGGTATGACATACCCTTCATATCTGAATAGAATGTGGTATAGGCTGTTGCCTTGATTTTTGTCTTGCTTTCGTCGGTGAACTGTGCTGACACTCCCACACCGACTTTCGGTGACACTGCGGTGATTTTCTTGTATACACTCTCGAGAACAACGAAAGAAGGTTTCATCTCGGAGTTTCTTACTCTATTTACATAACAGTTCGGATAGGCACTGAAAGTCAACCCGTTATATGAGCTTGCAGTAAACTCATCCTTTTTATGCACGGCAATGCCGATGAAGGTATCAGGATATTTCTTCGTCATCTCTGCCATGCCTACTATTCCTTCCGGACAATATCCGCACCATGTTCCTGTGCCTTCTTCAACTACCATACGCTGAAGCGGAAGCACGGACATTACTTTTACTGTAACCTGTGCAGTGTTGTTGCCATCGTAAGCGTCTTTTTCTCCGTCTACTGAAATTATTCTCAGGTTTACCTTATGCTCTCCCAACTCGTCGAAGCCCGGATGGTCTATAGTGAGCTCTTTTTCCAAGTTTGAGCCGAAGGTAACATTGTATTCCTTCTCTATCTCTTCGCCGCCGTCAATGCTGTAGGCAAGAACGAACTTGCGTATCAGTCCGGAACTTAGGTTTGTCACGCTGAACGGAATCTGGCAGGCTTCGCCCTTCTTTACCAGAAGGGTGCGGCTGGAGGATATCGCAATGTCTTTCGGCATGTCTTCACCGGAAATCTTTGCCTGGATATTCAGTGCGTACGCATTGTATGCAGGGTCTGTGGCATAGTTTTTCCAACCGTCGCCGAGGTCTGCCCAGCAACCGTTTTCGGAATACATGTTGGAACGGCCTAAAGATTTGTTTGAACCGCTGTATATGTATCCTATATAGAAACCCTCGCCGTCAATTTCATACGGTGTGCTGAACTTCACTTCGTTCCAGCCATTATACAGAGTTCCACCCTTCTTGGTGGTTATACTCGTGCCGTTAAGGTCTTTTGTTACAAACGCCGTGACATTTGTCGACATTGCTGCCAGACCGATTCTTACGGCAGTGACGGTCTTGCCCTTGTACAGTGCTGCCACTTCTGCCGGGATATATATTGCAGCCTTACCGCTCGTCTGTGAACCGAACTCATCGGCTACGGTGTTGTTGCAATATCCCCAATAGCAAGAGCTTGTCACTGCACCTGCATTCATGGCAAATGCCATCAATGCCATAAAAAGTAATAATAGATTTTTCTTTGTCATATCATATTATTGTTTTATGTTTGCTTTGTTACTTGCTGATTCTGATTTTCTTCGTGTACACAGTCTTGCCGTCAGTTGCCTTTACGATATACATTCCGTCGTTCAGGTTTCCGTTGGAACAGCTTCGTCCAGACATGTCATAGATACCGAGCAGCGAGCAGCCCTCACCGAGGTAGAGCTTGCCGCCTATAAGACTCATTTCAGCCTTGCCTATGCCTACCTGCTCGATGCCGCTTGAACCGTTGCAAAACGTCTGGCATGAGTTGAAGATGGCGCGCTTGGTCACTTCTGTTCCCTGATTGCTTACAAATGCTACCACACTCAGTTTGTCGGGATTCCAGCTATCGTTAAGCTCGGTCTCGTATGTCTTGCTGAACGCATAGTCTTTGATTGCCACCTTGTCGCCCCAGGCATCGCTACTGAGGACCTTGCGGATTACGCCGTTATGGACATAGTCTGTTGAACCGGCCTGCGAAGTCGTCTTTATCCCGTCTTCCACGAGCCATGCCGTTAGTCTCAGATCCGTCTGGTTCGGCATCTCGCTCGACTGTGTCGTGGCGTTTATGGTTGCCGTCAGTTTTTTCCCCTCAACCTTTGTCGTTGCATCGAGCTTTACGTAAGTCGCAACTGCAGCCGAAGCCTGTGCAAGTTCTCCGGCAGTCTCTACCCATGGCATGAAATATGCCGGACCAGGACCAGCCTTGTCCTCGGACAGCTGCGGGAAGATGTGCCGGTCTACAGCCAGTGCCGGAAGAAACGGTTCTGAAGTGCCGTAAAGTTTAAGGTATTCTCCGTCCTGGTCCAGTCTGTAAGGGTCTTTCACGCCGTCCCAGTTTACATGATGGCGCACCCAGATGATGCTTGTCTCGGGAACAGCTTCGAAAGAGGTTTTTGTTGTATTTTCGGCTGTCTCCGCTTCCTTGTAGCCCTCGGACGTGAACTCTTCCACAAGCACGTTGTGGGGTTGTGATTTTCCGCCCTCCTTTATAGCATACAGATACATCGATGCGGTATTGTCGGTCATGTCCGGGTCGGCGGCACCGTTGACTTTAGAAACTTTGAAATCAGCATATATGTTGCCGTCAGCTGGTACCGATACTCCGTCAAACTGAATTTCCTGCGGAATGCCGTTGGGGATATTGTATCCATCAGCAACGGTCTCCTTGGAAGTTACACCCTTGGCTGAGGTAGAAATGCCGAGTGAGGTAACAGGAGTCTTGCCGTTGTTTATAACATATCCTTTATATGAATACGGCTTGCCCACTTCCACGACATTTCCTCCGTCGGTTGAAGCGACTTCTATGAAAGAGATGTCGTTGTCCGGAACGTTGTCTCCTGTCATAATTGCACGTATGCACAGATTCTTGTTTATGCCTGTTATATTGTCGTACCAATTATTGTCATATCCGTACAAGTTTCTTCCGGCAAAGCCGTAACTGCTGTTGTCAAACAACATGTAGTCAACCTTCTCATTCTCTGTTTCAATAACGTATCCCACATACAGTCCCTGACCTTTTTTGATTGTTACCGGGTTATCAAGCTCCACACGGTTCCATCCCTCCTTGTAACTGAAAGTCGTGTACTTTCCTTTTGTCGTTTCACTCATCCTGTCGATGTCGGTACATACAAATACCGTTGCCATATTGCCACGTTTTGGTTTTATGGCAAAATCCACGTAACGGATTTTGTCTCCTTCATATTTGTCGAGGATTGACGACGGGAGGTATATTGCGGCATGGCCGGAATGGCGCCCGCTTTCAATCCCCTGGGCAACGATGGCTCTTGAAGTCTCGTCTATGCAATATCCAAGAATCATCTCGTCATCGGATACATTGTCTGCCTTTAATACACTTTTCACTGCTCCAGCCTTGCTGTCAAAGCTAAAGACATTATTGCTTCTGTTTACCGTTTGAGCAAACAAGCCTCCCCATACAGAGGAGAGGCTTGTTACAGTAAACAGAAAAACTGATTTTCTGATTATATTCATTTCAAAGATTATTTGACATTAAGTTTAACGCTTTCTGTCTTGCCGTCCGCAAGAACAGTTCGTACGATGTACAGACCTGACTTAAGAGCTGTCTGAGCATTGCCGACATTCAGCTTTGCAACAAGAGTTCCGTCTACGGTATATACAGTTGCACTTTGCACGTTCTTGCCTAACGTAAACGCTCCATTGCTGTAAGAGAGACCGTCATTGCCGACAACAACATTTTCGATACCTGTAGCGTAGTCGAGGGCAAGATAAAGTACCGGAACACCAAATCCGAGATAAGAAGAGCCAGACTCAATCTTTCTATACGGATATGTCTCACTGCCGCTCTTGTTGAATACCTTCCACAAAGCACAGAACTGAGGAGTATTTCCATCCTTTGCAACGGCAATCACAAGGTTCTTTGTGTTGTCATAATCAAACGGTGTCTGAAGGTCAAATGAGAGAAGGTTGTCCGTTCCCGGCTCAAACGTGTTCTGACCTTCGTAAACGAGTGTCATGTTGCTCTCGTCAATCCAGTCTGCACTGCTCGTCCAGACATCCTTGTCTGTATGAGCCATATAGATTTTGAAGTCTACAGGGTCTGTCCTGTCGGTGAGGTCATTGCCGCTGTACACATAAGCAATTCTCTTGATTGTTGCATTCTCCTTGGCGTTGATCTGAGAAGCGGTGTAAATACACTCAGACTTCTCGGATGTATCATAGTTCACAACCACTCCGTGGGTATCGTAAGCCTCGGCATCGCTTTCTGTAACGATATTAGACCATGCAGCAGAACCCTCAGGCAATACATTCAGCATGAGCGACTCAGTTCTGTCATTGCTCTTGTCCTCATCACCGTCAAGCTCAACAACTGCATAGAAGTCATACACACCGTCCTTGGTTGGCTTGATTGTAAGAGGTACTTCTGCATACTCGCCAGACTTCACTGCCGGAACATTTGATGTCTCGCCTACAAGCTCGGCATTGCCCTCGTCGTCACAATATACCTTTACAGTGTACTTGCTCTGGTCGTTGCCGCCGTTATTACGTACCTTAACGGTCAAGTCATTGTCCTTGCCGGCAACAGCTTCCTTGATGTTGTCAATAGAAACCGCTTTCATGTCATTGCCGAGAACCTCATCAACCTTCAGACCGTAAAGTTTGAACAAGTTATACTGGTCTTCCGTCTTGACATACAGTCCATAATAATACGTGCCGTCGGCTGGGGCTGTGAACATATCCTCATACTTCTCGCGATGATAGTAGTCTGAATAAGACATGTCTTCAAGATTCCTTATAACAGTAGCATTGGCTGTGCTGTTCTGGTCCGTACCAACAGTTATCTTCAAATTGAAGAGGTCCTCAGGATAATGTACATAGAAGTCTGTCGTGAAACGGTAAGCCTTTCCCTTCTCAAGCTTAACAGGTGCAGACAGCACTGTACCGTCATACGTGCCGGAAGACTCTGCATATGCCTGGAGACACTTTGAGGCATCGTCATAGCCGCCGCCATAATACCATGTCATACGACCGTCGTTCAATATAGTCCAACGGTTTGCCTCATCCTGATTCTCGAACTTCAGGTCAACAGGAAGAGAAAGTGCCTTACCAGCCATCAAGCCATCCGACTGGGCCTTTGTTCCTTTGCCCTTTGAGTTTGAAGCCTGGATAACATAAGAGAATACCTGCTGCTCGCCAAGGTCTTGGTCGTCAAACGATGTAGCCGTGATATTCTCTGCAACGACCTTGTTGTCTGGCTTACGCACGAGAGTGTACGTCAGCTCACCTTCATCAATATATCCGTTGTTGGCACCCTTATCTGGAGCTTTCCATGAAACCCTAAGTCCTTCTCCATTCTTCTCCAGCTTAATGTCGGACACAGCACCCGGAACATCCTTTCCGACGTAACAGCGCACACTGTCAAGCACGCCTTTCTCACCGGCAGCATTTGTTGCCAAGACATAATAAGTATTAATACCTTCATTCGGCTTGCTGTCAGTCCAGTTCATCTTCTCGCCGAGTTTTCCGTCAGCATCAAGAGTGGCAACGAGTTCAGAATTGTTTTCAGAAAGCAACTCCTCTGTTGGAGTGCGGTCTGTAGTCGCCACTCCAGCCTTCTTGCGGTAAATCAGGACATTCTTGATTCCCGTGAGGTCAGTCTTGTCCCAGGCCTTGGTCGGGTTAGTCCATGACAATACGTCATTCGAACCGTCAGTTACATTAGGCTGAGCATCAAGTCCAGAGACCTGTGCCGGAGCCTTCCGGCTGTCAGCCGTAAGATAAGGTATACCGAGTCCGGTGAATGAATAGCCTCCAGAACTGAAATAAGACACCTGAGTGAACTTGTTTGTATTCAAATCGATTTTATACAGGTTCGTAGCTCCATAGTATCCAACCGGAAGCCAATACAAGTCACCTGTGGTATAGTCAAATGACATCGCTCCGAAATAGTACATCAAATACGAACCACCCCACTCGTCCTTAAGTTCATTAACAGAGAGTTGATTGAAGTCTGAATCAAACTTCACGATTTCGGTGCCAGTAGTTGTTGTAGCGTCACCTTTAGGTCTCAGCATATAGCAATTACCGTCTGCATCAAACGCAAAATTATAATACAGATAGTCAAACTTCATAACTTCCTCTTTCTTACCGGTCGTTCTGTCAATTGTATAGAGGACAGTATATGCATATTTCCCATCTTCTTTTTGCACATATTGAGGCGCAAGTCCGTAAAGCTGGTCATGAGCTTTATCATAAGCCATGGCATACATTTTATCTCCGTTGTACCAAGCAGACTGCTCAGTAGTGTTATAGCGATAAACAGCCGTCGTGTCGCCAGTCTGCATGTCTACTTTCGAAAGATGATACGGATAATCGCCATAAGTATACGAATAACCGAAAATACCATAATAGTTCTTTCCGTCGTAAGCACCACACAACATTCCAAGACCACCATCTCCAGGCTGTTCCGGATTCCAGATATATTGCTTGAGACATGTCAAATCCTGAGCTTTCAGCGACTTGAATTTTGAGAAGCCGCGAAGCTTTGACGGATTCGCGATTTCTCCGACATACATCGAAATGCCCTCCGATTTATCGTCAATCACCGTAGGTGCCTTTGCCTGAGACTTCAAAAGTCCAGGACGAGCCAACACATTCTCAAGTTTCGGGAACTCATAGACAGAGCCCTGCGCAAAAGCCGGACCAGCCGAAAGTGCCGAAAGAAAAATGGGAAGTAAATTTTTCTTCATAATCTATGTTTATTAAAGTGTATATATTTTTCTCCTATAACAAATTCAAAAGTAAGAAGTCATATCATCACCGAATATCGTCATCACATACATTCATTGCATACCGAATCACATGGACTCTAAATGTGTATGATTTACAATTACACACAAAAAGTGCTGTAAAAGTTAATCTATAAACACATTTCAACAAATACATTTGCAAAAATACATTATTTTAGGGAACAAGCAATACAAAATGGAAAAAATCTTAAAAAAAAATCTCTTTTAAAGATAAAAAAGAAGAGTAGTGTAAATAAGTAAGAAAAATACGGACTTTATGGAACTGTCTAAACAAATAATTAAAGTAATCGTAATAATACTTCAGATAAACCAAAAAGTTTTTTCCTTTTTTACCCTCACACCCTCACACTTAGCCACAG
>ERZ808270.860-NODE-860-length-15308-cov-4.752377_pt1 | contig 15308 bp, 12 predicted proteins | sample MGYA00521082_ERZ808270 | MGnify/ENA primary metagenome ERZ808270 (study PRJEB31516, sample SAMN03275594) | gut metagenome | biome: mammalia-associated habitat; material: feces | host: Papio cynocephalus | place: Kenya | collected 2012-07-27 ... | reverse complement strand
CTTTGCCTCCCGCAATTAACGCCTAAAACAAAGCGGAAAACACTGCGCTAATAACAACAAAAATCCACCAGCACTACAAAACACGGCAATACACTGCGCTGCAACATGTTTCGATTTTTTTTAAAATAAACCACATACAACCATTTCTCTTTTATCAATAAAAGTATACAAAAAATCGGAGGCGTTAAAGCATGCCTCCGATTCGTTTTATTGCCTACAAATATTATTGCCGAAAATTTTTAATTTTATGTTGCGCTAAGGTTACCGCACGGTTACTGCACGTAATTTTTCAATGCGTTTTTCGCTTGTTCCAAAGCGGGTGCCAGCCACTTGTCGAACGCCTCTTGCATGGCGCTGTTCAGCGGCGAATCTTCCGCATACAACGAGGAGAACGAGAATTTCCCTTTGAATACGTCCACATAGTCCAGTGTGTGCATCACGGCAGCCACCAGCGCCACCAGAGCCAGCGCCAGAATAAACGTAACGATAAAGCATAACGCGCCGTCCACGATTCGTATCACCGCCGCGCGGCGGATGGTGCGCGTAATCGCCTTGATAATCACGCCGAGCAGCGCGATAACCAGCGCGAACAGCACCGAAAGCGTAAGTCCCGCGGCGAGTTTCGAAAACAGCGAAGCGCGGTTCGCCAGCTTTTCCGATTTTTCGAATAAAATTTTATATCTATCCGCAAGCGCCCGCACGGGAATACAAATCGCTTTCGCCTCTTCGCCCGTTCCCGCCCATGCGGAAAACGGCAGAAACATCCCGAAAATCACCGCCGCCAGAATTCCGAACGTCATAAAAATCGAACGGATTCCGTTCAGCGCGCCCGCGCGGTAGCCGCAGTAAGAAATCGAAACGATCACCAGAACCGCCAGCGAATCGAGCGCGTATTTTTTCAGAAACGGCAGCACCGCTTCGGGCAGAGCCGAATACACCGCGGAAAGTTTATCGTCGGCAAGATAGGGCACGCGCGAACAGGCGAAAAGCGCCAGCGCTAAAATAAATCCAAAGCATGCCGCCACGTTTAAAACGCACGCAACGCCGCCGCACAGCCTTGAAAAACCGTTGGGCTTCCATTTTTTATCGATTCGTTTCTGTTCGATTCGGCGTTTTTTCGGGTTGGGATTGCGCGACATGGTTACGCCGCTTTTCATCTTTTTAATCGCGCAGTGTTTTACAATCGCGTCGATAATGCCGAAAACGATATTCACCGCGATAATCGCCGCCAAAAGAAACGCTACGGCAAGAACGCCGCTTTGCGCCTCGGCGGGAATTTTTTCCGCAAATTTTATTTTGTCGAATTCTATTCTGTCCGCATATTTTTTAAACGCGAAAAAGAACAGCGCCAGCACCGCCGCAAACTTAATCCAGCGCCTGCTCGTACGGTAAAAACCTTTCGAAAGTCCGCAGATAAGCGCGATCAGTCCGATGAAGGCGAAAACGCCGATAACGATATATTTTAAATTGTCCGTAACGGCTTGCGGAATCCCCGCAAGTAAAGTATAATTCATCGTCCGCCTCCCCGCGCTTTACGGCGCTTATCGTTCCGCTATAGCTCACCGCCTTCCGGTCGGCTGCCCCGTATCCGCGGCAAAATTATTTATTGAAATTATCTTTCAGAGAAACGATTTCCGAAAGCACAAGCTTTCCGTTTTCGTCCGTGCATTTTTTAAAGTATCCCACGCGCATCAGCTGGAACGCTTTGTCGTTTTCGCTTTCGGCAAGATAGGGCTCGGCTTTGCCGCGGCAAATCGTCTCGCTCTTTTCGTTCATGCGTTCCGAAAAATCCTGCCCGGCGTATTCGGCGTCTTTCAGAAGATACCCGTAGCGGCGGATTTCCGCGTCCGCGCCCGTTTTTCCGTCCACCCACTGTATGGTGCCTTTCACTTTAATGCCGCTCGTATCGTGCGAAGAGCGGCTTTCGGGAATGTACGAACAATGCAGCTCGGTAACTTCTCCCGCTTCGTTTTTAATCACTTCGTCGCAGTGAATGATATACGCGTTTTTCAGCCGCACATACCCGTCCGGTTTCAGCCGCTGATATTTCGGCGGGGGAACCAACGCGAAATCGCTTCCGTCAATGTAGATTTCTTTCGAAAACGCCACTTTTCTCGTCCCCAGTTCTTCTTTCAGGGGGTGGCGGGGCGTATCCAGCATCTCTTCGCCTTCGTAGTTCGTCAACACCACTTTCAGCGGATTCAGAACCGCCATCGCGCGTTCGGCGTTCTCGTTCAGATCATCGCGGATGCACGCTTCCAGATATCCCGCTTCGCATACGGAATTCGCTTTTACGATGCCCGCCTTTTCGCAGAAATCCAGCAGCGCCTGCGGGGGAATTCCGCGGTTTCTCAGTCCGGCGATCGTCGGCATGCGCGGGTCGTCCCAGCCGTGCACGAAATGTTCTTCCACAAGCTTTTTCAGATAGCGCTTGCTCATCACCGTGTTCGTGATGTTCAGCCGCGCGAATTCAATCTGCCGCGGCTTCGGGTTGAAGCCCAGCTGTATGCCCACCCAGTCGTATAAAGGGCGGTGATCTTCGAATTCAAGCGTGCACAGGGAGTGCGTTACGCCCTGCAGATAATCGCAGATGGGGTGCGCGTAGTCGTACATCGGGTAGATGCACCATTTGTCGCCCGTGCGGTGATGCGCGCAGTGCAGAATACGGTAGATAACAGGGTCGCGCAGGTTCATGTTGGGCGAAGCCATATCGATTTTCGCGCGCAGACATTTTTCGCCGTCCGCATATTTTCCGTCGCGCATTTCGCGGAACAGTTTCAGGTTTTCTTCCGCGGAACGCGTTTTATAGGGGCTTTCTTTTCCGGGCTCGGTCAGCGTGCCGCGGGTAGCGGAAATTTCTTCGGGCGAAAGGTCGTCCACAAACGCCTTGCCCTCGGTAATCAGGCGTTCGGCATAGGCGTAAATGGTATCGAAAAAGTCGGAAGCGTACACTTCTTTCGCCCAGTCGTACCCCAGCCAGCGGATGTCGCGTTTAATCGCTTCCACGAATTCCGTTTTTTCTTTCGAAGGGTTGGTATCGTCGAAGAAGAGGTTGCACTTGCCGCCGTATTTTTTCGCCGTTCCGAAGTTCACCAGCATGCTTTTTACGTGCCCGATGTGCAAATAACCGTTGGGTTCGGGCGGAAAGCGCGTCTGAATTTCTTTCACTTTGCCGCTTTCGATGTCCTCGTTGATAATCTGTTCGATGAAGTTCGTAGGGTTCTGTAAAATTTCTGCCATAATCTTTCGCCTTTGCGTTTTAATTTTTCTTTTCTCCCGTCCATTTTCCCCGTACACAATTATTATACCACTTTTCAAAGAAAAATGAAATAAGATTATGCGATAAACGAAAAATTTTTTTCGGCTTTTTTCGCATTTTTACGGGTTTTTTAAAGAATTTTCCGCGAAATCGTTTTTTCCCCGGATTTCCGCTTTTACCGCCCTCCTTCCTACCCGTTTTTTCCGGGGCAAATTTTTATGTTCAAACCGAGTAAATGTTATTGACATCACGTGCGAAAAAGGGTATAATATACAAAAAGCTTTGTGTAAAACAAAACGGAAAAAATCGTTGAAATTTCAGGAGATTACGGTGTTATGAGCGAAAAACGTGCGGTAACGATGGATAAGTTGGTGTCGCTTTGCAAAAACAGAGGGTTTATTTTTCCCGGCAGCGAAATTTACGGGGGGCTTGCGAATTCGTGGGACTACGGTCCTTTGGGCGTAGAGCTGAAAAACAACGTAAAAAAGGCGTGGTGGAAAAAATTCGTGCAGGAAAATCCGTACAATACGGGCGTGGACTGCGCCATTTTAATGAATCCCCGCGTCTGGAAAGCTTCCGGGCATTTAAGCGGCTTTTCCGATCCGCTGATGGACTGCAAAAACTGCAAATCGCGCCACCGTGCCGATGATCTCGTGGAAAAATACGCCGAAAAGCATAAGCTGAATATTTCGGTGGAAAGCATGGATTCCGACGAGTTGCAGGCGTTCGTATCGGAGCATAAAATTCCCTGCCCCGTCTGCGGCAAATCCGATTTCACGCCCATCCGCAAATTCAATCTGATGTTCAAAACGTTTCAGGGCGTTACGGAAGATACCACGAATACCATCTATCTCCGCCCGGAAACGGCGCAGGGCATTTTCGTGAATTTCGAAAACGTGCAGCGTTCCACGCGCATGCGCGTTCCGTTCGGCATCGGTCAGGTGGGCAAATCGTTCCGCAACGAAATCACGCCCGGAAACTTCACCTTCCGCCTTCGCGAATTCGAACAGATGGAACTTGAATTTTTCTGCAAACCCGGCACCGATCTCGAATGGTTCGGCTATTGGAAAGATTTCTGCAAAAACTGGCTGCTTTCCCTCGGCATGAACGAGGAACACCTGCACCTTCGCGATCATTCGCCCGAAGAACTGTGCTTCTATTCCAAGGCAACCACCGATTTCGAATACGATTTCGCGTTCGGTCGCGGCGAACTGTGGGGCATTGCGGACAGAACCGATTACGATCTTACGCAGCACGCCAAAGAGAGCGGCAAACCGCTCGATTACACCGATCCCGTAACGAACGAAAGATACGTGCCGTACGTTATCGAGCCGTCGCTGGGGGCAGACCGCGTCGTGCTGGCGTTTTTGACGGACGCTTACGACGAGGAAGTGGTGGATAAAGAAAAGAACGACGTCCGCGTGGTATTGCACCTGCATCCCGCGCTTGCGCCGTACAAATGCGCCGTGCTGCCGCTGCAGAAAGGTCTGGCGGATAAAGCGGACGAAATCTACGCGAAAATGCGCAAAAAATTCTCCGCCACGTACGATCTCACGGGCTCCATCGGCAAACGTTACCGCCGTCAGGACGAAATCGGCACGCCGTACTGCGTAACCGTAGATTTCCAGACGGTTGAGGACGGCACCGTTACCGTGCGCGACCGCGATACGATGGAACAAATCCGCGTTTCCGTAGACGAAGCCATCGCTTATATCGAAGGCAAACTGGAATTTTAACCAAAACAAAACGAATATATCAGGATAAAAGATTTCCCGCACGGTTTACGTGCGGGAAATCTTTTTTAAAAAGAATATCGGCGTTAATTCTCGTCGTGTTCCGCGGAAACGTCCGCAATCTCCGCGGCTACGGAAGTCGCCGGAGAGGGGCTTTCTTCCAGCGTAAACAGCGCGGCGAATTTTTGAAACAGCGGCGGAAAATCGCACGTTTTATCCAGTAAACGCGAAAACCAGCCGATCAGCGTGCCGTTAATCGGCGCCATAATCAGCGTTCCCCACCCGATGCCGACGAATTTTTTAAAGAAACAAAGCGACATAATCACGCTTGCCGCAAGCAACGATAAATCCACGCTCGTTTTCATCACGGAAAGCTTTACTTTATACCGCGCGGAAACGGCTTTCACGAAAAAATCGTACACCTGCGGGTACAGATAGCTTTTGAAAAACAGCGCCACCGAAAAAGAGGTTAAAAGCACGCCCGCGATATACATCGCAACGCGGAGCGGCATCGCCATGCTTCCGGGTGCGGTTACGGCGGGGTTGAAACAGGGGATAAGCCGCCACAAATCCAGCGCCGCACCGTACACAAGGCAGGTGATAAACGAGGAAAGATACACAAGTTTAAAGCGCCGCAAAACAAGGCAAAGCACGATAAACAGCCCCGCCTGAATCACGTATTCCGCCTGTCCGAAGCTGAAAACGCCTGTTTTCAGGCTTAACAGATACGCGGGCGCAACAATCATCGAAATACCGAAGTTCGCCGCGGAGAGAATTGCCACGGCAAGCGACAATAAAGCGATTGCCAGAAAGTAAGTGATTTCGCTTGAAATTTTAATTTTTTTCATCGGTACACCGTGCCGTCGGAGGGCTAAACTTTATAAATATAGTCGACTTTTCTTGCCGCGGCTTTGTTTGCGGGGGCGGCGGCATAGCCTATCGCAATGCTCCCCACGCCCCGCAGATTGCCTTTCACGCCCCATTCGGCAAGTAGTTTTTTGCCCGCTTCGCTTTCGAAAATTTCGCGTTCGCGGTGCACCCACACCGTTCCCAGCCCCAGCGAAGCGGCGGCAAGCATCATATTTTCCAGCACGCAGCTCGCGTCCTCGATGCCCGTAGCCGCGTCTTTGTCCGTCAACACCAGAATCACCGTCGGCGCGCCGTAATACGGGTCGCCGTCTCTTCCCATCACCGCGGCGTTCAGTTCCGCGATTTTTTTGCGGTATTCCGCCGCGCTCACCGCAATAATCACGGGGGACTGCTGCCCGCGCCCGGTCGGCGCGTACGTACCCGCTTCCAGAACGGCGTCCAGCAGCTCCTGCGGCACGGCGTCGGGCTTGTACGCCCGCACGCTTCTGCGTTTTTTAATCGTTTCCAATACTTCGTTCGTCATAAAAAAGACCTCCTTGAAAAAATCGCCGCACGCCCGCAAAAAGAGGGGCGTATGGCGAAAAATGAGATGCACTCAGAAAAATCCATACCGATTTTGTATGTTTATTATAGCACGCGCGCCGCCGCGCCGTCAACGGTTTGAAAGGGGAAAATCCGTGCGGAACAAAAAATTTTTCAATCTTTTTCTCTGTCCGAACGGCTCATCCATATCACAAGGTCGTCCGCCACGTTCGCACCCAGTTTGTTCTGCAGCGAAATCGATTTGAAATTGTCCGTAATAATGTGCGCGTAGGGGGTGCGTCCTTCGGCGCGGATCTCGTTGATCTGGTAGCTTTCAAGCTCCTCGGCATACCCGTGCCGACGGTATTCGGGAAAAATCAGCAAAAGCCCCATGCTGCCTTCCGGGTGCTGCCCGATATACCCCACAAAATGTTCTTTTTTCCCGCCGTTTACGCCCGCCTGATTTTCTTCGCCGTCCGTCGGTTCCGAAGCATACGCCGCGTTTATTTTTTTCGCCGCAACCAGTTTCTTCAGCGATTCGGGCGACTCTATGTCGTACGTCTCTATAATCGTCCGCAGCTGTTTGTCGCCCGCCTTTTCAAAGCGCAGCGCGCCTTTTAAAGGCAGCGGCGCGGGCGGCGTGTACGTTACCTGATAACACTCCGTAACGCGGTCGAACCCGAAAAAAGAACGGCAGAATTCCGCCTGCTTTTTGCCATGGCAGACAAACGCGCTGTTTTTCACGCCCTCGTATTCTTCGGGAAACAGCAGAACGATTTTCCGTGCCGCGGTCTCGTCTTTCGCCGCAAACACATACGTGCCGTTTTCGTAAAACCCGTCGTCGTCGCGGAAGAATACGCCGTCCTCGCGCGCGTAAATCATGCGGCACTTCCTCGTGCGCAGCATGTCCGCCATATCCGCATACAGCACGGGATTTTTCGCGATAAACGCCTCGGCGGCGTTCAGCTGCCTGCGTTCGCGCAAAGCCGCTTTCTGCGCCTCTTCTTTTTTGTGCTTTTTCGATACGTACACAATCACGGCGACCGCCGCAACCGCCGCAATGCCTCCGATGCAAAGCGCCGCCACGGCGCTGTTATGGTTAAGTCCGTGCGTTTCGCCCTGATCGCCTGTTTTCACTCCGATGTCCTCGGGTTCCATGCCGTCCGGCTGTTCGAAAGGATTATCGAATTTTCCCGTTCCGGGCTGCTCTTCCGCCGCGCTTTCCGCCACAGCCGCGGCAGCGCTTTCCGCCGCCGATCCGCTTTGCGCAAAAGCAATCCCCGCGGGCGCAGCCGCCAGAAAAACGGCAATCGCCGCCGCAACGAATTTTTTTCGCAACATTCCCATAAAAATCACTTCCTTTACAGCAGGCGGAGAAGCTCCGTCAGCTTTGTAATCGTATAATCCGGCGCCGCGCCACACGGTCGCTTCACGCCTGTGCCGCCCGCATTGTCGCCCGCATTGTCGCCCGAACCGCCGCCCGCGGAATATTTCCCGCAGGGGTCGAAAAGGCAGCAATCGATGCCCGCGCCGTTCGCGCCCGCCACGTCCGAAGCAAGCGAATCGCCCACAAACAGGCAATCTTCCTTTTTTGCGCCGAGCCCCGCAAGCAGCCGCTTAAAAAACTCCGCCGTCGGTTTGATGGCGCCAAGCGCTTCCGATACGAACAGATTGTCGAACAGCCCGGCAAGCGGTTTCGTCCGCCCGATCTGTATCGCCGTCAGCCCGTTGGTGGCAATCGAAACGGCGTAGCCGCGGCGTCCGAGTTCCGTCAGCGTTTCCACGGCGCCGTCCATAAGGTTTCCGCCCGTTTCCAGATCCTTTAAAAATTCGTCCCGCCACTTCTTCGCGTCCGCGCCCTGCACAAAAAAGCCCCGCGCCGCAAGATAACCGATGATTTCCGCAAAAACATGTTCCACGTGCGCGCGGTAAAGCGTGTGGTATTCCCGCTGAATGGCGGGGGAGTGCACGTCGTACAAGCCCGTTTCCGTCCATATCCGTTCGGATACGGCGTTGGAAAAAGCAAGCAGATCGTCGTCCGCCGCAACGTTATGGCGTGCGAACAACCTCGAAAAGGCGCCGCGCTCGTCGTCGCGGTAGCGCAGCAGCGTATCGTCCGCGTCGAAAATCACGTGTTTGTACGCCCGCGCTCCGCCGCGCAAGGCGTTTTCCGAAGCAACCGACATCGCGCTCACCAGTCCTGTTTTTTCAAAGAAGAATCTTTCACGTCGTCGTAATAATCGAAGTATTTCCGCTTGAATTCTTCTTTCGTCATCGGTTTTCCGTCCGCGTCCGCAAGTTCTCCGTCGTCGTTCAACCGCTCTAAAAGTTCTCTCAGCTCCTGCGGCGTAAAATCCGCCACTTCGATTTCGCCTTCGTATTTCTGCATCAGTTTCAATAAATCCAGTTCCGACATTTTTTCACCTCAGACTTCCTCTTCGTAGGGCACTCCGTCGAAGTACTGCACGTCCTCCGGAATCATCCCGCAGGCAATCACGTCTTTTAAAAGCTTCACGCTCATTTTTTTATGCGCGGCTTTCAGCGCGGCAAGCAGTTTTTTGCCTTCGGCGTCCTCGGCTACGGCGTTTTTCAGCTGCATGTATCCCGCGTCCCAGATGGGCGCCAGCTGGTTCACGTAACAGTATTCGTAAAACGCGCGCGCCTTCTTCATCACCGCCGCCGCGTCCGCGGAAAGTCTCCGTCCTTTCAGCCATACGGAAAAGAAAGATTCGCCTTCGCTTTTTTCCGCCGAACCGAGCGGCACGCCCCATTGTTCCACGTCCGAAATCGTAAAGGGGAAGAGGTTGTTGCGCACGCGGTAGCTGTTGCCTTTGTATTGTATGTTTTCAAACGAGCAGCAGTTATCCGAATCGGCAAACGCGCTCCACACCGCGCAGTCCGTGTAAAAACTCCTCGGCAGCTCTCCCTCCGGCGCGCGGAATTGGTCGCGGTTGTTCGACCAGGTGGGCGTCGCCAGTCTCCGCGCCGCGTGAATCGCCATCGACCGTTCGAAGTTCGCCTTCACCACAGAATACGAACCCGCCGAAGCCTGCGGACCGGAAAATAATGCCGTCTGGTTCAGGTGCTGAAAATCGTTGCCGCAGCACATCAGCGAACATAAAAACCCGTCCGCCACTCTGTCGCGCACGTCGGCGTTGCCCTCGCCGATGCCGAAAGCGCCTGTAAACGGGGGAAATACCTGCGTGGTTTTCGGGCGTTTCACCCAGGAAGAAAGCGGCTTGAACGCGCCCGTTTCCACCTTTTTCACGCCCACTTTTTCCGCTTGCATGTTAAATACGTCGAGGCACAGCCGCTGTTTTTCTATCGGCTTTTCTTTCGCGAGGTTCCACACGATGAACGCCACGGGAAATTTTCCCTTGCTCCCCGCGAAGTTTTCGGAAGAAAATAAAAATCCGCGCTCCGCCGTGTATCTGAACGCCTGTTCGCGCAGTTTCTCGTCGTTCGGCGCGTTCAGGTATTTCAGCGTGGAAAACAAACCGAGGTATGCCGGTTTGCCCGCAAATTCTTCGGAAATGCGGAATAAAAACTGCGAGAACAACTCTCTGCCCGTTTCGCCCAGCCCGCGGGCAAGCATTTCTTTTCTCACCGCCGTAACGGAAACGCCCGTTTTCGAAGTTTTGCCCTGCGTTAAAGAGGTGGTGTTGCTGGTCGCGAACGGCGGATTGATGAAAATCAGCCATTTCAGTTTCGGGTTTTCCAGATCTTTCCGCAAGTTTTCGGGCATTTTCCACGTTTTTTCTTCTTCGGGCGCGCCCGCGGAAAGTTTTTCTTTTTCGGCGTTCCTTTCATCCGAAGCAAGCAGGGCGGAACGCATCGGATTCTCTCCGTAATCGGGGTTAAACGTGCTTTCGGCAAGCCTCAGCCTGCGCCGTTTTTCAAATAAGAGTTCCGCGTCGTCGTTTAAATAATCGTAGGTAAACACGGTGGAATAGGGGAATACGCGCCGGCAGTACATCGCGTCCTCTTCGCCTATCGTGGAAATGTAGGTGTAGGGCAGCACCGCCGCGGGCAGAGTAAATTCAAGGTTGCCGCTGCCCGCCGCCATATCCCATACGCGGTATTCGCCGCTTTCCAGCCGCCGCTTGCCTATCACCCGTTCGATGTACCCGTACGCTTTCTGCGCAAATACGGGCGGCGTATAAAATTCGCCCTGCATTCTGCGGCTTTCGTCCTCGCCGAGGCGGTCGATTTTTCTCCGCAGCGAAAAAGCCGTGGTTTCGTCCTGTACGCGGTCGTACACGCTCCAGAAATAGTTATATTCGTACACGGGCAAACGGTGCGTTTCTTTTCCGCTTTCCAGAAGAAACTCCACGCGCCCGTTTTTGTTCGGCGCGCCGCCGCGCAGCGCGTCCGCCAGAAAGTATTCGGCAAGCTTCTTTTCGCCCCGCCTGCCGTCGAGATAAAAGGAAAATAAGGAAGCCCAGTATTCGTACACCCGTTCGAAATTTTCTTCCGTAATCGGCTTTTTCTCTTTCGGAAACATCGAAAGCTGTTCCCCGCACGCGCCCGCCAGCGCCGCGCGGAACGCCCGTTCTTCCTCCGCTTTTCCGAGGGAATACACCCGCACGCGGCACAGCTGCGGCGAAGAGAGCAGATCGCGCGTTAAAACGGGGCAGGGGGAAGCGGGGGTTCTGTCCCAGTCGTAGTCGTTGCCGCCGCGTTTTCCGCAGAACGCCGAAAAATCCTGCGTGGAAGCGAGAAAGGCTTCTTCGCGGCACACGCCGCAGATTCTTTCGGGCAGCAGCCGCTCCGTTTCCTCGTAGCGGATTTTCCGCACCGTATACAGCGCCTGCGCCAGCATCGAAGAAAGGCGGGCGGCGGAAATTTTCTTTTCTTTGCGGAATACGAAAAGCACGCCGCTGTACGTATCGCCTTTCACCTGCGCTTCGCCTATGCCCACCGCGTTGTAAAATTCCGCTTTCACGTTCTGTTCGCTTCTGGCGCTTTTCAGCGCGTCGAAAAGCGCGGTCCCGTTTCCCGTCCCGCCCGCGATTTTTTCTGTCGTTTCGTTTTTCATCTGTGTGTTCCGCACGTTTCTGCCGCGCTCCTTCCGCCTTGGAAATATTCGTAGAATATTATACTACGTTTTACGGGAAAAAGCAAGCGCGTTATGCGCCGCGGCAGAAAATCAAAGGCAAAAAAGGAAAAAAACGCCGCTTTTTTTCCCGCGTTGCCGTAATTTCCCTTTTCGGGCAAATTTTGTGTCTTGCAAACCGCGCCGCCGCATGTTACAATGCTTTTAAAACAAAAAAACGGAGGCAACACAAATGAAACGCATGAAAAACGCCGCGGCGCTGATTCTTGCCGCGTGCTTTACCGTTCTTCCCGCATATTCGCTCACCGCGGCATACCGCGCCGATCATATTTCCGCCGCGCCGCCGCAGGGCGAAACGCAGCCGTCCGAATCCCCCGATACGCCCGATTCTTCCCCGGAAAACCCCGCAGAATCGCCCGATACCCCGCAGGAACCGGATACTCCGGAAGAACCTTCTTCCCCGGAACAGCCCGCCGAGCCCGTCGCGCCGACGGAACCGGAAGAACCGCAGCCGCAACAGAATCTGCAGCTGTACATAATCTGCACGGGCAGCGGCGTAAATCTCCGTTCTGGCGCGGGCAGCGGCTACAAAGCGGTGGCTTCGGCGGAAAAAGATACTTCGTATGCGGTGGCGGAAAAAACGGGGAACTGGTACTGCGTGTATTACCGCGGCAAAAAAGTGTATCTTTCCGCAACGTACGCCAAAGAATTCACGCTGGAAAAAAGCGATAACGCCGCCGTGGAACGGGTGCTGGCAGAGGCGTATAAACTTCTCGGCACGCCGTACGTGTTCGGCGCAGTGCGCCTGCATGACGGCGCGGGCAATTTTCAGCGCGGCTTCACCGTAAACGCGTTCGATTGTTCTTCGCTCACGCAGTACGTGTTTTATTTCGGCGCGAACAAACTTCTCGGCACCACCACACGGTTGCAGGTAAAAGAGGGCAAAGCCGTAAAGAAAAGCGAGCTTTCCCGCGGCGACTGCATCTATTTCACCAACGCTTCGCGCTATTACAACACGGGCACGGAGCGCGTGGGGCATGTGGCGATTTATCTCGGCAACGATTATATCCTGCACACCTCGTCCGATTACGCCCGCATCGAAAAGCTTACCGCCGCGCGTAAAAAGTATTATATCGAAGCCCGCCGCTTCGTGTGAGAAATTTGCGGAATTATCTTTCGTAACGTTCGGAATTTTGTTTCTTTTTCACATTTTTCCGCGTGTCTGCGCTTGACAAATTTTTCCCCGTATCGTATAATAAACGTAGCCCCGTCGGAAGCTTTCGCTTTCATGCAAAACCGATGCCGCCGGGCGGCGGAAAAGGGGCGGCAAAAATCGTCAGGGAGAAACAGAAACAACAATGAACAGACAGTGGACGGAACAGGAAATCAACGAATGGTACGCAAAGCAGCCGTGGCTGCGCGGCACAAACTTTTTGCCTTCGGATTGCATCAACCGCCTCGATATGTGGCAGTCGATCGGAAGGGAAGAGCATCTGAAAACGGCGGAAACGGAATTGAAACTCAGCGAAGAAACGGGATTCAACACGGTGCGCCTGTGGTGCAATTTCGACGTATACTATAAAGAACCGGAAGAGTTTATGCAAACGCTGGAAAGCTACATAGCGCTTTGCGCGAAGTATCATCACAGCGTAATGCCGGTGCTTGCGTACGAAGAAGATCTGCCTTACGGCGATAAATTCGTGGCGAAAGAACTCGGCGCGCAGAAAGAATATTACAACCATTTCAACCGCGATTACGAATTGCAGGATAAGTTGATGGCGGAGCACGCGTACAAGCATTATACGGAATATCCCGAAATCAAGCCGATTTATATGGAAATGGTGGAACGGGTTGTGAAAAAGTACCGCGAAGATACGCGCGTGCTTGCGTGGAACGTGGAAAACGAACCGGGCATCACCATTGGCAGCCGCGCGGTAAAAATGCAGGAAGAGTTGTTCGCGCTCGTTCGCTCGCTCGATCCCGTGCAGCCGCTGGCGTCGGACGTATGGAGCGGCATCAACGAAGACGGCACGTTCAGAACGGAAGCGGAAGCGAAAGCTTACGAACTTTCCGATTTCATTTCGTTCCATTCCTATTCGGACTACGAAAAGTTTTTAACGGGCATTTACACGCTGAAAAAGTATTTCAAACGCCCGATTATCGTAACGGAGTGGCTCAACCGCTGCAACCATAACAACGTGCAGGAGATTTATCCGCTGATGCTTATCGAAAACGTGGGTTGCTACTGCTGGGGCTTCGTGCAGGGAAAAACGTACACCACCGAACCTTGGGATTCGCTCTGGAAACGGGCGGAAAGCGATCCGAATGTAGATTTCGATTTCACGAAGTGGCAGCACGAATTATACCGTAAAAACCTGCACCCGTACGATCCCCGCGAAATCAACACCATCAAGCACTGCAACGCCCTCGCCGACAAAAAGTAAATTATCTCCTTCTTGCTTTCCCCTTCGGGCAGGCTTCACCTGATTCGTTATGCAGTTCGCAGTATCCTTGCTTTCCCCTTCGGGGAAAGTGTCTGCGTAAGCAGACGATAGAGGGTAAATTTTACTTTTTCCTTATTTAAGCCTTCCCCTTGGGGGGAAGGTGTCGCCAAGTTTCCCTGCAAAAGCAGCTTTGCGGCTTCCCCTTGGGGGGGAAGCTCCTTGTGAAGCAAGGTGATGAGGGGCGTACCTTGTTTTCAATACGCCCAAATTTAAACAAAGGGGCGCAATGTTTTCTATACAAAAGTGAGAAACAACAATGAACAGACAGTGGACGGAACAGGAAATCAACGAATGGTATGCAAAACAGCCGTGGTTGCGCGGCACCAACTTTTTGCCTTCGGATTGCATCAACCGCCTCGATATGTGGCAGTCGATCGGAAGGGAAGAGCATCTGAAAACGGCGGAAACGGAATTGAAACTCAGCGAAGAAACGGGATTCAACACGGTGCGCCTGTGGTGCAATTTCGACGTATACTATAAAGAACCGGAAGAGTTCATGAAAACGCTGGAAAGCTACATAGCGCTTTGCGCGAAGTATCATCACAGCGTAATGCTCGTGCTTGCGTACGAAGAAGATCTGCCTTACGGCGATAAATTCGTAGCGAAAGAGCTGGGCGCGCAGAAAGAATATTACAACCATTTCAACCGCGATTACGAACTGCAGGATAAACTGATGGCGGAGCACGCGTATAAGCACTATACGGAATATCCCGAAATCAAGCCGATATTCATGGAAATGGTGGAACGCGTTGTGAAAAAATACCGCGCCGACAATCGGATTCTGGCTTGGAATATCGAAAACGAACCGGGCGCCGCCATCGGCGAACATTCGATTCCGTTGATGCTCGAGCTGTTCGCGCTCGTGCGTTCGCTCGATCCCGTGCAGCCGTTGGCGGCGGACGTGTACTGGGGCGTGCGCGAAAACGGAGAATTGAAAAACGAGGTGGAAAAGACGGCGTACGCGCTTTCCGATTTCATTTCGTTCCATTCCTATTCGAAGTACGAAAAATTTTTAACGGATTTGTACACGTTCAAAAAGTATTACAAGCGCCCCGTCATCGTAACGGAGTGGCTCAACCGCTGCAACCATAACACCGTGCAGGAAATTTATCCGCTGATGATGATAGAACGCGTCGGCTGTTATTGCTGGGGCTTCGTGCAGGGAAAAACGTACACTACCGAACCGTGGGACGGGCTGTGGAAAAAAGCGGAAGAAAACCCGGACGTAGATTTCGATTTTACGAAATGGCAGCACGAGTTATACCGTAAAAACCTGCACCCGTACGATCCCCGCGAAATCAACACCATTAAGCACTGCAACGCCCTCGCCGACAAAAAGTAAATTATCTCCTTCTTGCTTTCCC
>ERZ808270.858-NODE-858-length-15332-cov-3.496105_pt1 | contig 15332 bp, 29 predicted proteins | sample MGYA00521082_ERZ808270 | MGnify/ENA primary metagenome ERZ808270 (study PRJEB31516, sample SAMN03275594) | gut metagenome | biome: mammalia-associated habitat; material: feces | host: Papio cynocephalus | place: Kenya | collected 2012-07-27 ... | reverse complement strand
TATCTTCAATCAGAAGTGCTTCCCCTGCTTTGTTCCAGAACATTAGTGTAAACATTTTTAAGCCTCCGTATCTCTTGTTTCTATAATGATTATAGCAGATAAATCAGCATTTGTCAACACCTTTTTGAAATTTTCTTGAAAAAGTTTTCATGTTCAAGATGAAATGAATTTAACAGATAAATATTTTAATAGTTAAATTTAACATATAATAAAACCCGGATTGCTCCGGGCTGGCTATTACGCTTCAATAATTTTCACGCAGTATTCAACACCATCAATCTCGATACTCATATCATCCAGTTCATATTCAGAATCAAGAGCAATCTCTTCTCCGTCTTTAGTGATAAAATAAACTCTGTCATAAAAACATTCACCATTACCAACAACTTCATAAGTAATACCAGAACCATCTTTAAAAGTGACGCTGTAAACTTCTTCGACGCTTCTTTCAATAACGTCCTCGTCGCTACAAGAGCTCAGCATTTTGTTAATCTCATCCAGATGCTCATGAGAGATATAAACCTTTTCTTCGTAAGTTTTCATTGTTGCTACCTCTTTCTGTCTGTGTGTAGTTCCTTTCGACACTATTATTCTATCATATTTTGGAACAGATGTCAACACTTTTCTTAAAGTTTTTCAAAAGAATTTTCATGTTACAGATGAATAGGATTTAACAGTGATACCAGAAATAATTATTTTAATAGTAAACTCCCTTGAAAAATATTCAATATAATAGAAAAACTCCCTTGAAAAAGTTCAAGGGAGTTAGGATTAATTTTCTTTATAGATATCTAACACACGTTCATTGGCTTCTGCAAGGCTCCACAACGCTGGTTTTACAGGATAGCTTGTAGCGTGTTCAGGCTCGTTAAACCTGTCTAATAGGCTCACATAGGGCTGTTTAACGGTACAACGCAAACCATATACAGAACGCCAAAATGGTTGATATTTAACTCTTGGTTTCCTTGTTTGTGGTTTCTGTACTTTCTTTTTCTTCTGTAATCTTGCCATCATTCTGCACCTTCTGAATCGCTTCATAGCAAGCCTGAATATAAACATTGATTGTATTCGGCTGTTGTTTCATCTGTTCCAGACAATCAATCAGCATCCGAAACATTTGCACGAGCATCTTTCTTTCTGCTTCCGTTAGAGTAATGTTCTTGCCATTGTCCAAAACATAATTTAGAATATTCTTTTCCATGTTAAATTACCTCGCTTTTACTTCTGCAATTCTAAAAAGACTCTTTCGATTTTCAGGTGTATCTTCTTTAACTACCATCAGATAGGGCGAATAAAGGACTACATCCCCGTACTCCGCCACGATAGATACACCGTTCTTTTCAAACAAAACCTTTTTCATAATATTGTTACCTCACTTTCTGATATTATTATAGCGCAATTTAACAGAGAAGTCAATAGGTAATTCAAAATTATTTCTGTTAAATTTAACAGAGAACTATCATGACCGAATGGGAATGATTGAAATGCTACAAGCATTACTATTAAAATAATTATTTATGATATAATAAAACAGGGACTAGAATTTTCATCTAGTCCCCTTACTGTTATTCTACTTCAATCCAGATTCTTCCTAAGCTCATAGAGTTATAAAACGTAACTTTAGATTCTTTCAGATATCCGGGAACGCTCTTCCAAAATCCTTTCCAGAGGATTGTTTCGTCAGGCTCGTTATCATGTGCCATTGGATGAAATTCAAAATAGCTGTTATCATCCATATCACCACAAATATTAAACAGTTCTTGAACAGTCATTGTTAAATCCTCCTTATGCCTTTACCAGAATGTTCTGATTAGAAAAATATTCGACGTGTTTCGTGCTAGTGTTCATTGCTGTATTAACGCCAAGCTTAACATAGGTGTGAGTGCCAAGGGTAAAGGTATCACCAACAGTCAAATCAGAAAACAGTTTCATTTTAGTTACCTCATTTCTTATTGTTCTCTCTTGAACTATATACAGTATAGCAGAAAATAGACAAGAACACAATGGGCAAAATGCACAAAGATTTGGTTTTATTTTGTACGAAAATTTAGCAGTTAATTTACTGATAAATATTTTAATAATTACTATTGACATAATGTGAAGCGTATGGTATAATATTAAAGATGAGAAGTGCAGCTTCTCAAATATTTAGATAGGAGTGATTCTATTATGGTTCAAAATCTCGAAGGAGAAAAATGGCGAGATGTCGGTGTCGTTAAAGGTGTTGATTTTACTGGAATGTTTGAAGTGAGCAACAAGGGGCGTGTTAAAAGCCTTGAGAGGCTTGTTACGTTCGTAGATGGCAGACAAAGATGGTTCCATGAAAAACTTAGGGAATTTAATACAACAAATTGTGGCTATAGAGAAGTTACATTAAGCAAAAGCGGAGAAAAACAGATGTGTGTGTCAGTTCATCGTTTGGTAGCTCTCCGTTTCATTCCAAACCCAGACCCAGAGTATAAGACACAAGTAAATCATATTGATGAAAACAAAATAAACAATTGTGTTGAAAATTTGGAATGGGTCACACCAAAAGAAAATGCAAATCATGGGACGAGGAATGAACGCACTGCCAAGGCTCAATCAATTAGGATTGTTCAACTAGATATAGATGGTAACTTTATAAGAGAGTGGGGTTCTGCAACAGAAGCAGATAAATATTTTGGTGGTAGAGCGCATATATCTGGTTGCGTAGCGGGAACAGATGGCACATACAAGAACTATATATGGATTAGTAAAGAAGATTATAATAAATTATCTAAAGAAGAAATCAAACAAATCGCCGAAGATAAAAGGAATGAAAAATATCGTATAAATGAAATTATGCAGTTCGATATGCACAAAGAGCTAGTAAATAAGTGGGTAAACGCTGCGGAAGCAGAAAAACACGGGTACGGAAATACATCTATAACACAATGTATCAAGAGGAATATTTATATTTACAAGAATTGGTTTTGGATTCCTACAAAAGAATATAATAGTTTATCAAAAACGGAGTTTGATAAACTATTTGATAAAAAGGTGCTTGAATTTAAAGAAAAAGAAAATGAGAGAATTAAAAAAATAGTAAATAAACGCTCTAACCCTGTTGTCCAGCTATCAACAAATGGAGAGTTAATCAAGTCTTACCCCTCTATAAGTGAGGCAGGAAGAAACGGGTTTAATCCAACAGATATTTGCCATTGTGTAAAAGGGGGTACGTTGTTAGTAAAGGGCTATATTTGGATGTATGAGGATGAGTACAACAAATTAACTAAAGAAACGATTGTGGAAAGATATAATAAAAAGAAAGATGAGATAACTTATCCACTTAAAGTTGTTCAGTTGGATAACGAAAACAATATTATAAAGGTTTACAATTCTCCAAAAGACACAGAAAGTTATGGTTTTAGTTCAGGCGGGGTCTCAATGTGTACGACAGGTAAAAATAAAACACATAAAGGCTATAAATGGATGAAATTGTCTGATTATGAAGAAAAATTTGGTAAGGTAGAATAAAACAAACCCTGTAAAGCAGTTGCTTTACAGGGTTTTAATTTTAATTATTTTCAGAATTTAAAGGTCTATGAAGAATAATATTTCTGCAACATTTTCCTTCACGATTCTCCCATTGCTCTTTCTCGTAATTATAGCAAGCAACGAATGTTGCATTTGCTTCGTTGGTTACGAGCACATATACGGATTTGTTTGGATAAATAGGGTTATCAGGGGGAAGATTCTTTTTAGTCCATACGATTACATCTTCGCCTTTTTTCTCAGGTGGCTTGTAATACTGGTCAAAGCCTTCTCTGTGTGCCACTTCGTCTGCGTCCTCTGGAATCCAACCAAGAGCTTTACAGGCAGCTTCAAAGAAACAAGTGCGATAAAACAGTTGTGTTAGTTCTTCATCGGTGCTATTTGTCTTTCTGCTATTTTTTACCAAGCAGATGTTGCTGCGTCTGAGTTGGTTCAAACCGTAGGCTTTATAGTCCTCTTCTTTGCCTACAAGTGAAAATACGTCCAGATTTGGGCGAACCTTCACTTTACGTTTCTTCTTTGGATGTTTAATCTTGTCTGCCAATATGATAACCTTCTCTCTGTTAAATTAAAATATCTGCTTCATGGCAAATATAAGCACTGTTATAAAGCGGTTCTTGCTATTTGATATGTTTGATTCCTGACGTGCCGGGTTCTTTCTTAAATACTCCATTATGTTCATTTAGGAGCGATACAAAATCACTCGTATAGAACATTCTTTTTGCTCTGCCATCTACGGGTGCGGCATAGAGTTTATAATCAAATCCACCAAAGACATAAGGCTCAAGCTTGCATTCGTACCATGTTTCTTCGCCCCAGCTATCTAATAGAACAAAGTATGTTGCATTAGTGTCGAGTTCTTCATATCTCATTGCTGTTCCTTTCTTAATAATGATTATAGCCTTTACGTTCTCTATCGGATTTAGAGTTGCGTAAGAATGGTTTGTTATGAGTGGTTGAGAAACGATACTTGTTTTCTTTCAGCCACTCTTTTTTCTCGTCATATTCCTTTCGCCATTCCAAATATTTCTCACAAGTAGTAGAGCAAGCACAATGACGTTCAGAACAGCCTTTGCAAGGATTAACCATTTCAATTACCTCTTTTCTAGTTCTCTCTTGAACTATAAGTATTTTACCACAAAATTTCGATTGTGTCAATACCTATTTGAAAGAAAATTTTGATATTGATTATTTACAATCCCAAACATCATAGATGTTTAGAATCACTCCTGTTAGTCATAATTATTTTAATAATTAAATTTTTACATAAAACGAAACCCTACTAACTATGAATGAGGTAACAAGTTGTTAGTAGGGCAGATAATGGCATAATGTAGGGATTTGTTGGATTTGAACCATACAATCTTTCGGATGCACCGAACGCTTTGCCCAATTAAGCTAAAATCCCATAGGAAGGGTAGTTTTACCACCTAATGCCAGAATAGCTAATTCTGATTATTAGGATTCAATATAGAGTGCTAACTACCAAGGCCGCACTTTGTATTACACTTCCCGCCTAGCTGTGCGCCCACTAGACTTGATAGAGTCTTTCTTATTACGGTATGATTCTATCCAAAAGACCGCCTTAACTCTTTCGTGGTTAAGCTACGTCCAGATGTATGTATCTGGAACTAAGCGTTAGGCTAGATTGCTCTAGCCCGGTGGAATTGCGCCACCCTATGAACCTAGCTTGCTGTTAAATTACGGAGTCAATCTTTTCGGATTCTTCGGTGGTAAGGTCAAGGTTAAAGAACAACCAATGGATTGCGTCACGAGCAATGAAACTGTTAGGACATTCACGGCGAACTTCCTTCGCAGTTGCGATTGCGTTACGAATAAGATTGCGTTCGTTCTTGTTGTCACCAGTGTACCCGAACTTCTCAAAGAGATACTGTTCAGCAGAAGGGATATCTTTGATATCATTGATACTCATTTTCGTTACCTCATTTCTTTGTTTCCTTCGTTCTGTAAGTATTATATCATGTTTTGTTGCTTATGTCAAGTCTTTTTCTTAAATTTCTTCAAGAAAACTTTTTTCAGCAATTTTTTCAACCAACAAAGCGTTCTTGATAAACTTGAACACATAACCGCTATACTGGAATGGTTCAAAACCACCAATAACATGAAGGATAGCTTTCTGTTTCTCAGTGATGTAATGGCACTTGTGTCCTTGAATTACAAAGCTATCAAGGAATCCCCGCTCCCAATCGGTAAGACGAGGTTTGTAGTAGCTCAACTGTTTCTGTCTCTGTTCTTCCAAGCCAATCTGTTCCATAAGTTTGAAGCGTCGCTTTGCTACAGAGGTATATTCTTCATCGTTCAGGATATCAGAGTCTAGAACTTCATCCATCATGTAAACTTTCTTATAAGCCTCTTTCAGTGTCATGTTAAATTTCCTCCAAAGTTTTAATAAAAGAATTTTCCATTTCAAGCATTCCGGGATTATCAAGGTCAATGTCTGTTTTCCAATAGTTCAGAACCTCGATAAGTTCTTCTTTGGTTCCTAACTGATTGACTGGGATACCCCAAGGACTTGTCAACATCTCATGTGTCCCAAATGCAAAGCTGTTATCAGAATCCTCAAACTGTACCAGAAAGTAATTTTTCTTTTCATCAATAACAGTCATTTTTGTTACCTAGCTTTCTATACATATATATTATCATATAACTTCAGAAAAGTCAAGAGCATTTTGAAAATTTTTCTGTTAAATTTTTAGGGAAGCGTTAAGAAAAAATAACGTAGATACGTTAAAAAATTAGTAGATATATGAACATGAAAGAATACTTTTATTTACTATTAAAATATTTAATTTAACTCAAAATTAAAACCACCTACGCAAAGCAAACCATAAAACGTAGGTGGTAGAAGATGGCTTATTAGTTTTCCAGTTCTTTACAGAACAATTTAACAGAAATAAGATATAGTGCGTCAAAACTCATGGCAAGGGTAAAGCTATATTGATTGATAAACAGTGTGGCAATAACAACACCAATAAACAAAACGCAATGTAGAACAAAAATCAGAAAATCGCCCATGATGTTCCCTTCCAGACCTTAACATTCTCGGTCTTGCCAATAGCCTTGATGTCGTTGCCAAATCGCTTTACAGGATAACGCTTGATGTACTCACGACCTCTATCGGAACCAATGTAATACCGATAGGCAGATGTATCATATTCGCCAAACTGTTCCAGATGGTTAATCATTCGGTTAGAAAGTTTCATAGCAATCACCTCTTAATGATTGATAGAAATATGAAGAGAACCATCTCTATCAAAACGAATGTTGCCATCCATACCGCCATTCAGATTGACGATACAAGGGATATTGACGGACTGTGCAGAAGGTTCATTCTGAAAGAAACGTACCAGCTTATTCCACCAGTAACTAGAACCATGATGAGCGTTGCCAATCGTGATACAACGTCGAACAGCCTTTGCAGTGCTATCCATGAGAACAAGAGCGGAATCAGTATAAGCATAATTCATAGTGAACCTCCTATGTGATATGTGTTCCTTACATTTATTATTATAGCAGACAGAAACGTATTTGTCAACACTTTTCTGAAAATAAATTCTAAAGCCTACAGCCTTGAATTTAACACATAATTATTTTAATAGTTAATAAACCACAAAACAAAATTGGCACTCACAATAAGCAAGTGCCAACTAGGAATGTTTATTAGTTACTTGATACGTTCAAGATGAGTGTTACAGATACCGCATAAATACAGTTCGGGATATTTCGTTAAATTGCTTGCACGATTTCTATAAATCGTTTGTCCGCATTTGGGGCATTTGAGAATGTATTTTGCGGTTGCAATCTTTTCTTTCAGCAAGATTTTTTCGTTGTTCTCATCACGATAGTCGCCACAACGCTCAATATCAAAACCGTATTTTTGGTTCATGACGTGAGCGGCCTTTAACCACTTACCCTTGTGCCCATCATACGGGGCATATGCGTGAAGGCACTCGTGTACAAGCACTTCCAAAAGCTGCTGTTCATTGCAATTCGCAACAAAGTATTTGGAAACGCTAATGGTAGAATAGATTTCTCCTGTAAAATCCATTCTGGTACGGCACAAACCATAAGCGGTTTTGCGCCTGTTGAACTCAACGTACTGATAGAGGGAATCAGAATGGAAACCAGCGTCATCGCACATTGCGATAGCTTTTTGGAAAACTTTCTGAACATCGTAGTTCGTCATGTTAAATACCTCATTTCTTTATTGTGGTTGCTTTCTATGGTTCTATTATAGCAAAAGTAAACACAAAAGTAAATAGTCAAAATGCACAAATATAATATAACAAAACTATGCAAATTTAACAGGATGAATATTCCAGAATCAACTACTATTAAAATAATTATAAATCTACACACAACAAAACCCGCCTAGTTGGAGGAAGTTACTAGACGGGTAGAAAATAGCTTATTAACCAATACGAACAATATTATTCGCTGAAATGGTCATAACATCGGGCTTTTCGCCTTTATGAAATTCGGACGCCAAACACATAGATTTAACAGTATCTTCATCAGTTGGCACACCATTTACAAGATAGGTGGATTTCGTCTTATTAGGGGAAGTCGCTACACGCACATAAATCTTACCTTTATGCTCAATCAGATAGCCTTCCTCGCCATCGCACCAGTTGCCCCAAGGAAGTGAGCCGGGTTCTTTAGGAAGTTCACCAGACTCACGCTTTGCCTTGACGTTTGAAATGTGGTTGTAATCCACGCCAAACCGTCCGGTCATTCGAGAGACTTTCATAATAGACTTATCAGCATAAGCCTTTTTGGTTTTGAGCGTCTTACAGGTCTCAATCGTGGTAAAAGAACCTTTGTTCTGAGAGTGGATAGCGGTCTTGATTTCGTCCAGATTCATCATGTTAAATTTACCTCATTTCTTATTTGTTGGTTTCTATAAGTATTATAGTTAATTTAACAGAGAAAATCAATATGCAAAATGCACAAAGATTGCGTCATATTTATAGTGATATTGACACCAATATAGAACTAACTATTAAAATAGATGTTAAGTTTAACATATAAAAACAGGGCGATTATTACCGCCCTGCCATTAAGAGTTAATATTTGATATTGTGTTGTTTACAAGCTTTGCTCCAAATCGGATAGGGACAAGAGTTGTCTCTGTTCATGTGAAATACAAGGGTTAAACGCTGGTTCTGTGCGTTATAATAGTGTCGGTGGTCTCCCGATACTCTTCGCAATTCAAACCCATTCTTTTTAAGAATTTTGTTCGCATTTCTAAGCTTGATATCATTCATCTCTATTTCGTCCCTTCTTTCTGGTATAAGTGGTCTTTTTGGTAAAACGAACAGGACGCATATTAGGCTTGCGTTTTGCTTTTCGTTCCTGCTTCTCTTTATTCTTCTGTAGCATTGCGAAACTCCTTTTCGTCTAACTCAGAGTTAAGAGCGTCAACAAATGCGCTATGAATGTCGTCCTCTGATTCAATGCCCAATACATTTTTGATACGTTCTAAGTCGGTATTCGACAGGCTAATTGTAATAGTCATTATTCATCTTCCTTTCCGTCTTTGCTATAAATCCAATTCTCTGGAAGTTCGTCTTCTGTAAGCATCTTGTAAACCAGACCAAGGGATTTATAATCCTTGTTAAATTCCAGATAACTTCTGAGAATAAAGTGGGCTACAACAGAATCCATAGTCATTGCAAGGACTCTAAACTTGTTGTCATACAGTGTGTTATAGTATCCGATGTAGTATCTCATTGTTAAATCCTCCTGTTTGATTTCTGTATCTATAATATATCATACTTCAAACAAAAACACAATAGTCAAATTGCACAAATAATAGAGTGGATTTTTGGTTATTATTGTATATAAGTTTCTTGATAACTATTTTAATAATTAATTTAACACATAATAAAACGGATGGTGTATTTCAACCACCCGCCTTTTACTATTTGTTAATTTTTTAATGTTTCTTAAATTTTACTGACTCACCCGGTTTCAGATAGAAACATTTCTTGCAATGTTGGCAATCACCACCACAAAGAACAGCTTTCGGGTCAATCAAATCTTCGTGTTCTCCATCGTCAAAATACGCAACGGGAACAGAATCTTTGTTTTCGGGAATAAGAGTGTTCCAAGCACTGAACACGATATTAAAATTGCTAGGAATCAGACCAAGTTTCAGAGCTTCACCAACAATTTCATACTGTTTGGTGAACGCCATAAATTTAACATCAGGATTACGCTTTGCAATCTCGCAACAAGCGTTCAGATAATCAAAAGAAAACATATCTCCCGCAATATTATAGCGAAACAGCCGAAATTCGTTAATGTCAATAAACAGACAAGCTGCTTCGATGAACTCATTATAACGATGGTCAACCATCAATGCTTTGGTGTTGTCCTCGTATGCTTCACGAACAGATTTTCGATATGCACACATTTTTCGAGCATAACAATCCTTGTAACACTCAAGATTTTTTGCACAGGTCTTGCCCGGCATCACGGAGAAAGAACCGACACGACCGGTTTTAGAATTACCAGAACTAAAAGAAAAACCACGGATTCTCATTGTTGTTACCTCATTTCATTTTGTGTGTGTTGCTTTCGATGGTCTTAGTATACGCTTGTTGCAAGCATTTGTCAATAGTTTTTTGAAAATTCTTTTGAATATTTTTTGTTGTAATAATACAACTATAGGTTGGTACGGTATCTGGTGGAAGTGTAGCACTAACTATTAAAATAATTATTGTAATACTATAAACCCTATATCCTAGTATGTTATAGTATAAATCTGAGTCTGGTATAATAACCTACAAACCCAGTATGTAACGTGCGTTTTTAAGCCCAGCTTTACGGGTACACACAGGAAGTGGGAGCTGGCTACTATTAAAATAATTAAAGTGGCGTTCCTGTACGCACATAAAATAACCCCAGCCTAGTAGGTATGTGGGTATATGAAAAGCCCAGCATAGGCGTACAGGTAAAGTGTAGAAGTGGGGCTACTATTTTGATAGTTAAATCACAGGCTAGAAATTGCGGTTTCAAAAGTGTGACAAAATTCCTGTTTTGAAAGTGCTGTTTTGCGACAAAATTCTATCTTGACATCTGGAACAGAGTATGATATATTGATAAAGGACTTTGAAAGATGAACAGAGTCCTATTCAATAGGAGTTATAATTATACTATTATATATGTATATATTCATATAAATATACATTGATATGTTAGTATGGGATAACTATGTTTACTTGATGCCACGAAAACATAAGCGATAGAATTTTCTGGTGTCGGGGTTTATCGGCAAGGTCTGCACTGACGTGGTAATAACCTTGCCTTATTTGCCGGTATCAGAAATTAAAAACGGAAAAGCTGTTTTTAATTGATAGAACTGCGCCAAATCCTAGGTCTATTGGAAAATAAAAACGGATTTGCCGTGGATAATTTTTCGGCTGATTTGGAATGGTATTACATTCTCGCCGCTCTGTAATGCAGGCTCGAATGTCGAGAAATGCTCGGTAAGTGTTTGATACTGTCGTACAATTTGGGTTAAATCTGACCGGCAGGGAAGATTCTAAGCCTTTTGGGCTTGGGATTAGGGATTTTGTATGGCTGTAGGAGTACAATAGGATAGTACCGTGTTGTGGCGTGATACTGCACACAACACTGGTGGGAGAGGTTTACAGAAGCCTACTGTTGTTGACGGCTCTGTAGACAAGTATAGAATTTGAGATGAGGAAATGGTGGGTTGAAAGATTAGGAATGGCTAGAAACTGTGCGTGAGAGAAGGACAAGTGTATATAGAACATAGAGGATATATTTTTGGACTGGATATAAGACAAAAGCCAACTGCACACAAAATGTGTTATTGCAGTTGGCTTTAAAATTTTGATGATTATTTGTCTTGAAAAATTAGATAATAGGATTTTGGGATTCTAAACATCGTAGATGTTTGGGATAGTAGTTGAAATTTTGGTAATTGGATAGAAATTTTTGATTTGATTTTTTATAGTTTGTAATTAAGGATGAACAGTTTGTAAAAGAGTTTGTATAAGTAATGGAGTATAATGGTAGATATTATAAGCCCATATTAGGGATAAAATTAGGTCAGAGATAATTAGGAAGATATTATCTTGAGGGTTAGTTTGTAAAAGAGTAATGGATTCTGTTAGGTTATGAATAAAGAAAAATAAGGAAATGGATAACCAGAGAAGATAGAATAGAAACATAGTTTGTAAATTAGGTTTGTAAATTAAATGTTAATTTTTAGCTCAAAAGATTCAGGCTTAGAAACATTAGCATCATCAGAAAAATGAGTAATACAATTATCTGTAATACAGAAAGTGTTATATCCTTCATTAAGTTCTTCTGTTTTGATATAAAACTCAAAATCATTAACACCTTGTTGGAAAAAGATTTCTCCCGGTTTAATAGTTTTAAATTTTACATAATTCATTGAGGTCGTAGTTGTATAAACCATAGTTTGTAAACTCCTTAAAAGTGATTGCTGTAAAGACCAGAGAGAATATACTCATAGAAGTCGATATTTTTCTTTAAATTTTCGATTTCACAATTCGGAGTATTTGGTTTCTTTGTAGAGTTTGTATATTTAATATTAGATTTAGCAAGAAGCTTTTCAGTAATTTCGATAGCAGTTTGTTTATTCATAATTATAATTAAAATTTTTGTTTGTTAATTTTGTAAAAATTTAACAGAAAATCACTTTGTAAAAACATGTGCCGTATTACACATTAGCATCGCTCTAGTCATTAGACCTACGCCACCGATTCTAGGAGTAATGTCAAAACAATGGCTGTACTTGTCAGAACGCAACTCTTCTGAAGCATCACCGTACTGCTTACCATCTGAGCCGTAATTAATACTAACATCAATAATCAGTTCAGGACAAGACCCAGTATTTTCATAACCGTTAATAGCACTACTCCATTTACCGTCAAGCATATCAGGAGTTAGGAAATTCATGTGACCAACAGCGGTAATAACAACGTCAGAACGTAGGAGTAGTTCATTCTTAACATAAGTCTCAATCGTACTATTAACAGAGAATACATTACAATGACGCTTTAGAAGCATATCAACCATTGGCTTACCAACGATGTCAGACTGCCCAAAAACAAGTACATTCTTGCCATCAAGGTTATAGTTGATTTCATCAAAAATTTTCATTACACCAAGCGGAGTGCAAGGTTCAAATTCTGAATTTTTGTTAAATCCATCTACATCTGCCCAATCAGGGATATGGATATTTTTAACATTAATATTTTCGGGAACAGGGAGTTGAAGAATAATACCAGAACAGACATATTCAAAGCCATCTGTGATATATGTATCTTGGCAATCGTCAATTTCTTTCTGAATCTTTTCTTCTGTTGTATTATCAGGAAGTTTAATTAGTTCAGCGTGAATGCCAATCTCTTCTGAATCCTTCATTTTCCCACGAATATAGGCATTAGAGGCAGGGTTATCTCCTACTTGAATAATGTAAAGACATGGAATAATTTTTTCATTCCAGAGACGATTGACTTTGGCTTTAGCCATGTCTTTGTATTTCTGTGCAATGGATTTGCAATCAAGAATCATATTTTGTACCTCACTTTCTGTTTCTATTATATCGTAAAATTTGATTTATGTCAAGAACTATTTTGTAAATCAAAGCAGTGTCTTATCAGAACGCATACTTGTAAATTTGATTATAAACAGGCGGTTCAATTTCATAGGCTTTGTCGGTTTTCGGGTCATATCTAAACCACATCTGTTTCATTTCAGGCATGGGATAGAACCCTTCGTCAAATGCTTCGATAACTGCGTAATTATAGCAATGTTCAAAAACATCCAATTCGTTATTCTTTACGGCGTTGATAGCATCGTCAAGATTTGTAAAATAACCAGCCGTCCAATCACTATCAGCCATCCAATACATTGCTTTATGGGAAACAGGAGAACTAAAGCGAGCGTTCTTCTCGTCTTTAAATTCATCCATAAGAGTTACGGTATAAATCATCGTTACAAATTATCCTCTTCATCAGAAATTTCTTCAACTTTCTGTACACCAAATCCATCTGTCCAATGGATATCTTCGTCATAAGCATCTTCTGCAATCCTTGCTGCATTCCATTCATTACCGGCTTCAACATCCATATGCCCTATCTCATACACATAAACGCGATATTTTGACATAGTGATAAACCTCCAATTTTATCTACAATTATTATTTGCTTCGTCTTCTACATTTTTAACGTCAGTAAAAGAAAAATACCGTGTCCACTCTGGATTATTTAGAGGAATATTCTGTGCAATTTCAAGAGCCTGTTCTCCGGTCTCAGCTTTAACTCGAACATGGGCGATAAGTGTAATCTGAATACCGTAATCAAACATTTTTACACCTCGTTTCTATGATTATTATATCATACAAAATCAGATTCGTCAAGTATTATTTGAAATAATCCGCAATATCATCGCTACCAAATGTTATGAACGGAGAAGTCTTTTTAGGCTTCGTGTCAAACCAGTTACAACGATTTTTCTTTTTATTTTCCGCTTCTTCAATTTTGTTTTGAAGTTCGGATTGATATTGTTTTACTTTATTTTGTAATTCTTTGATTTGACCTTCTGTTTTTGAAATTTTATCGTCTAATTCAACTACATCAAAATTTAAATAAGGGATTCTCCAAACTTGTTTAAATCCTAAATTTAATAAGATATTTTTGTAGCTATCGGCATTATCTTTGTCGATATCCCCCAGCATGATATTATCATCAAGTTTTACACCAAAATTTACAGTATCCATCGTTCTTTCTTCTGTTGGGATACCGCACTCATCATCAATATAAAATTCTTTAACCATTTTAATGCCTCACTTTGGAATCTTTTCACCGAGTTCTTTGTACGCCGCAATAAGTTTTTCTCTGATTCTAGTCTGTTTTTCTGTATTTGCAAACTTAGTCAGGCTGCCAAGCAAACTCTGTGCAAGCTCTGCCTTTTCTCCATCACTTGTATGGATGATGTGATTGAGTTTGTTAATTAGTTTCTTGCTACCAAAATCAAAATAATTACTGCATTCTTGAATATATTTATAACACATCTCCTGACGTGCATCCGATGTATCATTATAATCTTTATATTTTGTGTCAATACCACCTTCGTCACAAAAGGCAATGAAGAAATCAGTAATGGCTTCACCAAAGAAACATACCTCACATCCGGGGCTATGTAACCAACTAACTAAATGTTCGCAGTTGTACATAAGCCCCTCTGCCGTCCAAGTACCATCCCAAGTACCGTTAATGTTTTTATTATCCATTTTTATTCCTCCACGTCATAGAAATTCCAGTGGTCAAGACTAGTTTGTTCATTCTCTTCTGAAATAATATCCACCCAAGCATTCAAAATTTCTCTGTAAACTGTCATGTTGGGGCAGAAATAACCATCCTTGAATACAGGAGAGTCATCATTGCAGAGAATACGCATAGCAGCGGCACATACAGCGGCAGAACGAGAAACGCCAGCAGAACAGTTAAAACAGAACCAATCCACCTTATTTTTGTTATCCAGAATAAACTTCACGATACTAACCGCCTGTTCTTCCGTGATTACAGTCCCTTCTTCCGGGCAAATGCAATCATCGAATTTAAGAGGGAGGAAGTCAATTTTATCATAGGACTTATCAAAATCAATATGATAACCATGCGCTTCCGTGATAGAAATGAATGCGATTCTACGATTATGCGGCTCACGGATAAATTCTTCTGCATCCTGTGCAGACATAACCATGAAATCCCAAGAACCATTGATACCGCCGT
>ERZ808270.857-NODE-857-length-15340-cov-20.019038_pt1 | contig 15340 bp, 11 predicted proteins | sample MGYA00521082_ERZ808270 | MGnify/ENA primary metagenome ERZ808270 (study PRJEB31516, sample SAMN03275594) | gut metagenome | biome: mammalia-associated habitat; material: feces | host: Papio cynocephalus | place: Kenya | collected 2012-07-27 ... | reverse complement strand
CAGCCGTAGAGCCATTCATCGGCAAGGAGTACAAGGAAGGCGACGCATTCTGCTACATCCTCGCTCCATGGGGTGAGTTCGAGACCGTGCCAGCCGCTCTTGGTGGCAAGCTCGTGGAAATCAATGCTAAGCAGGGCAGCAAGATCCGCAAGGGTGATGTCATCGCTTACATTGAGCGTGAGAACAAGGATTAACATTCAATATAGATGAATTATCAAGCAATCATTGATAAGTATTATCCCGAGGATAACGAGCTTCGTCATATCCTCGTAAACCATAGCCAATCTGTAGCGCGAAAAGCGCTGCAGATTGTTTCGTATCATCCAGAATTGCATCTCGACGCCCAGTTTGTCGAGGAGGCGGCGATGCTTCACGACATCGGAATCTTCCTCACCGACGCCCCGGGCATACAGTGCTTTGGCTCTGAGCCCTACATCTGTCATGGCAGGTTGGGAGCCGAACTCTTGCGCAAGGAGGGGTACGAGCGCCATGCCCGTGTGTGCGAACGCCATACCGGTGCGGGCATCACGAAGGAGCAAATCGTAGAGCAGAATCTGCCGCTGCCTCACCAAGACTTCCTGCCGGAGACGATGGAGGAGAAGGTGATTTGCTATGCCGACAAGTTCTTCAGCAAGACCCATCTTGACCGAGAGAAGTCGATAGAGAAGGCAGAGAAGAGTCTCGCCAAGTTTGGCGAGGAAGGAGTGAAACGCTTCCAAGAATGGGAGAAACTCTTCGAATAGAAGCAAGAAAACTTCTAAACTTTAATTATTTGAATGAGAAAACAATCAACTATAGTCATTCTGTTGTTTGCCTCCGTCACGGCGATGATGGTGGCCAACCCGGGCATGCCTGATTCCAAGCGAAAAAAGAAGAAAGCCGACGCTGCCGAGGCGGTGGGCGACTCCGTGCTTGTCGACTCGCTCGGCAACGAAATCAAGGCGGATGCCGCCAACGACACCACGCAGATGGACTCCTTGCAGAAGGCTATATGGAAACACAATAAGGTGGTAGACGACAGCATCCGCCTCGACAGCATCAACCGCAAGAAACAAGGCGGTCTCGATGCGCCTGTCAATTACCAGGCAGACGACTCGCTCGTATACGATGCCCTGGGCAAGGTGGCGCACCTCTATGGCAACTCCAACGTGAAGTACCAGAACATGGACCTCACCTCCGACCGCATCGCCATGGACATCGACAAGAGCAACGTCAAGGCTGCCGGTACTCCCGACAGCACTGCCGACGGTGGCGTGAGGGGAAAGCCTGTCTTCAAGATGGGCAACGATACCTACGACACCGACACCATCAAGTTCAACTTCAAGAGCAAGAAGGCACTTATCAATAATGTATATACCGAGCAGCAGGATGGATTCCTCACCGGCATGAAGTCGAAGCGAGACTCATCGGGAGTCATCTACCTGCAACACGGCAGATACACCACCTGCGACGATCCGCACCCAGACTTCTACATCTCCCTCTCGCGCGCCAAGGTGCGCCCGGGCAAGGACGTGGTGTTCGGACCAGCCTACCTCGTGGTTTGCGACGTGCCTATGCCGCTCGCCATCCCTTACGGCTTCTTCCCGTTCACCAAGAGCTACAGCAGCGGTTTCATCATGCCTACCTACGGCGACGAGAGCGACCGAGGCTTCTATCTGCGCGACGGTGGATACTACTTCGCCATGAGCGACAAGTGGGACCTGAAGCTCCTGGGCGAAATCTACACCAAGGGCTCCTGGGGCATCTCGGCGGCGAGCAACTACCGCAAGCGCTATAAGTACAGCGGCTCGTTCTACTTCAGCTACCAGGACACGCAGACGGGCGACAAGGGAATGCCTGACTTCGCCAAGCAGGAGAGCTTCAAGATTCAGTGGAGCCACCGACAGGACTCCAAGGCGAACCCATACAGCTCGCTCTCGGCAAGCGTCAACTTCGCCACCTCGAGCTATGAGCGCAACAACCTCAACTCGCTCTACAATCCGCAGACGATGACGCAGAGCACCCGAACCTCTTCCGTCAGCTGGAGCACCCAGTTCTCCAGCATCGGCATGTCGCTCAGCTCTACCGCCAACCTCTCGCAGAACATGCGCGACTCGTCGATTGCCATGACCCTGCCAGACCTCAACATCTCCATCTCCCGCTTCTATCCGTTCCGCAGAAAGAAGGCGGTGGGCGACGAGAAATGGTACGAGAAGATTGCGATGAGCTACACGGGTCACATCTCCAACAGCATCAACACCAAGGAGGACAAGCTGATGCACAGCTCGCTCATCAAGGACTGGCGCAACGGATGGCAGCACCAGATACCTATCAGCGCCTCGTTCACGCTCTTCAAGTATCTGAACGTGACGCCTTCGTTCAACTTCACCGACCGCATGTACACCAACAAGGTGGAGAAGTCGTGGGACGCAGCCACCCAGAAGGAGGTGTGCGATACCACCTACGGATTCCACAACGTGTACAACTGGAACATGAGCGTGGGGCTATCCACCAAGATCTATGGTTTCTGGACACCTAACCGCAAGATATTCGGCGACAGGATTCAGACCATCCGCCACGTCATCACGCCTACCGTGAGCTTCAGTTATGCGCCAGACTTCGGTGCCTCCCGCTACGGCTACTGGGACACTTACCAGAAGACCGACGCCGACGGCAACGTGTCGCTGGTGAGCTATTCTCCCTACCAGAACGCCCTCTACGGCGTGCCGGGCAAGGGCAAGAGCGGCAACATCAGCTTCACCCTGGGCAACAACCTGGAGATGAAGTGGAAGGACAAGAACGACAGTATCAAGAAGATAAGTCTCATCGATGCGTTCGACATCAACATGAGCTACAACACCGCCGCCAAGGTGCGCCCTTGGAGCGATATGAACATCAACCTGCGCCTGAAGTGGTGGAAGAACTATACGTTCAACATGAACGCCGTCTTCGCCACCTACGCCTACGAACTGGACGACCAGGGCAATGTGTACGTGGGCAACCACACGGAGTGGAGCCGTGGCAAGTTCGGTCGATTCCAGGGCATGTCGCAGAACCTCTCGTTCACCCTCAACCCTGAGAAGCTGAAGAAACTCTTCGGCGGTGGCAGCGACGAGGATGACGATAACAACAAGAACAAGCGCAAGGACGATGACGACGAGGGCACCGACACCGACATCGAGAGCAACGTAGACGATACGATGGAGAAGGGCAAGACTGGCGCCAAGAAGAGTGGCGGCGGCAAGGCTAAGACCGATGCCGACGGCTACATGGCGTTTAAGATGCCTTGGTCGCTGACCTTCGGATATGGTGTGACGATGAGGGAGGACACTCGCCGTGAGAAGTTCAACGAGAAGACGATGCGCTATCCTTATAAGTTCACCCAGACGCTGAACATGAGTGGCAACATTCGTATCAGCGACGGCTGGAACATCAGTTTCTCGTCGGGTTACGACTTCGAGAATTCGAAGATCAGTATGACCACAGCCAGCTTGGCTCGCGACCTGCACTGCTTCAACATGAGTTGCTCTGTGGTGCTTGCGCCATATACCAGCTATAACTTCACTTTCCGATGCAATGCGGCAACGCTCACGGATGCCTTGAAGTACGACAAGCGCAGCGGCTATTCGAATGCCGTGAAGTGGTACTAATCAAGAATTTGAGAATTTAAGAATTTAGAATTTGAGAAATCGAGATTTAGTAGTTCAAAATTAATAATTCAAGATTGGTTATATAATAAAAAAAATCCCAGACGATTCTGATTTCGTCTGGGATTCTTTTTTGGGGTGTGTTGTAGCATGTGGCTTGTGTTGCATTCAGCTTGTGTTGCATTCAGCTTGTGTTGCATTCAGCTTGTGTTGCATGCTACTTGTGCGTTATTCTACATGCAGCTTGTCAGTCCGAGCGTTGTGGCAATCGCTGTCAATACGCTGATGGCAATCTGAATGATGGTTTTCCAAGTTTCCTTTTTCATGATAATATATGTTTTTTAGTGGTTGATGATATGGTTTCTTACGATATGCAATTTTCTTACGATATGCAATTTTCTTACGATGTGCTATTTTTTTTAGCGAAGTGCTATTTTTCTTTTTTGGGTGGGATAACTTCGATTACTCGAAGTTATCTCCTTGGTCTCCAGTGCTAGAGCTTCCGCCTGTGTCACCGCCCTGGGATGAGCCACCGCCCTGCGAAGGAGTGCCTCCGTTGCCACCGTTGTCGTCAGTGGTGTCGTCCTCAGTGGCGGAGAACACGCCGTACTCCTGGAACTTGCACTTCTTCTTGAGCTCGGCGTTGCTCCAAGCCTTCGTGTTGCGCACGATGAGGTGTACGTCCTCGATGCTCTGTGCGGTTACCGCCTTCTTGGTCTGCTCGGCACGGCTGCTCATGCCGAGAGAGAAGAGTCCGAGGTCGGAGAAGCGGACGCTCTTGCCGTCGAGGATGAGCTCCTGGAGGCAGTCGAGTGCATCCATCAGCACGCCGTTTACCACGCCACGGGAGTAAGGGGAGTTGTGGCTGGCGATGTGCTCCACGAACTCGTCGAATGTCATCTCGCGGTCGGTCACTGCGGTGGCATACCAGAGTTGCTTACCTGCGTTCTCACCCGCCTGAGGGGTGCGCTGTACTTTGCGATACTTCAATGTTCCTTTAGTCTTTGCCATAGTCTTCAAAGTTTTTTTAGTGAATAATTTAGTTTCTTGGAGCCTGTGGGAAGGAGAGCTGTAGAATTCTTCACTCTTCGTTCTTCGTTCTTCACTCTTCGTTATTTCCTTAACTCTGGTGCAAAGGTACGGCTTTTTTTCGAGGTTACAAAATGAAAGTGGGGTAGTAAAGCGAGTTTTGGGTCGTCTGAAGTGTTAAAATCTGTAAAGTATAGTTTTCGGTTGTGTAAGTCGATGATTTGTAGTAGACAAAGCTATATTTTATGGATAAGAGGTTTTATGGCTATCCTTAGTGTTTTTGGTTGAAAAAACGGTCTCAGTCACAGTAATCACAGTTTTTTTGAGTATGGATTTTTGTCTTCTATGATAGGTATATATTATATTATTATATATATAATAATATAATATATAATTAATTTACTTACAGATTGTAAGTAGTGGAGATAGGGGGGTATCAGAAAAAAACTGTGATTACTGTGACTGAGACCGATAATAAAGGATACTTGCCCTTTCTATTGAAATTTTGTTCGGAATTTGCAATGTTTTTTACGAAAATGTTGCAGAATCCGAATATTTTTTATAAATTTGCAGCGTCGTAAAAAGATTATGACAAAAAGCAAAACCCGCCCAAAAGACAATCTGCCCTATGACGAGCCTAACTTTTTTATAAAACAACCCAGATAAATAACTAAAAATGCAAAAAGCAGAAGAATTGGAGACTGATGGTCAGTCATGGTACTCTTATAGTGCGACCTTTATCCAAAAAGTGTTGCAAGGACAGGAAGTGAACTTTGCCCAGGAGGGAAACTCATCGATTGTCGACGAGGTGGACGATAAGTTGTTGGCTTTTGACAACCCCGAGACCGCCACGCTATTGAAGCGCATCCTCACGGTGGTTGATTTCATAGACGACTTAGCTGGATATCGCGACAACTGTTTCTACGATATATTTGTGGCCTTCTTTGACATCGATTGCGAGAAGACAAAATTCATGGTTTCTGATGCCCTGCTAGCTCAATTGGACGGGTTGTCGCCCGACGACTGCCAGCAGGTCAGAAAGCAGTTGTCGGAGTTTGACGTGAGAGACTACAAGCTCCACAATTACTTGCTCGACCTATTGGAGACCAACCCTACTCTTGGTGGAGTGATTCAAGCCTTGGCATCAGCGTCAGGCAGTTTTGCCGCTCATTATCTCAAGACCTTGAATACTTACGGCAAGAAAAAATGTAAACTAGTTGGCGAAATCTGTTTAGGTGATTATGATTTCCACCAATACCAGGAAGATTTGCAGGATTACAATGAGTGGCTCAGCAACTATGCCCCCATCAATTTCGAGGACGAGTTGTCCAGAAAAATGGGATATTACATGGATAAGCTTTATCAGACAGATTATCTGAAGCCTTATCGAGATAGTGTAGTAATAAACTTGGACCAGATATTCGGTGGCGTATATTATGATAGATACCCTTATCGCTATAATTATAGGGGGTTCTTAGAGCCGACGACATGCGACGACGGATATACTCACGACTTGTTCTTGTGGAAAAAACATGAGCTGGTGGAGTTTACTATCTTGCGCAAGAGATTCCAAAATCTAGAATATGATGCAGTCGAATTGGGAAAGCTTATCATAGAGAATCGTGCCAATTATTCAGAGTCGAATGTCAAGACCTTGATTGCCTGTTTGAAATTCTATCATAAGATTAAGTCAAGCCTGCATGAGGTTATTGCTGCTAATGACGAGTTGGTTTCTCGCAGTCAATACCATCACTACTTGAAGCACATGAACATCAAGATTCCAGAAAAGATGACTAGTGATAAAGCCTACCAGGTTTGGTATGAGTTTTCGGAAGAGAAGTATATGGTCGGAAGATCCAGTCGATTTGTTTGGACTCGTGGCAACAACCGAGAATTCGGGTATTTCGTGTATTATGCTCATCGGTTCTTCTATAAGCAGCATGCCAAGGACGAGACGATCAATTGGGATGCTTATTGCTTTTTTTTCTCGCAAGATACCAACAAAAAAAAGTCTTTCGAATCAGGGTGCTCCGAGATTGCACGAATAGAGAGATCGGAGGGCAAGAAGAGACTGCCCGAAACAGCCTTGCGTATCAAGAAAATTTTCAGAAGGATAAAATGATTTTTTTGTTAGTTTTTTTCTTGCTTGCAATCTCTTCAAGTCTTTGTCTTACAGGCAACTACCAATTTGCATGTCGTGTTTCTTGGTGGTAAATTCACTTGCCCAAAGTGTTACACATCGAAGGCAAACATGTTTTTTTAAATTATTTTTGTGCGATAAGATTCTGTCACTCAGGAGGATATGCGATTTTTGCATCCGTGTGAATCCGTAACATCATAACTTTTTGTACCCATAATTTCGTACCTTTGCAAGCGTACCAAAGTGGTACCCTTGAGAGAAGTGTCTGAATGCGCTCTGTCGAGGTGAGCGCTTACAGAGATTTGAACGAGGAAAGCATGTTATTTCAAGGCATTGTTTAATTTCAATATGAATTGAAATGATGTCATTGAAAGAAAAAACGGAGCAGTTGCAAGAGAGATTGGACTGCCTGTATAAGGAAATGATGGCCATTCGTGAGGAGTTGGATGATTTGCGGAAGCAATTAGGTGGTTGTGCCTCCCCACAGACTGGACTGATGGAGCAGCTAGTGGCGGATGTCGACAAGCAGCATGTCTTGCTGAAAGCCGTGGAGGCAGGGCTCCTGGAGTGGATGCCCAGCGGCATGTTGCACAGCAGAATGGCGAGCAGAACATTGCTGGCATATTTCGTAGGCCGCTTGTGGGCTTACGACGAAGTGGGGGAGGACCGGGTCATGCATGAGAAGATTTGGGTGCAATGTGCCTGTTTCCCTACGAAACTGGTGAAGCAACTCTTTGGCGAGGAGGGCCTTCGAGACTTGCGCAAGAATCGCAGAAACATGCCCCTGCCCCTGGGGTATGAGAAGATAGAGTCTCTCTTGGGATGACTCATGGATAAATATCCTAGATAAATATATCCTATGGGATATGGCATGGGATAAAGTGGGATATGCCCCCTGCATATTTTGCCTTACCTTTGCCCTCGGAAATCAGAAACAAGCGTTCTGGCTTCCGGGGGCTTTTTCGTCTTTATGCCTGCCGAGACTCGGTACCACCTCGCAAGGGCTAGTTTTGTTGATGTGGCGAATCAGGAGAATAGTCTCAGTCCCCAACGTCCTAAAATTTATAAAGATATGAACGGACAAGCTTTTATGTTTGAGCATCCCATGTATGGGAGATTGAGAGTAATCAACACGGTGGATGGTATTGAGTACATGGGATGTGCAGATTAGAATAGATGAAACGTTAAAATTTTCAAAACTCAGAAAAGTCATGAAGAAAGCAACAAGCAACAAGTCTATGAAGTTCGACAAGAACATGGTGCTCCTCAACGCCCAGAAGGTGGACGGAGCGCTCGTCAGTGAGGAATCGGGAGTGGTAACCTTCTGCAAGGCTCCCTGGAACGATGCGGAGATCATCTCCGACAAGCCGCAGACCCTCTCGGGCAAGCTCGTGTGCAAGGGCGAAGAGGGCGGCGACAAACTCGTGTTCGTGCCTTCCATCCCTACCGGACAGAAGTTGTACCACGAGATATACCATACCCCTCATGGGGCGCTTCGCTCCTCGGCTAAGCGTGTGTTCGTGAGCTTCTCATTCCCTAAGGAGATGCAGAAGAGCGACATCATGAAGTATCTTTACAAGGAGGTGCTCGACATCAAGCACTTCTGCAAGCACCTGAAGGAGGAGGAGCCATGGGAGAAGGCCAAGTAAACGTACAGCAACAGGCGGAGCACATCAAGCATGTGCTCGCCTTCAACCCCTACCGCAAGGGCAACATGGGGAGCATCTGCTCGCAGCCCCTGGAGAAGTATGACAAGACCACGGGCTACCAGTGGGTCAAGGACTTGGTGGCGCAAATTCGTGGTGAGAAGCCCATCAAGGGCGTGGATGCCAACGATGCGAAGGCGCTGGCGAAGGCTCAGGAGAAACTGAAGAAGTCGCTGCCCTTCCGTGCCGCCTACTATTACCACTTCGAGGGCAACAAGCGTCGCCAAGACCACATCGACCCCCAGAGCTTCCTCTTCCAGGTGACGGTAGACGTGGACGAGAAGGACAAGGTGGAGAAGGCCTTGCAGATGGCGAAAATACTTGACAAGGAGCAGTGGATCTCCGACGGCAGGAGCGGCACGAAGCCGAATCCCTGGAAGGGCATGCTCTTGCACCTGGAATACTCAGCCCGCAAGAAGCTGCACATCGACATACGCATGCCCGTCGGCATGACCATCGAGGAGACGCAGCGAGCCTACTGCAAGGCGTTGGGCGTGCCCTGCGACGAGAGCTGCTTCTCGCCCGAGCGCATCATCTTCATCACCGATGCCGAGAGCGAAATCTACCGCTCGCCGCATTGGTACGAGGTGCTGCCCGAGGAGGAGCTAGCCAAGAGAAGAAAGGCCTTTCTGGACAGGGGGCTCTCCATCGACGGTAGGGGTGTCCCGCAGATTTCGCAGATGAACGCAGATTTCGCTTCGCAAGAGAAGACTGAAAAATCTTCGGAAACTGCGGGTGAAAAAATGGCTGAATCTACGGGACAGAAGGCGAGCGAGAAGAACCTCGTAGCCTTCGACCTCTTTCAGCAATCGGCGGGCTTGGGCGGCGTCGACATCGACACCCAGGGCTCCCGCCACTCCTCGCTCTTGGCCATCATGAGCGCAGGGGCGAGCCGTGTGATGGGCGAGGAGGAGCTCATGGCGGTGGTGGCACAGAGAATGCCGTCGTACGCCAACGAGAGAGACTGCCAGCAACTCATCCACGACTTCTATACGAAGTATGGCGACAGCTCGAAGCCGATGTCGCAAGCCGTAATACGCATCAACGCCCAGGCGGAGAAGTCGTCGCAAAAGGATGCCCTGGCATCCCAATCTGTGAAATCCGTGAAATCTGTGGGCGGTTCCGACACGGGCATCGACCTCGGCGAGGAATCCTATCCCGACCCGCCCGAGATGCCGAAGAAGTTGCCTGGGCTCGTGGAGCTGCTCATCTCGAAGACTCCCGAGGTGTACAAGCCTGCCGTGGCACAAGCCGTCTTCCCATCGCTCGCCACGCACCTGTGGCGCACCACCTTCCGCTATATAGACAATGTGGAGCACGAGGCAACGCTGATGTGCTGTCTCTTGGCGGGCACGGGCGCAGGCAAGAACTGCGTGCAGAAGCCCATCGACTGCATCATGGCGGACATACGCCAGCGCGACCGCGAGAACCTGAAGCGTGAGAAGGAGTGGAAGGAGGAGATGATGCGCAAGGGCGCCAACAAGGACAAGCGCAAGCGCCCAGAGAACCTCGTGATTCAGGAGATCGACGCCGACATGACCAACCCGGCATTCGTGATGCGCACCGCCGAGGCGCAGGACCACTTCCTCTACACCTCGCTCAACGAGATCAACCAGTTTGATGCCCTCCGTGGACAGGGCGGACAGCAGTTCGTCATCATGTGCCTCGCCTTCGACCCGGGCAACCAGTACGGACAGACCCGCGTGAGCACGCAGAGCATCACCGAGCGCGTAACCATCCGCTTCAACTGGAACGCCTCGACCACCATCCACAAGGGGCAGAAGTATTTCGGCAGGGTGCTGACCGACGGTCCGCTCAGCCGCATCAACTTCTGCACCATCCCGGAGCGTGAGATTGGCGCCGAGATGCCCGTGTACGGCACTTACGACGAGGCTTTCCACCAGGCGTTGCAGCCCTACATCGACAACCTCTGCAAGGCGAGCGGACTGGTGGACTGTCCCGAGGCTTTCCAGCTCGCCGTGAAGCTGAAGGACGAGAACGCCGACTTCTCCCGCATGTCGCAGAACCGCATCTTCGAGAACCTCTCGTTCCGTGCCAACGTGATAGCCTATCTGAAGGCGTGCGTGCTCTACGTGGCCAACGGCATGAAGTGGGAGCCCGAGATGGAGGACTTCATCCGCTGGAGCGAGCAGTACGACCTGTACTGCAAGATGCGCTTCTTTGCCGACGCCATCGAGAAGGCGGAGAACGAGGGGGTGAAGTCGAGCAAGAGAGGACCGAAAAACCTCTTGCAGCAGCTGCCCGACGAGTTCTCCATGCAGCAGGCAATGGAGGCTAGGCTGAGAGACGGACTCGGCGCTGCGGGCACTCGCCACATGGTGAACGTATGGGTGAGCCGTGGATACATCAAGCGCAAGGATGCCGAGCAGGCGGATGGCAGCGGAGCCCAAGGCGGAAATGCTCAGGGCAGAAGTTCCCAAGGCGAAGGAAGCGGTCTCAGTCACAGTAATCACAGTTTTTTTATCAAGTTGCGTTATCGCAAGGACGGACAGCAGTTTGATGAATAATTGGGAGATTTAATAATTAATAATGAATAATTAATAATTAGTAATTAATAATTAATAATGAATAAATGATAATGAATAAATGATAATGAATAATTTAATAATGAATAAATGATAGAATCATGGAAATCGTATTGAATAGAATAGCCAAGAAGGAGGGCTATACCATCGGCAGACTCTATCTCCTGAAGGAGGACGACATGGAGATTAGGCTCGACGGAAAGGAGAAGGCGGTGCGCAAGGTGAAGGAAGGCAAAGTGAGGGTGGGGAACGCCGTGTATGCCTCCCGACTGAACAGCAAGACCTACTTCTGCGACACCCTGGAGCCCACGTGGCGCAACTTGTTGGGCGGCAACGTGCCCTACAAGTTGGTGAACAAGGAACTGGGTCGCGTGCCCTACAAGAAGGCCCGCAAGGTGGTGGGGCTGACGGCGATACCCGAGGGTTCCTATCCCGTGGTCATCACCCGCTCGCCGAGGTTCAAGAAGTGGCTGCCGTTGCTGGTGGGCGTGCCCGGTTTCGAGGGCATCCGCATCCATAGCGGCAACACGGCGAAGGACACGGCGGGCTGCATCCTCGTGGGCGAGAACTCGGAGGTGGGCAGGGTGAACTGCTCCTACGTATGGCTCGTGCGCCTCATCGACAAGATCGTGGCGGCGAAGGCGAGCGGCGAGGCGGTATGGATTACCATACTGTAAGATGAATAAAATGATAAGCAAAACGTTGTTTCTGTCAAAAAGAAAGCAAAAATAAGGCAATTTCTTATTTTTTGAAAGAAATAATGCGCTATTTGGAATATTATTCGTAACTTTGCAGCCGCAAACTACAAAATGTGTGCGGCTGACAAGGTTGCGCATACATGTTTTTTTACGATATGTCGCCATGACATTTCGCTATGACATTTCAAAAAGGTATATTTGTTGAATTAAACAGAGAGTAGCTATGAGCGAACAGAAAGAAAAGATGGAACAACAGAAAGAACAGGCTGAACAGACTGAACAGACTGAGCAGAAAGATATGAACGAGCAGCCTAACGGCTTCCAGGTTGTGAACGAAGGCTTTACCACCCGTGAGGCCATCGAGGAGGCGAAGCGATGCATGCACTGCAAGATTCCGCAGTGCAAGAAGGGATGCCCTATCGAGAACGACATCCCCGACTTTGTGCATGAGCTCTCCATGGGTAACATGGGTGCGGCGATGAGCATCATCAATGCCAAGAGCAACCTGCCTGCCATCTGCGGCAGAGTGTGCCCGCACGAGAAGCAGTGCCAGGGCCACTGTGTGCTCGGCAAGAAGGGCAAGCCTGTGCAGATAGGCAAGCTGGAGCAATTCATCGCCGACTTCGATACCGAGATGAACCTCTCCCGTGAGAAGTTGCCGCAGAAGACGAGGGGCAGGGTGGCTGTCATCGGCTCGGGTCCTGCGGGACTGACCGTGGCGGGCGACTTGGCCCGACAGGGCTTCAACATCACCATCTTCGAGGGACAGGCTGAGCCTGGAGGCGTATTGATGTACGGCATACCGGAATACCGTCTGCCTAAGAGCGTGGTGAGAGACGAGGTGAAGAAAATCGAGGCGCTCGGCGTGCAGTTTATCACCAACTGCATGGTGGGCGAGAACAACGTCACCATCGACAGCCTCTTCCGTGCCGGCTACGATGCCATCTTCATGGGCACGGGCACGAGTGTGCCTCAGAACATGGACTCCACACCGGGCTCCAAGCTGCACGGCGTGAGCCAGAGCACTTACTTCCTGCACAACGTGAACGCCTACAACGAGGGTGCGCTGACCCGAGAGATGGTGCCGCTGAGAGACGGCGAGAAGGTGGGCGTCATTGGCGGCGGCAACGTGGCGATGGACGCGGCACGCACGGCCATCCGTCTGGGTGCCGACGTAACCGTGTTGTACAGAAAGACGCAGGAGGAGATGCCTGCCATCCAGAGCGAGTATGAGGAGGCTGTGAAGGAGGGCGTCAAGTTCGAGTGGAAGACCACCGTGGAGGCTTTCCTCAAGGGCAAGAACGGCCGTCTGGGCAGTTGTGTGCTCAACACTCCTGAGGGCGAGAAGGTGGAGAAGTTCGACAGAATCTACCTCGCCATCGGTTCCCGTCCTGCCAACCGCATCGTGTCTACCACCGACGGCATCGAGGTCGATGAGAAGGGCTACGTGAAGGTGGTGGATCGTCCGTTCGGCATGACTACCCGCAGGGGCGTGTTTGCCGGAGGCGACGTGGTTCACCGTCCGCAGACCGTGGTCTTGGCGATGAAGGCTGCCAAGGAGGTGGCGCAGGGCATCGCACAATACGTGGATGCCATCAAGCTGCTCGAGGAGGCCAAGCGCATCGAGAAACAGGGTATAGCCGATAGTGCCGACGCATAAATAAAGTTTTGTCGAAAGTGCAGATGCATCATTTTCATCTGCCAATCGGCAATGTTATAGACATTTAAAACGATTTAATATCTCCCAAAAACGAGGTTTGTTTTTGGGAGATATTGTTTTTTTTATTTACTTTTGTGGAAAGATAAATCCCCAGGGAAAGATTCTAGCTGTAAGGTTGACTTAAGATAAATACACTCTGGAGAAATTCCGCCCCTGTAAGGGGGGAGGGCGTTTCCTTGGGGAAAGAACTTGGATAAGAATAAAACTACAAAAAAGATGAAAAAACGACTCTTGATATTGATGGCAATGTTTGCCTTGGTGATGCAGATGATGGCGCAGAAGACTTGCGTCATCGCCAGCGCCGAAGACCATGTGCCCCTGCGCGAGGCACTCATCCATACCAACAACAACCACTGGGCGAGAACCGACTACCGTGGCTACTGGACGATGAAATACCAGTTTGACTCAGCCACCGTGTCGAAGCCCGGCTACGTCAAGGCGACCATCTATCTGAAGAACCTCCCCGACACGGTGTTCCTCCTGCCCGAGGCGAAGCAGATAGGCGAGGTGGAAGTGTGGGGAAAGAACCAGGAAAACGCCAAGAAGATGACCCTGGAGGGATGCGACGCCGCCAGGGAGGCGGGCAGAAACGCCGCCTTGGGAAAGACGAGACTCGTGGGCTTCGACCTGGGCAACCTAGCCGACGGAAGGGCTCGACGCGACCATAAACATTTGAAGAAGGCCAACGAAATCTTCAAGGAGATGGATAAGAAAGACCCTGTGGTGGAAGCCTATGAGAGGGCAACCGGCAAGAAGTATCAGCTGGAGGATCCAACCCATCAGGAGACTTCGAGCCATCAGGAGACTTCGAACGATTTCTCTGCCACCAAAAAGCGCAATCCTACCATAAAAGTAGAGTCTTCGGTCGGCATTACGAAATAAAGAATGCTTTTGCCCTTTCAGGGCGCATCCCCACGTTGGTCATTTACCCAGGGCAATCCCCTGGGTTATATTGGCATTAAGCTATGTCGCCCTGAAAGGGTAAAAGCATCATAGCTATGAACTTTTTATCAGAAAAAGTAGTATCTTTTGATAAGATAGGCGGCATCTCAGCAAAAAAAAATATAAAACTTCTTTTTTTATTTTGTTTTGTCTTCGATTTGTACTATCTTTGTACCCAAAAATCAAAAGAAGAATAAAAAGAAATGTTTGAGAATTTAAGTGATAGACTAGAACGCTCCTTCAAGATATTGAAGGGTGAGGGTAAGATTACCGAAATCAATGTGGCTGAAACCATGAAGGATGTGCGCCGCGCACTCCTCGACGCCGATGTCAACTACAAGGTTGCCAAGGAGTTCACCAACAAGGTGAAGGAAAAGGCACTCGGCATGAACGTGTTGACAGCCGTGAAGCCAGGCCAGCTGATGGTGAAGTTGGTTCACGACGAGCTGGCTGAGCTGATGGGTGGCGAGGAAGCCCCTCTGAAGCTCGAAGGCCATCCTGCCATCATCCTCATGAGCGGTTTGCAGGGCTCCGGTAAGACTACTTTCAGCGGCAAGCTCGCCAACATGCTCAAGACCAAGAAGGGCAAGAAGCCATTGCTCGTGGCGTGCGACGTTTACCGTCCTGCCGCCATCGACCAGTTGAAGGTGGTGGGCGAGCAAGTGGGCGTGCCAGTATACAGCGAGCCAGACAACAAGGATGTGTGCCAGATAGCCGACCATGCCATCCAGCAGGCTAAGACCAACGGCAACGACGTGGTCATCGTCGATACTGCCGGCCGTCTCGCCATCGACGAGCAGATGATGAACGAGATCAGCAATCTCAAGAACCATCTCCACCCGGACGAGACCCTCTTCGTGGTCGACTCCATGACCGGTCAGGACGCCGTGAACACCGCCAAGGAGTTCAACGACCGCCTCGACTTCAACGGCG
>ERZ808270.854-NODE-854-length-15367-cov-22.208464_pt1 | contig 15367 bp, 16 predicted proteins | sample MGYA00521082_ERZ808270 | MGnify/ENA primary metagenome ERZ808270 (study PRJEB31516, sample SAMN03275594) | gut metagenome | biome: mammalia-associated habitat; material: feces | host: Papio cynocephalus | place: Kenya | collected 2012-07-27 ... | reverse complement strand
AAAGGTAAGCAACTTTTTTCAAGCGGGCAATACGGCGTTCACCGAACACTTACGTTGAAAGAACTTATCGTTCATATTTCTTATAGATGCCCGCCACTTCATCGGCAATCTTCTCCCAGTCATACTTGCTCATATCATAGTCGATATGCTGCAATGGTTGCTCGATAATCTTTCCGAGTTTATCAGCCAGCTCATCCACATTGCCACAATGGAAGTAATCCCCCTTTGGCAAACCGACCTCAAGATTGGCAGGAATATCGCTCACCACCACCTTTACGCCATAGCTCATTGCCTCCAGCAAAGCTATCGGCAAACCTTCATGACTCGAAGGCAAACAATAGCAACGGCAATTCGTCAATAGCGAATGAAGCTTTCTGCCCTTGATAAAGCCAGTAAGCACCACCCCATTCTTCCTTGCCATCTCCTTCAATCCGAGAGAATAACTATCCTCGAAGTCTGTATCACCAGCCAACACCAATTTTATATCCGTGAGATCCGTGGAATCCGTGTGCGACTTCTTCCACTTCACGAACGCCTCCACCAGATGATGCAAGTTCTTCTCCGGCACGAATCGGCACATGCCCAAGATATATTTTCCTTTCTCAATCCCCAGTCCCTCGAAATACTCAGGATAGTCGCAAATCTCAGGCTCCGACACACCATTATATATAAGGTGAACATTCTTCGTTCTTCCATATTTACGAGCGATGAGGTTCTTGATGACATTCGAGATGACGATAACATCATCGGCAAACATACATCCCATCCTCTCGCCCATCTTCAAGATAGTTTTGGCGGCAAATCCCCACTTGTCCCTATCATAGTCAGGACCATGATGCGTGAACACCACCTTCATGCCGAGCAACTTGGCGTAAGGCACAAGCAAAGCAGGACCGATGGCATGGATATGCAGCACATCCGCCCCCAGTCGCTTCGCCTCGTTGATGGCACGGAACGTATGGATAATCGCCTCGAACGACTTCTTCTTAGGCGATTCCAAGGTCACGAGCTTTACCCCCTTCCACTCCTTCAAGTCCTTGGCAGGCACACCATCCACCTCACCTTTCACATAGTTAGACCTACGAATCAAGGTCACGTCGAAGCCACGCTTCGCCATGCGAGGAAAGAGTTCCTCACAGTGCGTCTCAACTCCACCCATGATATTCGGAATACCACGGGTACCAGTTACAACTATTTTCATAAACAAAATTATTTCTGTAAAAATTGTTGATAAAAAGCTATCAATCTCGGATAATAGCTTTCAAGGCTCAAATTCTCATGAGCGAATTTCAAGGTACCAGCACTCAAACGAGTATAATCATCAGCCAGCAAGCCAGCTGCCAGCACAACTTTGTCTTTCAAGTCCTGACTATCGCCACTCACAAACTGATAGCCAGTCTTTCCTTCCACCACAATCTCAGGGATGCCACCTATCTTGGCACCAATCACAGGCGTGCCCACCGAATAAGCCTCGATGATGGTCATCGGATTATTCTCATACCATTCCGAAGGTACAATCACGAAATAAGCCCCAGCCACCAAGTCTTGCAGTTCCTTGCCACGCTTATAGCCTAAGAATTCCACGTTCTTCATGCCAAAAGTATGCACAAACTCCTTCAGTCCTTCTTCCTTTGGACCAGTACCCACTACCTTCAACTGGCAATCGGGCAAATCCTTGAAAGCCTCCAACAGCGTCCGCACTCCTTTTTCATACGACAAGCGACCGAAGAACAGGAAATACTTTTCCTTTGGCATCGCCTTCGCCGTCTCTGCTATCGAAGTAGAGAAGTTATAGAGTGTGATATTCGGAGTCTTCTTCACCGCTGGCATATATTTCTCCTGAATGTCACGAGCGAAATTGCTCACATAGAGGAAACCGTCGATATACTTGGCTGGATTGAAGAAAGCATTGCGGAAATACTGTTCTGCCGCCATCACCGCACTCATCACCTTGCTCCCCTTGCAACAAGTATGTGTGAAGCACTTATAGAAATGTTTTCCCTCACAATCCTCGCAGATTCGACCGCTGCCATCTCGGAAAGTATAGGCTGGGCAAACGATGCGATAATCATGCACAGTAAACAAAATTGGAATGCGGTGCCTCCTCAACACAGGAAAGATGGAAGGCGTAATCTGCCCCCACATCAGGTGAATGTGAGCGATATCGGGCTTTTCATCCCTTATCAGCTGCTCCAATTTCTTCGCAGCCTCGAAGTGGTAGAAGTAGTTCACCATATTCTTCACCTGCCGCAAAGGTCCCTTCCGTGTCTCCTTCGACTCAGGGAAATACTTGCTATAGGGCGAAGGATTGTTTTCCTCCCATTTCAAGGTAAAATAAACCACTTGGTGTCCGTGCTCCTCCAACAGTTTGCCCGTATTGAAGCAAACCGTCTCCGCGCCACCTTTATTATAATTGTATACGTCGATTAATAGTACTTTCATTTTCGCTAAAAGTATTACATGTAAAATAGTATTACAAAAAGTATAAACGCATAGAGGGCTAGCAAGAACTTTCCATTTCAGAAAGCCCTTGCCAGCCTATCATTGTATTTTGTAAATCTTAAAATCTAAATTCTAAATCAGTCTGTGTTTTTCAAGGCAAAAGAGAATTCAAACATTTATGATATTAATTTCTCCACTTCACTCACCGTTTTGTTTAGCATTTGAGCAATGCTTTCAAGAGACATGCCATTTTTTTGCATACCTTGTACCATGGCACGAAGCATATCATTTTTCTCCTTCAACTGGCCATCTTTCTCCTTCAACTGGCCATCTTTCTCCTTCAACTGGCCATCTTTCTCCTTCAACTGGCCATCTTTCTCCTTCAACTGGCCATCTTTCTCCTTCAACAGGCCATCTTTCTCCTTCAACAGGCCATCCTTTTCTTGTAGAGCTTTATCTTTCTCCATGATAAGCGTATCTCTTGACTCCAATTCCTTAAAGAACTCATCCTCGGCATTCATCTGATAACGCATTTCAGGATCAGCAGCAGCCGACTGCAGACGGCGAACAACATATTCCATATCTTCATCACCCTCAAACTGCTTGTCATCCACCTTGATTACCTTCTTGTCATCAGCCACATTAGCTTGGTCAAACACACTCAGCACCTGCTCCAAGCGATTATTGACTCTTCCATGGAGCAAAGGTATCTGCACGATGATGCTATCATGCTGCAAACTTTCCACAAAAGGGTCAGGCATACCATCCTTCACCTCCTTGCCATCATAGTCATAAGCATGATGATTCACGTAAACGACAGGTTCCTTTACCTCACCAATACAATGCCCTAGAAGATAGATGGCAACCATAGGGATGGCATACTTACCATTCTCCTTCTTCAACATATTCTCCTCATTGTTGTATTGCAGCGCAAGATAACGACGGAAACGCAAGGTCTCACTAGGCAACCAAGTTTTTTGCAACTCTATGAGCATCAAGTGAGGCTTGTTTTCCTCGTCCACCACGGTAGCGGCAAAATCTATACGAAACATAGATATGGACTCTCGACGTGTCACATTCGCATACTCGTTTCTGCGAATCTTCACATCCACCACCTTTTTCTTCAGCAATGCCGTAAGAATCGTCTTAGCGATGCGTTCATCCTCCATCAAGTATTTGAACACTGCATCATATAATGGATTGGCCACATATATTACCATATTATAATTTCCCCCCTAAATCTAAACGTTTATAACTTTACTGCTGCAAAGATATGCTTTTTTCTCGAAACCACCAAGGAAAAGAGAGGAATTCTTCTCAAAACTCCTTAAAGGCTTGACCATAATAGCTGAAAGCCTTGCCATAATAATGCTCAACCTTCCTTACTCCATCTCTGTTCTTTGAACGTCTGGCACACTCAATCTTTTCCAGAAACTTCATCGCCCGATATAGCTCTTTCTCCCGATGTCTATCCATTCCTTTCAACTGAGCTACCGCCCATTTGTTTTTATCCAAGATAGGAAATGCAGAGAGCCAACAATGTACATTCTCATACTTCGAATAATTCCACAAAGTCACCCTGCCCACACTCATACCAATGAGCCTGTTTCGCAAACTTTCCAAGATTGTATTCATGCAATACCTAGGAGCTTTACCTTTCCGATATTGACTTAGCAAATCCCAGACGACTGTATGTTGTTTCGTCAACTGTCTTTGATAAGATTTCTTTCGAACTCGAACTTCACCACGCCAGTTTATGTCTACCCCGACAAAAGTTATCCATGGAAAAATATCATGGCCATGTTCGCCCCATTTATAAGGACCGCGGGACTTGCCATCCCAAAAGTCTTTCATATGCTTAAATTCCATCGACTCCAAAGGATGAGGATGAAGACGAGAACTTTTTAATCTTGCGTTATAAACATCCAAGACCTTACTTGCCAAAGATGCTTCAGGTGTGACTAGTATCATGTCATCGCAAAAACGTAGATAGGCTACATCTTTAGAACCTATTACATTATGAATTGACAAGTCCACATAATGCATCATGATGTTGGCGATAAGACCAGACAAGGCGCCTCCTTGCGGAATGCCCTTACGTTTATAAGGCTTTGCCTTCTTTTCACATTCAAGTTTTTTCACCCATTCTACTTTATATTCCTTGCCTTTATATTGTTTTCGAATGCTATTCCATATACTATCATCTTTCTTAGAATTATAGGAGAAGACATCACGGTAAAAATCAAAACAATCAATATAATTATAAAACCATCGTTTGGCGCACTTATAATCATCATGCGAAATCGCTCCCTTAGACTTTACCTTATCCATCAGCATATTAAATCGAGCCTTGACAATATTGTGGTCCAAGGTGTCATAAAACTTTTGCATATCACATTCCGATACGTAAAGTATCTGCCCAAGATGCTCCTTCCTATACCTAACCAGCTCTTTTATGGCATTCAGGTGTTGGAACTGCTCTCCTTCCTTAGGCTTTCTAAAAGCAAAGGAATAATCCAAGAATTCTTCATCAAGTACCTCCGTAAGAAACTTATTGTAAATAGACAAAACTATCTTGACATCCAAGTCAAACTTGCAGACGGGGCGACATATCACCACATTATCACTTTCTGTCTTTTTAAACAGCATCTGAACCTTGGGACTTTCCATAGCAGTGCCAGGATGAAGAGCAAGATAGCGAATATAAGCTATCTTATCTTGAAGTCGTCTAAACCAAGATCCTTCCGACTTTTCCTTCTTTGCCTTACAATAAGTAGCCCAAAGCATAAAAGCATTGCGTTGAGAAGAATCCATATCTGTTCTCCTTTTACCTACACGACACCATTTGGAGCGAGGTGGAAATAAAGCATATATGGATAATTTCTCCTCATCCAACGTTTTCAACTTTGTATCACCAACAAACTCAATGACCTGCATTTGCTTGGCTCGCTGGTCTGCAAATTTGCAACGCTGTCGGATAAGCAGTCTGACAATTCTTTCGTCAGTCAAGAAATCACTTAGCATAGGAAGAAAGTATTCAAAACAATACCCAGTTTAAAAAGATTCAGAAGAGATAATAGTCCCATTTTACGATGCGTCTCTGAGTTGAGTCTATTCTATCCGCACCAATACTCGCTACCCTCGGTTAGAAGAGCCACCTTTGGTATTGATATTTAGCCCTTTCTCCCTTGCTAAGTATATGATGGTGCCAAAACTTACTTCATTGTTTGTCTTGGCATAAGCCTCAAATATTAGTCGTTCACTTTTCTGTTCATCATTTCGACTCCCATCCAAGCTACACAATTTCAAAAACAGTTCTTTACCTTTCACAGGATGAATGTTACTAGCGATAGCAAATGCAACCTTCACCCAATTGGCATAACTTTCTGTTATGGATGCATTCTTTTTGACCAACTTTTTGTATATATTGCCCAACAAGCAACGATAATGATTAGACAAAGGGTAATTCGCCTTGCCAATAATCATATTCCAATTCAACTCTGGAGCTGGCTTTTTCGATTCATGTTCTCTATCGACACCATTAGACTTCTTAGGAACGAAATCCTCCAAATCTTCATTGCCAACATGAAAAGCAGCCGCTTCATCTTTCACAAGAATATCTGGATCCCAACACATATAACAAAGCCTGGGAATATCCGAACCACTCTCGTCCAAAGCCATCCCATAATTGACAAGAAGATATTTCAATAGTTGACGAAAAGCCACCTTATGCTTAACCTTCAGCGACAATGCATCCACTTTTTCATCATACACCAAATGCACCAACCCTTTATAACCATCACCAGAAGGCGAACGCCAAAAGGCTGCTACATAAGGATCATCCTTCAAGCATTTGGCAAACCATTCCATCTGATTAGTTTCAATATGGTCAATATCTATTACCATAAGATTATTATAGTGAACGCAGCATTCCAAGTTCCTTTTCTCCTTGAATGTGCAACAAAAGGTAACCGCAGGAAGAGAGGCTTTATATTGTTTAGACAACTTTATGTCCACAACTTTATATTTTCTTACGTTTAACACCGTTTCCTTGAACACATCAGACCGAATGCCAGCAAAGACACGACTCACACAAATATCCAAAGATGGACCACCTTTAAAGTACTTGAAGTAAGAAACTTGAATGTCGTCAAAAGAAGAAGATGGAACTAGCATAATTGGCAGTTTTATAATTTAAAAGGTTCCGGCATAAGTTCCAAATATTTTTTGAACAACGCCACAAAGACCTTATCAATAATCATCAAAAGAGCAAAACGTACGAAATAATTCTCTAATATGTACTCTTGCTTTTGCAAATTGTCCAATGCTGGTAAGTTTTGTTGGAAAGAGGTCGTATTATGCGCGCATCGATTTCGATGCTTTATTGCAACATCAAAAACATCAATCAAAGTCTTAACCTGAGTTAATTTACATGCATCTGCCCCAGATTTTTTCGAACAATTAGCACAGTGCCCCAAGATATCAGAAGCCATGCCTTGATTAATATACAGTACACATTCCTTACCACACTTTTCAAAGAGTTTGCGAAATTCATTCAAACTTTTTTCAGCCCACCCCAATAAAGGGGGCTGCGAACTGAAAGCTATCAACTCATCTTTAGTATCATACAGAATTTTTGCACGCTCTTGCTCAGTCAACAAACTACTACATTTTTCTTCTTTTTCTAATATAGAAACCAAATCCAGGAAGACTTGCCTCTTATCTTTATAAGAAGAACATTCGCCCAAAGGATGCTGTTTATATCGTTCATACCTCAAAGTATAATCGTCAGTAGCTAATTCCCAAGATATACACTTAACTTTTTGTTCTTGAAAGCCTGTCATTTTCAAATATACGGACTGCATTACATAGTCAAGCAAAGGGTAATTTTCGATATTTCCTTCCAATGGTGCCAAAGCAAATTGCGCCTCATCCAATACTTTAGAAATTGGAGTCAGAATAAATGTCTCATGCTTTCTCATGGCAACACAAATGAATTATAAATATCAACCGAACGTACAATTCGTTTCCTTAGATACTGAAACTGAGCTGGTGCTTGGGCATGACTGCCCTCATCCCTCAAAGAACTTATTGCAGATTCTATCACTCGTTTCAATTGCGCACCTCTTCTAACATCAATTTTTTCATGACAAAGCAACACATGATACATCAAACCAAAGAAATACATGTCCATATTGATTATCGAAGGATAGTCCTTTGGTAGACGAAGTTGCTCCAAAGTATCTTTCAAACGTTGAATATCATTCTCAAAATTACCATCATGGAATATATCAGAAAACTTGCCAAAGATGTGTTCATACTCATGTTCTACGATTGAATAAATATACCGTTCAATATATTCCTCTATTCTTCTTCCACTAAAGCCACGAGCCACTTTATTTACTTGACTCAGCTGTTTGTACGCAGACATCAAACATAAACATCGAGTAAAATCCAATCGTTGTTTCTCACCAACCAAATTTACATAATATTTATCTGCAAAATCCGGCTCAAAAAACTTTTCGAATCTTTCATTAAGAAAATAAAGAGAACGCCTACTTTCTATAGCAAGCAATTGTACACCTTGTACGTTTATCTCACGAAACATCTTGGTATAGTAGCTTTGTTGATTCATTGTAGCTGAATCAGACGGAACTATATAAGAGAACCCCAAATAATGCTCATGAAAGAAATTAGCAGTCAAGCCTAAACCTATGTTTTTATAATTTCCATCTTCAATATGATTCCGTATTTCTTCTCTATTTCGACCTTTTTCAGTCAAGCATTTGAAGTTCCATTCCAAAACATTATCATAAGGATCCACTTCCTCGTCTGCGTCACTTTCCTCTCCATGCGCCAGCTCCAACAAATGAGCTTTATAGCTTTCCTTATCTGGAAACAAATCGAGATAAGCAAGTAAAATACTTGTCAATCTCTGCTGCCCATCAATGATATAATTTTGTTTGCTTCCATCACTCATTTTGAATGATCCAATGGTGACTGGTGGAACAAAACGATTCTCTTGAAAAGTTGCAATAAGAGTTAGAAGCTGCTTTTGACTCCAAACGAAGTGACGCTGATATTTTGGCAACATAATCTTGCATGTAAGAATAAGTTCTATCCAATAAGCAAGAGAATACTCTCCGTAATAAACATGATTGTTCATATTAATTTCAATTTTATTAGTCGCATTCACTTTAAATTCGAAAAACGTTGGTCACTTAAAAGTTGTCTGTAATTTTTCTACCGTTGTATCAATTACCATCAAAACATCTTTTAGTAAAGATGGAAGAAGTAAATTCAAGCGATTAGACTGACTATAAAAATTTCTTCTATTCTTTGATGCTATAAAATTTCCATTAGCCATGTCTGGAAACAGTATTGTTGATTCGAAATGGCCATTAGGTCCATCATAGCAATCGTATACCATTTGCATAAAATCAAAAGAACCATTATGAACAATTCTGTCTCTTATACTAAGAATGGTATTTATACAAATAGGTCTTTCAAACAAAGTATCTTTTACAAACTCATCCTTCTTATTTATATTTCCAAGTAAAACATTTCGCGAAACCATATGGGGATAAACAGAAAAGTCCAACTTATCTACTTGTTTTAACTCTACATAGATTTTTGAAAGTAAATCAAAAGAAGATGCTAAGTAAATAAAAATGCTATTTACACAAGCAAAGCTAATTGTATCAGAAGAACTAATATTCATTGTTGCACTTTTGAAATCTGTCATTTTACAAGGAGATTCACAAGGAAAACGCTGAGTAACTGTTCTTTTACCTTGTACCATAATTCTAAATAATTTTAAATCACGGTGCAAAGGTACGAAACTTTATCTAGGCGCACAATACGGAGTTCACCGTATTCTTACAAAAGATCAGATACATATAGACAATATTAGCCCTTATGACAATCAGACCAATAGTAATTTTATCTAAAAGATACTAACAAGATTTAAGTTTTTCAAAAACCGGACAAATAAATTTGTCTATGAAAAAAAATAACCGTAACTTTGCGCCAGCTCATTAACCAAGTTGTTAAAGGAGTTACGAGGTCGTATAGCTGGTTGCTATACGACCTTTGCTTTTAATCATTTATCCTTAGCATTATATTTTTGATAAGCTCATCAGGGGTGCAAACTCCACCCGATTGCTTTAGCCATTCTTCATATTCCTTAGCTTTCTTCCTCACTTGATGAGGATAATCCGCATAAAAAGCTGTCCACAACAGCACAAAAGTTTTCCTTACATCTAAGACTACATAATAGTTATCTCCATCATCTACTTCTAGCCAAATACACACACGATGCTTTCCTTTTCGAGTTTGCTCCCAACATTTTACCTTACCCCTCGGAGGGAAAGTTTCAACTGTTGGAAGTGCCCATGGCATCCTTTCACATCTTCTGAAATCGGGAATTCTTTCATTTTCCACATCTCCTTTGTGTGTCATATGATAAAATGTATAAGCCCTATCTTGAAACTTAGGATGGAATTTCATTTTCAGAGGCCATTTTCCGAAATGAGCCTTTCGTATAATAAAATCATGCTCAAACACAGAATACACTGCATCTATATACGTAGAATAATTACCTTGGTAATCTGTCAGAAGCAATTTGCCTGGCAGTTCAATAATACTAACAGCCATACCCCACCTGCCTTCCTTTCCATATAAAGATGTTCACCTTATCTTCTTTCACCAATGTCGATTTCATTAGAGAATATTTAGAACGTTGTTTCATTTGTTCAACAAGCTCTAATTTTGCAACACTAGTATTCAACCCTCTATGGGCATAGGCGACAGCACCTATCAAAAAATCAGCCAATTCGATAAGTTCAACCTCATGCGATCGCACCTGCTGTATCTTCCGAATCATCTTCTTATTATAGTCGTAAGCATTGTTTGCTAGCACATTCTTCAGTTTCTCTACTTTTTTCCCACCATTGGTATCTTTGATGTCAAGATAGATACAATACTCATTAGAAGGAGCTAAGATTGTCTTCAACAAGTCAAAGTACATTTTATAATAGAATTGATCATGTGTTTGTCCATATTGTTCATGGTGGAGAATAGCCTTATCAGGCACAACCAAAACTCTAAAATGTAAATCAGAATTATCGAAGAAAAAATCCATTACTTCCTGATAATATGCCAACTTTGCTTGAGAAACCGCATTCCATTTCAATTCACAAGTCGGCTTGAGCCCATACTTTACCTTTATGGCACGAAGTCTCTCAAAGATTACATCCTTTTTGGATTCTTCACACCATACACACCCTAAAAGCATCGGCTTAATACCATCATGCTCTAAATGGCAGCTCTCGTCACAATAAATATTAATTCTTGACATATCATTATTTTTTATTTACTTGCAAAACTACGATTATTTTTCGAGACTGCCAAAGAATTTCTTGTTTTTTTGAAGAATATCGCTTTATTTACCTTCATGCTCAAACAAGTCAAGTAATAAATTATTTTATGATACCCTATCGCCACTCCATACGAAGCAACCATCAATATCACCCAATCTACATAGAAAGGCAATACCCCTCTTGCAAACTCAAAATAAATCGAGAAGACGAGGCTATCCATACCCTTTCATCATCTAAGCCTATAAGGGTTGTAAACGTAGCCCAAGCAAGGCTGACGAGCAGTGCGACTTACCCCCCGAATTGTCCTAAACAACCTAACTATCAGAGGCCACTGCATAGAATAAATACATGCACGCCAGAACCTCCCAACGAGGAAGCCTTCATCAAGAAGCCTGGCAATGGATAACTCTGCACCAAGTGCATCAACACAATTGTAAATATCGAGAATCCACGAAGGAAATCCACTACTTCTAATCTTCTAACAACACATCACATTGCCCAACGAACCTATCCAAAATAGTTTCATCGAAATGTTCTCATAAGAACAAATCGCTTTTCTAATCTCTGCTAGATCATCCTTGTTGATTTTACCTTTCATTTTATCGCCAGAAAACAATTCTGAGAAACGCTCCTTAGATATTTTCTTAAAATCAGAACAATCAACATAACGATCTTGTTCCTCCAAGGTATCCTTAACGAGATGCTGTCCATATTTTGCATAGAGACTTCTTTCTGCAAAATATATTATCTTAAACAAATGGATGAAATCCGTTTCACCACACTTGTCTAAAACATATAACGCCACAGTTTTAAGCTTAGCAATATCATCAGCCGACATTTTATTGACTCTTTTCATACTCGAATGCTCTATTATAGATTCTACACTATGCAAATATACTACACCAGATAAATGCAACTTTGCTTCTGCAAAATTACGCTTTTTCTTTGAATCCGCCAAGGAAAAGAGAAGATTTTCTTTAAAATTTTAAACAAACGCTTCCTTTCCTGCACAACACATATCTAACAACATCATTCCTATTTTATTCCATTCACATTGTTGAAATTCTAGGAGTTGAGGTTGAAGATTGTCATGATTTTCTATATACTCATTGGTCTTTTTCAATAGTGCCCTATGTAATCTTGGACACAACTCTTGATCATTAGGCATATTTCTTATTGTATCACGGCTACTAGTATTATCAAAACAAGAATAGCACATAACAGCATAATCCAAATAATCAATACACCAATCCATCTCCGACTTTTTCTTCAAACCATTTTTCAAGTCAAAATAAGATAGAATTATTTCCCTATCCGGACTATTATATAGTTTATCAAAGGCAACTTTATTGGAGTAACACTGTCCATTCCAAAGAGTTAGACCATTTATATAATTATAAGGAATAAGATTTTCAATTTCTTGAGTTTGAACAACATGAAATGAATAAATCTCATTTACCTTCGGAAGGTTTGACCAAACAGCATTGCATTTTGCAAATGTTGAATTTGAATCAATCGGCTGTGTGGGATATTTCTTATCAGAGTCAATGATACTAATAACAGGCTTATGAGCATTTACATATTCCTGGGTGGCAGACGCGACACCAGATCCGTTACCTTTTTCATGTCTCATCTGTAAGAGCAAATTAATACCATAGGCAGAGAGATAAGAGTTGCCGATATGTGCATAAAATTCACAATCAGCAGAATCCTCACCAATAAATGGCATAACTTGAACTTTACTTGAATCCAAGAAATAAGTATACTGCACAGGTTTTACACTTACACCATTGATTTGCAAAAGATCTTTGTTTGGCATATTCAACACCACTTCTACATAATAATGCAAACAAGATGGAATTACATACGTTGAATACCTTTTATATAAACGTGTATATACCTTTACACCATCTTCATCATAACCTTCCATCACCTTAGCTAACCATTCTAGAACTTCATAATCTCCTCTCACAAGATGATTATGCTCTATCATTGCTAAAGCTAAATATTTTGCACAACGTTTTATATCAGCAAATCTAGCATCATTCATTTCAACTATCAATGAATTTGTCAAATATATCAGCATATTTTTATCAATCATCTGGTTCAAAAAATCCGACAGGCCAATCAATTAACTGCCCTTTATCATTAAAACTAGTTTGTCTTACTAAAGTATTCATTTCTTGAACTTTCTTATCGAAGATAACTACATTAACATTTTCGGCCTTAAGTTTACCTTCTCTAATTCTCCGTCCTATCCGGTTGATGATAGTCTCGCTATGGGTTTCAAAGATCAACTTAGGTTCATTTCTTTCCGTATAATCTTCATTTATATCTTCTAGATGCTTTCCAATATTTACAAATTCGACAAAAGCATCAGCCAACTTTGCTTGATATGCTGGATGCAAGTGAAGCTCAGGTTGTTCTATCAGTACAACTCGACCAGTTTCTAAAGAAAGCGGATATGAAAATCTTCTGCTGGGACGATAAGAGTAAAACCACAATTTTGTTACAATTGGCAATATCTGCGAATACCCAAACCCCACATCTGAAATATTGAATTTTCCATTATCTGAAGCAAGAACTATACTTTGATGTCCAGGACTATTTTCCCTACGCACTTTTACGCCTAAAAGTTTTTCGGTATAAGATGCATATGATTGAAGAGCTGTTGGCGTAAGTGAAGAAATAAACTCAGCAAGATTACGTCCATAAGCATCAATATCATCAACTTGAAGACCTTGGGTTCTATAATATCTAGAAGCTTCAGCACGAGCCGGGGCTATATAACTACATTGTGAATAAAAAGAAGATAATTCTCTATTGATTGATGGATATACTCGAAGTACGTGATAGATAGCTAACATATTGTATAATTGAACAAAGTCGGCATTGTTCGAGTCCCAGGTTTTAAAAAGTTTAATTAAAGAAACTGGAATTTGAGTTTTTTTCAAAAGTCTGTTTAAAAAAGACAACTTATCTGGTTCCCATAACCCAAAAATAAAATCAACCCTTCCTTCATTTTTTACACGGTTATTATTTAAACGCAATAAATATCGACAAATATCATTTCTGTAATTATATAGATACCAATCCTCATCATCCTCATCTTCATCTTTAGACGAATACATAACGACAGAAGGGAGCATTGTTTGCTTGTGTGTATAATGAAAGACTGCTAATCCCATTCCACCAACATAATCATTATTGACCTGAAATGCAACTTTATCATTTCTACTTCCTATACCAAATGACACGGTAAAGTTTTTTATTTTCAAAAGAATATGACTTATATATGTTCCCTTGTTATCATCAGATAAAGATATTCCAATCTCTAAATCATCCAAAAGATTGTCTTTTCCTGCTACTTGCATACGTCTCCAATTGAAACTATGCATAAACCACCTTAAATAAGGAACATTCTCTATATGATAAAAGAATTCTATATGCTCATCTTTCATGGCATATCGGTTTATAGCAGTATCATAATCACCAAAATCAACCAAAGCATCATCAAACCATGAGACAGAACCTCTAAGTGGTTTCATTATAGATTGAGTGAAAAGTGGAAAACTTCTTAAGAACGTACTCTTCCCAGAACTATTTGCACCCACCAATATTGTTATTGGCTTGATTTTTATCTCCTTTATTTGTTTTAAACTACGAAGATTTTTTATTCCTACAGATGTTATCATAAGCTTAGTTTTATTGCATCTACAAATGTAACATAACGATTATCTTTAGTCCTTTTCATTATTCAGAGTTTTATACCGATACGTCTTTGTAACGACATGATTTCCATCAGCCCATTCCCAAACATTAGTAATATAATAATGCAAGATGGGCTTCTTCTCTGGTCGATTAGGGTCCGTAATTGTCTCTAATATCAAATCACATTTTATAGTAGTACCTGCATCAAATTTTATCTCATAGTTATTCACCTGAGTGACAAAATCATTGTCTTGAATAGCAGCAATAATTTGCTCTCCATTAAAACGACAACGCCATTTCAGTTTCGTATCATGTGCAAAAACTGGCGAGATGACAGCGATTGTTGTACCATTAAAAGTCTTTAAGGACTTAACTTTTTCATTAGATACTATCTTCTTGTCAAAATCTGCTCTCTCTATTTTAGAAACGATGGGAAGAGCCGCTTTGTCCATAGACTGGAATGAAGAACTGACAGCTATGACGGAAGGTTCTTTCTTAACATGTTGGTAAAAAGCGGAGATACACTTTTGTAACGTCTCATCACTTTCCACCAATATCATAGCCTCCTCTTCTGTTAGATTTTCCTTTTTTATCTTTTCCAGAATCTCTACACGCTTATCAATGTTATTTAATGTATTGGTTTCCTTGTTGAAGAAATAATTAATAGCTATTGGAAGCAAAGCCCCAAACGACATCCCTAAAAGTGTATCTTTTCTAAATAAAATTTGCAATTTATCAATGATGCCACCAGGTAGCAAAGCACATGCCTCTATTGACACATCGTAACTGTTCGGTGAACGCCGTATTGCGTACCTCAAAATAAAACAGTAACT
>ERZ808270.853-NODE-853-length-15406-cov-10.507524_pt1 | contig 15406 bp, 11 predicted proteins | sample MGYA00521082_ERZ808270 | MGnify/ENA primary metagenome ERZ808270 (study PRJEB31516, sample SAMN03275594) | gut metagenome | biome: mammalia-associated habitat; material: feces | host: Papio cynocephalus | place: Kenya | collected 2012-07-27 ... | reverse complement strand
GGTTGAAAGACGCTGTTAAATGAAAAGAATCCATATAGACACATAATATTTTACAAATGGTCGTCTGAGAATCGTTATTTCTCTACCATGCCGCCTCTTGGTTGAAAAGACACGATTTTTGACAGCATTCGTAACACGCTGAATATCAACAAGCTGCATTTTTAAATGGTTTTTAGGCGTTATCGTTGCGCTTATATCGCGTCGGCCCTACGCCGTAATCGCAACGGCCTTACGCTTGTATCGCGTCGCCGTCATGCTTGCATTGCATCGGCTTTACACTTAAAAGGCGGCGCGATATAAGCGTAACGGCGAAAAAACATGGCCGAAAACTGGCTCACGGTGTTGCCACGAGGCAGGGGAAAGCCATTTTTCACACCTGGATTCACCTGTTGACAAGTGTTAAATCTTGGCAATAATAATTTACACCGCATCAGCGGCAAGGCTACTTTTTCGTGACCTTTTCACGACTATTGGTGCGTAATTCATGGATTTTGGCTAAATTTGCAGCCCAAAGAACCATATTCGCAAATATTAGACTGATGCTTGAATTCAAGAATGTTAGCGTCTCACTGCCCGACGGCAACCACTCCGCCCCTTTCTCGCTAATCGCCGAGAAAGGCGAATTGGTGTGTATCCATGGCGGAAAACATACTGGAAAGAGCGAGGTGCTTCTCTCCATTCTTGGATTACGCCCACTGCGGTCTGGCTTCATAACCTTCGACGGGGAGCTCATCACGCATGAAGCGTCGCCTTATTTCAGGAGGATGATGGCATACGTCCCACAATACATGCCCGAGGGGAGAATCGAGATCAGGGAGGTGTGCAGATACTTGCGCTTGGACGTCCCAAATGACCTGGAAGACATAAAAGACAAAGCCGTGTCGTCGTTCAGCGAGCAAGAGCTTCAAGCCATACTATTGCGACTCGCCTTGGAGCAGAAGCGCGAAGTGGTGCTCGTAGACAACGCCTTCCCCACCCCAAAGACACAAGAGCTCCTGGGCAAACTTGCCGAGACGGGAGCGGAAGTGATATTCACTCATGAGGACGACACGTTGCCATGTGACAAACTTATAAACTTAGAACAATGAACATATCCCTGCTTGGCATCATTTTCGGGGCATTGCTTGCCGCGTTCCCAATATTCATCATCGTGCGTTTTCGCCTGAACCTATTGCGCGGCTTCATCATGTCGCTCATCCGCATGATAGTGTCGGTTGGCTTGGTCGCGGCATTGATGAGCCTCGTGGCATGGGCTGACAGCATCCCGCTCAGCATCTTCTCGTCGGTAATCATTTGTCTGTTCACCGCCCTGACGACAACCGTGAAGGCAAGGCTGAAACCACGACACGACTATTTGCCGATAGCCGCCGGCTCGCTGGCCGGAGTCATCGTCATTGGCCTTTATTTCATCTTCCTTGTCCTCGGCATGCGCGATCCCTTCGTGTTCAAAGCCTACCTCCCCATGGTCGGGCTGCTGGCAGGAGGCATGACGAGCGCCAACATCAAGGCATTCGCAGCCTACAACGACAACCTGGCACACCATGGGCAACTCTACAACTACTTGCTGGGCAACGGTTGCACACAGCGACAAGCCCTCGACTATTTCGTGCGCCGGAGCTTGCGCGCCGCCATCGTGGAGGTAAGCAAGCGCATGTCACGCGTCGTCATTGTCGAGGCTCCCGTGGCTTTCTTCGTAGCGTTGATGGGAAACCTCAGCATCATGACCGCCGCCGCGCTGCAAGCGCTGCTCCTCGTGGCAACGGCAAGCGCTTCCGTCGTAGCGGTCTTCACAACATTGACCATCGAACGGAAGCGCTCAAAACAATGACCTTTGAAAAGTAAGGTCTGGCTCTACTTGCGCTTTTTCAAAAAATGTCAAATTAGTCAATCATCGCAGCAATGGCATAAACGCAAACGCCTGGACTTGAACACAATCAAGCCCAGGCGTTGCCTTATGATTCGTTATTACTTACAGCGGAGTGGTAAAGATAAACTCGCGAAGAACGTAATAGCAGAGTATGCCTGCCACATACCCCAAAAAAGCTATCCAAGACACGTGCTTCATATACCAACCAAAAGAAATCTTCTCAAGACCCATGACCACGACACCAGCAGCAGAGCCTATGATGAGCATGGAGCCGCCAACGCCAGCGCAATAAGCCAGCAACTGCCAGAACACGCCATCGGTGGCGAAGTCGCCCACGGCCTGAACCGGGTACATGCCCATGCATCCAGCCACGAGAGGCACGTTGTCCACTATCGACGAGAGCACGCCAATGATGCCCGTCACCATGAAATGGTTGCCATCGAAGGCCACGTTCAACCCCTTGCCAAGCGACGTGAGCGCGCCTATCTCCTCAAGGCAGCTCACCGCCATGAGTATGCCAAGGAAGAAGAGGATGGTGCTCATGTCGATATTGCGGATAAGGCTAACGACGCGCTTATTCCTCGCGCCCTTGTCGCTCTTAAGGTGCGCGTAGAACACTTCGGTGACAATCCACAGCACGCTAAGCACGAGCAAGATGCCCACGAACGGGGGCAGGTGGGTCAAGCTCTTGAATATGGGCACGAACACCAAGCCGCCGACACCGACCCAGAACACCACCTTGCGCTGGAAATCGCTCAACTCCTGCTCGGGCAAGGCAATGGCGTCGGCCTGCGCCTTGTCTTCCCCAAGGTCTCCCTTAAGCGCCATCTGGATGACAAGGGCCGGGACGACCATCGAAACTATCGACGGAATCAATATCTCGCTTATGACACCCGCAGCGGTTATGAGGCCCTTGTTCCACAACATTATGGTCGTGACATCGCCTATTGGCGAAAACGCGCCACCACTGTTGGCGGCTATTATGACCAAGGCGGCATACAAGACGCGATCCTTGTGTTGCGATACCAACTTGCGCAAGATCATGATCATCACGATGCTGGTGGTCATGTTGTCGAGAATGGCGGAGAGGATGAAGGTCATGAACGCTATGCGCCAGAGCAGCGCGCGCTTGCTCTTGGTGTGCATGACGCGACGCACCCAGTCGAAGCCGCCATTCTGGTCTACCACTTCTACAATGGTCATGGCACCCATGAGGAAGAAGAGCGTCGTGCCCGTGTCGCCAAGGTGATTCTGGATGATGTCGGTGACAAAAACCATGACAGGGTTCACGGCACTCCCAAGCCCAGGATGCTCCAGCCTTAAGACATCCAAGAACTGAGGATGCTCCAAGGAGACAAAATAGCCTGGGTCGAGCATGTAGAGCGTCCAAACGACAACAAACATAAGCAGCGCTACGGCTGCCTTGTTGACCTTGGTAACGCTCTCCAAGGCTATGAAAAGATAGCCCACGACAAACACGATAATAATCGCGATAGATAGTGTTGACATTAGCGTAAAGAAATGATTATAAACTGTATTCAATTAATATCGATACAAAATTACGAATTATACTTTAAAGAAAATGATTGTTTCAAAATAAAATCCACTATTTATTTGAATCTTCAAGCCCTTTTCATTATCTTTGCAGAGGATAAGGGCTACCTTATACACACAAGATACATAAACCACAAAGATGAACCCACAAGAAGCGAGCAACGTAAAACTCAGCGAGAACATCATCCTCGCCGACGCCGACTATATAGACTACGTGGCTTTTCAGCTCTCCGTGCAGTTCGAGCGCATGATAGGCCGCCGCATTGGCAAGGCTGACCTCAGCCAATGGGCCGTGGACATAGCCTTGGACGGCGGACTGCGCGAGGACGGCAAGCCACACGAGACACAACTCGTGCTCGTGCATGAGAAGCACACGGCACGATTGGAAAATTTCAACCCTTCCGCATTTGAGACGGAACTCAACGGGCAAGCTTTCAACGACAAGAATCTTGGCGAGTTCCTCGTAAATTCCTATGCCGCGAGCGACAAGTTCAGCAAAGACGACTATATCCTCGACACCATAAGCATGATACTTGTGCACGACGAGGTGAAACGGCTGATGGTTGTCCCCAACGGCGAGGAAGGCCCTATTTATGAGGAAATAGCCAACTCTCTACGCAACGCCCCCGAGGACAAGCACATAACGCTCTTCGCCATGCAGCCCATGCCGGGCGGCAACTTCCGACAAGAGATATTGGGCTACTCCTTGATGAACGCCTTAGGCATAAAGAGCGAAGAGATAAACCCAAGGCAATAAGGGCAACGCAGGACGCATGACCGGAAACAAGAACAAGACTGAAAACGCAAAACAAAGCATAAGACATGAGCAATAGAGTATTAATGATTGGAGCAGGAGGCGTAGCCACGGTGTGCGCCTTCAAGATAGCACAAAACACCGACGTGTTCGGTGAACTGATGATAGCCTCACACCACAAGGAGAAATGTGACCGACTGGTCGACGCCATCCACGCCAAAGGCTACAAGATGGACATAAAGACCGCCGAGGTGGACGCCGACAGCGTGGAGCAACTCACGGAGCTTTTCAACAGCTACAAGCCCGACTTGGTAATCAACCTCGCCCTGCCCTACCAAGACCTGAGCATCATGGACGCTTGCCTGGCTTGCGGTTGCAACTATCTCGACACGGCCAACTATGAGCCAAAAGACGAGGCCCACTTCGAGTACTCGTGGCAGTGGGCATACAAGGACCGCTTCGAGAAGGCTGGCCTCACGGCAATACTCGGATGCGGATTCGACCCAGGCGTGTCGCAGGTGTTCACCGCCTATGCCGCCAAGCACCATTTCGACGAGATACAATACCTCGACATCGTGGACTGCAACGCCGGCAACCACCACAAGGCTTTCGCGACCAACTTCAACCCGGAAATCAACATCCGGGAGATAACGCAAAAGGGTCTGTACTATGAGGATGGCAAATGGATCGAGACGGCGCCACTCGCCGTGCATCGCGACATCAACTATCCAAACATTGGCCCCCGCGACAGCTACCTGATGCACCACGAGGAACTGGAGAGCCTCGTAAAGAACTACCCAACCATCAAGCGTGGACGTTTCTGGATGACTTTCGGGCAGGAATATCTCACCCACCTGCGCGTCATCGAGGACACTGGCATGGGGCGCATCGACCCCATCACCTATGAGGCACCACTCGCCGACGACCCCACGAAGACCGTAAAGGTGAACATCGTTCCGCTGCAATTTCTCAAGGCCGTGTTGCCAAACCCACAAGACCTTGGTGAGAACTACGATGGCGAGACGAGCATCGGATGCAGGATACGCGGCCTGAAAGACGGCAAGGAGCACACATATTATATATATAACAACTGCAAGCACCAGGATGCATACAAGGAAACAGGGATGCAAGGCGTGAGCTACACCACTGGCGTGCCAGCCATGACAGGAGCGATGATGTTCTTGAAAGGCATTTGGAAAAAGGCAGGCGTGTTCAACGTGGAGGAGTTTGACCCAGACCCATTCCTGGAAGAGCTTGGCAAGCAAGGCTTGCCATGGCACGAGGAATTTGACAAAGACATAGAATTGTAGAATTGACTATTTATGGCAAAGACAGAAGAACAAGCAGCGGCCAGCCAAACCGACAAGCAGGCTGAGCAGCTGAAGGCGGAAAAGCAGGCTAAGATGAAAGCCTTGCAAGCCGCAATGACAAAGATAGAGAAGGATTTCGGCAAGGGTTCCATCATGCGCATGGGCGACGAGAAGGTGGAGAACGTGGAGGTCATACCCACAGGCTCCATCGGTCTTGACCTTGCCTTGGGCGTCGGCGGATACCCTCGCGGCAGAATCATAGAGATATATGGCCCTGAGTCGTCGGGAAAGACCACTCTCGCCATCACCGCCATAGCCGAGGCGCAGAAGCGTGGAGGCATAGCGGCGTTTATCGACGCGGAGCATGCCTTCGACAGGTTCTATGCCGAGAAACTTGGCGTGGACGTTGACAACCTCTGGATCTCGCAACCCGACAACGGAGAGCAAGCCTTGCAGATTGCCGACCAGCTCATCTCTTCCTCTGCAGTAGACATTCTCGTGGTCGACTCCGTGGCGGCACTCACTCCTAAGAAGGAAATTGAGGGTGACATGGGCGACTCTGCCGTGGGTCTCCAGGCCCGCCTGATGAGCCAAGCCCTTCGCAAGCTCACCGGCACGATCTCGAAAACCAACACGTGCTGCATCTTCATCAACCAGCTACGCGAGAAGATTGGCGTGATGTTTGGCAACCCCGAGACGACAACCGGCGGCAACGCTCTGAAATTCTATTCAAGCGTGCGCATCGACATTCGCCGCGTGACGAGTCTCAAGGACGGAGACAACGTATATGGCAACCACGTCCGCGTGAAAGTGGTGAAAAACAAGGTCGCCCCCCCATTCCGCAAGGCCGAGTTTGACATTCTCTTCGGGCAAGGTATCAACAAGGCCGGGGAAATTCTTGACCTCGGCGTGGAAAACGACATCGTGGGCAAGAGTGGAAGTTGGTTCTCATACAACGGCTCGAAACTCGGACAAGGTCGCGATGCGGCAGTACAGCTTCTCAAAGACAATCCTGAGCTTTGTGAGGAGATAGAGAAGCAAATCGTTGATAAAATCAAGGAAATGGAATAGCACGTCCAGACACAAGATAAATATAAACAGAAAAAGAGAATCTCCGTAGGCAAATAATCTTGCCCACTGGGATTCTCTTTTTATATTTAGGCTCATTTGTCACATATTTCACAAATATGCCTCGCTTTGTTAGTTTATTTCAATTATAATACGTACTTTTGCATGACGGTTTAAAACTTTCATGTCGCAAATCGCATCTAAACGACATAAAAAACAAGCAAACACAAACAAACAATAACAAAAACATGATTTCTTTTGTTCTCAGTTTGATAGCGTTGATCGTGGGCTATTTGGTCTACGGCAGATTGGTTGAACACGTTTTTAGTCCGGACAGCCGTCCAACACCAGCCGTGGCACATGGCGACGGCATAGACTACGTTGTGTTGCCAGGCTGGAAAATATTCATGATTCAGTTTCTAAACATCGCTGGCACCGGACCTATCTTTGGAGCCATAATGGGGGCGTGGTACGGCCCCGTGGCATACCTGTGGATAGTGTTTGGCTGCATATTCGCCGGAGCCACTCACGACTACCTTAGCGGCATGCTATCACTGCGCAACAATGGAGCCAGCCTACCCGAACTGGTAGGTAAATATTTGGGCAAGACCACGAAAAGCATTATGCTCCTGTTCACCGTGCTACTGCTGGTGATGGTTGGCGTGGTGTTCGTGTACAGTCCCGCAATCATTCTTCATGGGTTGTGTGGATCGCAAATGCTATGGATCGTAGTCATATTCATCTACTATATCATAGCCACAATGCTGCCTATAGACAAGATTATAGGCAAGATATACCCACTCTTCGCCTTCTCATTGCTATTCATGGCCGTGGCCTTGATGATAGGCCTGTTCGTCAAGATGCCGAACCTGCCCGAACTGTGGAGCGACCTTAGCTCAAGCAACCTCAACAGCAATCCAGCCTGGCTTGGTTCTGAAAGCTACACCAACAAGAACCCGCTTTTCCCCTGCCTCTTCCTCACCATTGCCTGTGGAGCCATAAGTGGTTTTCATGCCACCCAAAGCCCACTAATGGCCCGCTGCATGAAGAGCGAGCGCCATGGCCGCCCAATCTTCTATGGCGCTATGATAACAGAAGGCATCGTAGCCTTGACATGGGCAACAGTGTCCATGTATTTCTTCTATTACGGTGGATGGCGAGAAGTTGTGCCAGCAGACATTGCAAAGGAGTTCATCGCCCAAGCCAATGGAGGCAAGTCACTTATCCAGTTCTTCGCCGCGCCTAAGGTGGTACAGTTCGTGTGTGCCAACTGGCTTGGCGTGTTTGGTGGCGTGCTGGCGCTACTCGGTGTCGTGGCGGCACCCATAACCAGCGGCGACACCGCTTTCCGCAGTGCACGCCTTATAGTAGCAGAGACCATCAGACTTGAACAACACTCCATACGCCGCCGCCTCTACGTGTGCATACCGATGTTCGTTGCCGCAATACTATTGCTTTTATGGCAAACGGAAAATCCGGATGGTTTCAACGTTGTTTGGCAATATTTCGGATGGGCTAACCAAACCCTCAGCGTGTTCACGCTTTGGACTATAACAGTTTATCTCGTGAAACGAGAAAAATGCTATATTCTAACCCTTATACCAGCCCTGTTCATGACAACGGTTTGCTCAACATACGTATTCGTCTCAAAACAGTTTCTCGGACTGCAAAACTGGATTGGCTATGGCCTTGGCATAGTGGTTCTCGCCATAGCCTTCTGCTGGTTCGCCTGGTGGAAAACAAAAAAGTCTTCTACTTGTTCTTGTTCCAAAAAGCAGGAGTGAGGACCACCATCACCGTGAAAATTTCCAAACGGCCCACAAGCATCATGAACGAGCAGAACCACTTGATGAAAGCTGGCAATTGCGACCACGACATCGTTGGGCCAATCTCCGTGCCCAATGTCGGTCCCACGTTGCTCAAGCAGCTCAAGCATATCGTTATGGCATTAGTATTGTCGACACCTGCCGCAATAATGATAAAAGCAAATACGAAAAACAACACGAGGTAAGCCGTGACAAATGCCAACAACGATACCCTTTGTCTGTTTGGCACATTGGTGTCGCCAATTTTCAACGGCAATACGGCGGAAGGGTGGATTCGCTGCATCAACTCGTTTCGGAGCACCTTGAATATCATCACGCAACGCACGCATTTCAAGCCTCCCGTGGTTGAACCGGAGCAAGCTCCGACAAACATGCACACCGCCAACACTACCCAGGTGACATGAGGCCACGTCGCCGCATCGTCGTTGAACAATCCAGTGGTAGTGATAAACGACACCACTTGAAATATCGCAGAACGGAAAGCGTGCTCTATGGCATAATGGTTCTCCACCATGAGCTCCACCATTATGAAGAGCGTACATACAGCCACCATGAAAACATAGAACCGGAACTCGCTGTCACGAAGCAATGACTTCACCTTGCCCTTGAACATCGTCAAATAAAGCAGCGTGAAATTAGTGCCAGAAATAAAACAAAAGAACGTCGTGACATATTCCAACGCCGGCGACTGGAAATGCTCCGTAGAACTATTATTAACGCCCATACCTCCTGTCGCCACAGTTGTCATGGTGTAGTTGGCCGCCTCAAACCAATTCATGCCAAACACCATATAGCTCACGAAGCACCAAACGCTGATGACGAGATATACCAACCAGATGAATCGAACACTCGTGGATAGCCTTGGCTGGAGTTTCGACTTGAATGGCCCTGTCGACTCGGCTCCAAACACCCTGATACTGCCGCTGCTTCCAGCCATAGAGGGTATGAAAGCTATCACCGTGAACACTATGCCCAAGCCTCCAACCCACTGTGTAAGAGAGCGCCAAAAGAGTATGCCATGGGGCAAAGCCTCAACATTGTCTATGATAGTGGCTCCTGTTGTGGTAAATCCAGACATTGCCTCAAAATAGGCATCCGTGAAACTATGGATATAGCCACCAAGCATGAAAGGCAACGACGCAAAGAGCGAATAGACGACCCACACGAGTGTCACTAAAAGGTAAGCATCGCGGCGCGAGAACCCATTGCCGGCATTGCGCCCGAAATACTTCAACACCAGACCGGCGAAGATGGTAATAATGGCAGAAGAGGCGAAGAGCAAGATATCGTCCTCACCATACCATAACGCCACGCCCATACAGATAAGCATGGAGACAGCCTCCTGAAAAAGCAGGCCTCCAAGGACTTTGTATATAATCCGAAAATTAATCATAGCGACAACTTATTCAACAACTCACGCGCTATGGCCGAGACCTTCTTCGGCGGATTGAAGTATTTCTCCAGTGCCTTCATGTTAACGCCATGGCAGAACACCACCACGTGGTCACCCGCCTCTATGCGCGTGTTACCATTCACCAGCATTCCCTCATCGCCTCTCACGAGTCCTCCTATAGTTATGTCGGATGGCAACTTCAGGTCCTTCACTGGCAGCTTGGTAACCTTTGAATCATTTTTAGCCACAAACTCTGCCACGTCGGCATTGGCCGACATGAGGAAAGTGACGTTGAACACGTCGGCATCGAGCATGAGCTGGTATATGCGGCTTGCGGCAATGGCCTTCTTGTTGATGATAGTGCCTATGTCGAGACTTTCCGCCATGGAAGCATAGTCTATGTTCTCCACGTCAGCCACGGTCTTGCGCACACCAAGCCGCTTGGCCGTGAGACAAGCGAGTATGTTAGTCTCGGCATTGCCCGTGAGTGCCACGAAAGCCTGCGTGTTTTTTATGCCTTCGTCCTCAAGGAGCGAGGTGTCGCGCGCATCACCTTGTATGATGAGCGTATTGTCTTCAACCAACTGGTTCAATTCCTCACACCTATCCGGGTCTATCTCTATTATTTTTGAATCCATGTACTCGGGCATCGACTGCAAGGCGCGCACCGTGGTCATGCCACCTCCCATGAAAAGCACGTTGCGCACGTCGGCATACCCTTCCTTGCCCGTAATCTGACGGATATAAGGAATATACTGCTTGGTTGTCATGAAATAGACAAGGTCAAAACAATGCAACTCATCGTTTCCGCCCGGGATAACCGTCGCTACGCCGCGCTTTATTGCCACCACATGATAAGGGTCGTCGGGACCACACAGCACTTTAAGAGGTTGGTTTAGAATCTTGCAGTTGTCGCGAAGCTTAATCGCCAACATCACCAAGGCTCCTCCGTGGACATCCCATCTTTGGCGTACCCACGACATCTTCAATCCATTAATTATCTCCCTTGCCGCCAATATCTCTGGATAGATGAGCACGTCCACGCCAAGGCTCTTGTAGAACAGGCGTATGTCTTCTTCCACATATTCGGCATCATTGACCTTTGCCACTGTTTTCTTTGCATGAAGAGCATGTGCAAGGATGCAGCTGTTTATGTTCTCGTTCTCATCGGGCGACACTGCTATGAAAAGGTCGGCATTGCTCGCCCCTGCCTCGTCCAAGGTCTTGACGCTCGACGGAGAGCCACACAATGTGAGCAAGTCATAATCGGCACCAATCTTATCGAGGCGATCCTGATCTTCGTCGATTATGGTTATTTCTTCCTGATTACGTGAGAGCAATCGAGCCAAATGGGTTCCTATGGCGTATGCTCCTGTTATGATGATTTTCATAGCGTTTCTTCTATCACTTTACGCATACTGTCGTTGTCCAGTCCACATACTTTCCTAAGCTCGTCCACGGTGCCATGTTCCACAAAGTGGTCTGGCAACCCAAGACGTTTTATCTTTGGCGAATAGCCATGGTCTGACATCCATTCGAGCACGGCGGAACCCATTCCGCCCATACGGATGCCATCCTCCACGGTTATTATCTTGTCATAATTCTCACCTATCTCCGTCAGCAGCTTATCGTCCAATGGCTTCAAGAAGCGCAAGTCATAATGCGCCACCTTGTCGGAATCGGCTTTGTCCATGTCTGAAACCACGGTTTCCACGTCGTTGCCTACTGGCCCTATTGTTATCACGGCTACTTCAGACCCTGCGCGTATGCGCCTACCTGTCCCGACGGCAATCTCCTCAAGCTGGCAACGCCAATCGCTGTCTTTCGACACAGGGCATACACCCCTGCCACGGGGGTATCGGATCACGAACGTGCCCTTGCCAGGCAACTGCGCCGTGTACATCAACCTGCGCAACTCGCGTTCGTCCATGGGCGAGGCTATGGTGAGGTTGGGTACGGGCCTAAGGGCAGCCATGTCGAAAGCCCCATGGTGGGTCGGACCGTCTTGCCCCACAAGCCCTGCACGGTCGAGGCAAAGCACCACTGGCAAGTTAAGTATCGCGAGGTCATGGATGATGTTGTCGTAGGCGCGCTGGGCAAAGGCGCTGTAGATGTTGCAGAAAGGCAACAACCCATCCTTTGCCATGCCTCCCGAAAAGGTAATAGCGTGACCTTCGGCAATGCCCACGTCGAACACGCGGTCGGGCATTTCCTTTGCCATGATGTTCATGGAGCATCCTGTTGGCATGGCTGGCGTGACACCTACTATCCGTGGGTTCTGTCTTGCCAATTCCAGCAAGGTGTTCCCAAACACGTCTTGGTATTTCATGGGCTGGCAACCAGCGGTGTCGCAGATGCGCTCTCCCGTGGCTGCGTCGAAGCGTCCTGGCGCGTGCCACACCGTGGCGTTTTTCTCTGCCGGAGCATAGCCTTTTCCCTTAACGGTATGAAGGTGCAGCAACTTCGGGCCTTTCATGTCCTTCACCTGCCTCAACACACGCACGAGCTCCTTCACGTCGTTGCCGTCGAAAGGACCGAAGTAGCGTATGTTCATGCCTTCGAAGATGTTCTGCTGATGCGACAACGCGCTCTTCAAGGCGTTGTTGAGCCTTATTATCCCCTTGCGCCTGTCGTCGTTGAGATAGCCTTTACCATGAAGCCATTGAGAAGCCTTGAATCGCAAGCGATTGTAGGTCTCGTTGACATCGAGGTTGATGAGATACTTCTCCATGCCGCCCACGGCGCGGTCTATCGACATGTCGTTGTCGTTGAGGATTATTAGAATGTCGTTTGGCGTGGACGACACGTTGTTGAGACCCTCAAAGGCAAGCCCTCCACTCATGGCGCCATCGCCTATCACCGCCACCACGTGCCTGGATGGGTGACCTGTCTTCTTCGCGGCCACGGCCATGCCGAGCGCAGCCGAGATGCTGTTCGACGCGTGGCCACACGTGAACGTGTCGTACTCGCTCTCCAAAGGCGTTGGGAACGGGCGTATGCCGCCAAACTTTCGATTGGTGAAGAAGCTGTCGCGACGTCCCGTCAGGATCTTGTGGCCATAGGCTTGATGCCCCACGTCCCACACGATGCGGTCGTCGGGCGTGTCAAACACGTAGTGCAACGCCACGGTGAGCTCTACCACGCCAAGACTGGAAGCGAGATGGCCAGGATTGACCGACACTTCCTCTATGATGTCTTGCCGCAGCTCATCGCAAACCTTAGGCAGTTGATCCACGCCAAGCCTCCTCAGGTCAGCGGGATATTGCAAATGGCTTAATAGCGAAAATCTATTTTCATCCATTCGGGTCTGTTTAGACATTAATTCTTGCAAAGTTAATCATTTATTTCAAACTATCATTAACTTTCCCGATAATTCGCATTATATGAGAGGGGACACGCCCGGCAGCGGTCATGAAGCTACCATCCCCCACCTCTATCTTGTCAGAGTTGATGCAGAACACGTTTTTAGCAATAATCGACATGCCACAACGATATAACCGAAAAGGCTAATGCTGAATTTAATGCCTGCCCAGGTGTTCCTTGACGGCTTTTTCTATGTCTGCCTTATAGTTGAGCCCATAGAGGCGATACAAGTCTTGCATATGGAGCAGGCGAGGATAGAAGCCTTCCAGGTCGCGCTTGTCCTTGGCGGTCCACTGCACTTCGCACAGGGCCGCCAGCCTGGGCAACAGTTCCCATTCCATCTTCTCCGCGTCTTTCACCCATTCCGTCCATATGCAACCTTCTGCACCAATGACGTTTCGCTGTTCGGCTGGGGGCAGCTTGTCGGAACAAGGCTCAAAGTCATATACACGCCGGATGCTCGGGATACCCTCTATCTTGTTGATGCGGGGGTTGCTGAAATAGAAATTGGTGATTGGCGCCACAATGGTTGGATGCCCTTCTCGTGCTGAACGGACGCTTGCGTCCTGGCTGGTCCAGCCGCATACGGTAATGTCTTTGGCCGGAGTGCCCTCCAATATCTCGTCCCAGCCCATCATCTTGCGGCCGTGATTCCTTATTTCCTTTTCTATTTCTCCCATGAACCAGGTCTGCAATTGCTCTTCCTTGGAATGGCCTGGAAGTTCCTGGATGCCGAGCTCCGCTATCTTCTTTTGGCAGTTGGCGCATTCTTTCCATCGGTCTTTGGGACACTCGTCGCCACCAATGTGGATATACTCCGACGGGAAGATGTCCATCACCTCATCGATGACATCCTTCGCAAACCGCAGGGTCTTTGCCTTGCCGGCGCACAACACGTCCTCAAAGACGCCAAAGCGGCAAGCCACCTCGTAAGGACCGCCCGTGCAGCCCAATTCCGGATAAGAGGCAAGCGCCGCCAGCATATGTCCAGGCATGTCTATCTCCGGAATCACCGTGATATACCTGTCAGCGGCATATTTCACGATTTCGCGCGCCTCCTCCTGAGTGTAATATCCAGATACAGGCACTCCGTCAAACTTGTCATCGCTGCCCTGCACGATGGTCTCCTTTCTCTTGGAACCAACCTTGGTGAGCATTGGGTATTTCTTTATCTCAAGCCGCCAGCCTTGGTCTTCCGTGAGATGCCAGTGGAAGTAATTGATGTTGTGCATGGCGAAGACATCAATTAGCTTCTTCAAGTATGGCACGCTGAAATAGTGCCGCCCCACGTCTATCATAAACGCGCGATAGGCAAAGCGCGGAGCGTCTTTCACTTCCACGGCAGGCAGAGACACACTCTTCACGTTCTCGCCCCTGGTGATAGGCAACGCCTTCATGATGCTCTGTATGCCATGGAATATGCCAGCGTGCGATGTTGACGAGACTGTTATCCCACTCTTGCTTGCCAATATGGAGTAAGCCTCCGACTTGTCATCGCCAGCATTCAGCACGAGACTGATCTGCGACTTCGAAGGCTTCGTGGTGGTCTTCACATCGATGCCTGTCACCTCCTTGATATGGGCAGACAAGAAGTCGGCGTTTTTCCTTTGCTTCTCGTCGCCGGCGGCATAACGTATCGTGGTCTTCGCGGTGATTTGGAATGGGGCTCCACCCGTTTCCTTCACTTCCTTGGGCAATGGCACTATTTGCCATGAGCCGATGTTCTTATCCTTGGCATATATGGAAAGGCTTGCCAAGAGAGCCACAGCCAGAATGATTCTTCGAAACATAATTTTTCAGCGATTAGGTTCACGCTGCAAAATTACGACTTTATGCCGAAAAAGGCACCATTAGCGAAAAGTATTATTCGCAATGAATAAAAAAACGCTCATCAAAACCTACGCTACCCAACCATATCCTTGCACTGCCATGTCCACAAAGTGGTCGAACAGTAGATGGGTCTTGTCATTGAACGATACTCGATCGTAACTCATCGGCAAGTCATCGTTCAAACTGTTTTGTATCAAGGCGAATACTTGATGACGAGGTTGCTCGTCCTTGTACCAATCCACCACCATTACCTTGTCTTTCTCCTCCAAGAGTTTCTGATAGAGATTCTTGGCAGCGAGAATCACCTTTTGCTCCTCTGCCTTGGTCAGTTTCCTCCCCGAACGAAGCAAGTCGAATATTTCCAGTTCTTCCTCCGCCAAACCGGTGTCGGTGCAACGAGACTGCTCCTTCTTCAACTCCTCCACCAACTGCAGAAGCTTC
>ERZ808270.852-NODE-852-length-15411-cov-10.186181_pt1 | contig 15411 bp, 14 predicted proteins | sample MGYA00521082_ERZ808270 | MGnify/ENA primary metagenome ERZ808270 (study PRJEB31516, sample SAMN03275594) | gut metagenome | biome: mammalia-associated habitat; material: feces | host: Papio cynocephalus | place: Kenya | collected 2012-07-27 ... | reverse complement strand
AGAAAGAGTTTTTGAGGGTAATATCCAATTCTTTTGAGGAGTTCGTGAAATCGGGAACTTCGCGGAGCACACGGAAGTTGAAACCTCTTCACGGTGCCATAGCAGAGGACATAGCCACAAAGCTCGGAGATGAATACACTGTCATATCACAAGGGTACGGCGATGATCGTGAGGCGGATATACAAGGCCGCTATATCGACAAGATGGTGGATATCACCATAATGAAAGGCGCAAAAGCCATTGCTGGTATTGGGGTAAAGTTCGTAATGCAAAATTATTCGCAAAATTCCAACAACTACTTTGAGAACATGCTCGGAGAAACCGCAAATATCCGTGCGGCAAGGTGTCCTTATTTCCAGGTGTTTATCATCTTGGATAAGTTGCCTTACTATGATAGTAAAAAGAACATCAAGCGATGGGAAACTTTTTCAGATCATAATGTGGTGAAATATGAGACCCTTTCGCATGATGATGCGAATGTGTTTTTCCATACGCCAAATAAAACATTATTGTATGTCGTTCACATTCCAGACAATGAAGGATTGAAAACAAAGGATGAATATCTGCATTATTATAGGAGCGGCAAGGTTAACGTTTCGTTGTCCAAAAATGCCGACTACGCCTTTGGCGGCTCTGTAATACTGAACGATTACGAAACGTTTATGAAAAAGGTCTTTTACACTGTCAAGGCTTTGTGAATTAATGACTTTAACAATCAAAAAAGACCTCTTTTTGCGAATATATCAATTATTTTCGCTAATTTTGCCAAAGGAGCATTGGCTCTATTAAAAACACAATTATAACTCTATATGGAAGACACTATTCCTTTTGCCTATCAAACACAAGAAGGAAAAAAGGCCGGGCTTACTAATCAGCAAGTTGAACAGCTTATGGCCGTGTACGGCGAGCGTGTGCCCATATCATGCCTTGGCTCTTTTCGCGAGATGCTTCAGTCCACGACCATGAGCTACGGCGAGGTGCAGGTCGTGCTCATGCAGATGAAAGACCCCATGATATCGCTCGTGCTCAGCATCTTGGTCGGTTACCTTGGCGTGGATCGTTTCTATGTCGGCGACATAGGTCTCGGGGTCATCAAGTTGATAACCTGCGGCGGCTTTTACATCTGGTGGCTGGTAGACATGTTCATGATCATGGGCAAGACACGAATGAAGAATTATGAGCAGCTCACGCAGGTATTGATGTAGTCACGTATTAAAATAATATCATCATGGACGAAATGAACAACATGCCAATAAAGCCAAACAACTATATGGCGTTGGCCATCTTCACGACCATCTGCTGTTGCCTTCCACTTGGTATCATTGCCATAGTCAAGGCCTCCAAGGTGAACGAGTATTTTGCCTTGCGCCAGTATGAACTCGCTCAAAAGGCTGCCGATGACGCCAAGAAGTGGAGCGTGATAGGCGTATGCGTCGGCTTGGTATGCCAGATAATCTACTTGCTGGTCTACGGGGCGTCTGCCTTGTCGCAAGGCTGATGACGAGGCAGCGGCTATTGGCGGTTTCGGTATTACTGATAGGGTTGGCAGTGCTTTATTGTTTTAATCCTGCCGATTATTTGTGGATGCCGAAGTGTCCTTTCAAGATGATTACAGGACTTCAATGCCCTGGGTGTGGAGGACAAAGGGCTATCCATGCCCTCCTTCACGGCCACTTGGCAGAAGCCCTGCGTTGCAACTATTTCTTGGTCTACGCTGGCCCCTACGCATTCCTTTTCGTGGTCCAGCGATGGATGCTGAGTGGCAAGGCCAAGGCATGGCTTGGAAATGTAATCGAGAACAAGTATTTAGTCTGGTTCTACATTGTCACGTTCCTTGTTTGGATGGTCGTGCGCAATATCTTTGGCATATAGACATTATTACAAATTTGCTATTTCATCGAGGCCAAGACCAGTAGCCTTGACTATACTGGAATGACGTTTGGACTTGGCAATAGAAAAAAGTAATCATCGTATCTTCTCTATCGTGAGCGTCTGGTCACAATAGTCTTTTACGGCAAGGCGGTGGGTTATGAAGATTACCGTGCGCCGCTTGCCGGAGAGAATGTTCGACAGCAGTTGGCGTTCGGTGTCGGGGTCAAGTGCCGATGTCGCCTCGTCGAGCAGCAGCACTGGACAATCGCGAAGCAAGGCGCGAGCTATGGCTATGCGCTGGGCCTGCCCCTCAGATAGGCCACTGCCCTGCTCGCCACAGATGGTGTCGAGACCATCGGGAGTATCGAACAAAAAGTCCGCACAACTCATGCGCAAAGCCTCCCTCATTTCCTCGTCGGTGGCCGATAGACGGCCCAGCCGCAGGTTGTCGCGCACGGTGCCGCTGAGCAACGTGTTGCCTTGCGGCACATAGGCGAGGTTGCAGCGAGTGAGAGGAGACAGCCTAACCCCTCCATTGCCAATGGGGTAGGACGCAGCCTCGCCCTGGTATATTTCCGCCTTTCCGCCTTTGGGTGCCATGAGCCCGAGGATGACGCGTATGAGCGTGGTTTTTCCTGCGCCTGTCTCGCCGAGGACGGCCGTGCACGTGCCAGGCTTGAAATCGAAACTTATGTCGCGGAGCACCTCCACGCCATCATCATAGGCGCATGATACGTGCTCAAGCCTGATGCCAGTCGGAGCCTTGAAAGCTATGGGCTCGCCCTGCTCGTCGAGAGGGCTCTCCTCAAGCTCCATGAGCCGCTCAGCCGCCGTGAACACTGAGACGAACGCCGGCACGAGGCGAGTAAGGCTTCTGGCCGGACTCTGGATGCGGTTGACGAGTTGTAGAAAAGCCGTCATGCCGCCAAAGCTCAGCGAGTTTGCCGACATGCGCACGGCAGCCCACAGGAAAGCCACGAGGTAACCCAAGGCGAAGCCCAGGTTCAGGATGGTGTTGCTGAAGACAGAGAATGCCGTGCGCTTCACCACCTTATGCCTCAACGCGCCTTGCGTGCGCTCCAGGCGGTTCACCATCACGGCCTCGCTCTCCAAGGTCTTGATGAGCATGCGGTGCTGTATGGTCTCCTGAAGCGCGCTCTGCACGCGAGAGTCTTCCGCGCGCACGTCCTTGGTCAGCTTGCGCATGCGGTTGACATAGACCTTGCTGAGCCCCACGAACACGGGGATGATGGCCACGGTGATGAGCGCCAGCACCGCGTCCATGGTGAAGAGATAGCAAAACGCTCCGACAAACATGGCAATCACCGACAACGTGCTCGGAATGGTCTGGGTGAGGAAACTCACGACGTTGGCCACGTCAAATTCCAGGCGGTTGAGCACGTCGCCCGAATGGTAATGCTCCCTGCCGTGCCACTGCGAGCGAAGAATGCGGTCGAGCATGCGCTGCTGCATGCGGTTCTGCGCGCGTATGCCGAGAATGTTTTGCACCCACGTGCTGCTGATGCTCAGCAAGAAGTCGCAAAGAATCAATATGCCCATTACGGCCACGGCCCAATAGAGATTTCCACGCTGTGCGCCACTCGCCACGTCGATGGCATGGCGCACGGCGGTGACTTGTGCAAGCGACACCACGACAGACAGCAAGCCAATCGCGGCATTGAGGCACGCCTGCAAGCGGTTGCCACGCCAGGCATGCCAAAGCCAGTGAAGAATGTCCAAGGCATTGTACTTGGAATCGCGCGGCTTGAAAGCCTTATTGAAGAGTCCAGACATGATAGCTCCCAACTAAACAATATTATCCCCGTTGGTCGGCTCCCCACATGAGCTTTTCCCTCAACAAGGCGAAATAGCGCTTCGAGCGCAACTTGACGACGTTGACTACATAAGGAGCCTTTTTTATTATCAGCTCAGTGCCCTCGTAGAGCTTCTCCGACCTTCCGTCCACGGCCATGAGGAAATTGTGGTTTCTACTCTCCACGGCAAGACGGATCACGGTGGTGTCGTTGAGCACGATAGGGCGTATGTTAAGACTATGCGGAGCCACGGGGGTGAGGCAGATGCTGCCACTGTTGGGCACTATGATTGGGCCGCCATTGCTAAGGCTGTAGGCCGTGGAACCAGTGGGCGTGGAGACTATGAGGCCGTCGGCCTGATAGGTAACGAGGAAATCGTCGTTGACATAAGCGCGGATGGTTATCATCGAGGCACTGTCGCGCTTGAGAATGGCAATGTCGTTGAGGGCATAAGGACTGCCCTCGATGGGGAGTGAGCCAGTGGTGTCGCAAGGGTTGACATTCACCTGGATGACCGTGTGCTTCTCTATCTTGCACGTGCCGCCATACATCTCGGCAAGCGCCTCCTTGAATTCCGTGGGCAACACCTCGGCAAGGAATCCCAGGCGGCCCGTGTTGACACCGATGACAGGCGTGCCTTTGGCCAGCACCCTGTTGGCGGCCTTGAGAAACGTGCCGTCGCCCCCAATGGAGATGGCATAGTCTACATCAAAGTTGTAGCCATCGAACACCCCGGCGGCCTTGACATCGACATTCAGCTCACGCGAGAGATACTCGTAGAACGGACGATCCACGTATATCTCAGAGTCGCACTCGTATAAGGAAGACAACACCTGCTCTATTCCCACGCTCTTGCCAGCCTGGTACTCATTGCCGAAAATGGCGAAACTCAATTTCTTGTCTTGCATCATTCCAATTATCAGAGCAACAAAGATACGGATTTTATCCTCCTTATCCAGAGAAAAAGATGAAAATAATGGCCATGGGTCGGTGAATGTTTGTTAAAAGCCACTTGCGACAGCCTTTCCTCGGTTTTTTCTCGTATCTTTGTAAGATACAAGTAATATAAGGCAGACTATAACAACAAAAAGAATTATGGCAAAGGTATATGAGTTTTTGGCCAACGGTTTCGAGGAGATAGAGGCGTTGGCTCCTGTGGATATCCTGCGTCGCGGCGGGGTGGAAGTGAAGACGGTGAGCGTCACTGGTAATGAGTTCGTGCAGTCGTCGCATGGCGTGACCATCAAGGCCGACATGGTGTTTGAGGATGGAGATTTCGCCGACGCCGACCTGCTGATGCTTCCTGGGGGTATGCCAGGAGCAACCAACCTAAACGCTCACGAAGGGGTGCGCAAGGCTATGAGAGCCCAATACGACGCCGGCAAGCGCGTGGCCGCCATTTGCGCCGCGCCAATGGTGCTCGCCTCGATAGGCGTGCTCGATGGCAAGCGCGCCACATGCTCGCCGGGATTCGAGAAGTACCTGCCCAACGCCACATATACCGCCAACCTCTTCGAGGAAGACGGCCTCGTGACCACTGGGGAAGGCCCGGCCGCCACACTGCCCTACGCATACCACATATTGGGCTACTTCATACCAAAGGGCGCGGTGGAAGACCTCAAGAAGAAAATGCAGTACGCTCACCTCATGGCTTAAAGCCAGGAACAAACAAGCCAAGGACTAAGAGCATGGACTACATAATAATTGTCGCCGGCGGAAAGGGCACGAGGATGGGCACAGACGTTCCCAAGCAGTTTCTCTGCATTGGCGACAAGCCTGTACTGATGCGCACGATAGAACGCTTTTACGACTACGACCACGCCCTCGGTATCATCGTGGTGCTGCCCAAGAATCAACAAGCCGTATGGAGATCGTTGTGCGAGAAGCATGAGTTTTCCATCCCACATAGTGTGGCCGATGGTGGGGCCACACGTTTTGAGAGCTCAAGGAATGGGCTCGCGCTCATTCCCGACGGCGAGGACGGCGTGGTGGGCTTCCACGACGGAGTGAGGCCGTTCGTGTCAAACGAGGTGATAGCCAGCTGCTATGAGATGGCGCGGGAGGAGTACACCGCCGTGCCAGTGGTGCCCGTCACCGACACCTTGCGGCACGTTGACTCGCGCACCACGAGGACATTCACGGTGGATCGCTCGCTCTACAGGGCGGTGCAGACACCTCAGGTCTTCGACATCGCTCTCGCCAAGCAAGCCTTCAACCAGCCAGACCGAAAGACGTTCACCGACGACGCCTCGGTGGTGGAGAGCCTCGGGGTAAGCATAAACACGGTGGACGGAAACAAGGAAAACATAAAAATCACCACGCCATTCGACCTTAAAGTGGCGGAGGTATTGGCTAATTCAGATTATTGAACAGCATATTCGATCAAGACATCATGTATCTCCCCGGCGTTGGGCCAAAACGCAAGGAGATATTGGTAAGTCAGCTCAACATCAAGACTTGGGGTGACTTGATTGAGTATTACCCATATAAATATGTAGACAGGTCAAAGGTCTATCCCATCCGCGAGCTCAGCGGCGATATGCCATTGGTGCAAATCAAAGGGGCCATACAAGGCTTTGAGGAGTTTGGGGAAGGACGAAAGAAACGCATCGTGGCTCACTTCTCTGATGGGAGAGACGTGGTTGACCTCGTGTGGTTTGGCGGAAAGAACTGGGTCTACGACAACTATAAGCCAGGGGTAGAGTATGTAGTCTTCGGCAAGCCTCAACCCTACAACGGGCGATACCAGTTTGCCCACCCCGACATGGAGAAGGCCTCCAACCTCCAGCTCTCGACAATGGGAATGCAACCCTACTATGTCACCACCCAAACCATGAAAGACCGTGGCGTCACGTCGAGGGCCATGGAGAAGATGACCAAGGCGCTGGTGGCGCGCATCCCACAGGGTTCCATTCCCGAGACGCTGCTCGAAGACCAAATCAGGAGGCTTCATCTCATCTCAAGAGATGAAGCCTTGAGGAAGATACACTACCCACAGTCGTTGCGCGACGTGCAGCAAGCCCAAGAACGACTGAAATTCGAGGAGCTGTTTTATGTGCAACTCAACATCTTGCGCTATGCCGCGGAGCAACGACATAAATACCGTGGTTTCGCGTTCACTCGCGTAGGAATGCCACTCAATATCTTTTACAAGAACAACCTACCTTTTGAATTGACCAACGCCCAGAAACGAGTAGTACATGAGATTCACGACGACATGCGGTCGGGCATTCAGATGAACCGACTGTTGCAAGGCGACGTGGGCTCTGGAAAGACCCTTGTCGCGCTCATGGCAATGCTCATAGCCATAGGCAACGGATTCCAGGCTTGCATAATGGCGCCGACCGAAATCTTGGCGGAGCAACACTTGCATACCATCACAGAATTTCTGCAAGGCATGGACATCAATGTGGAACTTCTCACGGGAATAGTGAAAGGCAAGAGGCGGACGGAAGTGCTCAATGCCCTCGCCGACGGCACAATCAACATAATAGTGGGGACACATGCGCTCATAGAAGACAACGTGGTGTTCAAACGGCTCGGACTGGCCGTAATCGACGAGCAGCACAGGTTCGGGGTGGCGCAACGGGCAAGGCTGTGGAAGAAAAGTGAGCGGCCACCGCATATCTTGGTGATGACCGCGACGCCCATCCCGCGCACCCTTGCCATGACCCTGTATGGTGACCTCGACGTGAGCGTCATCGACGAGTTGCCGCCAGGCCGGAAGCCTATCGTTACCATACACAAATACAACAACCAAATGACCTCCCTCTATGCTGGCATCGCCAAGCAGATAAACGAGGGAAGACAGGTCTATATAGTTTTCCCGGTCATAGAGGAAGGCAAAAACAAGGACTTGAAGAACCTTGAGGACGGTTATGAGGCGCTAAAGCAAATTTTCCCGCAATACTCCATGAGCAAGGTGCATGGGCAGATGAAACCCAAGGACAAGGAGGCGGAGATGCAGAAGTTCGTGCAAGGAAAGACGCAAATTCTCGTGGCCACCACCGTGATAGAGGTTGGTGTCAACGTGCCCAACGCCTCGGTCATGGTGATAATGGATGCCCAGAGGTTCGGGCTCTCACAGCTGCATCAGCTTCGCGGGCGCGTGGGGCGCGGAGCCAAACAAAGTTTCTGCATACTCGTGACCAGCTACGAACTGTCGCAAGACACTCGCAAGCGCATAGACATCATGTGCCAGACCAACGATGGTTTCCGCATAGCCGAAGCCGACTTGAAGCTCCGCGGCCCTGGCGACTTGGAGGGAACGGCGCAAAGCGGAATGGCGTTCGACCTGAAGATAGCCAATATCGCCCGTGATGGCCAAATCGTGCAACTCGCGAGAAACGAAGCCAAAAAGATCTTGGACGATGATCCAAACTGCGTCAACCACAAATATGACTTGTTGTGGCGGCGATTGAGGGAGCTGAAAAATACGAATGTCAATTGGGGAGTCATAAGTTAACAAGCTCTTGTTGTCCCCTAATAATTGTTAATGCAATCCCGATTGCGCGCAATTTCTGTTAAACAACCAATAAAAAACAGTTGAGCCAAATCAATTTCGACACTTTTTTTATATCTTTGTGGGTGCAAATGAAACATATTTTACTGTCTCGTTGCAAACCTGAAAGAAATTACACTGAATGACATTTAAAAAGAACATCAAGATATTTGGGGCATTATTGTTTTTTGTTTTCACGTCTGGCACCACAATGGCACAAGACCTGCTTGCAAGGCAAGCCCCAATAGACAGAAGGGCAAAAAAACTCGACTCGATAGAAGTGAGAAGCATGGTAGAACGCGAGAATTACCAATCGCCAGCCGCGCAACTCTACGGTGACGAATGGGACAACACGTACGCTCATCGTGCCACAGAACTTCCCGACTCTTTTACCATAAACCTCCGGCACTTTTGCATGCCAACGCCAAGTCGGGTGGTGACAAGCAACTTCGGCTCACGATGGGGTCGCCAACACAAGGGACTGGACATTAAAGTATACACTGGCGATACCATCCGCGCCGCTTTTTCGGGAAAAGTTAGAGTCGTGCGCTACGAGGCTGGCGGCTATGGCAACTATATCGTGATAAGGCATCGCAACGGGCTTGAGACAATCTACGGACACCTTTCTAAACAACTTGTGACAGAAAATGAGAACGTGCGTGCGGGAGAACCTATCGGACTCGGCGGCAACACCGGTCGAAGCACAGGCTCCCACTTGCATTTCGAGACACGTCTCTGCGGAGTGGCTCTAAATCCTGCTCTCTTCTTTGATTTCCGCAACCAAGACGTGACAGGCGATTATTACACTTTCAACAAACGGACATACGAAAGGGAGTCGGAAGTGGCAACGCGCGAACGTGGCAAGGTTGGCAATGGCGGATATACCCACGACATGATTTATGGTGAGCTCGGACGCAGCAACGACGACATGCCAGAGGACGTGCGCGAGGCCATGAACGCTCCAGAGCGTGTATACTATAAGGTGCAGAGCGGAGAGACCCTTGCATCTATAGCCAAGAAAGTGGGTGTAAGCGTTGAGAAAATCATGCGCCTAAATGGTTTCAGAAGCAAGAACCAGAAAGTCCGCGCGGGAATGATTATCAGATATGTATAAAATATCCGGCAATCACTTGAATAAAGAATACGATTAAAAGATTAAGGCATAAAAACTATTTTCGCAAGACAGACCTGATCAAGAAATAAAGATGCAGGAAGGTCGTACGCACAAAACCATAATGCTTCGCCATGACACGGAATCTTTCCTTCAGCGAGGCCTTATGGTTTTTGTTTGTCATGCCGCCATCGAGGTAGTTCACAATCACTTCGTTGACATTGCGCAGTGCCAAGTGACGCTTGTCGCAGAGTTTCATTATGCGAATGCACCAATCCACATCTGCCGAGAAACGATAATCCGCATTGTTATATGGCGTTTCCTTGGCAAGGTCTGTTCGCGCGTAAAACGCCTGGTGGCACACGAGCATTCCCCATCGGAAAGATCGCCACGATAGCTTCTTTGGAGGGCACAAACGACGATGGCGCAAGAAATGGCCATCCTTGTCAACGATGTCGGTATCCCCGTAAAGTACGCCTGGCAATTGCTCGCCATCGCAAATGGAAGCGGCCACAGTCTCCAATGTCTCAGGCCCAGGAAAAATATCACCAGCATTGAGGAATATCAGATAATCGCCAGTGGCAAGGCGGATGCCCTTGTTCATGGCATCGTAAAGGCCACAGTCTTTCTCTGATACGATTGTCACCTCATGGCCATCGTCCATTTTATCAGAGCGTTGTTTATAGTCCATGGCCATTCTTATGGTATCGTCCTTTGACAAGCCGTCGATGACAAGATGCTCAATGTCGGCGTATTTTTGGCTCAAGACACTGCTGAGTGTGCGTTGCAATACCGCGGCGGCATTATATGTACAAGTGATTATCGTAAACTTGATCATGTGCGCAATTTATTACAATTTATAATTCTTGAAGGCAAGAGCCTGATTGTAAACCTCTATGTATTTCATTGCCACGGAACGTTGCGAGTAGCATGACATTACTTTCTGCACGCACTGCTTTTTCAATTCTTCCTCGTCGGCCTCAGCCAGAACCCAATGAATGCCAGTGGCAAGGTCTTCCGCATCCTTGAAGTTGGCCACATAGCCATTCTTCTGATGGTCGATCATCTCCGGGATGCCGCCAACCTTGAACCCCACCGAAGGCACGCCGCAAGCCATGGATTCCATGATAGTGTTTGGCAGGTTCTCGTCGAGTGACGGTATGACGAACACGTCGGCGGAATTATAAACATCCACCAACTGGCGCTCGTTCCTGACATATCCTAATGGGAAAGATGGCAAGGCAAGTTGAGCTACCACTTCATCGGCACGGCCACCAAGGATTGCTATTGCCGTGTTTTCCTTCATCTCTGGATAACGCTCTGCGAGGAGAGAGATGGCCTTGATAAAGTAAGCCATGCCCTTACGCTCCATGGTGACTCTCTGAGAGACAAAGAGGATTATGTGTTTGTCTTCTGGCAGTGTGGAATGCAGCCTTGCGGTGTGTCTGTCTTTCGGATAAAACACGTGAGTGTCTATTGGATTAGGAATGACCGACAACTGCAAGCCTGTCAGCAAGCTGCTTTGCCTTGCGCTATTGCCAAGCCATTTGCTGCAAGCCACGAAATGTATACCACTATTGTAATAAAGTTTTTTCTTCTTATTGAACACCCGTGTGGACAAATCGGTAGACTTCCCCCCTCTTGGTAAGTAAAAACAATTGTGGCATTGTCCCTTATATGCTTCACAGCCAAAGGTGAAATGGCATATACCCGTAGCTGGCCACAAGTCGTGCATGGTCCAAACCACGGCCTTGCCGCTATTGATGATTTTCCTTATGTCTTTCAACGAGAGGAAGCCTTGGTTTATCCAAGCGAGGTGAATCACGTCCGCCTCCTTAAACTCGGGCAGCTTAGTGATGTCGCGGCCAGTGTTGGCTATGTCGAGATCGAAAAGGTGGTCGCGCTTGAAATGCAAATGGTAATACACGCACCAACGCTCCCACAAGAAATGGAGGCGTAGCTTTAGTCTGCCTTTCAAGCCAACGACAGTGATATTGTCCGTTTCCTTGTCCCTTACGAGCATCTTGGCCTTAACGCCATTGTTGTTGAGAGCGTCCATCAAGCGGTTGGCCGCAACCGCGGCGCCACCCTCACGCTCACTCGTATTGACTATCAGCACCCTCATTGCCATACTATAACCGAATAATAATTATGTTCAGCAAAGGTAAGAAAAGGATTTGAGAAACCAACAATATAAAGTAAATAAGTGAGTATCGCTTGCAGATTATTTGTGTGCTCGCGCACAGTCGGTTGATTTATATCAATAAATGCGTGGGTATTAGAAAAAAATATTTCATAGTTTTGATATGTAATTGTAATAAGCGTAATTTTGCAGTGTCAAAAGGTTAATAGATTGTTTAGGTTAGTAGTAATAGATTTAGGTTTTTAGTTATTAGGTTTAAGGTAGATTTGATAGATTGTTTAACGGAAAACGCTTGGATACCGTGAGGTATTCATCTGTTTGAAATCAATTTTAAGTTAAACATAAGAATACGCCGGAGCTCGTTGAGAGTACCGGCGTGTTTTTGTATATGGACTTATTTACATTCATGAGACATCAATACCTGTATCTTCATTTTTGAAGGCATCGGATTCAAATATTTTATCTAATTTTGCAATATAAAACAAGATATAGAGAATATGGCAGCATGAAACCTACCATTCCATCAAACCATTCGTTTCTATCGTACACTTACTATTTGTGAAATATGCTAATCATAGAATCCAAACGTAAAAAGCTTGAGAGTATCTTAAAGAATCATCCCGGAGCCATTATAGCAGACGTGACAAGCCATGCCAAGGACAGTCTTGTTCAGCTTAGCCCGTTTTATCCTCACTACGGCATACCCGTGCCGTTCAGCGAGGGTTGGACAGCTGCGTGTGCAGAGGGTGTCTGGCAAGGACTGAAGGTATTTGAGAAAGAAGACATAGATGTGGACATGTTCAAAAACGACACTATGAAAAACATCAAGCGAACCGTGAGAAGGTTTGGCAAGCCTTTAGGACATCGCAAGGGCGTAAATGGATCTGAGCTTCTTGGTTACATCGAAGCCCGAAAACTGATATACATCCCCACTTACAAATGGGTGTTGGACAACAAGGTTGCCTCCATCATCAATAGCATGAAAGAAGCCAGCAAAACAAAGACCATCGTGCTGCTCGACTACAACACCAACTGCGATGTGGATGACCCAACGAAACCGCTGTCGCATGCTTTTCTCGTCAAGGCATACGTAGAAGGCTTGTATCCTTTTGGCGAGAAGAAATTTCAGAAGCATGAGGAAGTCATAGAACCGACACTTTTTTAATAATACACCTAAAGGCAACTGACATGAACAAAAGAAGCAATTGGGAAGACTTTAAGAGCATCCTTGAGAAAAACCATATCACGACGCTCTATCATTTCACCGACCGAGACAACCTTGAGAGCATCATAAACAATGGCGGACTGTATTCTTGGAAAGACTGTGAGGAGCGGGGCATAACCATAGCCAAGCCCGGCGGTGGCGGGCCGGGATCTGCCTCTTGGATGCTTGACGCACGTGGAGGGTTGGAGCACTATGTGCGTGTGAGCTTCACCCAGCAGCACCCCATGATGTATGTAGCCATGAACGAGGGACGAATCTCCAACCCCGTAATACTGGAGATAAGCCCCGAGGTGATTTATGATGAGCAGACCAAATATGCCGACAGAAACGCCACACGCAATGGTGTCCAGGTGGGTGGAAGCCTTGACGATTTCAAGAAAATACATTTCTCAACCATTAAGGCGCGAAACCATTTCGACCTCGATGTGGACGAACAACCTTTTTATCAGGCGGAGATATTGGTGAAAAACTTCATCCCTCTCAAGTATATCACCAATATCGGAAACTTTGGCATCCCTATCCCGAACCATCCTCAGCAGCTACAAAGCAAGTTTGCTTATACCGCACGGGTGGACCGTGAGCATCCCACGGCGTTTATATTCCTGATAGACCAAAGTGCTTCCATGCGCCGCATCACCACATTCAACGGTGAGGATATGACATTGTCGGAGGCTGTGGCCCGGATTGTCAATGCGCAGGTCAACGAACTCGTAGAGCGATGCGTGAAGAACAACGAGACACGCCATTATTTCGACATCGCCATGATAGGCTATGGCAGTGAGGCTTACAGCGCATGGAATGGCAGTCTGGAAGGACGCGACTTCGTGACGCCTGAGGAGATTCGCGACAATCCGTTCCAGAAAATCATGGTGAAAGAAGAGGTGCGCACACGCAAGGGAGTGACGGTAAAGGATGTTGAAAAGAAACAATGGATGGTGGCCAGGCACGATGGCAGCTGGACAAAAATGGACAAGGCGTTCAAGCGTGCCGAGGGACTGCTTGACAGCTGGATGAAAGACCATCACGACAAGGACTGCTATCCGCCAACCATCATCAACATCACCGACGGCGAATACAATGGCACGTCTGACGGGGAGATGCAGCAGCTTTCCAACCAGTTGAAATCAATGTTCACCAACGATGGAAACGTATTGCTGTTCAATATTCATATCGTGCCGGGGCATGCCGAGTCTGTTGTCTTTCCCGCTTCCGTGGGCGAGCTGAACGGCAATGGTTACGGAGAGAGGTTGCTTAGCATGTCGAGCCTGTTGCCTCTCAACTACAACGAGCAGATTCGTGCCATCTTTGGCGACAAGCAGACCGACATCCGTTACCATGCAATGGGTGTCAATACGGGCATGGAACGATTGGTAAAGATGATGAAGATAGGCACGTTGTCGAGTATGCTCATCAGTCAGAACCCAACTAAATAAATAATATGTACAGAGGAGTAAGTATCGCAAAACCGGCAGAGCATTCGGCAAACGAAGATTCGTTCTGGCAGTCAGAAAAGTGTGTCGCCGTGTCTGACGGTGCGGGTGGATGTGGGCTGTTCGCCAACAAATGGTCGGAATATCTCATCGAGAAACTGCCCAAAGACCGCCCCATCACTACTTTTGGCGACTTGGATACATGGGTGGACGGCATCTGGGAGTCTTTTTATGATGAATATGAAGAGGAAGCCAAAGAAGCCGACGGCATACTGCTTAACAAGTTCTATAACGAAGGCTCATGTGCCACTATTGCTTCTGCCTGGTTCACGCAACATGGCGAATGCAAATGGATGGCTTATGGCGACAGCGTTGTCTTCCATTACAGCATGAAGACGGGGCGGTTGGAGCACAGCTTCACGCGACTGGCTGACTTCAGCCGACCGCCAAGATTGGTCAGCTGCAAGGATCCGTTGGAAGAGGAGGGGTTCAAAGCCGGTACATTTCAGCTGGATGACACGTCTGTGGTCTTCGTTGCAAGCGATGCCTTGTCCCACTATGTCCTCATGATGTACGAACTGACCAGGCGCAATGAGTTTACTATCGAGTTGGACGAGGAACGCGGAAATGCCTCTGGCAACGCGCAATTGTTGATGACGGCGGAATCATTGAACTTCGATTTTGAGAAAGATGTGCTTACGCCTTTGATAGACTCATCAGTATCGGAAGAGGCATTCAGGTCGCACATGGAGAAACTTCACTCAGAGGGATTATTAGACATGGACGACTTCACTTTTGTGATGCACGAACAATAAATATTGGAGGATATGCAATACCCATTAATTTCAGAATACGTCAGTGCCATACAGGAAGCGGAAAGCAACCTTGACAAACTGTCCCGTTTGGTGCCTGTTCCCGACAATCATGGCGAACCTTATCGCAGCAGCGGTGCCTTCGCTGTCGTGTTCAAGATGAAAGACAAGACCACGGGCAAGCTCTTCGCCCTGAAATGCTTTACGGAGGACCAACCAGGGAGGGCTGAGGCGTACCGGCAGATTACCAATGAGCTGGAGTTTGTCGATACGTCTTACATCACGTCCGTGAAGTATCTGGAGAAGGAGTTGTTTGTTGATAGCCATTGCGAGGACGATGAGTTCCCCGTCTTGCTGATGGACTGGGTCGATGGCGAGACCATGGAGGCGTATGTCGGTGCCCACTACAAGGACAGCGGCGTGATGTCGATGCTGTGCTATCGCTTCTGCAAGATGGCGGCGTGGCTTCGCTCCCAGTCTTTCGCGCATGGCGACATCAAGCC
>ERZ808270.851-NODE-851-length-15413-cov-6.184334_pt1 | contig 15413 bp, 13 predicted proteins | sample MGYA00521082_ERZ808270 | MGnify/ENA primary metagenome ERZ808270 (study PRJEB31516, sample SAMN03275594) | gut metagenome | biome: mammalia-associated habitat; material: feces | host: Papio cynocephalus | place: Kenya | collected 2012-07-27 ... | reverse complement strand
TTATCTCGAAGGAGTATTCCACCGAATGGAAGGATGGCATGGAGCCATATTATCCGGTGAATGATGATGCCAACTCTCTGCTCTATGCCAAGTACAAGGCTTTGGCAGATAAGGAAGAGAAGGTCATCTTCGGTGGCAGATTGGCGGAATACAAGTATTACGATATGGCTCCGATTATTGAGAAGGTGCTGGAAAAATTCTAAAGCGGGAAACATGAATAGATTTTCTGATAGATATGGTTATACATCACCAAGACAAGTGATGATTAGAGAATGTTTGCCTGATGATGTAGAAAATTGTATTTGCTCTTGTTTTGATAAATTAAAGAAGTATTTTTATGATGCTGATGAAAATGAGGCCTATGAAGATATGCAAATTTATATATGGGAGCATTATTTGCATAAACGAAGGACTGATTTCTATTATGAGCGTGACAAGAATATAGTAGTTGCCTATATTAGGTGTGCTAATGCTAAATGGTATGAAAAAATTAATATTTTAGAATATTCTATCGGCATGTTATTCGCTGCTTCTAATATTCAATATAGGTTAAAATCAATATATTTAAAATTTGTCAAAGATATAAATTCCTTTTTTAAGGAAGTAAATTTTGCATATCGTGTAATTGATGCCAAAATCGTAGAAATTACTTCAGAAGAAGAAATTGTTACAATAGAGCAAGCTTTGCAAGATTCAAATGATAATGTTACTTTACATTTGAAATCTGCACTCCAACTTTATTCTCAGAAGCCTGACGGTGACTATAGAAACTCGATCAAGGAGTCAATTTCTGCAGTAGAGGCATATTGTAGAGAGAAGACGAATGAGAATACGCTTGGTAAAGCTTTGAAAAAGCTAGAGGCAGCTGGTATTGTTATTCCTAAAATGTTGAACGAGACATTTCAAAAGTTATATGCTTATACTAACCAGCCAGACAATGGAATTCGCCATGCTTTAATGGATGAAGACGGTATTTATGTACCAGGTAACGAAGAAGCATGTTTTATGCTAGTGTCGTGCTGTTCATTTATTAATTATCTTAAAAAGAAAAATAGATGAAGAATACTTTTACAAACTACTAGCTTTGTATATAAGGATTTAAATAATTGTATTGGTGATAGATAAAGGTAGGGGTTTATCAAATTTTTGCAGTTTGCATAATTTCTACTAATTTCTACCATAATATTTTTTGTGATATGAATTTATATTTGTGTTTACAATATTTACTTTTGTTATTGGCAATTTTTGCAGGATATTTTATATCGAAAGATAAAAGTCCTAAATTCTGGTTCGTTTTACTTGTTATTTTTTTTACATTTGTAGAAGGATCAAGATTCGGACGTGGTATTGATTATAATGTATATGCAGATATTTGGGAGGATCAATATGTAAAGGTATCACTATCTTTGGAAAATTTTGTTTTTAGATGTTTTTGTAAGGTGATTTATGCTTTCCATTTGCCTTACCAATTGTTGATTTATTTTTCAAGTTCTATTTTAATTCTTGGTGGCTTGACATTTTTGAAACGTTATAAGGAATTTCTTATATACTCGTTGCCGATTTTTATATTTTTCGTCTATGCTGCAGAAAACTTGTTTAGGTGGTACACTGCTTTTGGCTTTTTACTATTAGCATTAAATGCGTATCTAGATAAAAAATATAAAATAATGGCTGCTTGTTTGGTCGGTTGTTTAGGAGTACACGTGATGTTGCTGCCATATATTATAATTCTTTTTCTAGTATCGTTGAAGAAAAATGTATTATTTCGCCCTATTATTGCTTTTGTTATTTTCATAGTTCTTGCAGTAATTTGGGAGAATTCATTTATGAAGCAATTTAGCTATATTGTTACTTTGCTTTTGGCACAAAGTGACCATTATTCAGCTTATTCTGATAGTGCGGTGATGTGGTTAACAGCCTCCAATCGCGATGATATTGTATATAGTATACAAACCTACATAATGATGTTTGTTGTGCATATTCCAATCATATATATAGGGCATCGTTTTGTAGAGAAAAACAAAGGATTACTTCCATTCTACAATATGTATATTTTAGGATTTAGCCTTTACCCAGCGATGTCAAAAATAGAACTTTTTGATAGATATAATCAGATAATGATTATATATTATTGTATATTTAGTGCAGTAATGTTCAAAACATTATTTTCAAAATTTAAATATGCTTCTATGAAAGTTTCAATTTATATTGTTGGATTATCGGTACTTTCTTGTTTGCAACAATTTAGAACTATTACTTTGATGTATTATGAGAAGTCACATAATAAATGGTATTCAATGTATATATGGGATGCTCATGGTCGTCAAAGTATCGATATTGAGCAGTTAAAAGAGTAGAAGACTAAATCACTTTCATTCGTTAATTCATTATGTGTGTAAATAGAAAAAATAATATGAAGATATTAACAATAGTTGTTCCAACCTATAATATGGAAAAATATCTTTCTCGATGCCTTGACTCAATGTTAGAGGATAATTCGAGAAGGGAAAAGTTAGAGATTTTAGTAGTTAATGATGGAAGCAAAGATTCTTCGTTGACTATAGCCAAGGAGTATGAAAAAAAATATGAGGGCATAGTAAAGGCCATAGATAAAGAAAATGGGAATTATGGCTCATGTGTTAACAGAGGCTTGAAAGAAGCAGCTGGTCAATATTTCAGAATATTAGACGCTGATGACACATTTCAAGCTGGAGCACTTGAAAAAATGCTTGATACTTTAGCATCTTCTACAGAAGATATGATAGTAACACAATATGCTTATTTGTACGATTTAACAGGGAAGAAAGAGCGAATAAGTCCAAATGGTGTTATATATGATAAGACCTACAAGGATTTTGATTTTTCAAATGATGGAAATGATGTGGTTTTATCAATGCATGCTGTAACATATAAAACTGCAGTGTTGAGAGAAATTGGACTTAAATTGGATGAAGGGGTAAGCTATACTGATTTAGAATATGTCTATTTTCCTCTCAAAGCAATTAAATCTTTGAGATTTTTGGATATTGATTTATATGAATATCACATTGGCAGAGAGGGACAGACTGTCGATCCCAAAAGTCAAGCAAGGAGTATAAATAGCTTCTTGACAGTTACAAAACGACTTGTTGATGACTATGCTTTTAGTTATAAGAAAGCGAATGTAACTTTACTAAACAATGAGCGAATAACAATTAACAAGATTATTTATGCGACTTTTAAAATAGCTTTAGTGTTATGCCCAAAAAATGTAGAGAATGATCGACTTTTAAAAGCCATCTACAGTAAGGTAAAACAAACAGATAATAGTGTCATGTGGCTTAAGAAGAAAAAGATTCGCCCGATTGTCTATTTGTGGAACCTTACGGGACTATATTTCAGTTCTATCAAAAGATTTTTGAAAAAATGAATATCGTAATTTATTCAGAGTTGACTGTTGACCCTCAAAAGGGAGGAATCGAAAGAATGTCAGTAGTTTTGGCTGATATGTTGTTTCGTTTGGGGCATCATATTTTCTTTATCTGCTGGCATAAAACTTCAGATGCCAATTTGGATTATCCCTTATCATATATACCAAACTCTACTTGGAACCAAGAAAATGATAAATTTTTAGATAATTTTATTTCTGAAAATAAAATCGATTTGTTGATAAATCAAGCGGCAATTCTTCCACGTGATTATCGTGTTTCATTATTATTCAGAAAGAAAAATGTACCAATTATTCAAGTGTTTCACAATTCTTTATATGGTATGTTTTCTACGATAAGTATATTGGATAAGCTTAGTCATCATTTGCCAGTCATTCAAAAAATAACATCAACAAAAGCTGTAAGAAATGTCATAATACATCTTTTCAAGCTAAAGTATGGACATTATTTTAAAGAATTAGGTCAGACAGATGATTACATGGTACTCCTTTCTGATAAATACAAGGATGAATATGTGGATTTTTGCCAGCCAAAAAGTTTGAGAAACTTATATGTCATCTCAAATCCCATCACATTTTCAATTGATTATTGTGATTACAAGAAAGATAAGATAATACTTTTTTGTGGTAGAATGGGAAGCCAAAAACGTCCTCTAGCAGCATTAAAGATATGGGAAAAATTGTACGTTCAGAATCCAGAATGGAAAATGATAATGCTAGGTGATGGGGAATATCTTGAATCAGTAAGATCGTATGCAACTCAACATCATATAAAGAACATTGAGATTCTTGGCAAGCAAAATCCTATAGATTATTATAAGAAAGCTTCCATACTATGTATGACATCTGCTTATGAAGGGCTCCCTTTGGTTATTTTGGAAGCATTTAATTATGGATGTGTACCGATACTTTATAACACATTTGCAAGTGCATCTGATATAGTTACCGATGGTAAGGATGGGGTACTTGTTGATGCTAACACAGAGGAAACTTTTGTTGTTAAGCTCCAGGAACTTATGGAGAACAAATCCATGAGAGAGGATTTGAGAAAGGGTAGATTAGATAAATTATCAAAGTACAGTCCTGAGAAAGTAACCGACTTATGGAATAAACTATTAATGAAAATAGAAAGATATGCATGAATTTGTGAAAGGTTTATGGTTGTTGTTTAGTAGTGCAATTTACAGCTTTCCTTGTTGGAAAATGCGTAAGTTTCTATTGAACTTAACGCTTGGAAAATTAGGTAAAAATTGCTTCTTTTTAAGAGGTTTGCAAGTAACAAATCCTAAAAACGTCTTCATTGGCAATCATGTTGTTATCAATAAACATGTTATGCTAGATGGACGAATGGCAAAGATTGTGATAGGAGATAATGTAGATATTGCACAAGAAACAAATATTTGGACACTGGAGCATGATGTTAATGATGATAAACATGAAGTAAAAGGTGCGGATGTGGTGATAGAAGACCATGTTTGGATAGCTTCACGAGTTACCATATTGCCTGGGGTTCATATTGGTAGAGGTGCCGTCATTGCTGCTGGTGCTGTAGTATCAAAAGATGTCCCTGCATTGGAAATATGGGGGGGCGTTCCTGCTCGTAAAATAGGAGTAAGGAATAATAAGCTAGTATATGAAAATAATTATTCACCTTGGTTTCAGTAATTCATGAAAAAAATTTTGTTCTTGACTCCTTATGTGCCAAGTAGTAGGGCAGGAGGAGAAAATTTTACCCGATTGCTTCTTGAAGAGTTGTCTAAAAGTAACTATATAGATTTGTTATATTTTCGTTATGCGGATGATCCTGCTTATGTTTGCCCAAATGATAATGTCAAAGTTGTGAAGGAAATTATAAATTCGACAATGTTAAAATTGAAGAATTATATGAGTTACCCTTTCATGCATCCTATCTTCTCAATTCGATTTAATCGAAAAATTCTCAAATTTATTAAGAAGTTAGTTGCTGCAAATAACTATGATTTGCTCTATTTGGATCATAGTCAGATGGCTTTGTATGGAAAGTATTTCCCGAACATACCAAAGATTTTGATGAGTCATGATGTAATGGCGCAACGTTTCTCTCGTCAAGGGAATGCTTTGAGTAAATCTCTTGTTTTGAAAGGGGAGGGAAAATTGATGCGGTTTCCAAATACAACTGTATTTTCATTTAGCGAAAAGGATCGTAAAATAATCCGACAGAAATATGCAATAGATAGCCGTGTTACAAATTTCTTTTTAGATGATATGGTTGTAAAGGCTTATCCTACAAAGATAGAGAAAAGGATAGTGTTTATGGGAAAATGGAAACGTGCAGATAATTTTGATGGAATAAAATGGTTCTTTGATAATGTTTATCCTCTGTTAGATAAGACTTATAGAATAAGTATTATTGGCAAATGGTTACCAATGACTTTCGTCGAGGGATTAAAGAGTTATCAAAATGTAGAATATTTAGGATTTGTAGATAATCCTTATCAACTTATAGCCAATTCTTTGGCCGTAATTAGTCCTCTTTTCTCAGGTGCAGGTGTGAAAGTTAAGGTCGTTGAGTCTTTAGCCTGTGGAACCCCTGTCGTTGGAAATGAAATTGCTTTTGAAGGTATCTCAAATGAATTTTCAGAATTCATGATTAATGCTCAGTCTTCAAAAGAATATGCAGAGAAGATAAACAGATTGGACATAAATTTAAATGAACGCCATAATTTTAAAGAAAAATTTTTGAACAATTACCAGAAGCAATTGATTTCGAATTACATTATGTCACTTTGAAAAGTTTACCGAAATGAATAGCAACTATTTTTATAGCAATATTATGCAAACTTCCAAGAATAGAACATTCTTGGAAGCTATGCAATCTTTGGCAGAATCTATCAAACAGCAAATTTATGTATTATCTGGACCTCTTATTGATGGAAAATATCAATATAATGATGAGTCTTTGATGATAGTTCTTTCTTCAAAGCGCAAAATAGCCTTTGTTACAACTAAAAAGATTAGCGAGGACTTTGAAGATTTATGTGAAGACATCATAGAGGATATCGGCTCTGTTAGTGATAAGTATGCCTATAAGGAGAAAATAGGTCGTCCTAGGAAATGGAAGGATAAACTTACTGACATCTATTCAACTCAAGAGATACCTGATGTTAAAAAGTGGTTTGAATGTGAATTAGCAATAGCAGACTCTGGAGATTATAGAACCTTGGATTTATTGGTTTCACTTTTTATAGGTAGCATAAATGATGTCAAGAATATAACGACAGAAGAACCTGATAACTTGCTCGACAAGGTAAAACATAAGATTCAGCTTTTTGACGGACAGCAGACTCGCTTTATTTATGAAGAGTTGGAAGCAGAAGGTAAACGAATTACAATCCAAGGATTGTCAGGAACAGGCAAGACGGAACTCTTGATGCATAAATTAAAAGATTTATATGTCAAAAATAAAGAAGCGATTTTTGGTTTTACTTGTTTCAATAAGATATTGGCCCGAAAACTGAGAGAACGAATCCCTGAGTTCTTCAACTTTATGAAGGTGGAGCAACAAATTGATTGGAATCGATTACTTTGTGTAAGTGCTTGGGGTAGTTATGGTGATGAATATTCTGGTATTTATAGATATATCTGTAGTTTCTATGAGATAAGTTTCTATAGTTTGAGGGAATGTGGTTCGTTTGATGCTGCTTGCAAAAAGGCTGTTGAGCAAGTTCGTGGCAAGATTAAGGATTATGGTTATGCATTTACTTATATTTTTGTGGACGAGAGCCAAGATTTCAAGGAATCTTTCTTTAAGTTATGTGAGTTGGTAACAGAAAAGAAATGTTTCATAGCTGGTGATATATTCCAGTCTATTTTCGAGGAGAAGAAAAAAGATGCAATACCGCCTAATTTCTTGTTGAGCAAATGTTATCGTACAGACCCAAAAACACTTATGTTTGCACAAGCCTTGGGTATGGGATTGTTTGAGAAAGAAAAGCTATGGTGGCTTGATAAGGAACAATGGCAACAATGTGGTTATCAAGTAGAAATAGAAGGGAATCAATATACATTGACTCGTGAGCCTTTGAGAAGGTTTGAGGATGTAGATCCAAATTTTGATAGCTTAAACATAATAGGTGTAACAAGTTTTATTCCAGGCATAGTAAAACTTCTTCGAAAAATATACGATGAATTTTCAACAGTTAAGCCTGACGATATAGCTATTATTTTCCTTGATAAAGAAAAGTATATTTATCAAGCTGCAGAAGATGTTGAACGTGCTTTAGGAAAAGAACTTGGTATCTATTGTAATATTGCTTATGAGTCGAAGAAAACAGAAAAAGGAAAGATTTTGATTAGCAACAGAAACAACATCAAAGGTTTGGAATATCCTTTTGTAATCTGTCTGACTAATAAAATTCAGAAGAATATGAGCTATCGTAATACGATGTACACGATGTTGACTCGTTCTTTCATTCGTTCCTACTTAATGTTGCCTAAAGGGGAAGATTATGACAATGGCTTTACAAAAGAGATGTATGAAGGTGGAAAAGCTATCATGAAAGAAAAGAAGCTTGTTGTCACAGCACCAACAGAAAAAGAGCAAGAGCGTATCAAAGCGTGGGTAAAAGCAGGCAAACAAGCTTTGTCCTTGGAAGACCGTATTAATAAAGTTTTCGTTGAATTGAATATTACAGATGCAAAGATTAAGGATACTATAAGACAGGCATTGTATAAGGTGCCAATAAAGAATAACGATGTCATCTTAAAGCAGTTGATTCAAACTTTTTACAATAGTATTGACGATGAAGGAAATCTTGCGTAAAATTGAGCCTTATGAGAATAAGAAATTCTCGCAGACACTGAAGCAACATAAGGATTATACAAGAGTATTGCTTGAAATTACCAGAAAACTGCTCAATAACAGTGATAGTATAGAGAAAGTTTCATTGGCATCGCAAGCTTATTTGAAAGTTGTGATTAACAAACAAAGCAGAATATTTGTTTATCTGTCTGTTGATAAGTTTTACTCTTTCGAATATCCTTGCCAAATAGAGGTGGATAAATTAACGAAAGACGTGTTATCTATCTATACGAGTTCTGGCATAAGATGTACATGGGAACTTATCTCGAATGCAATATCGATACTTGATGATGTGAAGTGTGATTCCATAATAGATGTTTATGAGTCTAGAGATGAGGAAGATGCCTTTATGAATATTGAGTCATATAAGCTCTTGGAATACTTTTGGGCTCATGAACCTTGCTATCTTCGGTATGACTATGATCCTCGCAGCAGCAATGGAGCTTTGCATCCTCTTTATCATTTGGATGTGAATATGTCCTTGAAAGGTTCATATAAGATTGGTCTCAAATCGAAACTATCCCCTGGGGAGTTTGAAAACATCGTGAATAAAAGTACAGATTGTTATTATTTGCTAGACAAGTTACCTTCTCATTTGGTAACATTGAAAGCTTATCAAAAAGGGAAAAAGAAAAACAGGCGTTAAGATATATGCAATTCTACGTTTGATATTAGAATTACGAATTTTACAAATTACATCTAACAATATAAATTATGAACGATATTCCGATTCATCAAGTTTATAGTCAGAGAAAGAACTTTGTTATAGTAGCTCTGACTGGTATAACAGGGAGTGGATGCTCAAGTTTCGCTTCATTGATGGCATCGCCATTTTGCGAGTGGGTTAGCAAGAAGAGTATTCGTAGCCTTGAAGATATTAAGCAGTATTACACTTCCTCTAACAAACAGGAAGTTGTATTTGCACGCAAATATTCTACTTGTTTTAATGTTTGCCAAAAGCAGTATAAGGAGCCTTTTAAAATTATAAAATACAGAAACGTATTGATCCTTTATTCTTTAAAGGAATTTTCTGGTGGGAGTTATGATAATATGATTAACTGCTTTATAGGCGTATTAAAAGGCAAGTTTAATCATAGCAATGGTGATTATGATAAATTTAAGTATGAGATTAATCGTGCTTTTTCCAAGGAAGATTTGGAGAATTGGGGTATGAACCCAGATTTATTCCATGAGATCAAGACTATTGGCGAAGAATGGAGTCATCTGTCTGATGTGTATTTTTCAGAAGAATTTGAGAAATTTTGTGAATCTCTGTATAATGAGCTGAAAAAACGTGATTACTATTCGAAGAATTTCTTCGTTCATCGTATGGCATACACAATTAGAGCTACAGGTAGCTGTGAACCCACAAAGGATGAATGTTTTAAATCTGATAACTCTCATATCTTTGATCTTGTTGAATTTATTAATCATATCATCAAAGGGTATCATATAGCAAATCCCAACAAATCTAGACGTTTTGTTATAGATTCTATTAGAAGCTCGTTAGAAATCATGTTCCTTCGTGAAAGATATAATGCTTTCTATCCGATTGCTTTACATAATGATGGTCATGAAATGGAACTTCTGAAGGATAAGGTTTCAAAATTTGTTGATAACGAAGAACATCTGGTACAGGTTTGTGCTAATATTCAGAATCTCAGTGAAGGAGAGGCCGAGAAAAATGATTTCGAAAAAGGTTATTTCTTTTCTCCAGATGTATCGCGTTGTGTGACAGAAAGTGAAATCCATATAGAGTATCAAGATTTTAACAATTTACTTGTAGATAACAATCATGAGAGTGAGTTGACAAAGTGCTCTTTCTATAGCTATGGTGAACAATGGATGAAGTTTTATGCTTTGATAATGCGTCCTGGACTGATTACGCCTACTCGTGATGAAAGATGTATGTCTATAGCTTATGTTGCAAAATTTAACTCTGGATGTATTTCTCGACAAGTGGGTTGTACAATAGTAGATAAAGACTATTCTGTACAATCTGTAGGATGGAATGATCCTCCAGCTTCTCAGTTGCCTTGCGGTCTTCGTTATGTTGATGAATTGATAGATGATATCAATTTGCGTACAGTAAATGGGAGCGATGGTAAAACTACACGCTATCAAGTTTACAGTAAGTTTGAAACAGAAGATACAAAAGAATATGAATATGAAAAGCCGAAAGGGATACTTCATAAACAGAATGGTTTTCGTAATTGTTTGAAAGACGATATTGATCTGAAAGTTTTGAAAGGTTTAAAAAACGAAGGCCTGCCTTACCCTTATTGTTTTAGATCTAGATACAATACATATAGGAAAAATAAAGATCAAGTGAATACTCGCTCTTTACATGCAGAAGAAAATACAATGCTCCGTATCGCAAGCAATGGAGGTGTTGGCTTAAAGGGTGGAACAATGTATGTTACGGCTTCTCCTTGTGTATTATGTTCTAAAAAGGCTTACCAAATAGGCATCAAGGATATCGTATATCTTGATCCTTATACAGACATAGCTCCGAATCTCATCATTAACTGTGGATTTGATTCACCTAGGCTTAGACCATTTAGGGGTGCTATTGGTGGTACCTTTTATAAACTTTATCAACCATTCCTTCCTTATAAGGATGAACTAACTATTTGGGAGAAATAAGTCATGCCTATAGAAATTGATTCTTCAGAAATTATTGCTTATCTAGCTTGTAGAACAGATAGTAATGACCAACTTTGCTTAGACTATCAAGAAATTTGGGATATTGGCTATAGAATGGAAAAAGCTAACTCTGCAATAATAAGTGAGTGTGATTTGATGTCTGTTGATGCTTTCAGATGTAAGTTCCCTGACTATGTAAAAATGGAGCAAGATAATCTGCTAATAGATAACATACCAGATATCTATAGTCAATTGGAGAATTTACAACCAGCTCCAGACATTATTAAGTTAATTGATGAAATTTTGAATTTTTAGATGAAGAAGATTCTTGATACTGTCCATGGCTACATTATGGTGCCAGATGAATTCATAAAGTACATAGTGGATACTGTGTATTTTCAAAGATTAAGAAGAATAGAACAAACGTCTATACGTGCAGTTTATCCAAGTGCGAGGCATGATAGGTTTATCCATTCGTTAGGCGTATTTCATATTGGTTCATTGATTTTTGAACATCTTAAGAAAGAAGCAGAAAGCTATGACTATTGGGGTGAGACAGAAACCACGCTGACGGTTATTGGAAATTCTTATTTGGCAGCATGTCTGCTTCATGATATTGCCCATGCACCTTTTTCTCATACTTTTGAGAAGTATTTTGGGACAAAAAATGAGTTGGCAAAGTTACTTGCAGATGAAGTGGATGATAACACATTCAGTTCTGATTTGGACAATACCAGAAAAAATGATGATCCAAATTTTCATGAATATATGAGTGCATATGTAGCATATCATGAATATTTCAATGGATTGAGAAGAATGAGTTTAGATCCAGAATTAGTTGTCAGAATGATTACTGGAATTTACTACGAAAAAAACAAGCGTACTCATCAACTGCAAAATTGTTTTATCTCCCTTTTGCATGGAAAAGTCATTGATGCTGATAGACTGGATTATGCTTGTAGAGATGTATGGGCTTCTGGCTATAGTACTTCATCTATTGATGTTAGAAGATTAATTTCAGGCATACATATAGAACATAATCCCTATAATGAAGGATATTATGCTGTTTGTTTTGAAAGTAGTTGTCTTAATGAAATTGATGGCGTTCTAAATGTTAAAGACTTTCAGGTTAAGTATGTTATAAATCATCATACTGTAAATTATGAGCAGTGGCTATTGGTACATGCTGCTGAGCATATGGCTAAGCAGTTCTTTCCTCGGGAAGAAAATGAATATAGAGCTTTGGGAAAAATCATAAATAAGGATGCTATTATTGGTGAAATAAAAATCCCTACAACAAACTATTTGGTTACAAATCTTTCTGATGATGATTTGATCTTTTTGATGAAGCAAGACAAAGATAATCAATATTATCAAGAATGGAGTAGTCGCCAATATACTCATGTTCCGCTTTGGAAATCTCCAGATGAATTTTATCATTTCTATCGTGGCGTTGAAAGAAGAAAGAGTCTTAAAAATAATAAATTTGAAGAAGCTATAAAAACTGCTTTAAAAATCGAATTTAAAATAGAGCCAGATACTGTAATCATATCTCCTGCAACGTTCAAACCACGTGTAAAAAAAGATAATCTGTTCTTGACAATTTCTAGACAAGTAGTAAGATACACTGAAATTTATCCTGAAGCTGTTGATGATAATGAGGATATTGTTTTCTATTATGTTTTTATACCCAAAATAGAAAATGAGAGCGAAAGGGAGTTAGAGATACGTAAGACTCGTATTAAAGAGTCTTTGAAGATTATCATTTCTGGTTTATATCCACAAAAAAATAAGTAAAATGAAAGTAGTTACAGCATCTATCGTGACCTATAAAACAGATTACGATGAACTAAAGAAGTGCATAGATTGTATGCGCAAAAATGGAATTGCACCTATATATATAAGTGACAACTCTCCAAGTGATGAACTCAGAGACTTCTGCTCCAACATGGATGGGGTGTTATATATCTTCAACAATGCCAATATGGGGTATGGGCCAGGGCATAATGTTGCCATCAAAAAGGCAAAGGAGATACATGCTGACTACCATCTGGTGATAAACTCGGATGTGTATTTTGACAAGGGCATCATTTCGAAGATTGTTGAGTATATGGAGGGAAACAAGGATGTTGCTCAACTCCAGCCGATGCTTCGCTATCCTGATGGTCGCTTGCAGTTGACAACTCGCTTGCTGCCTACTCCTTTCGACCTTATTTTCCGTCGCTTTATGCCAAAGAAGATAGGTGAGAAGATGAACTATCGCTATACATTGGAGTTCTGGGATCATAAGACTCCAGCCAATATTCCTTATCATCAAGGTAGTTTTATGTTTTTCCGCTTGTCGGCTTTTGATAAGGTAGGATTGTTTGATGAGCGTTACTTCATGTATCCTGAGGACATCGACATCACCCGAAGAATGCACAAGTATTATCGCACGATGTATTGGCCAATGGTATCTGTGGTGCATGCGCATCGTGCAGCTTCCTATAAGAGTAAGAAAATGTTGAAGATTCACATGGAGAATATGGTGAAGTATTTCAACAAGTGGGGCTGGTTCTTCGATAAAGAACGTTCGGAATGGAACAAGAAACTTTTGAAGGAATTGGGATACCATAAAAAATTTTGAATGTTAAGTGTTAAATGTTGAATTATTTTTAAATGAACTATATTATCACTGGCGGTACTGGTTTCATCGGTACCCATCTCACAAATTTGATTAAGGAGCATTATCCTAACGCCCAAGTATATAACCTCGACATCGTAAAGCCTGGCACGCCTAACCCAGTAGTGAAGGATTATAAGCCTGCCTTGAAGGAGGGGCAGAAGTTGCAGAGTACCTTTGTGGAGTATGACATCCGCAAGCCTATCGAGAACTTACCGTTTACTCCTACTGAGGACGATGTCATCTTCAACTTTGCCGCCGTGCATCGCACTCCTGGGCATGAAGACCATGAGTATTTCGAGACGAATATCCGTGGAGCGGAGAATGTGGTGGCTTTCGCTGAGAAGTGGGGCATCAAGAAGATTGTGTTCACTTCGAGCATTGCACCATATGGGGCTGCAGAGGAATTGAAGAAGGAAACGACGTTGCCTACTCCTAACACGGCATATGGTATCTCGAAGTTGGTGGCGGAGAAGATTCACATGGCTTGGCAGAATGGAGATGCCAAGAATCGTCAGCTCACGATTGTTCGCCCTGGTGTGGTATTCGGAAAGGGTGAGAACGGCAACTTCACGAGATTGTATTGGGCAATACGTGGTCATAAGTTTGCTTACCCTGGCAGAAAGGACACCATCAAGGCTTGTATCTATGTGAAGGAGTTGGTGCGATTCATGCTTTATCGCTTGGAGAATCATGAGCATGGAGTAGAGCTGTACAACTGTTGCTTCGAGCCAGCCTATACCATCCAGCATATCGTGGAGGCTATGAAAAAGGTGACTGGCTTGACGCAGTTTGTGCCTGACATTCCTAATTGGGTCATCATGCCAATGGCTAGAATGGCGATGCTACTGGGTTCACCGATGGGCATCTGTCCTGCGAGAGTGAAGAAGCTTCAGATTTCCACGAACATCTGTGGCGAGAAACTGAAGAACTCTGGCTATCAGTTTAAATGGAGCTTCGAGGAGGCACTGGAGGACTGGTTTGAGGATAATGACAGGAAGGGACTGAAATAGGCTTGCGCTTCCATACTCGGCATCGAAGCAAGCAGCGACCATTTCATTCGTGCTTTCCACGATACTTACGGTATGCCTACCATCGTGACCAACTGCTCCAATAACTATGGTCCTTACCAGTTCCCAGAGAAGTTGATTCCTCTCTTCATCAACAATATTCGCCATCGCAAGCCATTGCCTGTATATGGCAAGGGTGAGAACGTGCGTGACTGGCTGTACGTGGAAGACCATGCAAGAGCCATCGACTTGATTTTCCACAAGGGCAAGATAGCTGAGACTTATAACATCGGTGGTTTCAACGAGTGGAAGAATATTGACATCATCAAGGTGGTGATCAAGACGGTGGATAGATTGCTCGGTCGTCCAGAGGGTGCTGACTTGGATTTGATAACTTACGTTACCGATAGAAAGGGTCACGATATGCGTTATGCCATCGACTCTAGAAAGCTTCAGAGAGAACTTGGTTGGGAGCCAAGTTTGCAATTTGAGGAAGGTATTGAGAAAACCGTGAAGTGGTATCTTGACAACCAGGAATGGATGGACAACGTGACGAGCGGTGACTATCAGAAGTATTATGAGAAGATGTATAACTTTTCTAAATGTTAAGTGTTGAATGTTAAATGTTAATTTGGCGACAAGGAAATGAACGTAATAAAGACAGATATAGAGGGCGTGCTCATCATTAAGCCACGCCTTTTCAGAGATGCTCGTGGTTACTTCTTTGAGAGCTACAGCGAGCGTGAGTTTAAGGAGAAGGTGGGTAAGAATATGGTGAACGCCGTATTGTGCGCCTAGATAAAGTTTCGTACCTTTGCACCGTGATTT
>ERZ808270.850-NODE-850-length-15417-cov-2.997982_pt1 | contig 15417 bp, 24 predicted proteins | sample MGYA00521082_ERZ808270 | MGnify/ENA primary metagenome ERZ808270 (study PRJEB31516, sample SAMN03275594) | gut metagenome | biome: mammalia-associated habitat; material: feces | host: Papio cynocephalus | place: Kenya | collected 2012-07-27 ... | reverse complement strand
GGTTATCATTGCCCTATTAAAGAAGGGGAAAAGAAAAATGCTATTAACTGGAGGTGCTACAAAATTGCTGAGTTTGTAAGGAACAATTCTGTATGAGGGTGTCTCTCATCCACCTCCAGCAATTATAGTGTAACACACCTGTATGAGGGTGTAAACGTGATTCTTGTGGTTTTTGTGATTCTTGTGGTTTTCGTGGTTTTCGTGGTTTTTGTGGTTCTGTATACCTTATCAATTTATCCTAAAATCTTTAGAATCGCACACGGGAATAGATATATTCTGATAGTCCCTTATGTTTCTTGTAATTATACAATCAATTCCATTATCCATTGCAGTATTTACCATAACTGCATCCTCATAATCTTTTATATCAGAAATAATTGCATCTATACAGGATTTACCTGTTGTATCTAAAATTGTAACTAGCTTAAACAATTTTTTCATAACATCCTTTGCTGCTTCCGTATCATGCAACGCCTTTCGCGTAATGTAATATATATCCGTACATGAATTTGCAGTTATGCAGCCATTAATTTTTTTGTCTCCAATTAGATAAAAAATTTTCTTCGCATCATCGGAAAACGGAACTCTGTTTTGGAGAAGATCAATTACGACGCAAGTATCTATTAAAACTTTCATATTTTGTTCATCCTTTCTTCTCTCGCATCCTCCAGAGTTACTGTTTGCGGCACTATTCCAATAAGACTATCAACCGTCTCTTTAAGATCAGGATATGGTGTCGATAATTTTGCAATTACTTTCCCATTTCTCGTGATGTATATATCCTCTGTGTTTGCTAAATCTAAATATTTACCTAAGTTTGCTTTAAATTCAGACGCAGTCACTGACATTTTGATCACCTCTTTCTCTTTTTCTATATTATATTCTATATCGTACAATAATATCAATATTCTGTTCGATTTATTTATCAATTTGTACAATCTTTGATATGTTCGTAACCCTTGCTTTTCTTCTAAAATTTTGTGGTTTTTGTGGTTTCTGTGGTTCGTCGATTACAATAAAACTATCTACTGCCTCCAGTATCTAAGCTCTGCCGAAGAATGGACATCCATTTGCTTTTTTGATAAAGAAAACGAACTACTATTACTGTTTGGTTTTTCTCATCGATCGTATAAAAAGCAAGATAATTGTTGACAATAATAAAGCGAATCCCCCAACTTGCTAATATTGGATCGTCTACTAAGCGAAACCTCTGTGGTAGTTCTGCCAATGAACCAATCTGCTCATTTGCAACATTAAGCAGATTGTCCGCAGCTGATGGATTTTTGAGAATAAAATCGATATAATCCATAGCTCTTAAAATGTCGTGTTCTGCTGTAGATGTGATATGAATTTGATAAATCATCGGTTACGACTCCTAATATCAGCCATGGCTTCAGAAAATAAACGGGTGTTACCTGATGCAATATCATCCATTCCATCCTTTATCTGGCTGTAAAGTTCAAAACGACTAGCCATTTCCTCATAAGTTTCAATACTCATAACCGCAAGGTCACCTTTTCCATTCTTTGTAATGAACACAGGTTCAGAAAACTTATGGCAAAAAGTAGATATTTCGTTGTAATTATTTCTTAAATCCGCACTTGATTTGATTGCTGGCATAACCTCGCCTCCTTTTATATATCAAAATTATACACAAATTTTTGTATAAGTTCAACATCTTTTACCCTCTAAACCTACCAAAAAACCTCCGGAGCCATTCCTGCATTTTTCTTTAATGGCTACCTCCGGGCAGACTCCCCCTGCGAAAATCGCAAGAGCGTCAACCATACCTCCTGAATATCTGACTTCATCCACATGATGATCATGCTTCCGACACACTTTCTACAAGCTCCACCGCCGTATTCCACTTGCTTCATCTTTCGATTGATCTGTGCGCCCCCTGGGGTGTATTACCATCTCCCCCAACGGATTACCTTCCGCAGGATAGTTTTAACCAATGTACTGTCCGTCCGGACAGGTTAGGCTTATTGAGGTCATTCTTCTGCATCCAACCCCTGACGTTATCAGTATAGGATATTCTTGGTCTACACTGAGCCGAGTGCATTTATTATTTAGGCTGCACTATACCAGCTAGATTATACAGGGCTTTTGTTCCTGTGGCACGCCGGCATGGTAATCTGGAAATTCGTCTCGATCCGGCTGTGCCCTCTCATTTAAGATATGAGCATCTAAGAAAAAAGGCTGACCTTAACTAAGCCACGCGCATTTTCTATTTTTTGAAGCTGCGCCCGCCTGTTTTTCTCTTCTTCAGTTTATCTATGTAGCACGCCTGCAGATCTAAGCGACCTCCTGGCGAACATAGCACAATAAAAAAGTCCTGAGCAGATATCCTATAAATAAACTGCCCAGGACTTCTGATTCAACCAGCCGTATAAATTTTCGTTTTATACTTGATTTTGTCTGCATAGTCTGTTATTTTATTTATAGGGTTTATAGGGTTATAGGTTATTTATAGGTTTTATAGGTTTTATAGATTTATGGGTAATCTATTCCATTTACTGATTTGATATCGTATTTGCCGATACGATATCGCAAAGAACGGATGAGTTGTAGCTCATCCGTTTTTTCTATGTACTTTTTTCTTCCTCGCCGGAGTTGCTTACGTTCTTCTCCTGCTGCTTCAAGTCTGCAAACTTTTCTGCATACTCTTTCAAAACACCGTTACTGTTTTTCTGCTCGATATCAATCGTTATCTTATCCATGCTTGTCTCCTCCTTTCCTGGAATAATATGTAATGGCTTCTGTGATATATTTAATCGAATGCTTCATGCATCCGGACCATCCTGTCTTGCCAGCATCAAAGCATTTCCATGATCGCCAAGAATAAACATGCAGCGACTGAAAATACTATTGCAAATTTCATGATGAATCTTCTTATATCTCTTTTATAGACAAGTAAATACATCTGGGTAAATTGTTCTTTCATTGCATCTGAACTCGTATTCATGCTATCTTTTATTTTTTCTATTCTGTCTTTCTGATTTTTAAGTTCCTTTTGCAGAATATCCAGTTCTTCGGAATCCATTTTATTTTCCTCCTATCACTTTCGAAATCTTTAAATCGGAAATCATTTCTTTATCGGAAAAGAATAAAGAGACACAGGTAAGATGTATTTGTGCCGATATAGAACCTCATTTACAAATCTTAAATCTTCATCGCTGATTTCCGCAGCATTCATAGCTTCTATCTTTTGCGATAACTGTTTTATGTCACCACAATAATTGATCGCAATCCTTCTTCTACTTCCGTGCACAGCTTCCCGATAATTCCAAACCTGCACATCGGTTTCAATCCCATAAACCCATTTTGACAGTTTTCTCCTGTCTTTTTCCGGCATATCATATAACTCTGTCTGAGACTGAATTGGGTAATATTTCTTAAAAAAGGATGAATTAAACATGATTTTCTCCTGTTTCTTTGAATATTGTTTTCCCAATATCTTCCTCCGAAAAATATATTGCTTCCCTCTTTATCGTTTCCGCGTGATAGGTTATGTTTTTGTCCCTGGTAATTTCTATATCTTTAATAGATGCCTTCCGAGCTTCCCCGGCTTTCAGTTGGTATATTTCCTGTCCTATCTTCAGAGCTGGTAGTTCATACAACTTTTCTGCGTTTTTATATTTTTTTCGTTCACGATAACCCGCAAGCAAAATTGGCAGCAACATGATGAGTTCCAGCACTGACACAGTATGTATTATTTGCTCTATATTTACCTCTTTCTAACATCTTTTACTATCTCAACGATTGTTATCACAATCGGAATAAAAAACAGCACCAAAAAAATTATGCCGCTTGCCGTTGATAAGTCCCATGCTTTTTTGAAAAGTTGCTGATTTCCAAAGTAGAAAACTGCCGCAAAACACTCTAATCCCATAATGCAGGCGGCTTCCAGAGCCCGAACGCGCAGTTCGTCAGACATCAATTCTATTGATTTTATCTCTAAGTAAATTGCTCTGAACACCATTATTGCAATCACAATCGTTACTATTATTCCTGATGTTTTACTATCTATAACCATGCTTTCCCCCCTATTATCTGCTCCGGTAACGTACCTGAACCTCTGTAATATCCTTCTTGCATCCCACGATATAATAATTGCTGCCATTATGTTCGATTCTCGATGCAGCCCAGTACGGCTTGCAGCGGTCATCATCGAAATCGTAATATTGTTCATCATCCGTGCAATAGTACTCGATGCCGCAGCCGGATGTAAACTCGTGACCATTCAATGCATACCTGCCGTTTGCCTTTCTTGTAAGCCTTCCTGTCGCCTCAACCGGCTTGCTGAAGTAGTCCATCGTCCAGGATACATCCTGCAGCTTCTTCATGACGGCGATAAACTCTTTCATAAACTGCAGCTTATTGGGATCCTCTGTAACCGCTTCCCAATCTTCAATTCCGGATAAATCGTCGTACCAATCAAATCTGGATGCGGAAACAAGATACTTGATATCATTGTCGAGCTTAATAAGTTTTGCTGCTAAATCGTCTAATTTCATTATGAAAAACCCCCTTTTGCTAAAAAATCTAATGCCTCCTGTGATACTACCGGATCCGGTGTCTGTACAGGAGGCTGCTCCGGATCCACGGATTGAGCATCTGCTTCCTGCTCTTTTTGTTTTATCCCGGCTGACGTCTGCTTCTGCGCTTCCGGTTCTGCCGGTTCCTGCATGAACTGAGAATGCAGCGTTCTGCCTTTTCCCATATTCTGCATGCTGTCTTCTGTATTTTGACGATTGCGCTCCGGTGAATCATATACTGCAGATTGCTCTAATGCAGATATTCTTCCAGAGAGCATCTCCAGCATCGTTTTAATCTCGCTATTTGCCCCAGTGTCCTTCCCAGGAACTGCTACGCCTGCACCATCAAGCAGCGAACGTATAAGTACATCTTTGATCAGCTTGTTCCTGGCGGATGTCGTCTGTTGGATTGCGAGAGTATCGTACAAACGGTGATCCAGCGGATTGTTCATATCCAGTCGGAAGGTGATTGTCTTGTAATTTGCTGCCATATCCGATCAGCTCCCCTCTATACATTCTTGTATTTCGCATCCATCGTTTTTGCCAGAAGCTCATACCCCTTCGCATTCACACAGATATCCTCGATGAATGTGATATTATGCTCTGTTCCAAGCATAGCCCCTCCAAAGCGTTTGATCACACCGGCTCCGCCGCCAACAAAAAACGTCTGAACAAGTTCAAAGTTTACTTTGTTCTGCCGAAGAAGCTTGATCGCTTCTTCTGTCCAATCGCGGATCGCATCCTCACATACTGCGATTACACCATCCGGCAAGCCGGCATTCTGAGGGGCGCCCATTATTATTTGGATGATAGAATCTTCCGGAAGTGTTGAATTATATTTATTTGAGATTCGGGCATTGACTGACGCAATACAGTTGTTAATTCCGAACTGTACTGTCTTTGCCTTTCCAAGATCGACTGATTTATCTGCGTTGATTGGCAGGATCTCAGTCGTGCCGGTTCCCATGTCTACGAGATAGCATGGTCCTTTGATATCATTTAATCTATGTGCAATGGCAGCATAACCCTGTGGAAAAACGTATACATGTGGACTGATCGTGCATTTATATGCTTTGTCCTCATACTGAAATTCCACCACATCATGTTGCTTCATGTATGCAATCAGCTTGTCCTTTTCGGCGCCATACCGCATAAGTGGTACTCCTAACGCAAGCACAATCTCTGCATCATATATACCAACAAGCTTCATTTCCTCGGCGATTGCCGCAAGTGACAAGATGTAGTAATCTTCATTTACTGTCTTGTCCTCTGTGATTCCGTCATTTGCCACGCCAACCTGATAAAATCTGTCCTGAAATTCTACTACACGATTCATCATCGGTGGGCGGTCTGACAGATGTGCTACACCTGCCGGAAAGCTTGTATTCTTCGTCTTTACATATCCATATCCTGCATCAATTCCTATTATCATAATTAACACCCTCCTGATTTTCTTCCTCTGCTCGCACTGAATTCGTTTTTATCAAGTGCTTCTTTAAGCTCCTTACTCAGCTTGTTCTTTATCTCTTCCGGCGAAAGTAATGTTGCATCCTCTCCTCGCAGATCAGCAACCGTGAGCTGCCTAACCATTTCGCAGGTATTGTTGATCATTGCCCGAAGTGTCTTGTGTGAACTTCCGTATTTGGTTTCGAGCGACCGAAATCCGGATTCTTCCTTATACGCTGTTTTGTTTTTTTCTCCGTCTTCTCTCCGATACAGATATTCTTCGCAGATTCCATAGTGGAGCGGATATGGAATCGCGCACATGTTGAAGATCTGCAGGATTCGATGAAGGCTATTGATATTGTCTTCTACTCTATCCAAACACTGCATAAGTTTTTTCTGGCGCTCAAATATATTCGCCTGCGACAGTCTCGCGTGTTGATTATATGCGGCGTCTGTAAACCCTGAAGATCGGATTCCTAAATTATCCTGGCTTCCTCCGCCCGGGAATACGATTGCTGCTTCCTCTGCCACCAATTCATCGATCTGTTCTAAAATGTTTTTTTTAGTATTCTGATAAATACCCAACAATCGTTTCCGATTCATAATACAGGACTTGACGTAGTTAACATCAATCTTGGTTGTTGGATAGTTGCTTCTCACATCATCCGGATTTATCACAGTCTCTTATTCCCCCCTTTCCGTTTAATCGTCTGAGAAGTCGATTTCCTGTTTCTTTTTAGCTGCTGCTTGTTCTGCAGATAAAAAAGAATCAATGAAATAAATCCTTGTCGGTGCTATTATGTTGTAATCAATAATGCTGCCGACTATCATTACTCGCTTCCCAAGGTTCTCAGTGATAATGTATGGTTGAATTGTTTTTTCAATCATGTACCGCAAATTCGTTGCTATGATATAGTTCATCGGCTTTACTCCGCCCCTATAAAGAAGATTGAAAACGGCGGTTCCATCCTGCTGCTGAATTGCAGGCGAATTTACGGTACCTAATATTTCGATTGCATTAAAATCTGGCATATTCCTTTCCTCATGCTTCCAAGATTTCCGGGACCGTAATTCCTGTCACTTCCTCAAATTTCTGTTTTGTGATCAGATAAGTCCATTGGTTCGAGGTCTTGACGGCAACACCGAATTTAAGTTGTCCTTCCCGAATTCCTATCCGGACGAATTGATCTGACGCACCAAGAAGCTTCGCTGCCTGGTGAACTGTGAGCCTATTTTCATTTTGCATGTACTTCAACCTCCTATGATTTTATTGGGATTCAAATATGTGCTTGCTTGGGGCTTGCTGAATCCCGCTTTGATATCGATTGTGCGTCTGGTAATCCATTATTAAGTTCCAATCCGATCATTACACCTTGAAGGAGTAACTTCTTTTCCGGTGGCATTGAAATCAACTGCTGAATAAAACTTAGGTCGACCGCACTCACCATCGTTGCATTATGATCTTCCTTGTACATATTGCTCACTCCTTTCCTATATGTTTTTAACACAATTTTAATTTATTTATGTGTCTATATACAGATATTAACATTTTTATATATGTGTGTCAACACATTTTGTTTCTTTTTATACTTACAATTGTGTTGACATACCTTTTTTTATGTTTTATATTTAAGTAAAATGCGAAAGGAGGTAATAATCGCTATGGAAATATATGAAAGATTGCGCGAACTGCGCAAAAATCATTTGAAAATGAGTATGGAAACTTTTGGAAATCGTCTTGGAGTTAGTCGGGACACTATAAACAATATCGAACTTAACAGATTAGCACGTCCCGAAAAAAAAATAAGTCTCTACAAATTAGTATGCAAAGAATTTAATGTGTCTGAAAACTGGTTGTTTAATGGTGTCGAACCAATTTTTATCAACCATGATACATCTACTATGGAAAAATTAAGGCAAGAGTTTGATTTGGACGATTTTAGTTACAACCTCGTGCACGAGTATTTGAAACTAGATGCCAATACCCGGCAGACAGTGCGGGATTTCTTCTATAATGTTATAAACAAGGACACAATCAACGTTGAGAATGAAAAATCCGAAATTGAACTCCAATATGATGCAGCGCCCAAAACGTCAGAGGAACTCGAAGCTCTCTATCTAACTCAACCTGCAGTTAAGAAAAATGGAACGGATGAAAAATAATTTAATGTTTGCCTATCTGGGGAATACTTGATTTCACCAAAACGAAATCCCCAGTAGTTGCACCTACTGGGGATTTCTCCTCTTTTGTTCGGTCTAGGCTCCGATTTTAGGCTAATTGTCGCTTCCATCTGATTATAACAATTTCGTCTTATTCTGACAACCATAGATCGTCGCAAAACCAGAGAATGACCTTCTTTTTGTTGGCACCATCGAAATTGATATTTCTATACATTTTATTGTCTTTTAGATAATAAATCGCATATATTTTGGTGTCAGGATACACAAAATTTAGCTTTATCATTTGAATTTCGTCTCCTTTCTCCTCTAATGAGGGATTTATATACCCATATATGTGCAAATTTTTGTACATAAAATTTAGCAGGGGTACATAATTAGTAAGACGAAATCAAATTAAAAAAACGTACGTCAACATAAAATATATTCATATGACTCCCCTCCTTCGTATGTCCGTAGACGATCTCGTCTTTAGATTGCCGTTTGGGGTGTAAAATAAAAAACAGGCAGGGCTTAAATAGCCCTGCTGGTTATACAGAGGATAGGGTGTAAAAATGAATTCTGGAATTTTTTAGAACAATTAATCAAAAATTAAATAGTATATATAACTGTGCAGCCGAGGGGTGTTACACCATATCCATTCGAGTCTTGGAAGGGAGTGGTTCCTTATGAGTACATATGAGGAATTTGTAACGATTCTGAATCATAGAAAGTAAGAAAAACACCTCAGCCAGTCAAGCATCGAGGTGTTTCTCTTTGAATAGTTTGCCGGACGGATAGGTCGCTTCTATCGCTCGGCTGTCTTGTTATATACATTATACAATATTTTTTATATTTGTCAAAACAAACTCAGCTATATAAGGTGATGTGACTGGCAGAAAACAATTTAATATTTGCCGATCCGGGGAATACTTGATTTAGCTTGGTGCATATGTTATAATGGCATCAGCTAAAAGGATATAGTACCACGTGTACACAAAGCGAAAGCCCCAGAGCGTCACCTCTGGGGCTTTCTTTTCGGCTAGTTGTCACTATCGCCTCCATCTAACCATTTGCAAACATAGTAACTCACAATATTTGCCATAATGGAAGCAAAAAAGGATATAATAAATTCCACGTGTACACCCCCTTTCCGTTGTCGGAATGGGTGTGACAACGCATCAAGTATAACAACTTCGACTTATTTTGACAACCATAGGTGGTCGCTAATTAAGAGTATAAAGAAAGAAGGTGAACTCATGAAATTACCAAATTCATACGGATCGGTCTATAAATTATCCGGTAAAAGAAGAAATCCGTGGGCTATTCGCAAGACTGTCGGCTGGAAACAGATTCCTGAGAAAAAACGCTCCTACCCTATCTATCAATTTATAGGCTACTACCCTACCAAGACAGAGGCGTTGCAGGCTCTTGCCGCATACAATCAGAATCCATATGACCTTCATGTCAACTCAATTACATTTGAAGAAATATATGAACGCTGGTCTGAAATCCATTTTGAAGAAATCAAAAGACCGAATTGCTATAAGGCAGCCTATAAACTATGCCAGCCAATCAATGATATGAAGTTTATAGATATTAAATTGGATCATCTTCAGAAGATTGTTGATGAATCAGGGAAAAACACCCCTACACTGAAAAATCTAAAGAATATGTGGGGGTTAATGTGGGATTACGCAGTTATACATGAAATTGTTCCTCCTGAAAAAAGAAATATGATCCGGTATGTTAATATAAACAAGCCAGGAAACCCGAATGCATATAACCGAAAGCCATTTAGTAAAGAAGCTCTTCAAAAGTTATGGGATGCGCACAGCTCAAACGAATACATATCTGTTATACTGATGCTTATCTATACCGGGGTTCGAATCGGAGAACTGCTTAATCTTGAGAAAAAAGATGTACACTTGGATGAAAGATGGTTTTATGTAAAGGAATCGAAAACAGATGCAGGAATCAGAGAAGTTCCTATTGCCGAAAAAATTGTGCCATTCTTTGAACATTGGATGAAAAAAGATTGCAAGAATCTGATCTGCACTCCGGACTGTGAGCCATTTTTATATAAAAATTATTATGACTCCTATTGGGTTCCCCTTATGCTGCAGCTAAATCTGGGGCGTTATGAATCACAAGAGGCGAAAAAAGAACCTGTGTATAAAGGACACCGTCCACATGATACAAGACATACCTGTGTGTCTTTACTTACTGAAGCTGGGGTTGATGAGCGAATTATTCAGAAAATAGTTGGTCACAAAGGGCAAAATGTTACACAGATCGTTTACACTCACGTCGATCTTCCATTCAAATTAGAAGCAATCAATAAAATCTAAGGGAGGGATTCGATGAATAAAACAGCTTATAAGAATCAGTTTAACGCAGATAATTATGAGAGAATCTATCTCTCCGTCCCCAAAGGGACGAAACATATGATCAAAAAACTCGCTGCCGATAACAATATGTCTGTTAATAAATATTTTCTGATGCTGCTCCAAAAAGAACAAACTGCTCTGTTTGATTCAATCCAATTATCCGAGAAAGCCAGATCCTCCATTTTGTATGTTACCGGAAATACACAAAATGGCTATGATGTATTCTTGAAAAACGGTCTCCAATTTCATTGCAAAACCAAACACGATATAAAAAAGGAAATTATCTTGCGTAAGATAAGCTAAATCTTACGCAAGATATTATTTTTTGTGTTACTAATGCGTTACTAACGTGTTACTAATTCGCGAAAATCCACCGATATGCAAAGAACCCCACGCAAAGAAAAAATCCCACAGGCACAAGGAAAACCTTGTTTCTGTGGGATTTCTGAGTTCGCAATTCCTATCTCTTTGAAAACTGCGGTGCACGACGTGCGGCTTTCAAACCGTACTTCTTTCTTTCCTTCATACGAGGATCTCTTGTAAGGTATCCTGCCTTCTTGAGTGCTGGTCTGTACTCAGCGTCTGCCTCAAGGAGTGCTCTGGAGATACCATGTCTGATAGCACCAGCCTGACCTGTAAATCCGCCACCCTTAACATTTACAAGTACGTCAAACTTTCCTTCTGTACCTGTTGCTGCAAATGGCTGCTTAACGATGAGCTTCAATGTATCAAGACCGAAATACTCATCCATGTCTTTCTTATTAATAGTTACCTTACCAGTTCCTGGTACAAGGTAAACTCTTGCGATACTGCTTTTTCTTCTACCTGTTCCGTAAAATCTATTACTATTCTTAGCCACGAACGTTTCCTCCCTTATTAATACTTAATCTCTAATACTTCTGGCTTCTGAGCCTGCTGCTTGTGCTCTGGTCCAGCGTAAACATAAAGCTTCTTGATCATCTGTCTTCCGAGAGGTCCCTTTGGAAGCATGCCCTTAACTGCAAGGTAGATTACTTCCTCTGGCTTCTTAGCCATCTTCTCTTTGAGAGTCTGCTCTTTCATACCGCCGACATAATCAGAATGGTGATAGTAAACCTTCTGATCCATCTTCTTACCTGTTACCTTAATCTTATCAGCATTTACAACTACGATATAGTCACCTGTATCGATGTGTGGTGTAAATGTTGGCTTGTTCTTTCCTCTTAAAATGCTTGCGATTTCTGATGATAAACGACCTAATGTATGTCCTGTAGCATCTACTACATACCACTTTCTTTCAATGTTTGATGGGCTTGCCATAAAGCTCTTCATTGTGGTGTTCCTCCTTAAAATTATTCGAATTGTCCTGCATCATACCCATGCTTTCAAGCCGAAATGTCCGAAACAGCTTGTCCGCACAGTGCCGAATGCGTACTGTACATTGCTTCAAAAGAGTATTCCATGAATCCCGGGGCTATTGGGACGCACTTCACCTGTCTTTTGTCACATTTAGGTATTATATTATACGTGCCCGCGTGTGTCAACGCCTTTTTTCAAGAAATACGTAAATTTGTAGAATGTTTCTAAATTTATACGCCTATTTTATCATATTTCTATTCTACAAATATTCAATTCCAACCAGCCGCAATCCGCACGCTTCCGCTTTTGGTCCTGCTGCCGCGCGATCCTTCGCGTCAAGAATCTCTTTCACGTGCTCCGGCGGATACATGTTCATGCCGCATTTTAACAATGTACCCATGATAATCCGCACCATATTATATAGGAAACCAGTTCCGCGGATTGTCATGATGATCATCTTGCCCTCTGTGCGGAAGGAGATTTCTGTCACGGTGCGCACCGTGGACTCGACCTGTGTCCGCGGCGTGCAAAATGATTTGAAATCATGTTCGCCAACCAGATATGCCGCTGCCTGCTCCATCTTCGCTACATCGACATTGAAATAGCAAAACTTCGAGTAAAGCCGTACAAGCGGATTCGGAAACTTGTCATTCCAGATCCGATACTCATACGTTTTGATCGTGTCGCAGAACCGCGGGTGAAAATCATCCGCCACCTGACACGATTCCTGAATCCGGATATCGTCCGGCAGTCGCTGATTCAACGCGAAGCTGATCTTCTCTGGCGGAATCCGTGTCTCCGTATCAAAGACCGCCACATTTCCCAGTGCATGCACACCGGAATCTGTCCGGCTCGCGCCAATGATCTTGATATCCTCCTGCAACAGCTTCGACAGTTCACGGTTCAGGACTTCCTCGATCGTAATTCCATTATCCTGAATCTGCCAGCCACAGTAATTTGTGCCATCATACGCGACAGTTAATTTGATTCGTTTCATGGAGCGAATCTCCTTTCTCTTTCTAAGATCTTACAGTTCAATCCAAAATATGGACACATAAAATATATCATCACTATCCAAAGTTAAAATTTAATAATTAAAATAATCGACACCACAACCATCCCCAGCATGCACACATACGCTGCCACATCCCGTCTCTCATACACAAGTGGATGCAGCTTCGTCCGTCCTTTGCCACCTGTATAACAGCGGCTGTCCATTGCATCGCCCAGATGTCCGGCACGCGACATTGCATTCTGGAAAAGCGGCAATATCACCGTCCGAAGCTTCTTTAAGCGCACGACCGGATTGCCCTTCTTGAAGTCCGCGCCACGCGCCATCTGCGCCTTCATGATCCGGTCTAACTCTCCAAATAATATCGGTACAAACCGCAGTGCGATCGTGATTCCCATTGCCACGCCACCACTTAGATGCATGCATTTCTCCATGCCGTCCGTCAGTCTCGTCGGAGTCGTCGTATACATCAGCAGGCTTGACATCAGAATCAAAAGCAGCATACGCCAGAACACAAATCCTGCTTTGAACAGTCCCTCCTTCGAGATTGTGAGCACACCAAGCTTTACCAGCGTCGTTCCATGCACGGTAAATGCATTCAGCACACTGCAGATCAGAATGAAAATAAACACGCCTTTCGTCCCGCGTATCATCTTGCGCATTGGCACCCGGCTGCACGCCCATACAACGGCAAATACCGCAGTAAGCAATAAAAACAACGGAAGATTCCGATCCAGCAACAGCAGGATAATATATACAATTGTAAATCGAATTTTGACACGGGGATCCTGCCGGTGGATCATCGAATCCACACTATGGTACTGCCCCCATGTGATATCCTTCATCATATTCCTACCTCTTTTTAGACATATTTCATACAACTGTACCCAAGCCGAACATACCTCATACTAATATACTGTTTCAATCATATACCTCATGCAGCATAAATAGTTGTATGTGAACTATTTTGTACTACAATATCTATATACGAAATCATCCAGAAATCGCATCCACGATCGCCTGCACCGTCTCCGCAGTCTGTGTATGCTTACATGATACCGGAAGTCCCATGATACGCAGACGGATCAACAACTGCATGCAGACCGGAAGCTCGCAGACCGCTTCTGAGAGCATTTCTCCGGAAAACCGCACAGGACTTCTGTACCCTGTCTGTGCCGCAGTCATTTCTGCCCCCTTGTTCTGTGTCATATGCTCCATCTCCCGCAGCCACAACCGATAAAATACATCTGCAGGTGCCCCCTGCTCCACGATTTTTCCATCTTTCAAATACAATACCTGCTCTGCGTCCTCCACGACTGCATCCGCATCGTGACTGACTACAACCACTGTAATTCCCGCATCCCGATGTAACGCGCGCAGAATCTCCAGCATCTTTTTCTTTCCAACCGGATCAAGCCCTGCCAACGGTTCATCTAAGATCAGATAATCCGGCTGCATCGCGATCACACCAGCCAGTGCCACACGCCGTTTCTGCCCGCCCGACAGCTTATCCATCGGCAGATCATAGACATCCTGTGGCAGCCCGACAAACTGAATCGCCTCATACGCCCGCTTCTCCGCTTCGACCTCGCTGATACCGACATTCCGGGGTCCAAACACTACATCTTCATATACATTTCCGGCAAATAACTGCTGTTCCGGATACTGGAAGATAAATCCAATTTTCTTACGCAGTGCCGTAATATCCACCGAAGCATCCGTCACTTCCACTCCATCCACATAAATACTTCCATCCGTCGGTGAAATCAGCGCCGGAATCATCTGCAGAAGCGTTGATTTACCAGCACCGGACGGTCCGATGATTGCTGTATAGCTGCCCTTCTCGATGGAGCAGGAAACATCGGTCAGAATCGTTTTCTTCCCATATGACAAATTCACCTGTTGAAATACAATAGCCTGTGCTGATGCTTTCGCTTTCTTCCCCGCCGGTGCAGGTTCCATCGTCTTCTCCTTCAGAAACGCATACGGATGCTCCTTATATATTCGTTCCGCAACCGCTTCAATAGAAAATAAGTCCTTCGTCCGCACACACCCCCGCTCCGCCAGAGCATGTGCAAGCTGCATGGTCGTTGGCAATTCCAATCCAAACTCGCGCAGCTTCTCCGGTTGTGTGAAAATTGCTTCCCGGCTGCCCTTCATACCTAGCCTGCCCTGATGCATCACATAAATCCGGTCTGCCAGCAGAAGTTCTTCCATCAGATGCGTGATCAGAATAATCGTAATTCCCTGCTTCTGCAGCTCTTTCATTAGCCGCAGCACATCCCGTCTGGATCTCGGATCCAGCATACTGGTTGCCTCATCGAGTACGATGCAGCGCGGTTGCATCGCAAGTACACCTGCGATCGCCACCTTCTGTTTTCCACCGCCGGACAATTCTTCGATCCGCATGGATGCCGCAAGACCTACCTGCGCAAGTGCATCCTCTACCCGCTTTACAAGTTCCTTGTGTGGTACGCCGATATTCTCCGCGCCGAAAGCGACATCCTCTTCCACAACACTGCCGATCAACTGA
>ERZ808270.849-NODE-849-length-15425-cov-3.816135_pt1 | contig 15425 bp, 15 predicted proteins | sample MGYA00521082_ERZ808270 | MGnify/ENA primary metagenome ERZ808270 (study PRJEB31516, sample SAMN03275594) | gut metagenome | biome: mammalia-associated habitat; material: feces | host: Papio cynocephalus | place: Kenya | collected 2012-07-27 ... | reverse complement strand
GAGTATACCGGTGTGGAAGATTGTGCTGCAATGGCATTTGTTCCAAATGGCGGGCCAAAGTCCTGCAATTATGGATGTCTGGGATTTGGAAATTGTGTGAAAGCATGTCCGTTTGATGCAATCCATGTAGTCGACGGTATTGCAAAAGTCGACGCAAAGGTCTGCAAGGCCTGTGGCAAATGTGTGGCTGCATGTCCGAAGCATTTGATTGAGCTTGTACCATATGAGGCGATGCATCTTGTACAGTGCAGTTCCAAAGATAAGGGCAAGGATGTCATGAGTGCATGTTCCGTTGGATGTATCGGCTGTCATCTCTGTGAGAAGAATTGTCCGTCCGATGCGATCCATGTGGTAGACAATATTGCATACATTGATCAGGAGAAATGTACAGGTTGCGGAATCTGTGCAGAGAAGTGTCCAAAGAAGATCATTTTATAAATGAAATAAACACCCCCATGCAGGATCACAACCTGCATGGGGGTATTTTTATGCAAAATTTTTAGAATACGAAAATCAGGAGGCATGAAACTGTATGGAATCATTCTGGTTAATACCGGAACTGCACGTAATCGTTCCGTCATCGGAAACGAAGATGGCCTCCACACCATCGGTCTGTTCCACCAGCTGCATTCCCTTTTTTAGCCCAAGGGAAAAACAGGTAGTGCTAAGCGCATCACCATCCATGGAGATGTTACTGATGATTGTTACCTGATACAGGTGATTTTTGACCGGATATCCTGTGGAGGTATCTAAAATATGGTGATACAGTTTGCCGTTGACCCGGTAATAGCGCTCATAAATACCGGAAGAAACAACCGAAGCATCTGTTACTTTTAAGGTACCGAGTGCGGTGCCGGTTTCGGAAAATGGTTTCTGGATACCAATGGTATAGGAAGAATGATCGGCTTTTTTCCCAAGAGTCAGGACATTTCCCCCAAGGCTGATCACACCGGAGGTGATCCCTTTTTTGTTCAAAAAACTTCGCATTTTATCCGCAATAAAGCCTTTTGCAATCCCGCCAAGGTCGAGTTTTGCCTGTGGATCTTTCAACCGCACCTGATTCCCTTTGATCTCGATATTTTTATAGTTGACATGTGTCAGTGCCTCTTCAATTTTTTCCGGGGAAGGGACGACCGAAGCATCGACCTCGTTATCATCGGATTTGGCATTTTCTGCAATCTTTGAAAAATTCCACAGGTCCGAAAGCGTACCGATGGTAATATCGAATTTTCCACCGCTGATTTTTCCGTACCGGATACCATCCTCGATCAGGGAAAGGGTATCGTTGCCGACGGTTACATATTGACCGTCTGCCTGATTAATTTTTGAAACTTCGCTGTCTGTGATGGTGTTTGAAAGTTTCTTTTCGTATTTTCCTGCCAGGGAAAAGCAATCATCCAGAATCTTTTCATCACTGGTTCCATAGAGGGTAACTGTGATCATCGTATCAAAATAAAATCCCGTTTTGGATACTTTCCCAGAATTGGCAGAGCAGCCGCAAAGAACTATTGCAACAAGGCAAAGAAGCATTGTGGGTAACAACATGTATCTGATGTATTTTTGTTTTTTCATGAAAATCCTCTCCGTAAAATTTTATACAGATTAATATACTCCATTTTATGGCAGGCGGCAAGCTTTGTTGTTTTTTCTCGGAAGATATGGTAAAGTATTTAAAGGTATGCATAAGGAAAGGAAATCGAGGAATAAAGTACAATGGACAGTAAGTTAGGTTATAAACGTATCGTGATCAAAATCGGATCATCTTCTCTGACGCACGCAGAGACCGGCCGCTTAAATCTTGCCAAAATGGAACATCTGGTCCGGCAACTGAGTGATCTGCACAATCAGGGAATGGATGTCTGTCTGGTAAGCTCCGGTGCGATTGCCGTGGGCCGTGCAGCTATGGGAGTGAAGGAACGTCCGTCCGAGACATCGGTAAAGCAGGCATGTGCGGCTGTGGGACAGGCAAAATTGATGATGGTTTACCAGAAACTGTTTGCGGAATATTCGCAGACTGCGGGGCAGATTCTGCTGACAAAAAATACAATGGTGAATCCGGTATCCCGTGCAAATGCAAAGAATACATTTGATGAACTGTTTCATCTGGGAGTGATTCCGGTCGTAAATGAAAATGATACGGTCAGTACCTATGAGATGCAGTTTGGTGACAATGACACACTGTCTGCGCTGGTAGCCTCTATGGTGGGAGCAGATCTTTTGATTCTGCTTTCCGATATTGATGGACTTTATACGGATGATCCGCACAAAAATCCGGGGGCAGAACTGCTCAAAGTCGTAGATACAATTGATGAAAATATATATGGAATGGCAAAAGAATCCACAGGCAGCAATGTCGGAACCGGTGGGATGGCAACAAAACTTGCGGCGGCAAAGATTGCAACATTATCCGGAACGGACATGATTATTGCGAATGGCGGGGATGTCCGCATCCTGCAGGACATTTTTGCAAATGATTATGTGGGGACTTTATTTACGGCAAATGAAAATGCAAACTTTAACCTTGCAAATTATATTATGGAGACGATAGGCTGATGACAAACGAAAAAATTGCACGTATCAATGAATTATACAAAAAATCCAAGGCAGAAGGATTAAGTGAAGAAGAAAAGAAAGAACAGGCGCTGCTGCGTCAGGAATATGTTGCTTCGGTAAAGGCAAATCTGCGCAATCAGCTCAATAATATTGATATGATGAATGAAGATGGATCTGTGGAAAATCTTGGAGAAAAATATGGATCAAAAACAAGAACTTCGTAAACGGATGAAGGAAAAGAGAGACCGGATTTCTCCGCAGGAGAGGCGGCAGAAGAGTGCAAAAATCTGTGAACGGCTGCTGGTTGCGCCGGAGTATGCCAGATTTCAGAAAATTCTGGTCTATGCCGCGATTAGAAGCGAAGTCGAATTGCAGCTGTTCTGCGATCAGGCACTCCGGGACAAAAAGCAGATTTTTTTCCCGAAGGTGTATGGGAAGGAAATGGAGTTTTACCGGATTGAAGATCCCGGACAGTTAAAAAAGGGAATGTTTTCCGTCCCAGAGCCGGACGTGGAACAATATCCGCTTTCTTCTTTTGCGGGGGATGAGGAGGCATGGATTCTTGTTCCCGGTGTTGCATTTGATGAAAGGGGAATGCGGCTCGGATACGGGGGAGGATTTTATGATCGTTACCTGAAACAGAAAGAAAATCTGCACAGGACGGGGATTGCATTTGGAGAACAGATGGCAAAAAAAATTCCAACGGAAATACATGATCATCCCATGAATGATGTGATCACAGAACAACAATGGTATCGTCCGAAACGGACAACAGGAGGAGAATAAAATGGATGCAAAACTAGAAGAATTGTGCCGACAGGCACATGAGGACCGAATCAAGGTAGGAATGCTGGATACCGATACGAAAAACAGAACACTCGAACTGGCTGCGGATGCGCTCATGGCACATGAACAGGAAATCTTAGAGGCCAATGCGACAGATATGGAGCGGGGACGCGAGCGCAATATGCCGCAGGGGCTTTTAGACCGCCTGAAGCTGGATCATGACCGTCTTCTTGGGATGGCAGACGGACTCCGTCAGGTGGCAAAACTGGAGGATCCGATCGGGGAAGTGATGTCTATGCGAAAACGTCCGAACGGACTGATCATTGGAAAAGTGCGTGTAGCGATTGGTGTCGTAGGCATGATCTTTGAGGCCCGTCCAAATGTTACTTCCGATGCGTTTGGTCTTTGCTTTAAATCCGGAAACTGTGCGATTTTAAAAGGTGGAAGTGACGCCATCCATTCAAACATTGCGATTGTTTCTGCTATGCAGGAGGCACTTCGCAAAATGAATATTCCAAAAGGGGCACTCAGTCTGATTGAGAGCACCGATCGGGAAACTACCAATGCGTTTATGAAAATGAAAGATTATGTGGATCTGCTGATTCCAAGAGGCGGCAGGGGATTGATCCAGAGTGTGGTAAATAATGCAACGATTCCGGTTATTGAAACCGGAACCGGAAACTGTCATGTTTATGTGGATCAGTATGCGGATCAGGAGATGGCGGTCAATATCATCAGAAATGCAAAGACACAGCGGATTGGTGTATGCAATGCCTGCGAATCCATTGTAGTGCACCGGGCAATTGCAAAAGAGTTTCTGCCGAAGCTGTATGCAGCATTAAAAGAGTATGATGTGGAGATGCGCGGAGATTCGTATGCCGTCGAATGTCTGGGACCGGATCAGCCACTGGTAAAAGATGCGACGGAAGAAGACTGGGGCACGGAGTATCTGGATTATATTATGTCGGTAAAGATTGTAGACAGTTTAGATGAAGCAATCGCACATATCAATAAGTACAATACTTCCCATTCCGAGGCAATCATAACCAAAGACTATGATGTTGCACAGAGATTTTTAAATGAAATTGATTCCGCATGTGTTTATGTGAATGCATCGACCCGTTTTTCCGATGGAAATGAGTTTGGTCTTGGTGCAGAGATCGGAATCAGCACACAGAAATTACATGCCAGAGGTCCGATGGGACTTGAGGCGCTTACCAGCTATAAATATATTATTTATGGAAACGGCCAGGTCCGTCCATAGGAGAGTAGGAAAAATAAGAGGATTATGAGAGATTTAGAAACAAATGTATTAACCGGAGAAGAGGAAACCAGACGGCAGTACGAATACATAAAAAAAGCCAGACAGTATGTGGCACAAAAGGAAAAAGAAGCGGGGCGTAAACTGACCTGCTGTGTTCATACGTTTGGCTGCCAGATGAATGCGAGGGATTCGGAGAAACTTTTAGGAATCCTGACAGACATCGGTTATGTAGAGACAGAGGATGAGCATGCGGACTTTGTGATTTACAATACCTGTACGGTGCGTGAAAATGCAAACAATAAGGTGTACGGACGCCTTGGGTATCTGTCGAACTTTAAAAAGAAAAATCCGCATATGATGATTGCACTCTGTGGCTGCATGATGCAGGAGCCGACGGTAGTGGAGAAAATCCGCAAGTCCTATCGGTTTGTGGATCTGGTATTCGGAACGCACAATATCTATAAATTTGCGGAGCTTTTATGCAATCGCATGGAATCGAATTCCATGATCATTGATATATGGAAGGATACGGATAAGATCGTTGAAGATCTTCCAATCCGGCGGAAATTTTCTTTCAAATCCGGTGTCAATATCATGTTTGGATGTAATAATTTCTGCAGTTACTGTATCGTTCCTTACGTCAGGGGCCGCGAGCGCAGCCGGGAACCGAAAGATATCATCCGTGAGATTGAAGGACTGGTGGCAGATGGCGTGTGTGAAGTCATGCTGCTTGGACAGAATGTCAATTCTTATGGAAAAAATTTAGAGCAGCCGGTTACGTTTGCTGAACTTCTCCGGGAAGTAAACAAGATTGAGGGATTAAAGAGAATCCGGTTTATGACTTCTCATCCGAAGGATCTGTCGGATGATCTGATCCTTGCCATGAAGGAATGTGATAAGGTATGCAAGCACATGCATCTGCCGCTGCAGTCCGGAAGCTCACGGATTTTAAAAATCATGAACCGGCATTATGATAAAGAACAGTATCTGACGATTGTAAATAAACTTCGGGAGGCAATTCCGGATATTGCATTGACGACCGATATTATTGTCGGATTTCCGGGAGAGACAGAAGAAGATTTTCAGGAAACGCTTGATGTGGTAAAACAGGTGGAATATGACAGTGCATTTACATTTATTTATTCCAAGCGGACCGGCACACCTGCAGCATCCATGGAAGATCAGTGTGATCCGGATGAAGTAAAACGGCATTTTGATCTGTTGTTAAAGGAAGTACAGCAGATCAGCGCAAAGAAAGCCATGGCACTGGAAGGAAAAGTGATGGAAGTGCTGGCAGAGGAACAGAATTCACAGGATGCTTCTCTGATTACCGGACGGCTTTCGAACAATTCGGTGGTACATTTTCCGGGAACTCCGGATATGATCGGAAAACTGTTTATGGTAAAACTTACGGAATGTAAAGGTTTTTATTATCTGGGAGAGATCGCAGAGAATGCGTAGAAAATTTGGCAAAAAAGATGTGATTTTTATCGGTGCGCTTCTTGGTATCTGCCTTATCGTACTGGGCATCTGGTATCTTGGTGGAGGAAAACAGGGAGTCTCTGTGGTGGTGACGAGAGATGGAGAGGTGTATGGAACCTATTCCCTGTCGCAGCCACAGACTGTAAAAATTAAAAATTCCAAAGGAAAAACCACGAATGTTCTGGTGATCTGCGATGGGAAAGCGGATATGAAGGAAGCGGATTGTCCGGACAAACTGTGCGTGCATCAGAAAGCAATTTCCACGGAAAATGAAAGCATTGTCTGTCTGCCGAATCGTGTGGTAGTGACCGTAACGAATTCGAAAAAAGAAGGGATGGATGGATTTGCACAGTAAACAGCTTTGGAGAAAAACGGCGTTTATGGGGGTATTTCTCGCACTTGCCATGATCTGCAGTTATATAGAAATGCTGATTCCCTTTGATTTTGGGATTCCGGGAGTAAAACTTGGACTGACCAATATTGTGGTTGTTTTAATGCTGTATTCGATTGGAACGAGGGAGGCATTTTGTGTTTCTGTCATAAGAATTTTTCTTGTCGGAATTTTGTTTGGCAATCTGATTGGAATTTTGTATTCCTTAGGCGGGGGAATCCTTAGTTTTCTTGTGATGGCACTTCTGAAAAAAGGAAATCGGCTGGGCTGTATTTCCGTCAGTGTGGCAGGAGGAATTGCTCATAACATCGGGCAGATTGTCGTGGCGGCACTTGTCGTGTCCAGCCATTATGTGTTGTATTATTTTCCGGTACTTCTGATAGCCGGACTGCTTACAGGGTTTCTGATCGGACTTCTTGCACAGGAACTGATCGTGCGTCTGCGTTTTCTGACAGAAAGATATCACGGATAGAACATCTGTTTGCATAATTGCATCGGCTGTGTTATGATAGATACCGTGAATGAACCAAAATGAGGAGAATGTTTTATGTACGCATATATCAAAGGTGAGCTTGCAGAAACGAATCTGGATCATATAGTTATAGAGACCGGGGGAATCGGATATCAGGTATTTATTCCCGGACAGACTTTTGAGTATCTTCCGGCAGTCGGTGAGGAGATTAAGGTTTATACGTATCTGTATCTGCGGGAGGATGCCATGATTCTCTATGGATTCCTGACCAAAGACGATCTGGAGCTTTTCAAACTTCTGATTTCTGTCAGCGGGATTGGCCCGAAGGGAGGACTTGCAATTCTTTCCGCACTCAGTGCAGATGATCTGCGGTTTGCGGTATTGTCGGGAGATGCCAAGGCAATCTCGAAAGCTCCGGGAGTAGGAGCCAAGACTGCGCAGCGTGTGATTTTAGAGCTAAAAGATAAAATGTCTCTGGAAGATGCTTTTGAAAAGAAGAGTGAGCATGTACAGACGCAACAGATTTCCGGAAACGGTCAGGTCAGAAATGATGCGGTTATGGCGCTTACTGCACTGGGATATTCTTCAACGGAAAGTTTAAAGGCGGTATCCGCGGTGGAGATCACAGATGGAATGGATGTGGAAGCCGTGCTGAAAGCGGCACTGAAACATATGTCATTGTTGTAGTTTCGAGAAAGAAGATTTGATATGGAAAAACGCGTGATTTCCACGCAGCTGCAGGAGGAAGATTACAAGATTGAATCTTCCCTTCGTCCGCAGCGGCTGGAGGATTACATTGGACAGGAAAAAATAAAATCAAATATGAAAGTCTACATCGAGGCTGCAAAAGCCCGGCAGGAGTCTTTGGACCATGTACTGTTTTACGGGCCGCCGGGACTTGGAAAGACAACGCTTGCGGGGATTATTGCAAACGAGATGGGGACCCACCTGAAAGTGACTTCCGGACCGGCAATTGCAAAACCGGGGGAGATGGCGGCCATCCTGAATAATCTTGCAGAAGGTGACATTCTGTTTGTGGACGAAATTCACCGGCTGAACCGTCAGGTGGAGGAAGTGCTGTATCCGGCAATGGAAGATTATGCGATTGATGTGATGATCGGGAAAGGAGAATCCGCCCGTTCCATTCGACTGAACCTTCCGAAGTTTACACTTGTTGGGGCTACGACACGTGCCGGAATGCTTTCGGCACCGCTTCGGGACCGCTTTGGTGTTGTCAGTCACATGGAATATTATACGGTGGAAGAACTTCGTACCATTATTCTGCAGTCGGCACAGGTATTGGATGTGGCAATTGATGAAAAAGGAGCATATGAGCTTGCCCGCCGTTCCCGTGGAACTCCGCGTCTGGCAAACCGTCTGCTCAAGCGGGTGCGTGATTTTGCCCAGGTGAAGTATGACGGGAAGATCACCTATGAAGTGGCAGCGTTTGCACTGGACCTGCTGGAAGTAGATAAGATGGGACTGGATCAGAATGACAGAAATATTATTCTGACAATTATCGATAAGTTTGACGGAGGTCCGGTGGGACTTGATACCCTGGCGGCTTCGATCGGAGAGGATTCCGGAACCATTGAAGATGTTTATGAACCGTATCTTGTCAAAAATGATTTCATCAACCGGACACCGAAGGGACGTGTTGCAACGGCATTTGCCTATGAGCATTTCGGGAGAACGCCAAAATCCGAATAAGAGGTTGCTTTTCCTCTTGCAGAATATTATAATAAAAAATATGACAGCAAAGAGGATGGTCCAAAACGGGAGGATAGGTTATGTCAGCAAAGACAAGTGCGGAAGTAGTAATTGATGGAAAGGTATATACGTTAAGTGGTTATGAAGGGGAAGAATATCTCCAGAAAGTAGCTTCTTATATCAACGGAAAGATCAATGAGTTTACTTCCATTGAAGAATACCGGCACATTCCTCTCAATATGAAAAATACATTGATTCAGCTGAATATTGCAGATGATTATTTTAAAGCAAAAGATCAGGTGGAAAAATTAGAACGGGACCTTGAAAATAAAGAAAAAGAAATTTATGATTTAAAGCATGATCTGATCTCCAATCAGGTGAAGACGGAGACGGCGGAAGAGTCATTAAAGAAACTCGAAAAAGACAATAAAGAACTTCTCCTGAACAAGGCGCGGTTAGAAGCAGCGCTTGAGGATAAGCTTCTGGATGGAAAAGACAGTCCGAAAGAGCCTGAGAAAGAGAACACAAAGAAAAAATAAGAGGTTTCGAAACACAAAGGAATACTTTCCTTTGTGTTTTTTCATCATAAGGAAAGAATATGAAAGAAAACAATCATACGATACAACAAAATACGTTTGAACTGCTTGCACCAGCCGGATCATTAGCCATTTTTAAGGCAGTTGTAGCAGCCGGCGCAGATGCCGTTTACGTGGGGGGAAACAAATTTGGAGCCCGCGCATATGCAGATAATTTTTCCGATGAAGAATTATTAGAAGCGCTGGACTATGCACATTTGTATGGACGCAGGGTTTACCTTACCGTCAATACACTTTTAAAAAACAGTGAGATCGAACAGGTCTGTGCGTATCTGCAGCCGTTTTATGAACACGGTCTGGATGCGGTTCTTGTACAGGATTTTGGGGTGCTGACTGTGATTCATCAGAGATTTCCGGATCTTCCGATTCATACAAGTACGCAGATGACAGTGACCGGTGTGGAGGCAGCCCGGATTTTTTCCGGATACGGAGTGACCCGTATGGTCATGGCACGGGAACTTTCCCTGAATGAAATGAAACAGATCCGTGAAGAGACCGGTATGGAACTGGAAGCATTTGTACACGGGGCGCTGTGTTACTGTTATTCCGGACAGTGTCTGCTGAGCAGTATGCTTGGCGGAAGAAGCGGAAACCGTGGCAGATGTGCGCAGCCGTGCAGACTCCCTTATGCAGTGCTGGATGAGAAGCAGAGGGAATACCAAAAAGATAGTTATGTCTTAAGCCTCAAGGATATGTGTGGAATGAAGGATCTGCGTGGGCTGGCGGAGGCCGGAGTCTATTCCTTAAAGATTGAGGGACGCATGAAACAGATCCCGTATGCTGCCGGAGTGGTTTCTTATTACCGCAAATACATTGATCGTTTTTTGTCGGGACAGGAGACACCGGTTTCGAAAGAAGACTATCAGGCAGTGCTTGCGCTGGGAAACCGCTGTGGATTTACAGACGGATATTACCACAGGCACAATGGCTCTGATATGGTGACTTTTACAAAGCCAAATTACGAAAAAACGAATGAAGCCCTGCAGCAGAAAATTTTAAAAAACTATGGGAATGGTGCCGCAAAGATTCCTGTCCGGGGAGAACTCATCCTGCATCAGGGACAGGCTGCGCATTATCAGGTAAAGACGGCAACGGCGTCTGCGGAAATTTTCGGCATGGAAGTTATGCAGGCGCAAAAGAAACCGCTTTTCGCGGAAGATGTAAAAAGCCGTATGGAAAAGACAGGAGATACCCCGTTTGTTATGGAAGATTTGTCCATAAAGATAGAAGATGGGGTGTTTCTTCCAAACGGAGCGCTCAATCAGTTGCGCAGGGAAGCATTGGCAGAACTGCAAAAAAAGATGTTGAAACCTTATCAGAGACAGGATCATCCGCAGAGAGAGGCAGACGAAAAACTTCCGGGGACATGTGAAACGCAGGAAAAACGAAAAGGACGTATTTTTGCAGTGACCGGGGAGCGCAGACAGCTTGCACCGGTTCTGGAAAGTTCCTGTGTGACTTCCGTCTGTCTGGATATGGAAGCATATAACCGTAGGACAATCATTGAGGAATTAAACGACGATGCAAACGCGGTGATACAAAAGAAAAAAGAGGTTTATCTGGGCATGCCACGCATCTTTCGTGCCGGAACGGCAGAATGGGTGCGGCAGATACTTCCGGATATAAAAAGAATGGGATTTGCCGGAGTCCTTGTAAGAAATTATGAAGAACTGGCATTGGCAAAGGAAGTATTTTCGGGAAGTGAAATCATAACGGATCACAATCTGTATTGCTATAACGATCAGGCGGTCCGTGCATTTGCCGCGCAGGGAGTGACGGAAAATACGGTTCCGCTGGAATTGAATCGCGGAGAAATAAAGCGAAGATATAACGAAGAAAGTATGATGATGCTTTATGGATATTATCCGCTGATGACAAGCGCACAGTGCGTACATGCCAATACCAGAGGCTGTGACAAAAAACGGGGCCTTTCTTATCTGAAAGACCGGTATCAGGTGCAGTTTCCGGTAAAAAATTTCTGCACATACTGTTATAATGTTGTTTATAATTCTCTGCCAGTTCTTTTATTCTCCAATTTGGAGGAATTAAAAAAAGCGGGAATTCGTGATTTCCGAATGGATTTTACCATGGAATCTGCAAAAGAAACCGGGGCAATTCTGAAATTATATGAGGAGTTTGCAGACGGCAGCCGCAGACAGTATCCGAAAGAATGGGAGAACCGTTATACGAACGGACACTATAAAAGAGGAGTGGAATAATGGTCCATCTGATAGTTCAGGCTTCAAAATATCTGATGATCTTTTTGTTCCTTGTTTATACATTTGAGTGCTTTCATGTGTTTAAATTTGAGGGAGAGGAAGAAGAACAAAAACATATTTACCATGTGCAGAGAACACTACTGTTTCTTTTTCATTTTGATGCCTTTCTTGTTTTATATATTACAACAAAAAATTTTCAGCTGATCGGATTTTATCTCATGCAGGTGATTATCATCGCGGCAATCATCGGCACATACCATCTGTTTTACAAGCATGCATCCGAGCTGGTTCTCAACAATATGTGTATGTTACTTACGATTGGATTTGTTATCCTGACACGGATTTCTTTTGAAAAGGCATTCCGGCAGTTTATCTTTGTGTGCGCGGGTTTTGTGATTTCCCTGCTGATTCCCATGGTTTTGCAGAATATGACACTGTTTCGTAAACTGACATGGGTGTATGTGGTCGTAGGCGTCGGCGCGCTGGGTGTTGTTGCGATTGCCGGACAGACAAGCTATGGGGCAAAGCTGTCCCTGTCGATCGGTCCTTTGACCATCCAGCCTTCGGAGTTCGTAAAAATTATTTTTGTCATGTTTATTGCATCCATGCTGTATCAGCGTCAGGATTTTCATCAGGTCATGGTGACAAGCATTTTTTCGGCTGTTTTTGTTCTGATGCTGGTTGCATCCAAAGATCTCGGTGGAGCCCTGTTGTACTTTTTTACCTATCTGGTTATGGTCTATGTGGCGACGCGCAGATTTGTGTATTTTGGCGGTGGAATACTGGCTATGATCGTGGCGAGTCTGCTGGGATACCGGCTGTTTGACCATGTACAGGCACGTGTGCAGGCATGGTCAAATCCGCTTGCAGTCATTGACGGGGCGGGGTATCAGGTATGCCAGTCTCTGTTTGCAATTGGTACCGGAGGCTGGTTTGGACTTGGTCTTGGGCAGGGACTTCCGGAAAAAATACCGGTGGTGACGAAGGATTTTGTTTTCGCGGCAATCTCGGAAGAACTCGGAGGAGTTTTTGCACTGTGTCTGATTATGGTCTGTGTCAGCTGCTTTTTTATGATCATGAATGTTGCCATGAAACTTCGGGACAATTATTACCGTCTGACGGCGGTCGGACTCGGAACGCTGTATGCCTTACAGGTATTTCTGACGATCGGTGGTGTCATCAAGTTTATTCCATCAACCGGAGTGACACTTCCACTGGTCAGCTATGGAGGCAGTTCTCTGTTATCTACCATGATTGTGTTTGGCATTATACAGGGGCTTTATATTATGCAGTTTGACGGTCGGACACAGAAAAAAGAACAGAAACGAAGAAGGGGCAGAAGAGCATGAAAAGAAAAAAGAAAAAGACAAAGAAAAGCAATAAAGAATTTCTTGTTATTATGTATCTGTTCTTAGCAGTGTTTCTGTCTATGATGATTTATTTTGTCTATTTTCAGGTATGTAAGAGTGAATCGTTTATCAATAGCCCATATAATTCCCTGCAGGATCTGTTTTCGGATCATGTGATCCGTGGGGATATTGTATCTGCAGACGGCAAAGTACTTGCCACAACAAAAGTATCCACAGATGGAACGCAGACCAGAAGCTATCCGCAGGGACGTGTGTTTGCCCATGCCGTTGGTTATGCGGTGAATGGAAAAGCAGGCCTGGAAAATCAGGAAAATTTTTCTCTTTTGCGTTCTCATGAATTTTTTCTTAAGCGAATCGCAGATGATATTTCAGATAATAAAGCACAGGGAGATACCGTTGTCACAACACTGGATGCACAGATTCAGCAGGTGGCGTACAAATCTCTTGGAAATTACCAGGGAGCTGTGATTGTTATGGAACCGGATACCGGAAAAATCATTGCGATGGTGTCAAAACCGGATTATGATCCGAATACGGTAAAAAAGGACTGGGGCAGTCTGACGGCAGAGGGAAGTACGGTGCTGTACAATCGCGCCACGCAGGGAAAATATGCGCCGGGATCGGTATTTAAGATCTTAACTACTTTGGAATATTATCGGGAGAATCCATCCACCTACGATCAGTATGCGTTTGACTGCAGTGGCTCTATTTCGGTTGACGGGCAGACTATTCACTGCGCGGGAAATAAGCATCATGGGCAGGAAAACTTAAAAAGCTCGTTTTCTAATTCCTGCAATTCTTCGTTTGCCAATATATCACTGTCACTGAACCGGGAAAAATTCAAGCAGACCTGTGACAGCATGCTGTTTAACCAGAGTCTTCCGATTGCTTTTGAGTCGGGAAAAAGCAGTTTTTCTTTAGACAAAAAAGATAGCAATGCGATGGCGATGGAAACAGGAATCGGCCAGGGAAAAACACTGGTTTCACCACTGCATATGGCACTGATTGCAAGTGCTGTGGATCATGATGGAGTTTTGATGCGTCCGTATCTGGTGGATCACATACAAAATAATTCCGGAGTGGAAGTAAGCAGTAATCAGCCGAAAACCTATGCAACACTGATGACGGAAACAGAGGCCGGTTTGTTACAGCAGTATATGCGGGCGGTTGTCACGGATGGAACAGGAAGAAAATTATCCGGGCAGTCTTATGAGGCTTCCGGAAAGACCGGAACGGCACAGGTATCAGACACTTCAGATCAGACAAATGCCTGGTTTGTAGGATATGCAAAGAAAGACGGGTATAAAGATATTGCAATCGCAGTTGTTGTAGAGAACAGTGGTGCCGGAAGCACCTATGCGGTCCCGGTTGCAAAGAACGTATTTGACGTATATTTTAACAGATGATATACTTGCTATGAAAATAATGAATGTTTGCACGCAAAGGTGCAATTTTCGCACACGGGAGGATTGCAATGATTGAAGCAATAAGCTGTGGCGGAGTGGTAATTTTTCGTGGCAAGATTTTGCTTTTGTACAAGAACTACAGAAACAGATATGAAGGCTGGGTACTGCCAAAAGGAACTGTGGAGCAGGGAGAAGAGTATAAGGATACGGCGATTCGTGAGGTTTTGGAAGAAACCGGAGCGAATGCAACCATTATTCAGTATGTAGGAAAAAGTCAGTACTCGTTTACCATTCCTGAAGATACTGTGGAAAAAACAGTTCACTGGTATCTGATGATGGGCGAAAGTTATTATAGTAAGCCGCAAAGAGAAGAATATTTTACAGATTCTGGGTATTATAAATACCATGAAGCGTATCATTTGTTAAAATTTTCGAATGAAAAACAGATTTTGGAGAAAGCTTATAATGAGTATCTGGATCTGAAAAAAAGTAACTTATGGGGAACACATAAGTATTTTTAGAAGGGATAACTTGCATGAAATGGTATGAGGATCTTTATGTCGGCGATTCCATTGCAGGCAAAGCCAATCGAATAAAATGGAAGATTAACCATCATGCAGGAACAGTCTCTGTCTATGTGATTGCGTTTGCATCCAATCGGCAGAATCTGCTGGATATTATCCCGGCGTGGGAACTGATGCAGAAATCTTATCCGGGGAAAAAGGAAATGCAGATCATCGGACTTGCAAAAGGGTATGAGGAAGCTTTGGAGCTGGTGCGCAGTATTATCGAGGAAGTATATCAGAATACAGGGGATGTGGATGTAAAATCTTATTTACGGGGCCGGAAACGGAGGAGACAGGTATGAGTGCTTTCCTTCTGATTCTGAAAATCATAGGAATTGTTTTGCTGGTGATTTTAGGACTGATTGTTGTCATTGCTCTTTTGGCATTATTTTGTCCATTTGTGTATCGTGTGAAAGGTTCCTACCATGAAAAAAATCTGCAACTGCAGGTCCGGATCTGGTGGCTTGGCCGTCTGCTGGGGCTCTGTGCAGATACCGCGGAAGAGGGATTCCACACGTATGTGCGGATTTTTGGATTTCGAAAGGAACTGCATCTGCAGAAAGAAAAAGAAGATTCCGCGGATTTTAAACAGCCGGTGCAGGAAGACTCT
>ERZ808270.848-NODE-848-length-15429-cov-8.132496_pt1 | contig 15429 bp, 12 predicted proteins | sample MGYA00521082_ERZ808270 | MGnify/ENA primary metagenome ERZ808270 (study PRJEB31516, sample SAMN03275594) | gut metagenome | biome: mammalia-associated habitat; material: feces | host: Papio cynocephalus | place: Kenya | collected 2012-07-27 ... | reverse complement strand
AACTCTGTGAGCCGCAGCAGCGGCCCACAGTTATGTTTATGGGCAGTTCGCAGAAAGTACTCAACTTGATTGTGAAGCGGGCGGCTGAGGTTTATCCTCATCTGAAGGTAGTGACCTACTCACCACCATATAAGCCTGAGTTCTCCGACGAGGATAATAAGGCAATCATTGATGCCATCAATGCCGCCAACCCAGACTTGCTGTGGATAGGCATGACGGCACCGAAGCAGGAGAAATGGACCTACTCGCATTGGTCGGAGCTTAACATCCACTGCCATGTGGGCACCATCGGGGCGGTGTTCGATTTCTTTGCCGGCACAGTGGAGCGTGCGCCTTTGTGGTGGCAGCGGCATGGCTTGGAATGGCTCTATCGACTGCTGAAAGAGCCGAAGCGCATGTGGAGACGCTACATCATTGGCAATGCGCTGTTCCTTTGGAATATGACTAAGGAATGATGGCGACACACAAAAGGGTTCTAATGGTTGCCACATCGCCCACGACGCATGGCGGTATAACGGCTGTGGTGAGAGGCTACCGGAAGTGTCGGTTTTGGAAGGATTGGCATTGCCGATGGATAGCCTCACATTGCGACGGATCGGTGGCTGTGAAACTTTGGTTCTTCTTCCGTGGATTTGTCGAATACTTTTTCCTATTGCCTTTCTACGACATTGTACACATACATTTCAGCGAGTTTCCGTCGGCTTTGCGCAAGTCGGTCTTTGTAATGCTTGCAAAGTTGCTCGGCAAGAAGATCGTCATACATCTCCACACCTATTCGCCATTGGCGTCGATAGAGGGAAAGCACAAAAAAGTGTACAGATACCTTTTTGAGTCTGCCGACAGGGCGATAGTGCTGAGCAAAATTTGGGAAACGTCGGTTGAGCAAGCATTCGGCAGCAAAAGCATAACTGACAAAACCTGCGTGGTGTACAATCCCTGCGTACCATGCGAAGAAGAAAAAAAAGAAAACGGAAACACTGTTAATCAACACTTGCTAAACGCTATACGGACATTTATGGAAGGCAGAAGTATCATCCTGTATGCAGGAACGGTGGAAGAAAGGAAGGGATATGGCGACCTCTTGAAAGCATTCTGCAAACTCAAGGACACGGCTTGTGGATGGTCGCTGGTCATTGCCGGCATCGGAAACGTTGAGCAAGGCAAGGCGATGGCGGCGCAGCTCGGCATCGCCAATCGTGTATTGTGGACGGGATGGATTGACGGTGTGTGCAAGCAATATGTATTCAGCCACGCCGATGTGTTCTGTCTGCCGTCCTACGCCGAGGGATTTCCTATGGGAGTGCTCGACGCATGGTCGTATGCCCTGCCCGTTGTCACCACGCCAGTAGGCGGAATACCCGACGTGGCGGAAGACGGCAAGAACATGCTGTTGGCTCAGCCTGGAGACGTTGAAGGCTTGTCGCGCTGCCTGTCAAGGGTAATATCCGACGAATCATTGCGCGAGAGAATCTCCATTCAGTCGCGAAAGCTTGCCAAAGGAGTGTTTGCCCTTGGAGCCTGTGACAGGAAAATCAATGAAATATATCAAAATCTTTTTGCGAAATGAATGATACCATTTGGCAGTTTCTTGAACTGTTGAAGGCTGCGCTGTGGAAGCAATGTCGAGAGCCAGCCGTTAGGCAGATGGGAGTCAACCATTCATGTTTGGCGAATGTCGACTGGAACGGCATACGCCGCATTGCTGAAAAGCAGGCTGTGGCGGGACTGATGGCGGATGGCATATCACTGCTGCCGCAAGACATGATGCCACCGCTTAATGTGAAGATGCGTTTCATTGCGGACGCCATGGCTACAGAAAAAAGAAATGTTGAAGTGGCACGGGAAATGCAACGTGTCTGCTCGCTCTTGCATAGCAACAACGTGAAAGTGGCTTTCTTCAAAGGGCAGATTGCCGGAGCGAGATACTTTCATCCTGACCACCGCACACCAGGAGACGTTGACTTCATTTCAGACAATCCAGCGTTGGCGGAAAGGATGATGGTGGAACATGGAGGCAAGCCGGGCAGCATAGTGCCGAAGCATGCCGAGATATGGATGAACGGCGTTTTGTTTGAGTCACACCGCATGGCTCTCGACTTGGCTTATCCGCCAAGTATGGCTTATTTCAACAGAGAGATAAGAAGAATGTTGCAGGAAGGTGTTGGGAAAGAGCGTGTCGGTGACATGGAAATGCCATGTCTGACGACAGCGTTGGAGGTTTGCCACTGTACGGCGCACATCAACCACCATTTTCTTGAAGTGGGTATCGGACTGCGGCAGATTGCGGATTTTGCAATGCTCCTGACTGAGAAGAAAAGCCTTATTGACAAAGCGGAACTGCGACGCCACTTGCTCGGAACCCACATGCTGCGCTTCTTCCGTGCCCTTGAAGCATTGTGCGTGGAGCACCTTGGAATGTCGGAAGAGGCTGTCGCCATTCCGTATGGCGACAGCGACAAGAAGAACGGACTGCTGATAATGCAGTCGGCAATAAACGGTGGAAACTTCGGCCGCTATGACGGCAAGGACAAGAGCAACGGCTTCCGCCGTATGATGATAAGCGTGGGCAAGGCTGTGCGCTATTTCCGCATGTCGCCTTTGGAGGCGTTGTTCCGTCCTACAATGACTGTAAGGGTGTGGCTGCGGGTGCATCGTTGTAATTGACATGAAGAAAATTAAGCTCTACGACTATCAGCAGGAGATGTTGGCGAACATCGTCAGACTGCTGACCGACGACGCGACGGGCTCCATCCTCAACGAGAAGGGACGGAGGGAGAAAACCGGACGCTCTGTGATGGTGCAGATGCCGACGGGCACGGGCAAGACCTACGTCATGGCGGCTACGGTCGACTGGTTTCTCGCGAGCCATGACGAGGGGGAGGTGTGGATTGTTGCCCACCGCCGCGAACTGGTGGAGCAGATGGAGCTGACACTCGAGCGCTTCTGTCTTGACTACGGCGAGAAGGCGGCGAAGCTGAAGGCGAAAGTAAGGGTGAGGGTGATGTCCATACAATGGCTTTCGCGGCACGTCTCGGAACTGGAGCAGGCGGGATGCCAGCCTGGGCTAATCGTCGTCGACGAGGCACACCACGCTGCTGCCGACTCCTATCAGGATCTGTTCAGCCGTTACATACAGGCTCTGAAACTCGGCATGACTGCCACTCCTTGCCGCATGAGCAAGAGCTCCTTCACACGACTGTTCGACCACTTGCTCACCTCGCCTTGCACTAATGATTTCATCATGCGCGGCTATCTCGCGCCCTACGACTACGTGGTGATTGGGAAGTACTCTCAAGACCAGCTTACGGTCAACCAGTTGAAGGCTCGCGGCAGCGACGGCGACTACGCCGTCAGGGAAATGGACGAGAAATTTAACATCCCGCAGACCATACAGCGACTGTTCGACAGCGTGAAGCGATACGCCGAGGGCAAGAAGGGCATCGTCTACGCCATCGACATCAACCATGCACAGGCTATTGCCGTCTGCTACAACGCGCTCGGACTACGAAGCGTGGCGCTCGACAGCAAGACACCTGCCAAGAGGCGCAGGGAGATGGTGGAGGCTTTCAGGCGCGGTGACGTCGACTGCCTGGTGAACGTGAACCTCTTCGACGAGGGCTTCGACTGCCCCGACGTGGAGTTCATCCAAATGGCTCGCCCTACCCTCTCGCTCGCAAAGTACCTGCAGATGGTTGGTCGGGGACTGCGCATCAACAAGGAAAATCGGGAGAAAGTGTGCATGATTATTGACAACGTGGGCAACTACCGCAAGTTTGGCTTGCCCGACAAGCCACGCAACTGGGAGAGTATGTTTTCCGGACTGAGGGCTGGCAAGGGCGTCATTCCGCCATACGTGAAGAAGATGCAGAACATCATCGCCGTGAGCGACGAGATGGTTACCGTGAAGAAGGCAAACACAGCAAGGAAGAAGATGACTGCCGTGCAGCTCGCGGAATACCTGAAAAACATAAGGCCGTTTGAACAGAACGGCAGATGGGGACTGAGAGTGAAGGACGACATTATCTTGAAGCCCGTCTATTCCTTCATTTCTGACTTCAAGGGCGACTACGCCGTGTGCTGCATCGGCTTGCAAAGACCTCTCTACGGCGTGCTCGACCGCCGCGGCAACATCATCATCCCTCCCGAATACAAGAACGTGCATCTATGGAAGGGCAACAAGGCGGAAGTGAGCCGCAACTATAACGACAGCAAATTCATTGAGCTGTAGAAAAAAGAATATGAAATTTGTAACGGGAGAGTGTGTCAAAAGGGAAGTTATAACTTACTGAAGTTTCGGATTTGTGGAATTTAAAGTAAATAAAGAAGTTATAGAAGTTAAAGCCGTATGTAATATATTATAAACATTTATTTAACGCAATTTCTTACTATTGGCTATCGCTCGGTTCTACCGCTTGCCTAAGCAAGAACTTCTAAGCCGCCATCTGCGGCGAAGTTCCCTTGAGCTTCGCGAAAAACTCCTCTAAATTCTTTACATTCGAGTAAATCAGAAAGTTGAATAACTTACTATAACTTCGTTTTTTTTTATTTCTCCTCCTCGAAGTCGACGTATTCTCCTTCGTCCTTCGAGAAGATCTTGCGCTTCGCCTCGCTTGAGGAGCGTCGGTCGTAGAGTTCTTCCTCCACCGTCACTCCGTCGTCGTACTCCTCGCTTCTTCTCTTCTGCGAGGCGCGTTGCTGTGTGGCAGAGCTATCTTTTTGCCGCGTGCCTGCCGCCCCGTTGAAGGAGCGTGCCATGTTCTTCACGCGCAGATAGAGATAGAGAATTATCCCGACGAGAAACACTGCCACGAGCAGGGCTATGAGAAAAATGCTTTTCAAAAAAAATCCCAAGAATGCCATAATGAAATGTTTTAGGACAGACGTGCGGCTTTCGACTTCTCCATGAGGTTAGCCCATACGGACACTATAAAGTACCAGGCGATGACCACACAGAAGCCTTCGAGCACGCCGAAGAGCAGAATGATGGCAGCGGAGAGCAACACGAAAGAGTAGCGCAGCTCATTGCCCTTCCATCCCCACTGCTTGAACTTGAGCGCGAACATCGGCAACTCGCAGACGAGCAGCCAGCTCGACACTAACACCATCAGCACCACAGCCACCACCATCCACGGCGACGACTCTATGAGGTCGGCATGGGAGACGAGCAGCGAGCCCCAAAAGAGGGCATTGGCTGGCGTCGGCAGACCAATGAAAGAGGTGGATTGGCGCGTGTCAAGATTGAACTTGGCGAGGCGCAGGGCGGAAAAAGCCGCCATGACGAACGCCACGTAGGGCACGTAAGCCTGCACAGCAGCGAGCGCTGACGGATACTCCATGACGCAAAGCTCGCTGAAGACCATCGCCGAGGGAGCCACGCCGAACGTCACGTCGTCGGCAAGCGAGTCGAGCTCCTTGCCTATCGGCGAGGACACACCGAGAAGGCGAGCGCTCATTCCGTCGAAGAAGTCGAACACGGCACCTATTATTATCCATATCAGGGCGAGACGCGCTTCGCCGCCAAGCGCGGCGACAGTAGCCACGCAGCCCGATACGAGATTGCCGCATGTAAGGGTGTTGGGTATTATTTTCTTTATAGCACAAAAGATGTTCATAAGCTAATCTCCTTTTTGCCTGTCAATCTTTAAGCCTCTTTCTTCAATTTCGCGATGACCGTCTGGTCGCCCGTTGTCGTCTGACCCATCTTGACACAAATCTCCGAACCAAGCGGCAGATAGACGTCGACGCGCGAGCCGAACTTGATAAATCCGAGATGCTCGTCGATGTAGCAGTCCTCGCCCTGCTTGGCATAGGTCACGATGCGTCGCGCCACGGCTCCTGCTATCTGGCGGCAGAGGATGTCGGTGCCGTCAGGAGTGGTGATGACGACGTCGGCACGCTCGTTCTCCTCGCTCGCCTTCGGCAGCCAAGCCTTGTGGAAATTGCCGTTGTGATGCGCCACGTACTTCACCTTGCCGTCCACCGGAAACCAGTTGGCGTGCACGTTGAAGAGGCTCATGAATATGCTGACCATTATGCGGCGCTCGTGGAAGTACGTGTCTTCATCGACCTCCTCGATGACCACCACGCGTCCGTCGGCGGGAGCAACGACGATGCCGTCGGTGTTCTCCTCGGGGAAAAAGCGCACGGGGCAACGGAAGAAGTTGATGACAATGCAATAAACCACGCCCATCACGCCCACAAATGCCCAAAAGGGAGCCTTCGTGTCGACGAAGCGCCAAAGCAAGAGCGCCACGGCAGCGATGAAGATGAAGCCATAAAGCAATGTGTCTGTGCCTTCACGGTGGAGGCGTATTTTCTTGAGTTTCTTTATCTTTTTTATCATTGTTATTCAGGATGCAGAAGGATTGAAATGGGTGCAGCCTGATTAGAAGGTATGCCAAAGCGTCTGCATGGGTCGTCTTGGCGTTCTGCACGGTTAGGGTTTATCAGTGCAAAGTTAGTTCTTTTTTACGGAAGTGGCAAATTTTTCTTTCATTCTTTTACTTTATCTATATATATCGCTATTTTCCGACACTTTATTGGAATATTATGATTAATTTTGCGATTGTCTACACACATTATCGTTTCACACGTTTTATCCTACATGGAAGATTTCATACACTTGCACGTCCACACCTACTACTCCATTCTCGACGGACAGTCGCCCGTGGAGAAACTTGTCGACAAGGCTGTCGCCAACGGCATGCGCGGCATGGCCATCACCGACCACGGCAACATGTTTGGCGTGAAGGAGCTGTACAACTACTGCAACAAAATCAACGGTAAGCTAAAGGAGCAGGGCAAGGAGCCGTTCAAGCCTATCTTTGGCTGCGAGATGTACGTGGCACGCCGCAACAAGGCCGACCGCGTGAAGGACAAGGGCGACGCCGGCGGCTACCACCTCATCGTGCTCGCCAAGAACTACCATGGCTACAAAAACCTCATCAAGCTCGTGTCGAGGGCATGGGTGGACGGTTTCTACTCGAAGCCGCGTACCGACCGTGCCGACCTTGAGCGTTTCCATGAGGATCTAATCGTCTGCTCGGCGTGCATCGCGGGCGAAGTGCCGTCGAAAATACTCAAGGGCGACATGGAGGGAGCACGCGAGGCTATCGAGTGGTACCACAATCTCTTCGGCGACGACTACTACCTTGAGCTTCAGCGCCACGAGGTGAAGGACCCCACGCAGCGCGCCAACCGCGAGACGTTTCCCCTCCAGCAACGTGCCAACCGCGAACTGATAAAGCTCGCGAAGGAGTACGGCATTAAGCTCGTATGCACCAACGACTGCCACTTTGTCGACCAGGAGAACGCCGAAGCCCACGACCACCTGCTCTGCCTCTCGACGGGCAAGGACCTCAACGACCCCACACGTATGCTCTATTCCAAGCAGGAATGGTTTAAGACGCGTGAGGAGATGAACGAAGTTTTCGCAGATGTGCCGGAGGCGCTGTCGAACACGCTGGAGATACTCGACAAAGTGGAGTTCTACTCCATCGACCACGCGCCCATCATGCCCTTCTTCCCCATCCCGGAAGAGTTCGGCACCGAGGAGGAGACGCGCAAGCGCATCACGCCGGAGGAGCTCTTCCGCGAGTTCACCACCGACGAGAACGGAAACGACATCATGAGCCAGGAGGAGGCGGAAAAGAAGATAAAGAAGCTTGGCGGCATCGACAAGCTCTACCGCATAAAGTTTGAAGCCGACTATCTCTCGAAGCTCGCCTACGACGGCGCACGGCGCCTCTACGGCGACCCGCTGCCGGAGGAGGTGCACGAGCGAGTGAAGTTTGAGCTGCACATCATGAAGACCATGGGATTTCCGGGCTACTTCCTCATCGTGCAGGACTTCATCAACTCGGCTCGCGACGAACTGGGCGTAATGGTGGGTCCCGGACGTGGCTCGGCAGCAGGCTCCGTCGTCGCCTACTGCCTTGGCATCACAAAGATAGACCCCATCAAGTACGACCTTCTGTTCGAACGTTTCCTCAACCCCGACCGTATCTCGCTGCCTGATATCGACACCGACTTCGACGACGACGGACGAGGCAAGGTGCTCGAATGGGTGGAGGACAAGTACGGCCACGACAAGGTGGCGCACATCATCACCTACGGCACCATGGCAACGAAGAACTCCATAAAGGACGTGGCGCGCGTGGAGAAATTGCCGCTCGACATCAGCAACCGCCTCTGCAAGGCAATACCCGACAAGCTGCCCGACGGCATGAAGATGAATCTCTCCAATGCCATCAAGTGCGTGCCCGAACTGCGCGAGGCGGAGGCAAGCGCCAACCCGCAGCTTGCCAACACCATCAAATACGCAAAGATGCTGGAGGGCACCGTACGCGGAACGGGCATACACGCCTGCGGAACCATCATCTGCCGCGACGCCATCAGCGACTGGGTGCCCGTGTCTACAGCCGAGGACAAGAGCGACCCGGGCCACAAGCTCCTCGCCACGCAATACGACGGACACGTTATCGAGGAAACCGGACTCATCAAGATGGACTTCCTCGGACTCTCCACGCTCTCCATCATGAAGGAAACCGTGGAGAACATACGCCTCACACACGGCTTCACGCTCGATCTCGACACTATCCCCATCGACGACGAGCTGACCTACAAACTCTACCAGGAGGGCCGCACCATCGGTACCTTCCAGTTTGAGTCGGCGGGCATGCAGAAATACCTGCGCGAACTGAAGCCTACCGTCTTCGAAGACCTCATCGCCATGAACGCCCTCTACCGTCCGGGACCTATGGACTACATCCCTTCCTTCATCGCCCGCAAGAACGGCAAGGAGGAGATAAAGTACGACATCCCCTGCATGGAGAAATACCTCAAGGACACGTACGGCATTACGGTCTATCAGGAGCAAGTGATGCTCCTCTCCCGACAGCTCGCCAACTTCACGCGAGGCGAGTCGGACGCTCTGCGTAAGGCCATGGGAAAGAAGAAGAAGGCCATCGTCGACGCCATGAAGCCGAAATTCATCGAGGGCGGAAAGAAAAACGGCCACGACCCGAAGGTGCTCGAAAAGATATGGGCCGACTGGGAGAAATTCGCCTCCTACGCCTTCAACAAGTCGCACGCCACGTGCTACTCGTGGGTGGCATACCAGACGGCATACCTCAAAGCCCACTACCCCGCCGAGTTCATGGCGGGCAACATGAGCCGATGCCTCAGCGACATCACGAAAATCACGAAGCTCATGTCGGAATGTCAGTCAATGGGCATACCCTGCCTCGGACCTGACGTCAACGAGAGCCAGCAGAAATTCTCCGCCAACAAGAAGGGCGAGGTGCGCTTCGGACTCTCCGCCATAAAAGGCATGGGCGAGGCGGCGGCGCAGAACATCATCGCCGAGCGCGAGAAGAACGGCCCCTACAAGGACATCTTCGACTTCGTGCAGCGCGTAAACCTCTCCGCCGTCAACCGCAAGGCGCTGGAATCGCTCGCCCTGAGCGGCGGCTTCGACTCCTTCGGCATAAGGCGCGAGCGCTACTTCGCTCCCAACGCCAAGGGCGACACGTTCGTGGAGACGCTGATGCGCTACGGACAGGTCTACCAGACGGAGCAGTCGTCGATGCAAAACTCGCTCTTCGGCGACATGGGGGGCGTGGAAATACAGACACCGCCCGTGCCGGAATGTGAGCAGTGGAGCACGATGGAACTGCTGAAGAAGGAGCGCGACCTCGTCGGCATCTACCTCTCAGCGCATCCGCTCGACGACTACGCCGTGGTGCTAAAGCACATGTGCAACCTCCACTGTCCGGAGATAGGACGCAGCATGGACAAGAAGGCACTCTCCTCCATCGAGGAACTGACGTTTGGTGGCATCGTCACGTCGGTGTCGGCACGCTTCACGAAGACCAACAAGCCCTTCGGTATCGTCACCATAGAGGACTTCGAGGGGCAGGGCGAGCTGGCGCTCTTCGGCGAGGAATGGACAAAATGGCAGTCGATGCTGCAAGAGGAATACCCCGTGTACATCACGGCGCAATGCGTGCAGCGCTTCCGCAACAACCCCGACGCCTTCGACCTCGTGATAAAGCGCATTGAGTTTCTCAGCGACGTCAAGGACAAGTCGATCGAGAAATTCACGGTCTACCTCGACTCCACCATCTTCAGCGACAAGGACGTCAACATCAACGACCTCGACGAGCTGCTCAAGTCGACACCCGGACACGTGCCGCTCTATTTCAACATACGCGACACAAAGAACAACGTCAACATACAGCTCTACAGCCGCACCACCGCCGTCGACGTCAACAAAAAACTCCTCACGCAGCTCGACGAGCTTGGCGAGAAGGGCATACGCTACGCCATCAACTAAGCCACGGCTGCCACGCCAAGGACATTGGCACGCAATTTGATATTCACATTACTATAAACATCATAACAAAAAGAAAACAATGGAAGTAAAAATCACAACTGAAAATCTCGAAGAGTACAAGAATGGCTCTCTGCCATTGGTCGTTGACCTCTGGGCCACATGGTGTGGTCCGTGCCGCATGATTGCGCCCATCGTTTCCAAACTCGCTGAGGAGTACGACGGCAAAATCGTCGTAGGCAAATGCGACGTGGAGGAGAACGACGACGTTACGGCTGAGTACCGCGTGCGCAACATCCCTACTCTGCTCTTCTTCAAGGGCGGCGAGCTCGTAGGCAAGCACGTAGGTGCCATCACTGAGGGCGACCTCCGCAAGAAGTTCGACGAGCTGCTGTAAGCTCTCGCAACACTTGAAAAGCAAAAAGGCGGAAATGCTTGACAATTGTCGGCATTTCCGCCTTTTTGCTTTCTTTAATTCTTAACATGTGTTAACGGAGTTTTGCCGTGACTAAAGCGGCGTTTCAGGAAGGCAAAAGCGGCGCTTTAAGGAGGCTAAAGCGGCGCTTCTGCAGAAGCAAAACGCCGCTTTCATTTTGTCAATTCAACTTTTTATACGTAACTTTGCATCACGCTTCCAAAACAACCAAGCATTTTTTACACTCATGAAAATAATCAAAAAGCTCCGCAAAGCCCTCTCCACGTGCTATCGCCGCTTCGTCTATCTCCAACACCACGGAAAACCCGTGCCGCCGATGACGACGGAATCGTGCACCTGCAAGAACTGCGGCACCGAATTCACCGGCAACTTCTGCCCGCGCTGCGGACAGAGCCTGACTGTCAGCAAGGTGTCGAAGCGCGGACTCGTGGTGACGTTCATTGAGGCCTACCCACATCTAACGCACACCTTCTTCACCACCATCACAGAGCTGTTCTATCGCCCAGGCTACATGATTCGCGACTTCTTCTGCGGTCGCCGCGTGCGCTATTGCGGACCGTTCAAGACATTCTTCATCGTCTTGTCGCTCATCACGCTTCTCTCCCACGTCGTCGGCATCGACCTCAGCAACCTCGAGGAGACGCCACAACAGCAGCCTGACACCATCGTGAACGCCTACGTCGACAATGTAAACTATGATAAAAGCGAAGATGAATACAACCGTCGCTTTACGGAAAAGATTGAATACATCAGCGACCTAAAAAGTACGGCTGACAACTTTTTGAAAAAATACAAGCTCGACGGCATCGAAAGCATGATAGCCGAGAAGGCGAACGACTCCAACACGCAGCAGCTCTTCTTCTTCCTTCCGCTCCTTGCCGTGGCAGCGAAATTAGTGATGCGCAAAGAACCGTTCAACGGCAGGCGGATGCTCTACGCCGAGCACCTGATGGTCATCGTCTACTGGTATGCAATCAATCTCATGTACTTCGTCGTCATGCGCATCATCGCCGGAGCCTACGCCGACACCATCAACTGGATCAGCCGCGCCATAAGCGCCGTCTATCTCGTGTGGATCTACAAGGAGCTGTTCGGATGGCAATGGCGCCACACGCTGAAGCGCATTGCGCAGATGGGCGCACTGACGCTGGCTGCCATCGGACTCGCATGGATTCTCATCATACTCTTTGCCGTTTTCTTCACATTGTACATCATGTCAACGATATAAGAAAGCTATGGCAGACGTAAGGTTTTTCGCTAAAGCCGACATAAAAAAAGAGAGATGGGCGCCCACCGCGCAAGCGGCAAGCACCCATCTCCTTTATTCATAATTCTCAATCTATGCGATTCTTTTCCTTTTCGTCGCCATGAAGCTTAGTGCTTCATGTCGATCTTCTTGCTCAATTCTACGGCCTGCGCAATCGTTATTGCGACAATGGCCAAAATTAACATAGTTACCATAATCTTTTTACCTTTCTTTTAAATCTGTTATCCACTAAAATTTGTTATCCACTTAACTTATATTACGCTGCAAAGTTACAAATGTAACATTGTGTGGGCAAACAATTCACAAAAAACTTAACTATGACATAACATTTTGTTGACACACGTCAAAAAAAACTGCAATTCCGTATTTTGAAACACCTGCTACGGACAATCCCAATTTGAGAGCCATGAAACGCCCTCTCCTACTATTTGCAAAGATAATTTTACACAAAAAGAAAAGGAGCGGTCGGCAAGCTTCCGCTTTCCAACCGCTCCTTATTTTATGGATATTACCACTCCTTACTCCGGAAGGCTGATAGCCTCCTGAGGACATACGCTTGCGCATGTTCCGCACTCTGTGCAGAGATCAGGGTTGATAGAATACTTTTCGCCTTCAGAGATTGCCTCTACCGGACACTCGCTAATACATGTACCGCATGCGATGCAGTCGTCACCAATTACGTAAGCCATAATTTAAAATTCTTATTTGTTATTGTTATTATTGTTAACGCTATAAAGTAGTACTACCTACTTTTATGTGTTGCAAAGGTAATAGTTTTCTACGAAATACCTACAAGTAGGTAAAACATTTAACATTATTATACAATTTATGTTTTTCTTTCGCAGGAGAACTCATCATTTTTTGCCCCATCCTCATTTCTTTCTGTCGAGCTTGAGCAATATCTTTCCGACAAAGACGCCATGTTTACCATTTTGGTCGTCGGGAATGAGTTTGCCGTCGGCGTTGGGAGCGTACATGAGTTGCTTGAAATAAGAGTGGGAGTGTCCTCCGAGCACGATGTCGATGTCGTGGTTGGCCTTGAGCATATCTTCGTCGTCAACGTCCTGCTGGAGATTCCATCCGAGATGAGAGAGGCAGATGACGACGTCGCATTTCTTCTCGTGGCGCAGCAAACGGGCTGTGCGCTCAGCAGTAGCCACGGGGTCGAGATACTTCACTCCACGGCATTTCGTTTCGTCGACAAGTCCGTCCATCTTCGGACAGATGCCAAAGACGCCTATACGCAGTCCGTTGCGCTTCAGAACGACGTAGGGCTTCACGAGTCCATCCACGGCAGTGCCCGTAAAGTCGTAGTTGGCGCACACTATCGGAAACTTGGCTTTTCGGAAGATGTGAGCCATGTTGTCAAGTCCGAAGTCAAACTCATGGTTGCCGATGGTGGCGGCGTCGTAGCCCATCATCGACATAAGGTCGGTCTCTACCTCTCCTTTGTATATTGTATAGTAAGGCGAACCTTGCGAAAAGTCGCCGCTGTCGAAGAGCAAGAGGTCGGGATTGCGCCGGCGCTCCTCTACGATCATCTCGTAGCGGCGCAGATAGCCACCCCTGCCCGCTACCAGCGTGTCGGCGAGATTCGGATTGAGCGGCATGACGCAACTGTGCGTGTCGTTAGTGTGCAGTATCTCAAGAGTCTTCTGCGCAGACGCCATCAGGCAGGCGGAAAGCAGCGCGAGAATAAGGAAAGTGTGTTTCATAATTGCTTGCGGTTATTTCATTGTCTTTATTCTGCCTTCCACCACGGAGCTGACGCTCTCGCCCTTGGAGGCGAAATGCTGGAAGTACTTCTCTATGAGGAAGCGCACGTTGTTGCGCTCCTCGCGCGGCGACACGACATCGGTCTTCTGCTTAAAGGCGTCGAGATGGTCGTTGCCTTGGGCGAGATAGTCGAGAGTGGCGATGCGATAGGAAGCATTGGGGTTTATCTGCTTGCCTCCGACAGTGGCAGAAAGGAGTTTCTTCCCCGGCACAATCTCAAGGCGCACGGCATGGCTGACGCCCTCGCCGCCTACCTTTGCCATCTGCTCAAACAGCTCCATGACAGCCTTTCCAGTCAACGTGAGGAAGCAAATCTTGTTCTCAAACGGCGCAACGTCGAGGATGTCGCCGCGCGTAACGTTGCCTTTACTGAGCGAGGCTCGTATGCCGCCCATGTTATAGACAGCGAAATCGGGTTTCTCGCCAAATTCGCTACTGCTCCATACGAGCACGTCGGCAAGGAGATTGGAGAGCGGACTCTCCGGGCGCCCAGTGGGCATATCCATTGCGGCGACGCCCATCACGGGGCTCATCAAATTGTCTACCTTCACCTTACGCTCCATGAGGTAAGCCGTTGCCGAATCAACGCCGGCGTCGGAGGAGCGGTCGTAGCGCGAGTCAATGAGCACTCTGCTGCGCTCCACGCCTGTCACGGCATACCTGCCGGAAGAGCAAGCCGTCGTCGCTGCCAGCGCCAACGTTGCCATAAGGGGTGCGAAATAGTGTAAATTCTTCATTCTATGGATGTTTTGTATGCAAAAACTTTGCAAAGTTACTCATTTATTTCGATAAAATTTTGCCAACCGCCAAAAAAGTCGTAACTTTGCAACCGCTTTTCGGCGTAACCGATGACGGGAAGAAGAGTAGCCCAGTTATGTTGCGCGAGAACGATAAACAAATTTAATTATCAAAATTACAATGGATTTAATTAAAGTTGCTGAAGAAGCATTTGCAACCGGCAAGAAGTTCCCGGAGTTCCGCTCTGGTGACACAATCACAGTCGCTTACAAAATTATCGAGGGTTCAAAGGAGCGTATCCAGCTCTATCGTGGCGTTGTCATCAAGATTTCCGGCCACGGAGACAAGAAGCGTTTCACTGTTCGCAAGATGTCTGGTACAGTAGGTGTAGAGCGTATCTTCCCTATCGAGTCGCCCAACATCGACAGCATCGAGGTGAACAAGCACGGTAAGGTACGTCGCGCTAAGCTGTACTACCTCCGCAAGCTCACTGGTAAGAAGGCTCGCATCGCTGAGCGTCGCGTTATCACCGGCGAGTAATCCCTCAGAATTACCATTGCCTTATAAAAGAGCGTTTCCTTTTGGAAACGCTCTTTTTTTTGCGCTTAAGCGTACGTAATATCTCCGCAGCAGTCTACAACTGCTGACATTTTTAAGATAAACGCCCTCGCCCCCGACCAACTGAATAACTGGGCGAGGGCGCGCCCTCGCCCCCGACAACAAAATAACTGGGAGAGGGGGCGCCCTCGCCCCCGACCAACTGAATAACTGGGAGAGGTGGCGACCTCGCCCCCGACCAACTGAATAACTGGGAGAGGGGGCGCCCTCGCCCCCGACAACAAAATAACTGGGAGAGGGGGCGACCTCGCCCCCGACAAC
>ERZ808270.845-NODE-845-length-15457-cov-2.719257_pt1 | contig 15457 bp, 13 predicted proteins | sample MGYA00521082_ERZ808270 | MGnify/ENA primary metagenome ERZ808270 (study PRJEB31516, sample SAMN03275594) | gut metagenome | biome: mammalia-associated habitat; material: feces | host: Papio cynocephalus | place: Kenya | collected 2012-07-27 ... | reverse complement strand
GTATGTCCGAGATGCGCAGTCCGCAGAAGCATGAGAAGAGGAACATATTGCGAGTGTAGATATGCTTGTCCACGGCAGCGAAAGCCTTGACCTCTTCGATGCTGAGGTACGTGCGTTCATCCGACTTGCCCTTGACCTTCTCCGCCTTGTCAAGTTCAGTGTAGGGATTCTTCCCGATGATTCCGTGCTTGACCGCATAGTTGAGTACCGAGTTGAGTTCAGTGATGTACAGACTTATCGTATTGCCCGACAGTGTTCCCTTCCGTCCCTTTGTTGCCTTGAGTCTGTCAATGAGGTCAACGATGAACTCCCTGTCCACAGACTTGACCTTGACATTGTCTCCTGCCCAGTTCCTTATATGATTGTAGCACAATCTCATAGAGTTCCGTGTCACCTCTCCCTTAGTCCGTCCGACAACATCGAACAGTTCCTTGAGCGTGATGTCACCGTTGTAGGATTCCATGTTCGCCTTGCCGTAAGTAATGTCAAGTATTCTTTGCGTCTTGATAGCCTGTGCGGCCTTCATCGTTGCCTCGTTCCTTGCCTTAGCCACCCGTGTGTCCTTGCTGGACTCGGGCAGTAGATACAGCTTGAGAAACTCATATCTCCTCCTTCCGTCCTTGTAGATGTCAAGGTAGAGCGATTGGCTTCCGTCAGCGAGAGTCTTCGCCCTCAGTCTGACAGGTTCTTTCACCTTCAATGTACGTCCCATGTCTTGATTGTTTTAGTATCCGCAGCAAAAGTATATAAAAAGTAGATACGCTCCAAGAAATTGAGTAACAAAATGGTAACATATCAGTAACAAAAGCACACCATACACACACCATAAGGTCGCCAAATATACTTAGCAAAACCCATATACCTCAATTTATAACGTGCTTATATTCAGATGTTTGTGTTGTGAATACAATGGTGGTAATAATTAATGGCACACTAAGACATCGTTAGTGGCATATTAATGATTGGTTAAAGGATGGGTAAGTTTTCTTTGACGTGAATTTATTTTACAAAGCATTGTCGATTTTATGACTCTTGAGATAGAAACCTATATAACTTTCATGTAGGATTATGTATGATTTGTGTATGATATATGTAATTGGATATGCAGATATCTTGCTTGAAAATCAAAGAGTTATAAGATGTTTGTGTAGGTGTGTATGATTTTTTTGAATTTTCACGCGCCTACGCGTGCGTGCACGCGTAGGCGCGTAACAGACATCTCCAATAAAAATTGGGGGAAGTCATAAGGAAAGAAACAGGTTGCGCACCATCTAATGGGGCAGGATTGACAGAGGTGGACTTGCTGCTTGATATGCTGAATCATACACGCTTTCCTGCTGTTTCCGGTCAATACTCCAGATAAGGTGCCAGTCTTTCGAGCGCCTGTGGAGGAAACTCGGGCAATAGATTGAGCTGATGAATGTCCTTCAACGGACCATGCAAACGCACATAGTCAAAGATGGCACGCGCTTGATAGAAGTTGATGTAGGGATGGCGGCGCAGTTTGGAAACTGACGAGGTGTTGACTTTGATTTTCACAAGTTGCGGATGGTCTATGCGGAAATAGGGCAGGGCGGATTCCGGGAACCCCTCAATCTCCAGAAGTTGGTTCACCCGGCAATAACCTCCCAGCCGATTGCCGTATCCCACGATGGCTTTTGCCCAGGAAGAACCAATGCCCGGCACTTTTTTCAACATTGTGGTGTCGGCGTGGTTGAGCACAATTTGCTGCCCTGGCTTCAACTTTAGCGGATAGCGCAATGTGTCGCGTGGATATTCTTCATGGACGGGCGTGGTGGCGTAAACTTCGGATGCAGGCTGATATTCGGCAGAAATATGAATATAGGGTTCCAATTCCCGATATTGTTTGGCGGTGAGTCCATAGAGCCGTGCAAAATCGGAGGGTTGGCGATAGATGCCACCCCGTGTACGGAAACGGTAGATGTTGCGCACCTGCCATGGTTGCAAGCCCAAGCGGAGAAGCATTGTGCTGTCTGCCGTATTGGGGTCGAAGGCGAAACGTTCCACAGACCTTCCTTCTGGTTGAGCATAGGTATAGGTGCCAGTCCGGAAGGAGCGCTCCGATTTTTTCTGCATGACAATAGAATCCCCTACCTCCCCTGTTGTCGCCGAGTACTGTGTTCCGAGATAGAAAAACAAGACTCCAGCGATTGCGACCGCCACAACGACGACAAGCAGCATTCGGCGATCGTTGGAGGAAACAGAATCAGAATTATTAGCCATGGCGGAAAGGATGAACGATTAGAACAAACCGAATTGATGCAGGAAAATGACAACGATGCACACAGGACAGACCACCCTTATCAGGAAAAGCCAAAGACGGTAGGTGCGGGCGGGCAACGTGCCCCAGTTGGAATATTCGTCGTGAACAATCTTCAGCGGTGCATACCAGCCCACAAAAAGACACGTGAGAAACGCTCCTAGAGGAAGGGATATCTGCGCCGTGATATAGTCGCAGAACGACATGAACGACATGCCGAACACGGTCAGGCCGGGGCAGGCACCTGCGGAAAGAGAACTGAAGACGGCAATCACGCAACAACTTGTCGTGACAATGCCCGCTGCCTTCTGACGGCTCATCTTGAATTCCTCTTGGAAGAACGCCGTGCCAATCTCATGCATGGAAATGGTCGAGGTCAGCGCCGCCAGGGAAAGCAGTGCATAAAAGAGGATGGAAATGGCATATCCCAGCACGGGCATTCCGCTGAAGGCTTGGTGGAAGACAGCGGGAAGGGTGATGAAAATCAACTTCGGACCACTGTCGGGATTCACACCCACGGAAAAGGCGGCTGGGAAAATCATCAATCCCGCAAGGATGGCTATCAGCGTGTCGAGAAAAGCGATTTGTACAGAAGACTTCAACAGGTTGGTTTGTCGGCTGAAATAGGAGGCATAGGTGCAGAGACACGCTGTGCCCAGGCTGAGCGAGAAGAATGCTTGTCCCAGAGCCTCCAGGAAGACGCTGCCCGAGAGCTTGCTGAAATCGGGTTTGAACAAGAATTCGATGCCCTTGTAGGCATTGGGAAGCGTGCAGGAAGCCACCACGATGATGACCAACAGGACAAAGAGCAAGGGCATGAGCACATTGGATGCTTTTTCGATGCCTTTTCTCACACCACGCACAATCACAAGATGCGTGAGCACCACAAAGCCTACAGCCCACAACAGGGGCTTGAGAGGGGCGGAGGAGAATTGCTCGAAATAGGCGGCTGCCTGTTCGGTTGTGCCGCCCGTCTGCAGGGTGATGGCTGCGAAGAGATATTGCAGGCACCATCCCGCCACCACGGCATAGAAGCCGAGGATGACCATAGAGGTGAACATGCCCATATAGCCGATGCAGGCCCATGCCTTGCCGCCCGACAGCGAACGGTAGGCCCGCGCGGCGTTGGCTGAAGAGTGTCTGCCGACCACAAACTCGGCAATCATGCCCGGCACACCGAGCATCAATACACAAACTAAATAAATCAGGATGAAAGCGGCACCGCCGTTCTCTCCTGCCATATAAGGGAAACGCCAAATGTTGCCCAGTCCGACTGCCGAACCGGCCGTGGCAAGGATTACACCCAGTTTTCCGAAGGTAGCTCTCTCACTCATAGGTTATGATTAGATGATTCCGAATTGATGGAGGAAGATGGCGAGAATGCACAGGGGGCACACAATGCGCACACAGAAGAGCCATGCGCCGAACAAGGTGCCTTTCAGAGTGTTCCAGTTGGTGAACTCGTCACGAAGCAGTTTCTTGGGCAGGTACCACCCTACAAAAAGACAAGTGAAAAAGCCACCCAAGGGGAGGAATATCTGACCGGTGACAAAGTCGAAGACGTCGAACATCGTCTTGCTGCCCACGGACAAAAACTTCCAGTCACTCAGCGACATGGAGCAGAACGCACCGATGATGCATACTGCCACGGAGATGAACAAGGCGGCACGCTTACGCGATATTCTCATCTCCTCGCAAAGAAACGCCGTGCTCACCTCGTGGAGCGAAATCAGCGAGGTCAGCGCCGCCAAAGAGAGCAGGGAATAGAACACCAACCCCACAATATAGCCTACCACGGGCATCGTGCCAAACGCTTGCTGGAAGACGTTGGGCAGGGTGATGAACACCAGGGAAGGACCGCTGTCGGGATTGACACCCACGGAAAAGGCGGCGGGGAAGATGGCCAAACCGGCAAGGACGGCCACCATGGAGTCGAGCACGCTGATTTGGACGGCTGACTTGACGAGGTTGGTCTGACGGCTGAAATAAGAAGCGTAAGTGCATACACACCCCATGCCGATGCTCAAGGAATAGAACGACTGGCCGAGTGCGCTGAGGAACACGCCGCTGTCCAGCTTCCTGAAATCGGGCTTGAAGAGGAAGGCGATGCCCTTGCCCGCATCCGGCAGCAAGCAGGAGCACACCACAATGATTAATAAAAGAACAAAGAGGGCGGGCATGAGCATCTTGGAGATGCGCTCGATGCCGTTGCGCACACCGTGGATAATCACCAGGTGGGTGATCGTCACGATGACAACCAGCCAGAAGATGGGCCGGAAGGGGGATGTTTCAAAGTCGGTGAAATAGTCGGTGAGATACTTCGGAGTGCCTTGCAGATGACCGGCGAGCGAAGCGAAAATATACTGCAGACACCAACCCGACACCACGGCGTAGTAGCCCGTGATGAGGAATCCGGTTAGGACGCTCATGTAGCCGATATATTTCCAAGCCTTGCCATCAGCCAGATTGGCGTAGGCGCGGGCGGTGTTGGCGGCACCCCTTCGCCCGACGATGAACTCGCTGACCATACAGGGTATGCCCAACAAAAGCACGCAACCCACATAGATAATGATAAAGGCAGCGCCGCCGTTCTGTCCTGTCATATAGGGGAAGCGCCAAACGTTACCCAGTCCGACCGCCGAACCGGCAGTCGCAAGAATCATTCCGAGCTTACTTCCAAAATTAGCTCTTTCGTTTTGTGTCATAAGATTTTATAGCTTTCTCTCTTCTATTTTTACATTACTTATGCAAAAGTATAAAAAAATATCCGCTCAAGGCGCACGACTGCAAGAATTTTGTATAATTTTGCAAAAGATTTAAACACGACTTTGACAAAGATGACTTATATCAAGGAAAAACTGAAGAGATACCCCTTCACGGCGCTGTGCATCTGTATTATCTGGTTTCTCTGTTTCTGTACGATGCCCAAGACTCCGCTCGACGATGTGAGGTTTGTCGACAAATGGGTGCACATCTGCATGTATGCCGGCACTTGCGGTGTAATGTGGATAGAATATCTGAGATGTCACAAAAAAGCGAACATCAGGCGCTTGCTGGTGTTCGCTTGGTTCTTTCCGGTTGTCATGAGCGGCGTCATCGAATTGCTTCAGGCTTATTGCACCGGGGGCAGACGCAGTGGCGACTGGCTCGACTTTGCCGCCAACTCTACGGGTGCCACGCTGGCGTTTATCCTCGGTATTCTGCTGGCAAGGTATCTCGCCAGACGCTAAAGGGATATTCGCGCATGTGCTTGTTGTAGAAACGGCGGTCACCCGTCACTTCCATACCGATGAAATCGGGCTTTTCGAAAGGCTCGTCCTCGCTGCCGAGTTCCACTTCCGCCATGACGAGTCCTTGGTTTTCGCCGTAGAACTCGTCCACCTCGAAGGTGTGGTCGCCGCATTTCACAAGATAGCGGGTTTTGTCTATCACACCGGGGGCGCACAGTTCCATCAGGTGGTTTGCCTCGTCAAGCGTGATTTCCTTCTCAAACTCATAGCGTGACAGACCATTGCTTGAAGGCCCTTTGATGGTCAGGTAGGCCTTGTCGTCGCGGATGCGGACACGCACCGTGTTTTCCGCAGCGAAATAGCCTTGCTTGATACGGCTGCTGCTGTAGGCCTCGCGCTTGTAGGTGTCGCCCGGTTTGACCAGGAATTTGCGTTCGATCTCTAATCCACTCATTTTCCCTTATGGTTTACTGCATGGCAGAGAACACGATGGCATAGGCTATCGCCAACACCACCAATACGCCAAATATCCATTTGACCACGTCTTTGCCTTGTTTCTCTTGTTTGGCCGCGCGACGAGCGCGGTTTTGCTTGCTTTTCTCACTCATAGTATTTCAGATTTTATTTGTTGGTATTATGTTAGTCTTCGTCTTGTACAGGGAATTCCATGAGGTAGGCCTTGATGAATCCGTCGATTTTCCCGTCCATCACGCCGTCCACGTCCGTGGTCTGATAGCCCGTGCGGTGGTCTTTCACGCGGCGGTCGTCAAAGACGTAGCTGCGGATCTGACTGCCCCACTCAATCTTTTTCTTGCCCGCTTCAATTTTGGCCTGCGCCTCCAGGCGCTTCTTCATCGCCCGGTCGTAGAGTTGCGACTTGAGCAGGCGCATGGCGTTGTTGCGGTTCTCGAGTTGTTTGCGGCTCTCGGTGTTCTCTATGAGGATTTCCTCTTCTTCCCCAGTGTCGGGGTCTTGGTATTGGTAGCGCAGACGTACACCCGTCTCCACTTTGTTCACATTCTGTCCGCCGGCTCCACCGCTTCGGAACAAGTCCCATGACACGCGGGCGGGGTCCACATACACCTCTATGGTGTCGTCGACAAGGGGCGAGACAAAGACGCTGGCGAAACTTGTCATGCGCTTGCCCTGGGCGTTGAAGGGAGAGACACGAACCAGGCGGTGTACACCATTCTCGCTCTTGAGGTAGCCATAGGCGTAGTCGCCGCCCTCGATTTCCATCGTGACGCTCTTGATGCCGGCCTCGTCGCCCTCTTGCAGGTTGCTGATGGTCACCTTGTGGCCGTGAGCCTCTGCCCAACGCATATACATGCGCATGAGCATCGACGCCCAGTCCTGGCTTTCGGTGCCACCGGCGCCACTGTTGATTTTCAGCACGCAGTCCATCGGGTCTTCTTTCTGTCGGAGCATGTTCTTGAGTTCCAATTCCTCGATAGCCTTGAGGGCCTTGGCGTAGTCTTCGTCCACTTCTTCCTCCGTCACCATATCCTCGTGATAGAAGTCGAAAGCCAATTTCAGTTCATCGGCAAAGGTGCGCACATCGTTGTATCCGTCAATCCATTTCTTGATGCCTTTCACTTTCTTCATCTGCTCTTCGGCAGCCTTGGAGTCCGACCAGAAGTCAGGATCCTGTGTGCGGAGGCTTTCCTCCTCGTATTCTATTTTCTTCTTGTCGATGTCGAGATAGCGGTGCAACGCATCCGCGCGCTCCATCACATCTTTCAATTGGTCTGCTGTTATCATTCTTCGTACATCTTTTCGATTACGTCCTTATAATTTTTGTTGATTACGGCACGCTTCAGCTTGAGCGTGTTGGTGAGTTCGCCGCTTTCCATGCTGAAATGGTGTGGAAGAAGCGTGAAACGCTTGATCTTCTCATAGCTTGCCAACTGCTGTTGCAGGGTTTCGATGCGCTCCATCATCATCTTGTGGATTTCCTCGTTGGCACAGAGTTCCTCGCGTGTGGTACAGGCTATGTTGTGCTCGCGCGCATAGGCTTCTAACAGGCGGAACTCGGGCACGATGAGGGCAGACACGAACTTGTGCTCATCGGCAATCACGGCTATCTGGTCGACGAACTTGTCCACCAGGAGCTTGGACTCCAGTGCCTGTGGAGCTATATACTTGCCGTTGGAGGTCTTGAACAGATCCTTGATGCGCTCCTTGAGGAACAATTCTCCATTCTTCAAGTCTCCGGCATCGCCTGTATGGAAAAATCCGTCCTCGTCGAATGTCTGCTGGTTGAGTGCCTCACGGTTGTAGTATCCCTTGGTAATCGTCGGTCCCTTGAGCATGATTTCGCCCTCGTCGCTGATTTTGATTTGAAGTCCCTTGATGGGGCGACCTACCGAACCAATGGTGTAGCCTTTGTCCAATTGGTCGCACGAAACGGTGGCAAGGCTTTCCGTGAGTCCGTAGCCGACAATCATGTTGATGCCGATGGAATGGACAAACTCCTCAACTTCGGGCGATACCGTGGCACCTGCTGTCGGGAAGATGTTGGCGTTTTCCAAACCCAACTCCTTTCGTATCAGACCGAAAATGGTTTTGTTGACCATCGCATACTCCAATTGGATCGGCAACGGGGGGCGCTTGCCCCGGCTGAGATATTCTATATTGTGCTTTCTTCCCACCTTGAGCGCTTTGAGGAAGATTTTCTTTTTCAGCGGTCCGGCATTGTCTATCTGCTCCTGTACGCCCACGTAGACCTTCTCCCAGAATCTTGGCACGGAACTCATGCTTGTGGGGTGGGTTTGGCGCATGGACTCCTGTATCTCTTTCGGATAGGTGTTGACGATGAGTTGCGCTCCCTCGCTCAAGGCGAGGAAAGCCCATCCGCGCTCAAAGATATGGGTGAAGGGCAGGAAGTCGATGACCCGGTCTTTCTCCGTCAACGGCACACATTCATCGTTGGCTTTGAGGGCAGCGGCAAACTGTCCGTAGGAGAGCATTACGCCCTTGCTGTCACCTGTGGTTCCGCTCGTGTAGAGGATGTTGCAGAGATCATCGTTGTTGGCCTGCGACCAGAGCGTCTCCACCTCGGTCTGACGGGGCAGTCCTTCGCCCAATTTCAGAAAGTCGCTGAAATAGAGGGCATGGGGGTCGTGGGTGCTGATGCGCACGCTACGGTCGTAGATGATGATGCGCTCCAACGACGGGCACAGGGCAAAAATGCGGTGGGCCTTGTCGTACTGTTCCTGCTCGCCGACGAAAAGGAAGCGGATGCCGGCATCGTGAATCATGTATTGTATCTGTTGTTCGCTGCTTGTGGCATAGAACGGAATAGAAATGCCCCGAACACCGAACGCACCGAAGTCTGTATAAAGATATTCCACGCAGTTTTGCGAGAATACACCAATAGTCTCCTGTGGTTTCAGTCCCAAGTTGAGCAAAGCGTTGGACACCTCTTTCACCCGCTTGGAGAAATGATTCCACGAAATAGTTTTCCATGTTTCACTTCCAAAACCCCTGTAGGTGAGTGCCGCACGCTGACCATACTTCTTCGCTTGCTCGTGAACGAGCACCGAAAGATGACATCTTGTTTGCATAATAGTTGCGATTAGTTCTTGCAAAAGTAGTGAAATAGTTTGAAAACGAGAAATAATTGCTGAATAATTATTACTTTTGTCTGCGATATGCAAAAAAACAAATATGTAAACGAAGCGGTCGACTTGTTGAGCCGGCTGATAGCCACTCCGTCGGTCAGTCGTGATGAGAGCGGGGCGGCGGACATCATGTATGAACACCTCTACGCTCTCGGACTGAATCCACGGCGCGAGGGCAACAATGTATGGGTGGATTCTGTGGATTTTGACACAACGCGTCCCACCCTTCTGCTCAATGCCCATATCGACACGGTGAAGCCCGTGAGTTCATGGACCCGAGATCCATTCTTGCCCACAGTCGAGGGCGACACGCTCTATGGACTTGGCAGCAATGATTGTGGGGGAGGCTTGGTGTCGCTGCTGCAGGTGTTCCGCATCCTCAGTCAGAGGCCACAACCCTACAACATAGTCTATCTGGCTTCATGTGAAGAAGAGGTGTCAGGTAAGGACGGCATTACGCGTGCCTTGCCTCTACTGCCGAAAATCGATGTGGCCATCGTTGGCGAACCGACGGGTATGCAGCCCGCTGTGGCGGAGAAGGGACTGATGGTACTGGATTTGGAAGCGCACGGCAAGTCGGGCCACGCCGCCCGCAACGAGGGTGTGAATGCCATCTATGAGGCATTGGACGACCTGATGTTCATCCGCGACTACAAATTCCCCGATGTCAGCGACTTCCTCGGACCGACCAAGATGCAGGTGACGGTCATCAATGCCGGCACGCAGCACAATGTGGTGCCCGACTCTTGTCGGATGGTTGTTGACGTGCGTACCAACGAACTTTACCAGAACGAAGATGTCTATGAGTTTCTTTGCGAGCGGCTGAAGAGCGATGTCCATGCGCGGTCTTTCCGCCTCCATTCCTCCCGTATGCCGCTTGACCATCCCTTGGTGAAGCGTTGCGTGAAGATGGGCATGAAGCCTTTCGGCTCGCCCACTTTGAGTGATCAGGCGCTGATGCCTTTCTTGTCGTTCAAACTTGGCCCAGGCGAGTCTTCACGCTCGCATTCCGCCGACGAGTTCATCCGCATCTCGGAGATTGCCCACGCCATCAGTACTTATGTGGAATTGCTCGACGGCACTGATATTTCTTATTGATTCCTGTAGTAGACGCATCAAGCAATTTCAAGGAAAGGAACCTTGTTCTTTTTTCATTTTTCTCCTTCTTCCATAGCGGAGAGGAGACAAAACAAAAGCATCTTCACACGTCCTTATTGTTGAGGAAGATGTGAGGATGCTTTTCTGATTATATTGAAAAATACTGTTCTCTTATTTCTCCTTATAGATGACAGGGTTGGCTCCAGAAGTGACTTTCAGAGCTTCGGGGTGCTCTTTGACAAAAGAGTCGATGTGGCGCACACGTTTCTCTGCCAAGATTTCGTCGACAGCAATCAAGATGCCCGTCTCCTCCACGTCGCCGAAACCATAGTTGATGGCTGTTCCGAAAAACTTCATGGTGGGGCTGAGGCTCATGTAGGCGTTGACGAGTGGCGGAATGTTGTAGCCTAATTTACGAATTTCCCGGTTGAGGATTTTGTAATCTTCCTTGAAGTCTTCCTCACAGAACAAAGCCTCCAATTCTTTCGGATCGGCTTCGATTTTCAACGGTTTCATCGGGATTATCAAGTTCTCCTCGTCGTTGAAATGTTTCTTCAGGAAATAGAGAATCATATCCCTACCCTTGCGTACATAGGACGGATACATCGTCATCTTGCCGAAGAAATATTTCACATTGGGATTGATGACAGTAAGTGCTCCCAATCCGTCCCAGAGATTGTCTAGGGCGAAAATAGACTTGGCACCTTTGCGGATACTTTGATATTCTAAAGATACGAACGACCGGCCTAATTCCACTGTCTGTGGCATGTATTCTTTCAGAAACTTGTCGGAGAAATGGAACATGTGGCTGGTTGCCAAAACAGGTTGCCCCTTGTCGTCAAGTTCCCAATCTGTACCAAGCAAATAGCGGTAACCTCCGATAATGTCTTCTGCTTCGGGATTCCACACAATCAACTGTTTGTAGCAATTGTCCATTGTGTCAAACTCGTCAATGTCCATCGACTTTCCTGTTCCACCGCCGGCTGTACGGAAGGCAATCTCCCGCAGTCGTCCGATTTCTTTCATGACATTGGGCGCGTTGTGGGCAGTGACGACGTAAATCTCGTTGTGACTCTTGTTGGTCATTCGGAGACGCTTGTCTGGGGTGAGTTCGCTTTTCAGCAGTTCTCTACTGATCGGTTGGATAATCTCTTCTTCCATGTCAGATTGTTTGTTTATATGCTATAGTTCGTAAACTTTGTCTTCTACATATTGTGCCCATTCCTTGGGCGTCTTGCTCTTGTCGAATGTTTGCCAGGGAATAGGCTTGCCGAAGGCGATGCGGAAATCCTTCCCGATGTTCTTGTACATTTCGTCAACCAGAAAAATCATGGCTAGGTTGAAAGGCAGGAATTTGTCGCTGAATTTTGCGATACGATAGAACCTTTGGGAGTTTTTCCCGCTGAAGTGGATGGGCACGACATCGCGGTGGTATTCCACGCTTTTGGTGATGAATGTCTTGGTCCACGGAATGTCGTGAATAGACCCGTCTTCCCGCTTGCGGCTGTTGAGTCCGGCGGGAAACATGAGCATGTGGTTGTCGCTTTGAAATCCCGCTTCGACCATCCGTGGAAAGTCACGGCTTTGCTTCCCCGTCTTGTTGATGCCGATGCATACAGGCTTGAGCCCGGGCAGATTGAGCAGCAAGTCGTTGACCAAATACCGAAATTTTCCATCGTAATGTTTGCCGATGATGGCTCCTAAGGCCACACCGTCTTGTCCACCCAAAGGGTGGTTGGATACAAAAGTGTAAAGCTTTCCGTCGTTTTTGTCGGGCAGGTTTTCCACGCCTTCGAGCCGTATGTTCATCTTCAGATAGCGCACACACTCCTCAAGCCATTCCACACCGTACTGGTCGCGGTGTTCCCAGAGAAATTGGTTTACTTGGCTTTCGTGGATGATGCGTTTGAGCCAAGACACCAAAAAGCGAGGGACAAATTTCGCTTTTGTTCCCATCTTGCTTTTTAAAATGTTTTCGATGTCTATCGTTTTCTCTATATCCCTCATTCTTGATTGGCGTTTTCCAAAATGTCATGCAAAAATAACATAACTTTTTAAGATACGAGTCTTTTTTGCCGAAAAATAAATTAAAAACACAAAATATTGACACGATTGAAAACCAAATGTGTCATTCTTGACTTTTTTAGGTATCCATCTAACTCTCGAATTGTTTGGAATGTTCAGAACTCTCAAGACTCCAAGGACGTGTGAAAACGTCATTTTTCATATGTTTGTGCATTTTTGTGGGGAAAAGTGGGGTAGTGTGGGGATTTTTGTGTATCTTTGACCCCAAAATCTTATATTAAGAGGTACGGATGCGTTTTATAGGCACGATAGAAGCAAAAACAGACGCCAAGGGAAGGGCTTTTCTTCCTTCGGCTTTCCGCAAGATGATACAGTCGTCTGGCGAAGATGTGCTTGTGCTTAGGAAAGACGTTTTCCAACCATGTTTGGTGATGTATCCCGAATCTGTCTGGAATGAACAGATGGATGAACTGCGAGGAAGGTTGAACCGGTGGAATCCGCAGCATCAGCAGATTTTCAGGCAGTTCGTCGCAGATGCGGAAGTGGTGACGCTGGACAGTAATGGCCGTTTTCTGATACCCAGGCGCTTCTTGAAGATGCTGGGTATCGGCTCGGATGTCCGTTTTGTCGGCATGGGAGATACCATTGAACTTTGGACTAACGAGCGCGCCGATGAGGTCCGGATGGATGCCGGACAATTCGGCAAAGTCCTTTCGGAAATCATGAAGGAAGACACCGCCAATAAAAAGTAGAAAGAAAAATGGAAATAAAGACAGCAGAAACGTATCATGTCCCTGTATTGCTCGGCGCGAGCGTGGACGGACTGAACATCAAACCCGGTGGCGTCTACGTGGACGTCACCTTTGGAGGCGGAGGCCACAGTCGTGAAATCTTGTCAAGGCTGGATGCGACAGCCCGCCTGTTCAGTTTCGACCAAGACACCGATGCGGAACAGAATGTCTACTCGAGCGAGGACGGCACGGACAAACGATTCGTTGACGATTCCCGTTTCACTTTCGTCCGTTCCAATTTCCGCTATCTGAAAAACTGGATGCGCTATTATGGTGTGGATCATATTGACGGCCTTTTGGCGGACCTTGGTGTTTCCAGTCATCATTTTGACGATGAGACCCGCGGATTCTCTTTCCGTTTCGACAGTCCGTTGGACATGCGCATGAACAAGCGAGCGGGAAAGACTGCGGCAGATGTGGTGAACACCTATGACGAGGAACATCTCGCCGATGTATTCTATCTCTATGGTGAACTGAAAAATTCGCGCCGCATTGCCGCCTCTTTGGCAAAAGCCAGGGTGAAAGCGATGATTTCCACTACGCAAGACTTCATGGCAGTGGTGGAACCCTTGTTCAAGAAAGGACGAGAGAAAAAAGAAATGGCGAAACTCTTCCAAGCTTTGCGCATTGAGGTGAACCAGGAAATGGACGCTTTGAAGGAAATGCTTGCGGATGCCGTGGATCTGCTGGCTCCCGGTGGTCGTCTGTCGGTCATTACTTACCATAGCTTGGAAGATCGCATCGTGAAGAATGTGATGAGGACAGGAAATGCAGAGGGCAAGCGTGAGCAGGACTTTTTCGGATGCGTGAAGACACCGCTACAGATGGTCAACAACAAGGTGATTGTTCCCGATGAAGGCGAGCAACGGGAGAACCCAAGAAGTAGAAGTGCAAAACTTAGAATTGCAGAAAAAAAAGAGTAAAAGAGATATGGCAGACAATCAACATAAAGTTTCCGCATCGGAAGACATTCCGACAACGCCAAATCTCGCCGACAAGAAGGCGGAGAAAGAAGCAGGGAATGTTGGAGACAAGGACAAAAAGTCTAACGTGAAGGCAGCAGAATCGCTGAATCCCGAGGAAGATCATGTGGCGGTCGACGATATTGACGCAGCGCGCATGCTCAAGAAAGCCATTGTGGAAAACACGAAGGAAGAAGACAGTCTGCTCACTGCCAACTTGACCTTGAGGAAGATCCTTGGCGGTGACATCCTGAATGCCCAGTTTGTCAGACGCCAGATTTGGCTGTTTGTGCTGATTGCAGGATTTATGCTCCTCTATGTGTCCAATCGCTATAGCTGCCAAAAAGAATTGTTGCAAATAGACAAGTTGACGGAAGAGCTGAAGGACGCTAAATACAGAGCTTTGTCGAGCAATAGTCTTGTGACAGAGAAATGTAGGGAAAGCCATATCCTGGAAATGCTGAAAAACAATGCGGACAGCACGTTGCACATTCCCAATCAACCTCCTTATATAATTAATGTTCCCAATAAGTAAAGGTAGACAATGAGTAAGTTCGATAATAAGAAAATCATGCCGAGGTATTCGTTCATCGCTATACTGATGACACTGGCCTCTTTGGCAGTGATAGGCAAGACACTTTTGACGATGACGGTCAACCGCGATTATTGGATGAAGGTCGCTTCGCGACAGAAACGGGACAGCGTGAGCGTAAAACCTGTGCGAGGCAATATTCTGAGTTGTGACGGACAACTGATGGCCAGTTCTCTTCCTGAGTACAAAGTCTATATGGACTTCAAGGCAGGCGGAGAGAAGAAAGACTCTCTGTGGAACGTGAAGCTGGACAGCATTTGTCAGGGGTTGAACCGCATATTCCCGGAGAAGAGTGCGGCGGCATTCAGAAGGGACTTGGAAGAAGGTCACAAGAAGATGAGCCAGAACTGGCCCATTTGGAACAAACGCGTGGACTACAGCACCTTCTCGGAAATCAGAAAACTGCCGGTGTTTCGACTCTCGAAATATAAAGGTGGATTTCATTGGGAAGAATTCAATTCCCGCCGCCGTCCCTATGGCTCGTTGGCACAACGCACAATTGGCGATATGTTCGGCGCCAAGGACACGGCCCGTTGTGGGTTGGAATTGTCCTATGACTCCATTCTGCGTGGACGCAATGGAATCATCCATCGCCGCAAGGTGCTCAATAAATTCCTCAATATTATGGATACTCCGCCTATCGACGGCGCAGATATCGTCACGACGATAGACGTGAACATGCAGGATTTGGCCGAGCGTTCGGTGCTTAATGAGTTGAAGGAAATCAACGGCAATGTCGGTGTGGCGATAGTCATGGAAGTGGCCACGGGCGACATCAAAGCCATCGTCAATATGACGAAATGTGCGGATGGAGAATATCGCGAAGTGAAGAACGACGCTGTCAGCGACTTGTTG
>ERZ808270.840-NODE-840-length-15531-cov-4.872512_pt1 | contig 15531 bp, 8 predicted proteins | sample MGYA00521082_ERZ808270 | MGnify/ENA primary metagenome ERZ808270 (study PRJEB31516, sample SAMN03275594) | gut metagenome | biome: mammalia-associated habitat; material: feces | host: Papio cynocephalus | place: Kenya | collected 2012-07-27 ... | reverse complement strand
AATTGCTCATCCATTTATCTTTTGGGATATTAAGTGTGTATCTACCCTGATAATATCCATTTCCATATACAGTTATTGGGAATCCGTCTATTGCTCCTTGATTAGGAGAAGTTTTGAGTAACTCCGGCAAATTAGCATAACCACTTCTTGATTTTACTATATCCCCCCATATTCTAGCGGACACAACATTTCTTGCATGAGTAATATCTATCCAATTTGCTTTTAGAACGAATTTAGATTGTTTACCCCAACCTTTAAAGTCTATTTTTAGCTTTTCTGTTTTAGCTTTATTTTTATATAGCTTAATAGTAAAATTCTTTTTAGGATATACCATAGAGCTGTTACCTTGACATTTTATTTCTGCCCAACCATGATATTCTACTGTTTTACTATAATAGTCAAATTTCAAAGTTGTAGCAGTCTTGGTTGTAGGTAAAGTACCTTCTGAAAAATATATTCTCGGCATATCCATTAACTGTGGCTCTACGTTATTACCTATATTTCCACTTTCAATTTTTTTCGCAATATCTTTAAATTGTGAACTTATTTTACTCGATGACCAAGTTTTATTTTCAGCAGTATTTGCATCATCTATCGAAGTACTACTATCTATTTTAGTTTCTAATTCATTAAATTTAGTGGTAACTGATTTACCATTTGCATCAATTACAATGTCTGGTGATGTATAAGGATAATAATTTCCATCAGCACCTTTTCTAGTTTTAATATTTTTAGCCATTAATTTTCTCCTTTCTATAATAAAAAGGCTAGAAATTGATCTAACCTTTTACTAAATTTATTCATTATCATTTTCTAAATTTTCACCCATATACTGATTTGCTAATTCTTCTTCTAAGTTGTGGTATATTTTTTTAATTGAACCATTACCACCTTTTTCAGTATAAATTTTTCCTGCTTTTAGGCGTTCATCTAATGGTATATTTTCATTAATTATAATTAATTTTAATGTTTCTAAAGTATTATAATCTAATGTTTCTTGGAAATTATTTATTTTTTTAAACAATTTCCATATACTACCTAAAAATCCACAGATTGTAACTATCGCTGTGATTATTTCTGCAATCAACATTATATGTGTATTCATTGTAGCCACCTCCTATAAAATCCTTATTAAATTAGGATTCCAAACATATCCTGTACTATTTTTAGTAGATGATATATAAATATAAATATGTATCGCTTTGAAATTATCTGTAATTTTAAAGGTAGCACCATTACCTAAATCCCATGCTATTTGTGTATCATCTGTTCCTTTTATTGAAATTCCCCATGTCTTTCCAGAGGTTACATCTGTTCTCGATGGGCAACCACTTAATTGATATGTTCCTTTTTTAAGATATATAGGATATGATTTACTTGTTAATCGGAAGGTAGTACTATCGGTAGGTTGACCTGTAGTAGTTATTGTTCCGTTGTCTGTAATATTAAATGTTATTCCATTTAAAACTGTATTTCCTATACCACCACTAAAATATGAATTAGGTATTAAATTTATATTTGATACCTCTGATACAGTTTCTTTAGGTCGATAATCTGGTCTACAACAAAATACTAAATCACTTCTAGCACTAGATTTTGTCCTTATACAAACACCCGTATAAGATGTAACATTATAAAATTCAAATGCAGTTACTTTACCATTATCATCTCTTGTGATATAATTTTCTTCAGCTACTATACCTACATGAGATATATTTTTAAATCTATTATTAATGGTGTAAGTTCCATCTGAATTTTTACTAGCATGAAATGTTAAATCACCAGGCATTACTTCATCGACAGCAATTACTTTACCTGCACAATAAAAATATTCAGCCAAATCACTAGCATATCTTATTCTACCGTTTGTAAAATTATTAGTTGATTGGTTTGCTAGTGAAGGCATGGCATAACTATAATCTGTTCTAGGAACAATAGTTGATGTGTCTATTGTTAAATTAGCTTGTCCTGTTTTCCCATAATAAGGAGAATGGTTATAATCTATCCCAAGCAATGCTAATGAAATAAATGTGGAACAATCTATATAACAATTTCCATTAACATCAGTTAGTTTACCTTCAAATATTGTATCTCCACCAGAATAAGCATAGGTAACCTTATTAGATATTCTAGCATCCCAATATGTTCTTGCTACTTTAACTGCTTCATTCGCATAAGCACCACACCATATTGGTTTTTCATAATTAATATCTACTAATTTATCTGCTGTTCCTCTAACCCCAAATACATAATTTCCACTTCCTCTACCTCTAGTTATATTTTCAGATTTTAGGTTTGAGTCACCACTAATAACAATATTACCACTTAAATACTTATTACCGTTAATAGTTATATCTGTTGTTGTAGGATTAACCGTTTGACCTGTCATAGAATCTACTACACCTGTTATTGATCCATTGTTAATATAAGCCATTTTGTTTATTTCAGTTGCAAATGTATTTGGTTTCATTTTACCAGTAGTACCTTTTACATTACGAATGGCGTTAGCTATTTCTGTTAACTTATCTTTTAAGGCCATTAATATTCACCACCCCATAATGTATTTAATTGTTCAAGTATATATTGATTTATAGTTTCTTCATTACAGAAAGAACTACAATCCGCTAATCCTTGTTCTAAATTGTTTAATTTAGTTGAAGTTATTAAATCTCCATTTTGCCATGTAGTAGGATTATAAGTCGATACTGATTGTACTATAAAATCAGTATTAGAACTTACTACTGATATATTATCTTCAATTTGAGTTTCACCAACTATTGCTTCTCCTACTTTATTAACTAAAGACGCTGATAATGTATTAGTTCCATCAACATAATATATCTTTATTTTACAGTTACTAATTGCACTATAATGTGCTAAATCATATGTTGACTTGATTGCAAAACCTTTTATCGTTCCATTTTTAATACCATTTAATACACTGGATGTAGTTATTGAAACCGTATCAGTATCCCCCCAACCTAATGAAATGCTACTGTTACAACTTGTCAATGAAGGTTTTCCTGTTGTTCTTCCAGTATAAGTATGATAATAAATACCATGAGAACAACTAGCTGATGCACCTACACCACTTTTTCTACTTAATGTAATATCTACTTTAATTATTTTTTTACCTTTAACTTCATTAAATTGTGTACCAAAGAAGAAGTATCCATCAGATTGCGCTGAAGTTGGATTGGTATATTTACCTTGTCTAGCCACACCGTCTTGCGCCCAGTTATTATATAAAGAAGTTCTATAAGTATCTGAATAAGTGGGATAATAAGTTACACTTCTTTCAGTTTCAGTTTCACCTGTTGATGTATTAGAACCAGATTCAGCATTACCACTAAATGTAGCGCCTGTCGAATATATTTGTCCGTTATTCCCTGTGTTAGTATTAGGATTGCCACCTGCTTGATTAGTTGTTGCTAAAGTAATTACACTACCTGTTCCAGCATACCAACCAATACTAGTTGCTAAACCACTACTACTATCACAATGAACTTTACTTAATGAATATGTTCTACAATTATGTTTACAACCTATAAATTTAACGTTTTTCATTATTAAATTAGTCTTTTGAGTCGCACCTAATCCTACTGTATTTGTTGTAGATTTACAACCATAAATAGCTATATTTTCAACAACTACATTTGGTGAATTTGAAAATAACATAGTATAAGCATATGAACCTAAAACGTACCCGCCATAAGGCATTATTTTACCTATATTAGTTGTGTCACTATCATTATTTCCGCCATAGAATTTATAAATAGAATTATCAAACATTGTGTGAATAAATCCAGTTAATGTATGTCCGCATAAATATAGTTCAATAGAACCATTTATATGTTTTGAAAACGTAATATTATCTGTTAAATCTGAATCCATATAAATTTTAACAGAATATCCATTTAAATTATATGGTAGATTATCTAATATCATACTTGGTAATAAACTTGTGTTAGCATTAAATTCTTTATCACTATCTAATATTTTACCTATTGTTGAACCAACTAAATTTTCTGTTGAAAAGTTTTTACAAGTTAATGTTCCTATAATATTTAAATCATTAACAACAAAATTACCTTCTTCATCTACTCTCCAACCTGCACCTTCAAGTAATCCATTAATTAATATCTTTTTAGCCGATAATTGTATTTCACTATTAGCTATCGCTTGTATTAATTTATCTGTAATTACTAAGCTAGTTTCAGTAGATGAACTACTTACTAACCATGAAAATCTATCTGATAATTCTTCATATTTAGTAGTTACATTTTTAACTTTATCATCTACTTCAGATTCAGTTAAATATTCAAGTAAGTCTACCCAGTCACTTGCATTATAAGTAGTATTAGTTTTATTAGCGAATAATAAAGTACCTTGTTTATTAGGTGTGTGAACTGTGTTATTTTCAAGTATCCAACAATCGTGTGCATTATAAGTGGAAGGTTTAGTAAAATATATACTTGCTTTTCCATCAATCTTATCATATAAAGCATCTGGAATTGTTGCTGATTGTGATTCCCAACGATAAGTATACACACTTGAACTAGTTCCTTGTATTCTAACGTATTTAAAATCTTCTCCTGTTATAGAATTTCTCCATATATCACCAACCCAACCATCATATGTTGAATTTTGAGATACATTAGTATATTCATTATGAGGTTTTGTAGATTGTACATATGAATCGGCTTTATTATCAATTTTGCTATTAATATTTTTTATTTCTTCTGTATAAGTTGTATCTATAAAATCATCAACTTTATCAATAAGTTCTTGATATTTTTCTTGTGTAATATAAGTAAGTAAATCTATCCAATCACTAGCATTATATGATGTGTTAGTTTTATTTGCAAATAACATCGTACCTTTCTTTTGTGGTGGATGTATAGTGTCGTTCTCTAATATCCAACAATCTCTTATTGCATATGAATCTGGTCTTGCAAAATAAATAGTAGCTTTCCCATCTATCTTATCATATAAACTATCTGGTATAGCCATAGATTGAGCTTCCCATCTATATGTATAAGTGTTAGATGCTGTACCTTGAACTCTTACATATTTAAAATCTTCACCAGTAGAAATTTTTCTCCATATATCTCCTATCCATCCATCATAAGTACTACTTTGAGATACATCAGTATATTCTCTGTGAGGCTTATCCTCTTGCACATAACTATCTGCTTTGTTATCAATTTTACTATTTATATTTTTAACTTCATCATTATATGTTTCATTTATAAAATTATTAAGGTTGTTTTGAAGTTCTTCATATTGTGATTGAGTAACATAAGATAATAAATCTATCCAATCACTTGCTACATAAGTACTATTTGAATTTTTAGCAAATAATAAAGTTCCTTTCTTTTGAGGTGGATGAACTGTATCACTTTCTAATACCCAACAGTCATGAGCATTATAGTTAGTTGGTTTTGTAAAATAAATACTAGCCTTACCATCTATTTTATCAAATAAGTCATCTGGTATAGATGTTGTTTGTAATTCCCAAAAGTATTTATATGTCCCATCTGAATATTGAGTTCTTATATATTTATAATCTGCCCCTGTTGATGGTTTTCTCCAAATATCACCAAGCCAACCGTTGTATTTGTTATTATCTGAAACTTTATCATATTCTTCATGAGGTTGTGATTCTTGGAAATAACTATCAGCTTTGCTATCAATTTTATTGTTTATTTCTTTAATATTATCTGTATATGTTTTGTTTATAAATTCATTAACTTTAGCTACATAAATGTTATAATCATTTTGAGTAACATAAGTGACTAAATCAATCCAATCATCAGCATTATAACTTGTATTACTTTTATTTGCAAATAATAACGTTCCCATTTTATTAGGGGGGTGTATTTCATCTGATTCTAATATCCAACAATCTCTTTTATTATAAGAAGAAGGTTTAGAAAAATAAATACTGGATTTACCATCTATTAAATCAAATAGACTATCTGGAATTGAACCCGCTTGAGTTTCCCATATATAATCAAATGTACCATTATCATTTTGTTTTTTTATATATTTGAAATCCTCACCAGTCGAAGGTTTTCTCCAAATATCTCCTAACCAAGCATTATAATTATTATTTTCAGTAACACCTTTGTATTCTGGGTGAGGATATCCTTCTTGAACATAACTATCAGCTTTATTGTCTAATTTCTTTTGTAATTCTTTAATTTCATCCGTATATCCACTATCTATAAAGTCGTTAATCTTACCTATATCTTGTGCTAAGTTTCCTAACCAAGTATTGTTACTTGTATTTGTATCTTTTACTTCACCTAATAATTCCATTAAATCATTTAATTTAGCTTTTAAATTAGCTATATCATTAGCATTTGCATTATTAGATGTTGTTATTGTTTGTAAATCTCTATTAATAGATGATATCTTACTATTAATTGTATTCACGGTTGTATTTAACTGAGTTGAATTTATTTTATTATCCCAAGATGCAATTCTTTCTTGTGATATATTTTCTAATACTAAACTATTTCCAAGAGATGAAATATTTGATGCATTATTACCTTTATTATCTAATATATATATCTTACTCAAAATATCACCTCCTAAATCTTAATTATCCAATCACCAACATAAATTAATTCAATGTCGTATAAATTAATTGTTAAATATGCTGTTTTTTCATCACCACTAGATATAAATGTAATCTTGCATTCTTGTTCACAATTTAAAAATAAATGAAAATCAGCATCATAATTTATGTTAGGAAGATTTATAGTTATATTTTTATCTATACTTAAATATTGATTTTTATCTGTTGTTAGATTAAAAGTTTGACTTGTTATTGTTTTATATTCGACATTCATATCTATTGCATAACTTAAAGCATCTTCAATTTTATTCATTTTATCTTTCGTTGGAGTTATTGGTTCAGTCCATTCATTTTTATTATATTTTCCATTATTTAATAAAGTCATATAATCACCTCACTAATTTTGACATCTAGCTACAGCAATTACACTATTTCTATTTTTTCTATCAAATTGAATTATTTGACAACCACAAGTTTTTCCATCACTATGTTTTTTAACACCTGTTCCACCAGTAAATTCAATTACACATTTTTCACCTTTACTATTATCACCATAATATATAGCAACATGACCTATGTTTTTATATCTGTCATTAGGTTCTTCTTTCTTGAAGAATATTAAATCACCTTTTTCAAGTCCTAACCAATTTGTCTTTGCTTCATCAGTATGCCATTTATCTGGTGATAATGACCAGCCTAAATCTTCACAATCTTTACATATGTCACCTGCTGTTCTACTTAATTTAACTGCCCAAGGATATTTATTTGTTCTAGGGTTTAAATCCTTTTTATTATAAACATCACTTGTTTTAAATACATCATCAAATTCAATACCTCTCATACATAAACCAACAAATGCACTACAATCAACTGCTCTATATCTACCATCTGGACTGTCAGCACCTTTTCTAGTAGCTTTAGTCCATGATAACGTTCCTTCATCGGTAAGAATGTTATTGTTACCATAAGTTGTATATTTAGTTCTATTTAAATAATATGTTCTTGCTATTGTAATTAAATCATCAGCACCACTAAACGAATGTAATTCTTTATCTTCTTCACCAGGATCTGTTGGATCACCAGGATCACCATCAATACCATTTGAGGAAGAAACAACACCTATTAATTGATTAGCATATATGAAATCAATTATATACTCATTATTATCTTTCCCTTTAAATTTTCCACTTTCACAATGGTCGCCCATAAACAATATATTATCTAAGGTAATATCATTATCTGTTTCAAAATATAATTTAGTTGAAAAATTAACATCTACATTCGCAGGTGTTATTAATGATAGAGATGTTATATTTTCGTTACATACATACATTTTTCTATCTTCTATATTTATATTTACTTCTGTATTTTCTATATCAACTCGATCATATATGAAAGATTCCATTTTATCTAATCTTTCTTTAAGTGAAGGATACTCTTTAACGGTTGATGTTCCATTTATTATTTTCGTACTTTTTCTAGCATCTAATACTTCTCCTCTAGTACAATCTAATTTCTTATCATCTGTTGTAGCAGTTTTTAATAAAGAAGCCATACTGACTTTTTCATATGTGCATTCAATACTATTTTCATGTTCATTATGTGCAGTTATTATTAAAACTTCACAGTTTGGATCATAATCTGGTTGACTTCCTGTTATTTCTTTAAAACCATAGTTTTTCATTAATTCAATAGAATTAGTAAAATTAGTTATCAATTCGCCATTAGGAGTTTTATAATTCACAGGAGCTTCTATTAATTCATCATTTACGAATTTTCCGTACATATATCAAACCTCCTTTATAAGTTATATTCTTTGCAATTTCCGTACCACACATTATTATAACAAGTTAGTATTATTTCGGTAAACATATCTTGGTTTAATACTGGGTAATTTTCCCATGAAATCTTAGGGAAAGTAACGGTTAAATCTGAGGTTGGTAATATAAACAAATGTATTTGAGTAAAATTAACATTCTCTGGTAATTTCAATTTAACTAAGTCACTAATTTTTAAAAATTGATGTCTATCATTAGTTAATTGTAATACATCAGATGTTGTTTTAACCTCTTTAACTTGCCCTGTGACGGCTAATACTTGATTATGGTATACATCATATTTTAATAAAATTGGAATTTTATCCGTAGATAGGTTTCTTAATATATAACTACAATCTTCATCTTTATATACAACATAATATCTTGCATTTTCAACTTCTTGTATAGAACTTTCTGATAAGTCTTTTATATACCCATTAATAATATAATTTCCTACTGGGAGGTTGTATATCTTAATTGGGTTAGTTGAAGTACCTTCTTTAAGACTATAACCTTTTTCTTTATTTAATAATTTTAATGCTTGTGTAAATTGAATACTATTATCAACTTCATCATTAAGAACAGATTCAATTTTATTCATTTTATTTCCAGTTATCAAATCATCAGTTTCCCATATTGTTCTATTATAACTTCCGTCTGTTAAGTAAGAAGAAATATCTTCACCTAAATTTTGAACAGATACATTATCAATATTACTTTTTTCTATTATCCCTTCGTCTAAAGTTAATGTTGATAACTCATTTGATTTTATACATTCCATTTTAATTGGTGGTAAAGTATAATGTTGACTTCTATCATCAACTAATCTAACATATAGTTGATACTCACCCACTTCCAAAACATCAGTTAAATCATTATTTATTTTAAATAATATTCTACCATCAACTATTGGTGTTATAGCATTTTCTTTTATTATTTTATATTTATCTGTTATTGATATTTTAGAATATGTGTAATTATGTTTGCTTATATCAAAAAATGGAGAACCTAATAATCTTAAATAAATACTAACTCCATTATCATCTTTAGAAATAGATAATGTGTCGTTTAATATACTTTTTTGTTTTTGTATTATTAAAGTATATTCTCTTTCCATTTTATCACCTATCCTTCTAATGCTTTTAATCTTTTTTCAAAATCATCGCATTTATTTTTTATAATATTTATTTCTTGTGTTATACTTGCTATACTGTCATTTATATTTTGTATTTTAGTATTAATAGCATCCACACTATCTGAACCCTGTGAATTAATAACTAAGTTTATAACAGACATAAATTTACCAGATAAATCACTTCTTGCACTTCTAAACAATTCTAAATAATTGCAATATTTTTTCCATTCACTAGGAGTAAAAATTAAATCATCAATACTATCTTCTATATCATTTACCATGTCATTTTGTTTTTTTTCAAAGTTATCCATACTTTCTTTAAATTGTTTTTTTAATGAATCATCTAAAACTTTGCTTACATAATAAATGTTATACATACTTTTTAATTTATTTAAATTATTTACTAACCCATTACAATAAGAACCTAATGATGCTTTTTGTGTATTAGTCATTTGACATCCATCAGTATTAACTGCTGTTCTCATTATGTTTAATATTTTATTACATATATTTATATCACTATTAATTATAGTTTGAACATTTTTCTTTTCTTCTTCATAACTACTTGATACTTGATCTTTTAATTCATTAACTATGTTTTCTATGTTAGTTAGTCTAAAATTTAAACCATTTGTTGTGTTGACAATTTCATTTCCACTACCCAAAAATATCAATGAATTACATGAATCTTTTAATATCATAAGTAATGTTGATAATTCTTCTAATGTTCCTAATAATTCAACTACATCACCTTCCCCTACTTCTTCAGTTTGAAGATTGACGAATTCATTCATTTGAAGATTTAATTCGGCTACAACACCGCTTAACTCAGATTGATTATTTTCTACCGTCACAACACTATTTTCATCTATTGTTATTGAATTTGCATTATAAATTGTTACAAGAGAATTAGCTTGTGACAATACTTCTATTGATCTTTGTTCGAATAATCCATATTCATAATTTATAGTTGCCTTTTCACTTGTAGTTAAAAGATTATCAGAAACACTCGTTTTAATTAATGACGTTAGACTGATTAATTTATTATTAAGTTGAATCGTAGAAACGTTGAATGCCTCTTTAATTTCATTAAATGTATTATTTTTAACTAAACTATCTGAAACACTATTTATACTATCCGTAATATTACTTAATTCATCTTTATATTCTTGCGAGTTTTTATTAACTGAATTTAGTTTATTTACTAATGTTTTCGCATTAATTCCGTCAAAGGTCAATTCTAATACATTACCTTCTACAATCATAGCAAAACCATCATTATTTTTTACAACTAATATTAAATTTTCATCAGGTTGTCTATAATCAAAGTCCTTTAATATTTGAGGATCTGATATATCAAAATAAATATATGGTTTATTTGTATACATTGAATTTACTGTATATATTTTGTCACCGAATTGTATACATGGATTTTCAAAATATAAATAGCCATTTGTAGGGGAATTATTTAATAATGCCATTATCTCACCTCCTTTTAAACATAAAAATAAGGCACACTAAGACGCCTTATTAATTTCTATATTATAGATTTAATTGTTTAATTAGTATTTTTTCTATATTATCTATATCATAATACCAAATTTCCAAGAAGTTGATATTATGGTCTATTGCATATTGTTTTTTACGTCTATCGTGTTCTAATTGTCTTTCAAAGTCTGCTTTATTTTTATGAAATCCTTTACAATAATGTTCATGTTGTTCACCTTGACATTCTATTAATAAATTATAATTTGGTAAATAAAAATCATATGAGAGGTTACCATTTCCTAATCCTATTAAACCATCGTATTTTACTTGTGATTTATATTCGATGTTATATTTTTGTAATATTCTTTTTGTTATTTCCTCAAGTTGCGAATTATTACAATCAATACAATATACTCCAGAATCACATTGATTTATATGTGATAAACTTCTTTCAAAAAAACTACCACAATTTTGACAAATCCACCAATATTTTTCAAGATTGCTATATGGTGCAACTTCAAAAGGCGTTTTTCTTTTTTTAGTTTTATTCTTTTCATAATTCCAATATTTAATTTTTTCTGGGTATAATATTCCAAATGAATCTAGTAAATGCACTTTACCACCATTTCTATTACAATAAGGACATCTTCGTCCTTGATAAAAATCATTAGGTGTAAGTAAATATCCACCGTTATCATTATGATAATCTTTTTCTTGACATAAAATCCATATTTTGTATTTCCCACTATTTGGACTTATTTTCCAAGGATTTAATGTATTTTTTTCACTCCAATATTTCTCTAAAAAATTATCTCCAAATGTATCAATACCCCATTGTGCAAATGAATCTTTAGGATGATTTCTATGACTTGCAAAAGGATTGCAATAAGAACATCTATCTCCTCTACCTGTAAATTTATCAGGAGAAATATCATAACTACCATGATACCATTTATCTTGACACCATATCCATACTTTGATTTTCTTTGTATTTTTATAAATTAAATAAGGATTAATACCTAACCTACCATTTTCTTCAAAATCCCAATAATCTTCTAATTTAGCTCCTAATTCAACCTCTATATGATATGCAAATGAATTTTCATATTTATTACAACAATGAGTACATTTATATCTTTTATTTTTAAAACCAGAATAAGCTATATCATATTTTTCACCACAATACAGACATTTTACTCTTATAAAACTACGATCTCCTTTACCACCTTTACCATCAATGGTTATTTCTTTACTTTTATAACTACCAATATAAGTATATTCATCTCCTCTATTTTCTACCATCTGTTTGTGTTCTGAATTATAATACATAATTAATCCCCCTTATTAATTTTTATATTCATATTATATATTGTTATCAAAAGGGGGAAATTTTAAACTTATTTTTGTTAAATTTAAGAATTTAATATTTTCCAATATTTACTGCTTCTAATATTTTTATCATCGCTTCTAAATTTATAAAAATTAATTAAAACTCCACCATTAGAAATGTAATTTTTGAATGCTGTTTTATAATTAGATAACACACCTCTTTCGTACGCCCATTTATAAGAGCTTGTAAAACTCCATGAAGTGCCATGACCAGAACCCCATGAAATAACGTATATCTCTGAGCGGAATGGATTGCCCATAATTGATTCTGCATTTGAATCTGAATATGTACTCATATATATATCACAATCACTCATTGAAACACCGCAATCGTTGATTGTAAGTATCCCATCGCAAGTTACTGATTTACCATTTTTATCTTTAATATATTTACCTTTTAATGCTGGTATATAAATTTTAGTACCATAAGGAACATTAGACATTCCTGCAGTTTTTCCTAATTTTAATGGTATATCACAACCACTTCCAGAATTAGCCCCATATGCGGTACATCTGGCATTTGCAAATCTATAAATATATTTATGCCCATCGATAGTACCTGATTGATTTATACAGTTTTTTCCACTTTCATTATCAGAAGTTGAATTATTATTACTTCCACTTTCACCAGAATTATCATTAGATTTTTTATCAGTATTGCTCAATTCTTCAATTCTCATAAAGAACCATTGACTATTGGGTGTTCTTTTTCTTTTTACTATTCCTGTTGAATAACCAGATGCTTCAGCTATATACCCATTACCCATATAAATAGCTGTATGATGTGTTGCACAAGATGACATATTACTTTTAGTCAAATTAACAGAATCGTTTGCCATCATTACTATATCTCCTGGTAAACATTTTTCAAATTTACTATCGACATATCTCCACATTTTAGCATTGTGTTTCTTAGCTGTAGATTGTAAACTACCACCTGCACAAGATTTTGCACACATAAAGTCATATCCAGCGTTTTGATAACAAACTCCAACAAATGAACTACAATCGAATCCTATTTTCCCTTTTCCTGGTTGTTTATAAGTATATTGTTTTCCTTGAGAATATATTGTTTCACTAGAATATTTTATTATTTGTTTCTTATTCCAATTTATTGTCCTATTATATTGACTATACCAAGCCTTACCATTTTTACACATCTTAACAATTTCTTCAGCTCTATCAATTATCAATTGTCTTTGTTTACTTAATCCACTACCAGAACTATCATCATCTTTATTATCATCATCTTTTGGTTTATCTTTTTTAATATTCATATAATTTAAAATAGTATTAGTTATATTATTACATAATATTCTATATCCTGTTTGAGTTAAACGATAGCCATCATTACTATAATAACTATTTAATGTACCGTTTGTCACTAAATTTAAATTAGCATTTATGCACTTAACATTTAATAAATTAGCATAATCTTTTATTAATGAATTAAATTTACTAATTTGATTATTAATTTCGGAATATAATTTAGAACTTTGATAGTTTACCCCTACCGGTAATGATGTTACAAGATAAATATTTTTTGTTGGATATTTATTTTTCAAAGTAGTTAATAAAGTTTTAACATTAAATGCGCCTTGATCACTCAAATCATTTATGTTAGGCATTATTATTATACAAGTTGGATTTACAGGATAAGTATTTATTCTACTATTAAAATAAGTTATATCAACATCAGCTTTAGCATCAACATATAATTTATCAAGCATACCTAAACTATTCATTTCAGCAATTCTACCATCTCCTATAAATAATGCATTATTTAAAGTTGTGTAATCTTTTTTATCCTCAGTACTTATAGAAATATAACATCTAGCAGATATTTCAACATTGTCTACTGGAATAACTTTTATTTCACAAACACCATAATTAACACCTGTGACTTTACCTGTATTATCCACAGTAGCAATCATAGGAGAACTACTAACATAAGTTACATTTTGATTTGTAGCATTATTAGGTAGAATATTTGGAATTATATATTCTTCTTCATCTATATCAAGAGATATATTACTATTTAATACTTGGATACCTGTTACCTTAATTTCATTTTCATTTGATTTTTGAATTGTAACTTGACAAACAGATTTAAAATTACCTTCTTCTGTAATAGCTGTTATTGTGCATGAACCATAATTAACACCTTTAACAAGTCCAGTAGTGCTTACTGTTGCAATATTATTATCTGAAGATGACCATATAACATTTGTATTTTTAGCAGTAGTAGGTCTAACATAAGCTTTTATTTGTTTACTAACATTTATATCTAATTCTAAAGTTGATATATTTAAATCTATACCAGTAACCTTAGTCATATCGTTTAGTTTAGGTTCTTCTAAATTTAAAGTTATATCTTCGTTATTTAATAAATTAGAATTGAATCTATTGTATTTTTGATTATTTAATAAATGTTTAGTTGAATTAATTTGTTTTTTATTATTCTTACTATCTTTTAATAAATCAGTAATAACTTTAGTATTAGTCTTATTAGTTTTTTTATTGGATAATTCTATCGTTAATTCTGTTGTTCTGCTTCCATTTTCTTTTTGATAATTATATTTTTTATTCCAACCAACAAAATAAACATATTCTTCTTTTTTAGTTTCCTTATCATATAAAACAATAAGATCCCCCATTGATAATTCATCTCGCCAATATCCCCTAGTTCTATTAGACATTATTCTACTTGTAAAATCATTTACATCTATATCATATTCAATTGTAGGTCTACATTTACTTTCTAATAAATGTCTACCAGTTTTTAATAATTCGTTAGCATCTATAAAACTATCTTCTGAATATGTATCATTATAAGTGAATTCTTTTAATTCATCTAACAATTTACTATTAAAAATTAAATTACCTTGACTATCTGTAGACGTTTCTTTCCTTATTAATATATTTAATTCTTTTATTCTATTATTTATAGTATTTAGTTTTTGTTCTAATACAGTTAAATCTTCATTTAAACTAACTAACTCATCTCTTTTTATAGTTAATTGATTCTTGAAGCTAGTTAAATCATATTCCTTACCTTCTTCTTCAATATTTTCATGAGCTATAATATAGTTTTCATATTCCTTAACCATGCTTGT
>ERZ808270.836-NODE-836-length-15588-cov-10.087040_pt1 | contig 15588 bp, 8 predicted proteins | sample MGYA00521082_ERZ808270 | MGnify/ENA primary metagenome ERZ808270 (study PRJEB31516, sample SAMN03275594) | gut metagenome | biome: mammalia-associated habitat; material: feces | host: Papio cynocephalus | place: Kenya | collected 2012-07-27 ... | reverse complement strand
CGAACTTCTGTTGCTGTGCGCCGCCATCGAGTACGGCAGCCACAGCATCGCCCTTTGGGTCCCAGGCATTCTCGCCTGTCACTGGATTCCAAGGATGCCAGCTCAGGGTAACGATTCCGCCACGCTGATGCTGGGCGATAATTTCCTGACGCATACGATCGAAAGGAACACCATCGAGGTTTTCCTTGCTGTCCAACTCCAGTTTGCCGAGGTCGAAGCCCATCACGGCAGGATAGTCGCCTGTGGTGAGGAGCACGTCACTCTTCCCTTCCTCCCATTTCCAAGTGGTACCATACACCGGGTCATCCTGATGACCGAGCATAATACCCTTGTTAAGGATTTTCTGCAAGCGAGTCTTCAACTGCGCCGCAGGAGTATCGCAGCATGCCTTCTTGGTCTTGCAGCAAGAAGTAGGCTCGGCTTGCATAGATGCGCCCGTCACGCCATCCACCTGAGCCATCGCTCCCTGCATCGCCATCAAACAGGCTGCGCTCAATAATATTTTCTTTACCATATTTTATTCTTAATTTTAGATAATATTCTAGCAGTTTGAGGGGATTTGCAATCCCCAATTACATTTCTCCGGGGATTTGTAATCCCCATTACTTATTTTCCTGTCAGTTGCTTGACGAGCCAAGCTTGCCACTCATCCCATTGTTCCTGAAACCAGTAATGACCTGTCATCTGATAGAGGCTCAATGTCTTAGGAGCCTTCACGCTATTATACAAGCCGTATGAAGAAGTAGGAGGCACCACCTCGTCATTGTATCCGAAGCTATACCAGCCCGGCACAGTCAAACGGCGAGCGAAATTGGCACCATCAAAATAACGGGCAGCCTCTAAGCGAATCTTATCTTGCTCTGAGAGTTTCTGCTCTTTCCAAGCACCACCCTGCGCCTTGTTTTCCTTATAGAAGTAGTGTGGCCAACCGCCAGCAACACCATGAATCTCAGCCTCATAGTCGCACATGGCATCATGCACTGGTGCCAAGAAAGTGATGCGCTTGTCGAGCGCTGCCACAGCGATGGAAAGGAATCCACCCTGCGAAGAGCCTGTCACGCCGATTGTCTTGCCGTCCCACTCAGGGAGAGAGGCGATGTAATCCACGCCACGAACGGCTCCCGTCACGATACGACGATAAGGATTGCGCTCCGGATTGTCAATGTTATTCTCGAAATAACCATTCAATGCCGCATTGGCAAGGTCATCATACACCTTCTGATCCATCGTCACAGGGATGCCATGCACACCGATTTCGAGCACGATGCACTCGGCAGGAGCGGTATAGGTATCGCCCGAATAAGGACGAACGCCCGCACCCGGCACACGGAGCAAGGCTGGATACTTGCCTTCTTTTACCGGAACACTCAAGATGCCATACATCTTGGAGCCCCAACGATTGTTGTTATAACTGATTTCATAAACATTCTTGTCTTTCGTGCAACGCTCAGGCAAGAGCACCTTGGTAGGATTGAGGTCATTCTGTCGAGCCTCATCGAGTGCCTTCTTCCAGAAAGCATCGAAATCCTTAGGTTCCTGCGCGAACGGCTGAATTTTCTCTGGTGAGAAGCCTGCGGTGCAAAGTCCCTCGTAGTTCTTGCCATCCACATGAGCGATGACTTTAAGGCGATAGAAGCCAGGCTTGTTGAGCGCCCCACTCCATTTCATCGTTCCGTCCTTCAGAGTGATACTTTTCTTCACATCCGGGAACATCACCGGTCCTGCCTCGTAATCCACCTTGACATTGTTCAAGAGCGTACCACTCTTTCGCACATTCACAGTGAAGTTAGCCTTCTCGCCCACTCGGTAGTTCCAGTCCTGATGGTCAGGAGTGACAGACACTACGATGTTGTAACCTCTAATTTGTGCGCTCAAGCTCAATGAGCCGAGCGCACTCATTAGAACACCTATAATTATTAACCTAAAAACCTTTTGCATTTTATGTATAGTTTGTATTGTTAGTTATGTTTATATTATGGTCATGTAACAACTTATAATCACCCCCAATAGGTTCATTAAGTTTTACGGTTGCAAAGGTAGCATCTTTTTATGAAAAACCCTTGTACTATTTTGCCGAATAAACGTACTTTCATTACAAAGCAGAAAAAAGACATAAAATAAAACAAACCAACTATCATTGAAAAGCAGAAAAAAGACATAAAATAGAACGAAGGACTATCATTTCAAAGCAGAAAAAGGACATAAAACCCAATCCATTTCATACTTGGAATAGAGGAAAAGTATTATCACAAAAAGCAAAACGACATACGAACTTACGCACTATTTTATCATAAAAAGTTTAGAAAGCTAATTCTGAGAACTACCATGGTTCTATTTATAATAATGTACGCATACCTATTTATATTGATATAGCACACACAATCGAAAAGTCATTCTTATCAAAAATCAAGGAAATTGTCAATTATTAGAAAATAATGGTAAAAAAGACACTTATTCTTAACTTTTCTAACAGAAATTTGCAATTTCTTATATATTTAGCAGAAAAGTATCAGTAATCAGCAAAATAAGTACAAACAAATCAGAATAAAAATAGTAATTTTGCAACCGAAATACAATAAGCCTAAAAAAATAGGAACAATAACAATAAACAAACAACATAAATCAAACAAGTATGGATTTGAACAGTAGAGAAAAGTTGCTTGCTGGTATCGCTGCCCTGAGTCTTCTCGGCATCTCACCACAACAAACTTTTGCAGCCCAGATCACAACGAGTCAGGCTGTGCAGCAAACCAAGAAAATTACTGGTACTGTATCCGATGCCATGGGTCCCATCATCGGTGCGACAGTAAAAGTGAAAGGTACGAAGAATGCCGCTGTCACTGACATGGACGGTAATTACGTACTGAACGTATCAGCCGGTCAAACCGTAGAGGTAACCTACGTAGGCTATGTAACCAAATCTTTCAAGGTTGGCGGACAGAGCAAGTACGACATTACCCTTGCGGAAGACAACAACAGCCTTCAGGAAGTTGTTGTCGTAGGTTATGGTACCATGAAAAAGAGCGACCTCGCAGGTGCTTCTGCTTCCATGGACGAAAAAACCTTGAAACAAACCCCAATCACCAACGTTGACCAGGCTTTCCAAGGTAAGATTTCAGGTGTCAACGCCGTACAGACATCAGGAGCTCCAGGTTCTGCCGTAGCCGTTAGTGTGCGTGGTATCGCTACCATCAACGCCAACTCTGAACCATTGTATGTTGTCGATGGTGTCATTTTCCAATCTCAAGGCAACAGCGGTTCATCCCTCGGTTTGGGTGACAAACTTGGTAACGGGTCTCACTCTGCCGTTTCTCCATTGTCTTTGATCAACCCTAGCGACATCGTGAGCATGGAAGTATTGAAGGATGCTTCTGCTACAGCTATCTATGGTGCCCAGGGTGCCAATGGTGTCGTTCTGATCACAACCAAGAAGGGTAAGGCTGGCGAAGCCAAGTTCACATACAGCGGTAGCGTTGCTGCTAGCCGTCAGAACAAGCGTCTCGACATCATGAACCTTCGTGAATTTGCTGAATATTACAACGACCTCGCCAACCAGGGTGAGATTGCCAAGCCTGACGCCATCTATAGCGACCCATCTATCTTGGGTATCGGTACCAACTGGCAGGATGCTATCTTCCAGACCGCTTGGCAACAGTCTCATCAGATTGCAGCCGAAGGTGGTACAGACAAGGTGAACTATTACATCTCTGGCAACTGGACAGACCAAGATGGTACTATCATCGGTTCTGAGTTCCAGCGTTACTCTTTCCGTGCCAACATCACAGCCCAGCTCAAGAAATGGTTCAAACTCGGTTTGAACGCTACATATTCCAAGACCTCTGAAAGCTTGAAGCTTGCTGATGGTTCAGAAGGTTTGATCAACTACTCTTTGACAACTCCTCCAGATATTCAGATTTACAATATCGACGGTGGCTACTCTAGCGTATCCAAGGAAGGTTTTACGAATCCTAACCCTATCGCCATGGCAATGGAGGACGACATATTGCTTGATCGTCAGAGCCTGAATGGTAGCGTATTCGCCGACATCACCTTTATGAAGGGGCTGACCTGGCACACACAGCTCGGTTTCGACATCGGTGCATCCAAGGCTCAGACTTACAACCCAATGATCGACCTCGGTACATGGAAGCGTCAGAGCAACCAGAGCCGCTTGCAGAAGAACAGCAACAATTTCTGGTCATTGAACAACTATTTGCAGTACTCTACCAGCTTTGGCAAGCATAGCATCACCGCCATGCTCGGACAGGAGTGTTGGGAGTCTAAGTACGACTATGTTTCTGCATTCAATACCCAGCTGCCAAACGATGTAGTCCACAACCCTGCATTGGGTCAGGGCGACCCACAGATTGGCGCTGGTTGGGGTAGCTCTTCCATGGCTTCCTTCTTCACTCGTGAGACTTACAACTACGACGACCGCTACTTGGCAACCTACACCTATCGTTACGATGGTAGCTCCAACTTCGGTCCAAACAACCGTTGGGCAGGTTTCCACTCATTGGCTTTGGCTTGGCGTTTCTCTAACGAGAAGTTTATTAAGAGCTTCGCAAGCAAATGGTTGAGCAACGGTAAGTTACGTCTCGGATGGGGTCAGACAGGTAACTCCAACATCGGAGGTTACAAGTGGGGTTCTGCCATGAGCACCATGGACACAGCCCTTGGTACCAGTTTCCGTCCTGCCAACTTGAAGAATCTCGACATCAAGTGGGAGACACAGGAGCAGTGGAACGTAGGTCTCGACCTTGGTTTCATCGACAACCGCATCAGCTTGACCTTGGACTGGTACAAGAAGATGAGTAAAGATATGTTGATGCAGCTCAACTTGCCTTCCATCATGGGTACCAGTGGTAATGCTTCTTCCGCATTAGCTGCTCCTTACGGCAACTATGGTGACATCGAGAACACCGGTCTTGAGATTGCCCTCAACACCAAACCAATCGTCAGCAAGAACTTCGATTGGAGTTCAGACATCACCATCTCCATCAACAAGAATAAGTTGAAAAGCCTCTCTGGTAGTACAGCCTTGCTTGGTAAGGGTCAGTGGAGCGACGTAGTATCTCGCTCAGTACCAGGAGAATCACTCTATGGATTCTACGGCTACGTAGTAGAGGGAGTATATAAGGATTATGACGACATCATGAATTCCCCAGTACAAACCTTGCAGAAGAACAACCCATTCACTGTAACAACAGATGCTGATGGTACTAAGCACTATGCATGGGTTAACGACCCATCTAAGTTTAGCCGCACCAACACTACCTACGTGGGTGACTTGAAATACAAGGATATCAATGGCGATGGCATCATCGACGAGAATGATAAGACCAACATCGGTAGCCCACTCCCTAAGTGGACATTCGGTTGGAACAACACCTTCCGCTACAAGAACTTCGACTTGAATATCTTCATCAACGGTTCCGTAGGAGCCAAGGTAGCCAACTACTTGAACATGAAGATGACTCACATGAACTCACCTTGGAGCAACCAGTTGAAGGATGTGAACAATCGTGTACATCTCGTAGCCAAGGATGGCAACCAGACAGGCAACTGGTACGACAACATCAAGAATCTGACCGTAGATAACGTGAACTCCACCTATCCACGTGCTACCATCAACGACCCTAACGATAACGACGCATTCAGCGACCGTTACATCGAGGATGGTTCCTACCTCCGCTTGAAGAGCATGTGCCTGGGCTATACATTCGACCAGAAGCTCATTCAGAAGATTGGCTTGACCAACCTTCGCTTGACCCTCACAGCGTCTAACCTCTTCACCATCACAGGCTACAGCGGTTACGACCCAGAGGTAGGTCTCTCTACACAGAGTGCCAATGTATATGGTTTGGACTTCGGTCGCTACCCTTCTCCAACCACTATCACATTTGGTTTGAACTTATCATTCTAATTTCCAAAACGAACAGTTATGAAATTTAAAAATATCAAATATACAGCATTTGTAATGCTCCTCGCCATGGGAATGACATCTTGCGATGACTTCCTGGACAAGCCAGTAGAGGACAATTACAACACAGAGAACTATTACAACGGCGATGCGTCCTGCATCTCTGGCGTAAACTATCTCTACAACTCACCTTGGTATGATTTCCAACGTGGTTTCATCAAGATAGGTGAGGTTATGTCGGGTAACATGTATTGGGGTTCAAGCCCATACATGAACTTCAGTACCAACGGTACCGACGAGGACTTGGTGAACATGTCTTACTCCCTCTGGGCAGAGATTGGCCACTGCAGCACCGTATATGAGTCACTGCAGAATGCTACCAACACCACAGAGAAAGTAAAGAACCAGTGCTTGGGCGAGTGCTTGACCTGGAAGGCGATGGCATACTTCTACCTCGTGCGTACCTTCGGTGACGTGCCTATCATCCATAGCAACTCAGAGACCTTGGGCAAGGGCGACTACAACCAGCTCAGCAAGGTGGAGAAGGCTGACGTATATGAGTACATCATCATGACCTTGGAGAAGGCGATGGAATTGCTTCCTCACGAGAAGAGCACCACGGGTCGCATCGACTACTATAGCGCAGAGGGCTTGCTCGCCAAGGTATATCTCACCAAGGCAGGCGTATCAGGCACCTTGAACAAGGAAGACCTTGCTAAGTCTGCAGCCTACGCCAAGGACGTTATCCAGAACTCTGGTCGTGGCTTGATGGAGCACTACGAGGACATTTTCCGTGGCTCAAACCAGTTCTGCGACGAGATTATGATAGCATGGCGCTGGACCGTAGGTTCTCAGTGGACCTCTCAGAACACTCTTCAGAGCGACTTGGCTCCAGAAGGATTTGACGAGAATGGTGACTGCTGGGGCGGTTGGGGCGGCCCATCTGTAGATTTGATGGATGCCTTTGGTGTATCTCCTAAGGATGACCCTGCTAGCCGTGTAGATCCAGACCATCGTCGCAAGGCTACCATCATGATGCCGGGCGATGTTTATTCTTACTTCTGGAGAGACCACGACCTTCCTGCCAACGCACAGAAAGATGGCTTGAAGAAAGGATTCTCTTACCTCGACTTCTGGTATAACAAAGATTATAACTCTGCAGCCACTGGTCAGTGCCAGGGTCCTTGCGGTGGTAGCAACGTGAAGCACCTCTATGGCGACAATGCAGACCATAAGGCAGAATTGGGCATCACCCCAGGTCGTATGTCAAATGCCTTGCCTACCCCTATCCTCCGTCTCGCAGACATCTACTTGATTTATGCCGAAGACCAGGTATTGATGGGTAACCCAACAGATCAGCTTGCTTTGGATTGCTTCAATCAGGTAAGAGGTCGTGCATACGAGTGGCAGGGATTCGTAAGAAAGACCACCTTGACATTTGATGACATCTGGAAGGAGCGCCGCTTGGAGTTTGCTGGCGAGGGTGACCGCTGGTACGATTTCGTACGCCGCGCTTACTACGACGTAGATGGCTGTATCGCCGAGCTCAAGGCTCAGCGTCGCAACGCTATGTGGAACTGCGACGAGGCATACAAGAACTACTACAACAATGGCACTTGGGATGCTTCCAGCATCGAGTACGACTCAACCACAGCTGCTCCTAACGTAACAGCCAGCAGCTTTACATTGCCATTCCCTACTGAGGACGTAGCCTTGAACCCTAACTTGGGTAGCAACGCACCTGCAGTTCACGTGGATGTACGTAATACATATAGTTATTAATCATTTATAAGAGATATTCATTATGAAAAATAAATATATCAATGGGGCATTGTTCGCCGTGGCACTTGCCGCTGTCAGCGCAGGATTCACATCTTGCTCAGACGAGCCAGACAAGTACGAAGTACAGGATGGCGTTCCTACCATCGACTACGTGCGCCCTGTAGATGCTGCCAGTAAGGACTCACTGCTGTCAGCAGCATCTCTCAACAATACCATCTGTATCGTGGGTAGAAACCTGAGAAGTGTTACTAAAATCAACTTCAATGACCAGGCAGCAGTATTGAACACCAGTTACATGACCGACAACACCATCATCGTAACTGTGCCAAAAGCCATCCCTAACGAGGTGAGCGACAAAATCTACTTCATCACCAGCAAGAACGACACCATCCCTTACGACTTCAAGGTGACCGTTCCTGCTCCAACCATCAACAGCATGAGCAACGAGTGGGCGGCAGCTGGCGAAGAAGTAACCATCAACGGTGACTACTTCTTGGATTACGACAATAGTCATCTGAGCATCAAGGTGGGCGATGACTACACCATCCCATACGATGAGTTGAAGATTACACAGAACAGCATCAAGTTCAATATGCCAACCGACATGCCTAAGCATGAGCCTATCTACATCACAACCATCAATGGTACGACCAAGGCTGGCTTCCGCTACATGGACAACCGCGGAATGCTCTTCGACTTCGATACTCCTTGGAAGGAAGGTGGCGACGTATTGAGCAACAATGGCTGGCACGCTCGTACCATCACATCCGACGCGACCTCACTCTCCGGCAACTATCTTGTGATGGGTGAGACTGCCATGGGTTCTGACGGTGGTTGGAACGACGGTAACTTCTCGTTCGAATACTGGCCAGGAAGCTGGCAGGATCCAGAGACCTACTCTAGCCGTCCACGTATGCAAGATATCGCAGACTTCAGCGATTGGAAGAATATGAGCTTGAAGTTTGAGATGTGCATCCCTAAGGACAACGCTTGGTCTGCCGCCCCTATGCAGATTTACTTCGGTAGCGCTACGATGATTTCCAACGGTGCCGCAGGAGTCAAGGATATCTACGGAAGAACCTTGGCGGGAGCCAACAACACCTTCTTCCACGAGCAGGGCAAGTTGGCACGTGCGCTCTATATGCCTTGGCAGAACACGGATGACAAGCTCTACAGCACAGAGGGCAAATGGGTAACCGTAACCATTCCATTGGCTGACTTCGTATATGACTACGACGGAAACAAGGGATTGAGCTACACAGGCGTTAACGACTTCGATGCATTCAACATCTTCATCGTTAAGGGTGCATACAATGATGCTACTGTATTGCCTACTGGTGTAGATTGCAACCCTATCATCAAGATTGACAACATCCGTGTGGTTCCAAACAAGTAAAAATGTAGGTTCCAAACAAAACAACTTATAATCTGAATGAGATATGAAAAAGATAAGTAAAATATTCACTATGTTGGTGGTAGCCCTCGCAGGGCTATCGCTGACAGCGTGCAACGACGGAGACGATCTCTCTACCGACCAGTATGGCAATGAGATTTCACTCCAGTCTTTCGGTCCTTGCCCTGTACTCCGTGGCGGTACCTTGTATTTCTATGGTACTAACTTGGATCAGATAGAGGAAATCGATCTTCCTGGTGCCGACCCTATCACCGCCTACGAAGTTATCCAGAGCGGTAAGCAGAGCAAGATTTCCATCCAGGTTCCTGCCGAGAAATGCGAGCCAGGACAGGTGGTTCTGAAGACTAAGAAGGGTGGCGAGATTACATCCATCTCTCCTATCACCTATCGTGAGGACATCGAAATCTCCGACTTCTATGTAGGAGACAACAAGGAGAACAAAGTAGCCAACGTGGGTGACATCGTTACCATCAAGGGTGATTACCTCAACTTGATGCACGGCGTGGTATTCGTAGAGAAGGACACCATCAAGGAAGACAAATTCATCGCTCACGATCGCTACACCATCCAGGTACAGGTTCCTGCTGAGGCTCGTACGGGTGTCATCACTTTGACCAATCTCGAGAAGGATGCCACAGAGTTGCAGACCAAGGAAGAGTTGACCATCAATACTCCTGAGGCAACTCCTATCAAGGACCGTACCATCAAGGCTGGCGAGGTATTGAGCCTCAAGGGTGCAAGCTTCGACCAGATTGCCAGCGTGAAGTTCGAGGGTGCTACCGTAGATGCTGCCGACTTCAAGTCGCAGAGCGCAGTGGAAATCAACGTAGCTGTTCCTAGCAAGGCTACCGACGGTACTGTATATGTAGTAACCAAGAGTGGCGTAGAGGTTCCAGTTGGAAACATCATCACTGTAGTTCCTACACAGTTGGTTGCAACGCCTAACCCAGTGAAGAACGGTGCAGAACTGACCATCACCGGTAAGGATATGGACTTGATCACCGGCATTGCATTCCCTAACGCTGCCGAGTCTAAGCTCAACAAGGTAGAGACCACCCAGGTTACTTCTACCGTTCCTGAGGACGCACAGGAAGGCGACATCACCCTGAGCCTCGACAATGGCAAGACCGTGACTGTGGCTTACACTTTGGTTAAGCCTACCGTTACAGCTTGCGAGCCTGCTGCCATCACAGCTGGCGAGCAGACCATCATCAAGGGTACAAACCTCGACCTCGTAAAGAGCATCACCTTCCCTGGCGATGAAGAGCAGACCGTAGAGAAATTCACTGCACAGAACGCAAACGCCATTGCTGTAACAGTTCCTGCCGCTTGCGTTGGTACAGGCTTCAAGCTCAACTTGAAGAACGGTACTACTGTAGAAGTGAAGGAAGGCTTGAACATCAAGGCTGCCACCGACCCAGCCATCGCATCCATCACCCCAGGTGAGGCTGTAGCTGGCGAGAGCATCACCATCACAGGTAAGAACTTCCAAAACATCCAGAACCTCTATATCGGTACCTTCAAGGTGAACCGTTATATCTCTCGTAGCAATACTGAGATTATCTGCCAGGTTCCTGCCAACGCAACTGTTGGAACCTACAAGGTTGTGATGGAAGACCCAGATGGCAACAAGTTTGAGGGTCCAGAGTTCAAGGTTATCCCAGCCGAGAAGGACTTGGCGAACTTTACTGAAAACAATGATGGAACAGCCATCAAGTACCCATACACCTTTACATGGAATGACGATGGTCGTTTCCGCATCATGAAGTCAGATTTGAAGAAGTGGGGTGTAAAGATTGGCTCTAAGCTTATCTTCTACAAGGACGCAAGCGCAACCGGTCAGGTACAGATCAACAACGCCAACTGGGGTGGCATCGACTCACCAGCAGATTGGAACGGTACAGAGACCCAGATTGTAAAGGTATTCGACGCTGCCATGATGGAAGCTGTCAACGATGTCTCTGATGGTTGGAGCGATACTGCATTCATCCTCCAGGGCGACTTGAAGGGCGTAACCAAGATTGCTTTCCTCCCATAAGCGATATTTAACTAAAAAAAATCACTTATGTGAAATAATATTCGTATATTTGTGGCGCAGTTAGATAGACTGCGCCACTTTTTTGATTTTAAACCATTTAACCATAACAGCAATATGAAGAAAATAGCATTATCCCTAGGGATGGCACTGTGCTGCCTGGCAACCCATGCCGCCGATGGCAAATCGCTGTTTGTCAATTTCAACGATGGTACAAAGGTGGAGTTTGCGCTTGCAACCACACCCGAGGTAACCTTCGGAAACGACCAGATGACGATTACGACCACTGAGAAAACAGCCTCCTTCGACCTCTGGAAGGTAGCCACCTTCACCTACGGTGCCACTACCACAGGCATCAGCCAAGTGGAAACAACCAACAAGTTCGCCTTGGAAGGCAACCGCATCATCGTGGATGGCACCGCCAACAAGATTAGCGTCTATGCCCTGGATGGCAAGGCGGTATCCCTCTCCCCTATCCTCGCCGGCGACAAGACCATCATCAACCTCGATGGCTTGACCCACGGAGCTTACATCATCAAGATCAACAATAAATCCATTAAAATAGCAAGACAATGAAAAAACTTTTACTCTCATTGATGGCAGTAATACTTTCTTTCACTGCCTTTGCACAAACCAATGGCGATAAGATTACCATCAACACCTCTCAAACAGGAGCCACAAAAGAATGGAACCTCACAGGTGAGCAAAACGCCATCTCATCGCTCAAACACACGGCGGACAATAAGTTGGAAGTCATCCTCAAAGGCTTGGAATCATTCGGGGCTTGGGAGACCTACGACATCGACAAAATCAACAACATCACCTTCTCCATCTATCATGAAAGTGACGTGAACAACGTGGAGCTTGCCGATGCCTCTGCCACAGAGAAGACCAAACGTCTCTATAAGTACTTGAAATTGAATTATGGCAGCAAAATCATCTCTTCCGTCATTGCCGACGTGAACTGGAACCATAAGAAAGCCGACGAAATTTACACTGCCACTGGTAAATATCCTGCCATGAACGGCTACGATTTCATCCATATCTATGTGCCAAACCAGGGCAAAAATGGATGGATCAACTACAATGACATCACCCCAGTAACCGAATGGGCAGACGCAGGAGGTTTGGTTTCCCTGATGTGGCACTTCAATGTACCTAAGACGGAGAGCACCGTTCCTGCCGATAATGGCGACGGAGTAACCTGCACCCCTTCCGAAACGACCTTCAAGGCTTCCAACGCCTTGACAGAAGGTACATGGGAGAATAAATGGTTCTATCAGGAAATGGATAAGGTTGTGGCTGTATTGCAGAAATTGCAGGATGCAGGAGTAGTAGCCATTTGGCGACCATTCCACGAAGCTGCAGGAAATGCTTGCGCCAAGAACCAAGCCAGTTGGACCAAGTCGTGGTTCTGGTGGGGATATGATGGAGCTGAAACCTACAAACAACTCTGGCAAACCATGTTCAATTACTTCCAAAGCAAGGGAATCCACAACTTGATTTGGGCTTGGACCACACAAAACTTCAATGGCGACGCCAACTCCTATAACAACGATGCAGACTGGTATCCTGGCGACAAATACGTGGATATCATCGGCAGAGACCTCTATGGATTCAATGCAGAAAAACAAGCACAGGAGTTCAAGGAAATACAAGCTCGTTACCCAGGCAAGCTGGTGGCTCTGGCAGAATGCGGAACCGATGTTGACAAGAACGTAGCTACAGCCGACATTGACGACGCTTGGAGCGCAGGAGCCAAATGGAGCTACTTTATGCCTTGGTATGGAAGCAATCTACCATCCGACAACTGGTGGAAAGCTGCATTGAGCAGCAAGAACGTCATCACCCGCGACCAAGTGAACCTCAATGCTTCTTACGTAGAAGAAAGCGCCACTGATGCGGTGAAGAACATGGGCATCGGAACCAACTTCGGCAACTGCATGGATGCTATCGACATGAGCAAATCTATGGACAAGAACTCCGTTACAGACTTCGAGAAAGCTTGGGGACAGGTACCTACCACCAAGGCTATGGTAGATTTCTTGAAGAAAAATGGCTTCAATTCTGTTCGCATCCCCGTAACTTGGTTCCAGCACATGAAAGAAGACGGAACCGTGGATGAGGCTTGGATGAACCGCGTGCAAGAAATCGTGGATTATGTCATCGACAATGGTATGTACTGCATCCTCAATGTTCACCACGACACGGGTGCCGACCCTGACGACGGCAGCTACAAGCACTGGCTCAAGGCAGACGAGGCAAACTATAAGGAGAACAAGGAAAAATATGAAGCACTCTGGACTCAAATTGCCAATCGCTTCCAAAGCTACGACCAGCACTTGGTATTCGAAGGCTATAACGAGATGCTCGATGCCGACAACACCTGGAACGCTCCTAAGAATGCCAACAGCTACAAAGGCTTGAATGGCTACGCACAGAGCTTTGTAGATGCCGTTCGCGCCACAGGCGGAAACAATGAGACTCGCAATCTCATCGTCAACACATACGCAGCAGCCAATGGCGACGACGTGCTGAGCAATCTCACCATCCCTACCGACAAGACGGAGGGACACATCGCCGTAGAAGTACACACCTACGCTCCATGGAACTGGTTTGACAAGGGTGTCTGGGATGCTTCTTGCAGCCAAGAAATCAAAAATATGTTCACTCGCCTCAACACCCATTTCATCAGCAAGGGTATTCCTTGCATCATAGGTGAATACGGTACTCATGGCAACAAGAGCGTGAGCAAGAACAGTTCGGCAAGCGAGATTCAAGCAGCCGCCGACCAAGCCACCGACATCATCAAGCAGGCGAAAGCCTACGGAGTTGCCACCTTCTACTGGATGAGCATCTTCGAGGGAACCGACAGAAATGTTCCTCAGTGGACTCTTCCTACCGTGGCAGAAGCGATGGTAAAGGCATACAACGAATAAAAAACATTGAAGAATATGAGTGCAAAAAATGGACTAATATGGATGTGGATTCTCCTCGTCATAGCTACTTGCGCCTCCTCATGCGGTGAAAAGAAAAAGAAATCATACGATGAGATTGCCATGAGCGGTCTCACCACCCGCACGGAGAATTTGAAGGAGAACATCAAGACTTACGCCAACAAGGGTACGCTCATCGGACAGATGTATGGTACCCTGAGTGGAATCGGCTGGAACAGATGGGAATGCGACAGCGACCGATGCGACATGAAGGCGCTCTGCGGTTATCGTCCTGCAGCCAACGGATACGAACTGGCTGGCATCGAGAGCGGAAAGCAACAAAACACAGACGGCGTACCTTTCAAAGCCATCCGAGAAGACGTGCTCAAGAATTTCAACAAGGGAGGATTGCTCCTCATGAACTGGACGATGCCTAACTACAACGGCAACGATGACTTGCTAGAAGAATACGCCAAACAGCTTGCCAAATATCTCGACACCTTGCAGGACGGATATGGCATCAAGGCTCCCGTAGTTCTCTACCTCCTTCCGATAGATGGCAAAGCATGGTATTGTCAATTAGGCAAAGACGAGTACATAGACCTCTACAAAAAAATTCAAGGTTTATTGGATGACGAAGATGTCACCAATGTGGTTTATGGCTACTCCGAGACTTACCAACCAGGCAAGAACTTGATGGACCGTTATCCTGACCATAACATCGACGTTGTGAATGTTTCCTATTTCCAATATAAGTCGGCCATCAACCTCCCACTCTATCAGCAGAGCATCAAGAACATCATCACCCAATCGCTGGCTTTCGCACAAGAGCACAACAATGCCTTCGGATTAACTACAGGCGTAGAAAGCATAGGCGACTCGAGTGTATTCTCCGACATTCTGCTACCCGAGTTGAAACAGCATCACATCGCTTATTTGACGTTCGGCAGAAACCAAGGCGAACCTATCCAGGAACATTACTTCACTCCTTATCCTGGCGTAGAAAACAAGAAGACTCACGGATTCATGCAATTGGTTAATGATGAAGTAAGCGTATTCTTGGAAAAACTAAATGGGCTTTATTTGAAGCATTAAATGTTCAAAAAAGAACAAAGATAACTCTAAAGAAAAAAGTTTTTTCTTATTTTTGTTACCACCGTTACCACCACTTAATCTAATTTTCTGAATAATAAGCATTTAAGTGGTGGTAACAAACACTTTTTTGTTACCACCTTGTTGCCACCGTTACCACCACTTCCGAAATCCTCGTACCCCAGTAGCAAAGTGTGCCTGGGGCAGGAACGAAATGTTCCACGAGCAGAAACAAACTGTTTCTCGGGCAGAAACAAAATGTTCCAAAGCTCAAAACAGTTGGTACTGACGTTCAACACACTTCGTTTCAAGCCTTGGAACACTTTTCTAATGTGCCATATTTACTTACCAATGTAGTTCCCTATATTTAGTTGACTACTTAGCTCCTTATGCCTAGTACTGGTTG
>ERZ808270.833-NODE-833-length-15621-cov-32.449505_pt1 | contig 15621 bp, 11 predicted proteins | sample MGYA00521082_ERZ808270 | MGnify/ENA primary metagenome ERZ808270 (study PRJEB31516, sample SAMN03275594) | gut metagenome | biome: mammalia-associated habitat; material: feces | host: Papio cynocephalus | place: Kenya | collected 2012-07-27 ... | reverse complement strand
ATAAGAGCATCGGTGGTTATCACGCAGCCAAACTACGCCGTTATCAGGAGATGATCGATGCTCACATCGCTCCAGAGATGCAGAAGACGATGAAGACGGTGGCTGAGGCTGGCGGCGACATGACCAAGGTGAATGGCGACAGCGTGTTCCCTGTACTGAACATGCTCAACACCAAGTACTTCATCATGCCTTTGCAGGGTGGTCAGACTGTTCCGGTGCAGAATCCATACGCTTACGGCAACGCATGGTTTGTGGATGAGGTGAAGTATGTGGATAACGCCAACCAAGAGATTGAGGGCGTAGGCAAGGTGAATTTGCGCCATGTGGCTGTAGCCGATGCCAAGTTTAAGGAGCAGTTGGCTCAGAGTGTGAAGCAAGATGATACTTCGGTAGTGAAGATGACGCAATACAAGCCAAACAACTTGACTTACGAGGTGAAGTCTAGCAAGGGCGGTGTCATCGTCTTCTCCGAGATTTACTATCCAGGTTGGACGGCTACCGTTGATGGTCAGGCTGTAGAGTTGGGAAGAGTGGATTACATCCTTCGTGCCCTCAACGTGAAGCCAGGAACCCACAAGGTGGTGCTCGACTTCCATCCTCAGTCGCTGAAGAATACCGAGACCATCGCTTACATCGGCTATGGTGTTCTCGTGCTCCTTATTATAATAGGTATAGGAGTAGAGGTTAGAAAGCGTAAGAAAGAATAATAGGGTTCACACGGATTCCACGGATCTCACGGATTTGGATAAGAATAATATTCTATCCGTAAGGCTTTATCCGTGAGATTTGTGAGATCCGTGTGAATAAGATATAAGAATGCAGTTCAGAACAGAAATTGAGATTCCGAAGGCTGACTTCGAGATACAGCCGGCAGAGCGAATGCTCTTCGTGGGCAGTTGCTTTGCCGACAACTTGGGCAAGCGTTTTGTGGAGAATCGCTTTCGGGCTACGGTAAATCCTTTCGGTGTGATGTATAATCCGGCGAGCATCCTCCACACGGTGGAGAGATGTTTGGAAGGGATGAAGGCATCCGATGCATCCGAAGTGTCCGATGCTTCAGATACTAAAGCCGAAAAGATGATGAAGGAAACGCCTCGTGTCGCAGTTTTTACACTTGGTACGAACCATGTTTATATATTAAAGGAGACTGGCGAGATAGTGGATAACTGCATGAAGCGACCTCAACGTCTCTTCGAGGAAAGAGAACTCTCGGTAGATGAATGCACGGAATATTTGCAGAAGGCGATAGAACCTTTCGAGAAGGTAATCGTAACTGTGAGCCCTATCCGTTATGCCAAGTATGGCTATCACGGAAGTCAACTCTCGAAGGCAACCCTCCAGCTAGCCGCTGACAAGCTGGTGAAGGCGAACCCCGAAGTGGTGAGCTACTTCCCTGCCTACGAAATCATGAACGATGAGCTTCGTGACTATCGCTTCTACAAGGAAGACATGCTGCATCCTTCCGACCAAGCCGTGGAGTACATCTGGGAGCGATTCCGCACTACTTACTTCGGTAAGGCGGCTGAGCAGTTCTTGGAGGAGTGGCGACCTATCAAGGAAGCCCTCGGACACAAGCCTTTCAATCCCGATAGTGAGGCAACGAAACTGTTCCTCGCCAAGACGGCGGAGAAAAAGCGCCAGTTCGAGCAAAAGTACAGCTTGTAAACGGGCTGAAAGCCCAAAAGCGCCTAGCCCAGGGCGACGCCCTGGGTAATCTCATGTAGAGCAATACGCCCTGTAAGGGCAAAAGCATAATATAGAATATTTAAAACTTTAAGACAATGACATATACTATTGAAAAGGTAACCACACTGATAGGTGCGCGTCGCTATGGAGACAATGATACCAACATCGGTTTTATCCTGACCGATAGTCGTTCACTTTGTTTCCCAGAGGAAACTCTGTTCTTTGCGCTCAAGTCGGAGCGCAATGATGGTCACAACTACATCCCTGAGTTGTATCGCAGAGGTGTGAAAAACTTTGTGGTGACCGATGTCCCTAAGGGCTATGCCTCTGATTATCCTGAGGCAAACTTCCTCAAGGTGGTCAACACCCTGGAGGCTCTCCAGCGTTTGGCTGAGCGCCATCGTGATGAATTCAATATTCCTATCGTAGGTATTACGGGCTCGAATGGCAAGACCATGGTCAAGGAGTGGCTCTACCAGTTGCTCTCTCCAAGCATGTTTGTTACCCGCAGCCCTCGCAGCTATAACTCTCAGATAGGTGTGCCATTGTCGGTTTGGTTGATGAACGAGCAGACCCAGGTGGGTGTGTTCGAGGCGGGAATCAGTCAGCCGGGCGAGATGCTTGCCCTTCGTGACATCATCCAGCCTACCATCGCCGTATTGACCAACGTGGGTGCTGCCCATCAGGAGAACTTTTCCTCTATGGAGGAGAAATGCCGTGAGAAACTCATCCTTTTCCACGATGCCGAGACCATCGTCTATGATGGCGACGATGAGATGATTTGCAAGGTCATCGCCGAATACAAGGACTTCAAGGGCGAGAAACTCTATTGGTCCACAAAGGATGCCGAGGCTCCTTTCTACGTGAAGAGCATCGAGAAACAGCAGAACGTAAGCGTTATCACCTATAAATATAAGGGTGAGGTGGATAGCTTCTCCATCCCATTCATCGACGATGCTTCCATCCAGAACTCCATCATTTGTGCCGTTGTCGCTTCCAAGCTCGGACTCTGTGCCGAGGACATCGACAAGCGTATGGCTTCGCTCGAACCTGTTGCCATGCGACTGGAGGTGAAGGTGGGTCAGCATGGATGCACACTCATCAACGATAGCTATAACTCAGACATCAACTCGCTCGACATCGCCCTCGACTTCATGAATCGTCGCCCAGACCATCGTGGTCGTCGCCATACCTTGATATTGAGCGACATCTATCAGAGCGGCATGGCTCCAGAGGCTTTATATAAAGAGGTGAGCGACTTGGCTCGCAAGCGTGGTGTGGTGAAGTTCATTGGTATCGGCCCTGAACTTTGCAAGCAGCATGATGAGATTCAGATTCACGAAAAGTTTTTCTTCCACAATGTGGAGGAGTTTATTGATAGCGAGGTGTTCAAGTCTTTGCGCGATGAGGTCATCCTCTTGAAGGGCGCCCGTCAGTTTGGTTTCGACCAACTCACCGAACTCTTGGTGCAGAAGGTACACGAGACAACCTTGGAGGTAAACCTCAATGCCGTGGTAGCCAACTTGAACTACTATCGCTCTTTCATGAAGCCAGAGACCAAGCTCGTCTGCATGATTAAGGCGGATGGTTATGGCGCAGGAGCCGTGGAAATCGCCAAGACCCTGCAAGACCATCGTGTGGATTATCTCGCTGTGGCGGTAGCCGATGAGGGTGTGACCCTTCGCAAGAACGGCATCACCAGCAACATCATGATTATGAACCCAGAGATGACCGCCTTCAAGACCATGTTCGACTACGACTTGGAACCGGAGGTTTATTCCTTCCGCTTGCTCGATGCGCTTATCAAGGCTGCCGAGAAGGAGGGCGTGACCGGATTCCCAGTTCATATCAAGCTCGATACAGGTATGCATCGCTTGGGCTTCGACCCTGAGAACGATATGGAGGAGTTGATTGGCAAGTTGAAACATCAGAATGCCATCATTCCTCGCAGTGTATTCTCTCACTTCGTGGGTAGCGACGACGATAGCTTCGATGCTTTCTCAGCCCATCAGTTCGAGTTGTTCGACAAGGGCAGCAAGCAGTTGCAGGCAGCCTTCGACCATAAGATATTGCGCCATATCTGCAACTCCGCAGGTATCGAGCACTTCCCAGAGCGCCAGTTGGATATGTGCCGCTTGGGTCTCGGACTCTATGGCATCAACTCTCGCAACAACAAGACTATCAACTGCGTGAGCACCTTGAAGACCACCATCCTCCAGATACACCACATCAAGGCAGGAGAGAGCATAGGCTATAGCCGCAAGACCATCCTCGACAAGGACAGCGACATCGCAGCTATCCCAATCGGTTACGCCGATGGCTTGAACCGCCATCTTGGCAATCGCCATGCTTGCTGCCTCGTCAATGGAAAAAAGGCAGACTATGTGGGCAACATCTGCATGGACGTAGCGATGATAGACGTGACGGGCATCGACTGCAAGGAAGGCGACAGCGTGGAAATCTTCGGCGAGCATCTGCCAGTGCAGACCCTGAGCGACATCCTTGATACCATCCCTTACGAGGTGCTGACCACCATCAGTAACCGAGTGAAGCGAGTTTACTATCAGGACTAAGGTAGAAAATCCTACGGAACTTAAACGGAATTTAGACGGAAGAAAGGAAAAACCGTTTTAATTCCGTTTAAGTTCCGTAGGATAAATTATGTAAAGAAATCGTTATTAAAACGTCAAAATATGAGAAATCCCATCCGAAAAGCTCGGATGGGATTTTTTTTAAGTAATATTTAGCTTCAAAACGTATTGATTTTGAATAAAAAAGTGTATCTTTGCAACTGCATATTGAAACATAGCAAAAAGCAAATCAATCTAAAAACAAGCAAAGGTACACTTTCGGGTGTATTTCGATAACTATTTAACAATTCAAAAAAGTAAAATGGAACAGGTATTTAGCTATATCATCAGTCTGGGTGCAAGCGTGATGATGCCTATCATCTTCACCGTCATCGGTCTGTGTATTGGCATGAAATTCGGAAAAGCTTTGAAGTCGGGACTCTTCGTAGGTGTGGGTTTCGTGGGCTTGGGCGTGGTTACAGCTTTGTTGACCACCAACTTCAATGACCCTTTGAAGGCTATCTCCGATCTGTATCACCTACAGTTGAACGTGTTTGATATGGGATGGCCTGCTGCCGCTGCCGTGGCTTACAATACAGCGGTGGGCGCCTTGATTATCCCAATCTGCTTGGGTGTCAACTTCCTGATGTTGATTACCAAGACCACACGTACCGTCAACATCGACCTTTGGAACTACTGGCACTTCGCTTTTATCGGTGCCGTGGCTTACTTCGTGATGGGTGAGAGCTTGCTTTGGGGCTACTTCGCCGCCATCGTTTGCTACATCATCACCTTGGTTTGCGCCGACTTGACCGCCGAGAAATTCCAAAAATATTATGACTTGGATGGTATCTCCATTCCACAGCCATTCTGCCAGAGCTTTATGCCATTCGCCATCGGCTTCAACAAACTCCTCGATATGATTCCAGGTTTCTCTAAGCTCGACATCGACGCTGAGGGATTGAAGAAGAAGTTTGGTGTGCTTGGCGAGCCATTGGTACTCGGTGTTATCGTGGGTGCCTTGATTGGTTGGGCGGCACAGTTGGACATCAAGAAGATTCTCTTCCTCGGTGTAACCATGGGAGCCGTGATGGAATTGATTCCTCGTATCACCTCTTTGTTTATCGATGGTTTGAAGCCAATCTCTGAGAAAACACAGGAGTTGGTCAAGACCAAGTTCAACGGCAAGAAAGTACACATCGGTATGAGCCCTGCCTTGGTCATCGGTCATCCTACCACTTTGGTAGTATCCGTCATCTTGATTCCAGTCATCTTGGCAATCGCCGTATTCTTGCCAGGCAACCAGTTCTTGCCATTGGCATCGTTGGCAGGTATGTTCTACCTCTTCCCAATGATTCTACCTTTCACCAAGGGTAATGTGGTGAAGACCCTCATCATCGGTCTTGTGGCGCTCATCATTGGTCTCTATTTCGTAACCGATATGGCTCCAGACTTCACGATGGCAGCCAACCAGGTGTTTGCAGCCACAGGCGATAACGCCGCTCATATTCCTGACGGATTCTCGGGCGGTGCGCTCGACTTCGCTTCCTCTCTCTTCGGATGGGTTATCTATCGTGGTGTGAAGCTTTCGTATGTCGGCATGTTCGCCTTGACAGTTATCACGGTAGTCTTGATGGTTATCAACCGTCGCAAAATCGTAAAAGAAGATAAACTGAATAAACAATAAAAACAATGAAGAAATTAACATTAATATTAGCAGCAATGGTTTTAACAGCAAGTCAGGCTTTCGGCCAGTGCCAGAAGCCAGGTTATGAAGTAAAGGCAGAGAATGCCTACACCAATTATAATGTTCGTTACGCTAGCAATCCAATGGATGCCAAGCATTATACAACAGATCGTCTTCGTGCAGAGTATGCTATAGAGAAGGTCTTCGCTCCAGGTGAGGTGAACTGGACATACACCATGTTCGACCGTTTCCTCATCGGTGGTGCAGAGCCAACAACTGCTCCTTTGAAGTTGACTTCCATCGCTCCTCTCTATACAGAGAAGCCAAACGATCAGAAGAACTTGCTTGACAACCGTGAGCTGGGTATCATCAACATCGGTGGCGAGGGTACAGTCACTGTGGATGGCAAGAAATATACCCTTGGTTTCCAGGAGGCTCTCTATGTAGGTCGTGGTGCCAAGAACATCGAGATGAGCAGCAAGGATGCTGCCAAGCCAGCTAAGTTCTATATGAACAGTGCTTGCGCTCACCAGGCATTCCCTACCAAGAAGGTTACCTTGAAGGATGCCAACAACATCAAGGCTGGTAGCTTGAAGGAGAGCAACGACCGCGTGATCCACCAGTTGATTATCGACGGTGTTGCCGGTGTACGCACTTGTCAGTTGCAGATGGGTGTAACCGAGTTGAAGGAAGGTTCTGTTTGGAACACCATGCCAGCTCATACCCACCTCCGTCGTATGGAGACTTACCTCTATTACAACGTGCCAGCTGGTCAGAAAATTCTTCACGTAATGGGCGAGCCACAGGAGACACGTCCTATCTGGTTGAACAACGAGCAGGCTGTCATCGCTCCAGAGTGGTCTATCCACTGCGCAGCAGGTACCAGCAACTATACCTTCATCTGGGGTATGGCAGGTGAGAACCTTATCTACAACGACATGCAGGTAGTTAAGATTCCAGACTTGGAATAAAAACCTAGATTCTGATGACTATATAGTAATATATATAATAAGGTGAACCTGGCTTGATGACACAAGCCAGGCTTTGCCGTCTAATGAATAAACAAATAAAATAATAAAAATAAACGCTTAAAAACTTAGACAAATGAGTCCTATTACAACAAGTAAAATGTCCAACTTCCGTTGGGTCATCTGTGCGTTGCTTTTCATTGCAACCACCGTCAACTACATGGACCGTCAGGTTCTGTCTTTGACATGGAAAGACTTTATCGCTCCAGAATTCCACTGGACCGACGACCACTATGGTACCATTACCGGTCTCTTCTCCATCTTCTACGCCATCGCCAACCTCTTCGCAGGTAAGTTTGTCGATTGGATGGGAACCAAGAAAGGTTACCTCATTGCCATCTTCGTATGGTCAACCGGTGCCGTGATGCACGCAGGTTGCGGTTGGGTAGCCATGCAGATTGAGGGTTACGATAGCATCGAGGCTTTGCGCTTGGTACAGGCAGGTAGTGATGCCGCCGTTGCCATCGCCACCATCAGCGTATGGTTGTTCCTCTCTTGCCGTTTGATCCTTGCTGTAGGTGAGGCTGGTAACTTCCCTGCAGCCATCAAGGTAACAGCCGAGTATTTCCCAAAGAAAGACCGTGCATTCTCTACCGCCATCTTCAACAGTGGTGCCTCTGTAGGTGCCTTGGCAGCTCCAGCTACCATTCCATTGTTGGCTCGCAGCATGGGTTGGGAGTGGGCTTTCATCATCATCGGTGTACTTGGTTATGTTTGGATGGGCCTTTGGGTGATGCTCTATGACAAACCATCTAAGAGCAAGCACGTCAACAAGGCGGAGCTTACTTACATCGAGCAGGATGAAGACCTAGAGAAGGTTGAGGCTGAGCAGGCTGAGGCTGAAAAGGCAGAGACTGCTGAACCACAGACCGAGGAGAAGACCATCGGTTTCTTGAAGTGCTTCACCTTCCGTCAGACCTGGTCATTCATCGTAGGTAAGTTGATGACCGATGGTGTATGGTGGTTCTTCCTCTTCTGGGCACCAGCTTATTTCTCAGACCAGTATGGTTATTCATCAGATTCACCTATGGGTATCGCTCTTATCTTCACGCTCTATGCAATTGTTACCGTATTGAGTATCGGTGGTGGTTATTTGCCAACTTACTTTGTAGATAAGAAGGGTATGAATCCATATATCGGTAGAATGCGTGCGATGTTGATTTTCGCTTGCTTCCCATTGCTCGGTTTGATCGCACAGCCTATGGGCGAGTACAGTGCATGGTGGCCAGCTATCATCATCGGTTTGCTCGGCGCAGGTCACCAGGCTTGGTCTGCCAACCTTTACTCTACTATCGGTGATATGTTCCCTAAGTCAACTGTAGCCACCATCACAGGTATTGGCGCGATGGCAGGTGGTGTAGGTTCTTTCCTCATCAACAAGGGTTCTGGTATGCTCTTCACCTACGCCGAGGGGCAAGGCTCCGACTTCTCTTTCATGGGCTTCGATGGCAAGCCAGGTGCTTACATGATTGTGTTCTGCATCTGTAGTGTGGCTTACCTCGTAGGTTGGTGCATAATGAAGGCATTGGTACCTAAGTACAAGCCAATCGTTGTGGAGTAAAAAGTATTATCAAACATATAGTAAAAGCTCATCTACCACTAGGTAAATGAGCTTTTACTATATGTATAGAATGTGTTTTATTACAAGAATCCTTGTTGTTTAAGTGCTTCGAGAAATCCTTTGCTCATTGCCTCACAATCCTTCTTGGTATAGCGGATGTCGGTGAAAACCTGTGCGAGGGTTTTCACATTGTTGATGCGCACGAACTCTTTGTTCTCTTCGAGTGATTCCTTCTCTGCATAGAAGTCATTTATCTTTTCAGGGGTGTAATCCTCGAAATGCTCCTGGTGAACGATGCTGCGCAATGGCAAGCGGTCGCTCTTGGCTGGATGCTCGTCTGGCCATCCAATGGTGAGTGTGGAAACTGGCATCACGAGCTTAGGGAGCTTCAGGGTGTCGATAATCATTTTTGGCATATAGACCGTTGTGCCAAGGAAACAGGTGCCAAGACCAGCTTCTTCCGCCAGGTTTGTAAAGGTCTGGGTGAAGAGAAGAGCGTCGGTAGCAGCATTCATAAAGGAGAGGATATTATCGTAGCCAGGGTGAGCCTTTCGCTGCTCAGCCCAAAGGGTGGTTCGGCGATAGTCTGCGCAGATAGTGAGCACTACGGGCGCACTAGTTACCATCGGCTGGTTGAAGTGAGCGGGAGCCAAAGCTTTCTTGCCCTCTTCGCTTCTAGTCACTACGACGCTATAGAGCTGGAGGTTACCCATGGTTGGGGTACGCTCTGCTTCCTCCAAAAGACGGTTCAATAATTCTTCTGAAACTTCACGGTTCGCATATTTGCGAATGGATGTTCTGTTCTTGATTGATTCCATATTGCTTTTTATTTTTAGTTTCACCTTATTTATATATAAGGGATTGCGCTCCATCAAGGTGGAATTGTATCCCTTTTTCATGCAAAGTTAAGCAAAGTTTTCCAAAAAGTGCAACTTACTTTAACTTTTTTGTGAAATATCTGCCGAAACGTTTCATATTTTAGAAATAAAAGTTTAATTTTGCACCTAAATATGAAACGTTTGATATGAAATATACAGAAAATATGACTTTTGAGGAGGCTAGCAATGCCTTGATAGAAGAATTTAAAACGAATTTGAAGGAGTTGCATTCGCATTTTGATAGTAAGCAAGTGGACTGGAAAAAGTTCAATGATTACTTGATGAACATGGTGTCGGCTGAGACTCATGTTCCTTTCTTTGCGCCAGAAGTGGTAGAGGTACGTCCAAGGGAATTGGAGTGCGATGTGGTTCGTTTCCAAAACAATAAGGAGAAATGGGTGGCATTGGTTGGTTTGCTCAATGGTCATCCATACGAGATATTCACTGGTTTGCAAGATGAGGACGAGGGGATTATGATTCCTAAGTCTGTCTCCAAAGGAAAGATTGTCAAGACCATACTTGGTGAGGGCTTGAAGCGATATGATTTCCAATTTGTCAATAAGCGTGGCTATAAGATTACTGTGGAAGGATTGAGCGAGAAGTTTAATCCGGAGTATTGGAATTATGCCAAGTTGATTTCTGGTGTCTTGCGCTATCGTATGCCTATAGAGCATGTCATCAGATTGGTGGATCAGTTGCAATTGACTTCCGACAATATCAATACTTGGAAAAAAGGCGTGGTGACGGCTCTCAAAAAATATGTAAAGAATACAGACCCGCAGCATGTTGATTGAAAGTAAGATATTCCTAAGAAATGTGCGCTTCCACGCTTATCATGGTGTCCTGGAGCAAGAGCAGACGGTGGGCAATGATTATCTCGTCAATTTGACGGTGACTTATGATTTCTCTACAGCCATGGAAACAGACGAGTTGAGTGGAACCATCAGTTATGCCGACCTCTTCGAACTGGTGAAGGAGGAGATGGCGGTGCCGAGCAAACTCTTGGAACATGTGGCTGGACGCATCGGAAAACGCATCTTTATAGAGTACCCTTCAATAGAAAAAATACAATTGGCAATCAATAAGGTAAATCCGCCTATGGGAGCCGATTGTGATGGGGCTGGAGTGGAAGTTGTATTAACAAATGATAAAACTTGATAGAGGATTTAGGTTTTCTGATACAAATGTATTAATTTTGCAAAATCATCAGAAAGTATGTGTAAGAAAGTAACTCTGATATTGGCTATGTTGTGTCTGTTGGTGCTGAATATGTATGGTGCCAACGGTCGCTTCACACTCGTTATTGATGCCGGTCATGGTGGTCATGATGCGGGTGCGCTAGGTGCTGTGTCAAAGGAAAAGAATATCAATCTCGCTGTGGCTTTGCGATTTGGCAAATATGTGGAGCAGAATCTTCCTGACGTAAGAGTGGTGTATACTCGAAAGACGGACGTGTTTGTTCCGCTGCATGAACGTGCCAACATTGCCAATCGTGCCAATGCCGACTTGTTTATCTCTGTTCATACCAATGCTTTACCGGCAGGCAAGATAGCTCGTGGATTCGAGACCTATACATTGGGTATGCACCGTGCCAAGGACAATCTGGACGTGGCTATGCGAGAGAACTCTGTAATCTCGATGGAGAAAGGCTATCAGCAGACGTATCAGGGGTTCGACCCGAAATCGTCGGAGAGCTATATCATCTTCGAGTTTATACAGGGTAAGAACATGGAGCGCAGCGTGGAACTGGCTCGAATGATTCAGCGTAGTGTTTGTGCGAATGCCAATCGTCCCGACAAGGGGGTGCATCAGGCTGGATTCTTGGTGTTGAGGGAGACTTCGATGCCTAGTTGCTTGATAGAGTTGGGATTCATCACAACTCCCGATGAGGAGAACTTGCTCAATGATGACAGTAGGGTGGACGACATCGCCAAGTCGATATATGAGGCTTTTGCCCAATACAAGAACAAATACGACAAAAAGGTGTCGGTACCTTACAAGGCTTCTGACAACGATGATACACGGTTGCCTACCATCATACCTGATTCCTATAAAAACTCAGACAATGCTCGACAAGCTACTCAGCGAAAGGCTGCGTCTCAAGTCCAGCGAAAAGTTTCTGAGTCTGTAAATAGAGAGGATTCGAATAAATCTCAGTCGAAGCCAGAAAAAAAGACTGTGCAAGCGAGCCAACCCAAGGATGCGCCTGTCTTTAAGCTCCAGATCTTTGTGAGCAGCAGGGCTCTTCGCAAGGGCGACGCACATTTCAAGGGCGAGACCGACTACGACTCATACCAAGAGGGAAATATGTATAAGTACACCATGGGCAATTCGACAAATTATAATGATATATATCGTTTGCGAAAGAGTCTTAGTGAGAAATTCCCCGAGGCTTTCATCATAGCCTTTAAGAATGGGCAGAAGTATGATGTGAACCAGGCGATTCGTGACTTCAAGCAAAATAGAAATCGATAATGATTCATCATTAAAATAGATAAATATGAAGATAACAAAGGAAATCAAGATAGCGTTAGTGGCTATTGTGGGCATTTTGATTATGTATTTCGGAATCAACTTTCTGAAAGGCATCAACCTGTTTTCTACCAACAACGCCTATTACATGACGTTTGATGACATCCAGGGCTTGGGTGCTTCAACACCTATCTATGCCGATGGTTACAAGGTGGGTACCGTGGATGGCATTGATTACGACTATGCCAAGAATGGTCCTATTAAGGTGAAGGTGGACATCACCAAGGACTTGAGAATACCAGAGGGCAGTCAAGCTGAAATCGTCAAGGACTTGATGGGCAACTTGCAGGTGAATCTTCTTCTGGCAGACAATCCTCGTGCGCGCATCGAGCCGGGCGGTACAATTCCTGGTGCTGTCAATGCAGGAATCATGGGCAAGGCAGAGGACTTGGTGCCTGTCATCGAGAAAATGTTGCCTAAGGTGGATTCCATCCTCTCCAGTGTCAATGCGCTCTTGGCAGACCCTGCCTTGGCTGCAACCTTGCACAATGCCAAGACCATCACAGACAATCTCACCATCTCTACGAGAGAGTTGAATACCTTGATGGCTGGACTCAACAAGCAGGTGCCTGGTATGATAGGCAAGGCAAACGGTGTGCTCGACAATACCCATCGCTTGACTGCTAACTTGGCAGGCTTGGATGTGGAAGGTACATTGAATCGAGTAAATGCCACACTTGAGAATGCGCAGCAGTTTACGGAGAAGTTGAATAGCAACAAGGGAAGCCTCGGTTTGTTGATGAATGATACACGTCTTTACGACAACCTCAACTCAACGATGAGTCATGCCGATTCCCTGATGATTGACTTGAAGGCTCATCCTAAGCGTTACGTGCATTTCTCTGTTTTTGGTAAGAAAGACAAGTAAAAGCCCTAAAACGCTAAATAAAAATTGTCTAAATAACAAACTTGATGTTTCACGCCTCAAAACTATTACCAAACTTCTTGTTTGATAGCAGTTTCGAGGTTGTTACATCAATGTTTCACTGAATAAATATTCAAACTGTGGATAACTTTTAGTTTTGCTTGATAATCAGTAGGTTATACTGTATGTATTAAAATAAATTAAATAGCCCAATTTGCTGTTCTCCTTTTTTTTTTGTAATTTTGCACTTGATTTCAGACCACATGGGATGAAATGTGTAATTTATAAAGTCAATAGATCAAACAACGAAATATAATGTTAGCAAGTCCAAAAGCGCTTTGGGACAATAGCCTTTTGTTAATCAAGGACAACGTTACAGAGCAGCAATATAATACATGGTTCAAGCCAATAGTCTTTGAATCGTACAAACCGTCGACAAAGACTTTGTTGGTGCAGGTTCCGAGTGCATTCGTCTACGAATACTTGGAGCAGAACTTTGTCGACTTGTTAAGTAAGGTGTTACATCGTAATTTTGGTGAGGGAATTCGCCTCACTTATCGTGTCGTAACAGACAAGGATCATCAGGTTTCTCAAGACATCGAGGCTGACCCGGCAGAGGATGCTGCGGCAGTGCATGTTCATACCCATTCGGCTCAGGAGGCAGCAATGGCTGAGGCTCCTCAGTGGGAGGATATTGATACGCAGCTGGATCCGAAGCTTACCTTTGATAATTATATGGAAGGCGAGAGCAACAAGTTGCCTCGCTCGGTGGGGTTGTCTATCGCTGAGCATCCTAACACCACCCAGTTTAACCCGATGTTTGTATATGGACCATCTGGTAGTGGTAAGACGCATCTAATCAATGCCATCGGCATGAAGACGAAGGAAATCTATCCACGTAAGAGGGTGCTTTATGTAAGTGCTCGTCTGTTCCAGACTCAATACACCGATGCGGTGCTCCATAATGCGAGCAACGATTTCATCAATTTCTATCAGTCTATTGACATGTTGATAGTGGATGATATTCAGGAATGGGCTGGCAAGGCGAAGACTTTGAATACTTTCTTCCATATCTTCAACCATTTGTTCCGCAATGGTAAGCGTATCATCTTGGTGAGCGACCGTCCTCCAGTAGATTTGAAGGATATGCCAGATCGTTTGCTGACTCGTTTCTCCTGTGGATTGGTCTGTGAGTTGGAGAAGCCAAACACCCAGTTGTGCGTAGATATCTTGTGTAACAAGATTCAGCATGATGGCTTGAAGATTCCTACGGATGTAGTATCTTTCATCGCCCAGACTTGCAACGGAAGTGTGAGAGACTTGCAGGGAGCTGTCAATGGTTTGTTGGCTTATAGCATCGTATATAAGAGTAATATTGACATTCGATTGGCTGAGCGTGTTATCAAGCGTGCTGTCAAGGTAGAGACGAAGCCTCTTACCATCGATGATATTGTGGAAACAGTTTGCACCCATTACAATGTCACGGTTACTCAGGTGAACAGTAAGAGTCGTAAGCGTGAGTATGTGGTGGCTAGACAAGTGACTATGTATTTGGCACAGAAACTCACCAAGATGCCAGCTTCGAGAATTGGAAAACTCGTTGGTAATCGTGATCATAGCACAGTTATCCACAGTTGCTCAAAGGTAGAGGAACGCTTGAAGATGGATGCTACTTTCAGTGATGAAATCATGAGCATCGAGAACTCTTTCAAATTGAAAGCGTAATAGCTTTTTAACGCTAAAAAGGTAAGGGTACGATATAAGCACGGAACCTTGGTATAGTGGTTCTGATTTATATAAATGAAATAAAAGGAAGTCGAGCAAGTTTGTATTTGCTTTGACTTCCTTTTTCCGTATCTGTTAGTTAGTATTTAACTCCTAACTTCTAACTCTTAAAACTTTCCTTCATCATCTTTTTCCACTTACAATATCCGGCTATGGCAATGATGACATAGAGACCATAAAGTCCTGCCTTGAAAGGGATGCCCTTGCCTACGTAGAGGTAGCAGCAAACGGCATCGACGATGATCCAAAAGAACCATTGCTCGATGTACTTGCGAGCCAAAGCCCACAGCCCTACGAAGCTCAAGGCATTGGTAAAGCCATCCAATACTGGTACGGTGGAGTTGGTGAAAGTAGCCAATACATAATAGGTGATGCCCCAAGCCGCAAAGAAGAAGACTAGGGTAGGGAGGTAGAGCTTCTTCCGCATGTGGGTGATGGGCATCTCTCCTTCTTCCTGGTCGTGCTTCTTGCCAAACTTCCAAATGGCAAAACCATAGATGGCTGCCAGGGTGTAGTAAACCGCCATTCCCGCATCGCCGTAAAGCCCATGCTGCCAATAGAGCATGATGTCGAGGGCTGGCATCAGGATACCTACCAACCAGAGATAAATACTTGCACGGTACTCGAGCAAGATGTAAATCAAGCCGAGTACCGTGGTGATGATATCTAAACCATGTGATGTGATGAAATCCATCATGATGTTTTAGTCTTTATATTTTAATCATTAGAAGTTGACAGAGAGGTGAGCCATCCAGTTGAATGGAGCGGATGGTGCGAAACCTGCTGCCTGGTAGTCGCGGTTGCCCCAGGTGTTTACTGCTGTCAACTTGCCATCTACTACTCGATACTGTGGAGCAGCCCAACCGTTGTTGTCGTACTTCGCATCAAAGATGTTGTAGAGGGTCACGCCGATGGTGGCGTCCTTCATGCCAATCTTCTTCAGAGAGAAGTGATAGCTTAAGTCGAGGTCGGTATTGAAGTGGTGCTTCAACATCAAGGTCTCGTAAGTGGTGTTGCCCACTGGCTCGT
>ERZ808270.832-NODE-832-length-15623-cov-4.674268_pt1 | contig 15623 bp, 12 predicted proteins | sample MGYA00521082_ERZ808270 | MGnify/ENA primary metagenome ERZ808270 (study PRJEB31516, sample SAMN03275594) | gut metagenome | biome: mammalia-associated habitat; material: feces | host: Papio cynocephalus | place: Kenya | collected 2012-07-27 ... | reverse complement strand
TTACGTTATAGTTGGTAATTTCAAAGTTTTCGGTAAAAATTTTTGCCGTTGACTTACGCTTTTCACTGTGCTACAACCACGAGCGAAAGGCGATAAATAGGACGGCAAAACAGCATAGAAAAACCGAGTGTTTGAAACACTCGGTTGAACGTTGAAATGTTATTTAACGTTTGATTTTAAGTCCGAAATAATCTCTTGTATAAAATAAAACGAACTCAAGATTTTCTCTCGGGTTCGTTTTATTCTTGTTTGGTGCCGCTGACCGGACTTGAACCGGTACGTTCTTTCGAACGAGGGATTTTAAGTCCCTTGCGTCTGCCTATTCCACCACAGCGGCATTAAAATTGATTCTTTCAAACATTTTTGTGGTAGTTTCAAACGTGAAATTCACATTTTTTCAACCCAAGGGATTTTAAGTCCCTTGCGTCTGCCTATTCCACCACACGGGCGCAGCTTTGCATCGCTACTGTTAATTATAGCAAACGCAAAAAGAAATGTCAATGATTTTCCCGCCCGCGCCGCAACATTTTGCCAAAAACTTTTTTCGTTGTAAATTACATTTTTTTCGTTACAAATTCCATTGCTTTTCCCTTCCCGTTCGTTTATAATAAAACCGTTGAAACCGTCTCAGGCATATAAAAAATCAGAGGGGAAAACAGCATGAAAAACATCGTAAAAAACAATTATATCGCATCGTTTGACGAAGCCACGGGCGGCTTGAAGCTGTTTGCCGATCCGCTTGACGCCGACGGAATGAACTGGGTGGAAGGCGCGCGTACGTTCGGCGAAATTTATCGGGGCACGCTGCAAAGCTGCGTTGTGCGCAACCTTCCCGCCAATGCGGAAAACGGCGGCGAAGAAGCCTTGGAAATGCAGTCCGTCTATGCAACAAAGCATTTAAAAATCACCGTTACCCGCACGGCGGGCAGTACGTATAAAGAACGTTACGTGTTCGAAAACGCCACGGCGGACGACGTGTTTTTCTCGCGCGGGGCGGCGGGCATTTACATTACGCTGAACGATAGTTACGAAGCGGCAAGCGTGTGCATGAAGCGGCATTGCACGGCGCACATCTGGTGCGGCGGCGAAACAAGCTATATAAACGCGGTGAAAATGGGCGAATATCCCCGTTCGCTGGCGTTGATTCTCACCGAAGGCGCAATCGATTCCTACGGGGTAGAGCGCGATCTTTCGCAGATTTCCAACGATCGCGGCGATTTTATTCTGTACCTGCCGCCGTTTCATTTAAAAAAGGGCGAAAGCACGGCAATCGCTTTCGAAATGCGGTTTTATCCTTACGGAAACGATTCGTTCAAAGCCCTTCTTTCCAAAAAAAACGTGCCCGTCGTCGAAGCGGAAAATTATACGCTGATTCAGGGCGAAAACATAGAGTTTACCGTAAACCGCCCCGATGCGAAAGTACGCCTGCTTTCCTTTGCCGCGGCGCAAAATTTCGGAGGCGGAACACAGGGCGCTCCGGGCGGAACACGGGGCGCGCAGACGGAAAACGCGGCAATAAATCCGGCAACAAACGCGTTGAAAAATACAGGTAAGTCGGAACCGTTGCGTACGGAAACAAAGAACGGCAGAACGTACGTAACGTACGTTCCCGAAGCCACGGGGGAGTATGTCTTTGCCGTCGAAGCGGCGGGCAAGCGCGCGAAAGCCGAATTTTTCGTGCAGATTCCGCTTGACAGGCTGATTGAAAACCGCGTGAAATTCATTATAGAAAAACAGCAGTTTTCTTCCGCGGGCGATCCGCTGGACGGCGCGTATATGATTTACGATAATCAGGATAAGTGCCTTGTATACGACGAGCTGTTTCCCGATTACAACGCCAGCCGCGAACGCCTCGTCATGGGGTTGCTGGTGGCGAAATATCTGCAGTACCGCCCGGACGATCGCGCGGCGCGCGAAAGCCTCATGCGATATTATGGTTTTGTGCGGCGCGAATTTTTCGATGAAGAGAGCGGCGCCGTATACAACGCGGCGGGCAAAAATCCGAAGGCGAAGCGGCTGTACAACGCGCCGTGGATGTCCGTTTTCATGATGGAAATGTATAAAGCCACGGGCGATAAAGCGTTCCTCGAAAGAATGGTGCGCCTGCTGCGCGTGTACTATTCCGTAGGCGGAGAAAATTTCTATCCCAACGGACTTTCTCTTTTCGAAACGGTAACCGTGCTGCGGCAGGCTGGCATGACGGCAGAGGCGGCGGAAATTCAGGCGTATTACAAAACGCATGTGGAAAACATCGTGAAAAACGGCACGAATTACCCGGAACACGAAGTGCGTTACGAACAGACCATCGTAACGCCCGCCGTCATGATGCTGGCGCAGTATTATATGCTTACAGGCGATAAAAAGCTGGTGGAAGAATGTCGCAGGCACGTGCGCGTGCTCGAACGGTTCAACGGCGATCAGCCGTCGCATTATCTCAACGAAATTTCCATGCGCCACTGGGACGGCTACTGGTTCGGCAAGTGCATGATTTACGGCGATACGCTGCCGCACTCCGCTTCCGTGCACACGTCCGACGCGTTTTTGCATTACGCCCGCATTTCGGGCGACGAAACCTATCGCAAACGCGCCGTCCGCGGGGCGAGAAACGTGCTCAGTCTGTTCCGGGCGGACGGTTCCGCTTCCACGTCGTATCTGTACCCGCTCACCTGCAACGGCACGCGCTGCGAATTTTACGATTATTTCGCCAACGAGCAGGACGGGTATCTGTACTTTCTCATTAAATTTTTCGGCGTCCTCGGCGGAAACGAAGCGCTGTAATAAAAAACGCAATCGCGTATCACGAAAATACATAAAATACACAACAGCACACAAGCCGCGGGTTTTTGAACAAAACCCGCGGCTTGTGTGGTATCTTCCGGCAAACTTATTTTTCCGGCAAATACTTGTACGCGAAAAACAGCGCGAAATCCTGGTCGTTGCAGAGGGGATCGAACCTTTCTCCGCGCACGCCGTTCACTTCAAGCGGATACAGCCTCGCGCAGCTTGCCGTGCCGTCGCGCATAAACAGACACAAACAATTCCGAAGTCCGCACACCCCGCGTTTCAGAAGTTCGTCGTCTCCCGTCGCTTCCGCGTATTTTATGTAGTCTATCGAACTCAGAGAACTCCAGTAGTGCGGCAGAGTATCGCCGAACGTATGAATCAGCCCGAACCAGTAATCGTCCCAGTAGCGCACCGCGATATTATTCAGCATATAATGCGGCTGGACGCCGTCGAAGCGTTCCAGCGCGGCAAGGTGCGGCTGAATTTCGCGCAGATACCGTTCGTCTTTCGTCAAAAGATACGCGTCGAAAATAAACGATACCGCGGGCGTTACGATCGTCTGTTCGTAATTCACCTCGTGTTTGGGGTAATTCACGCCGCGCGCCACGATTTTTTCCACGTGCGCAAGAAACCGCTTCCGCAATTTTTCGCTTTCTTTCTCAAGCCCGTTCGCCTTGAACGTCTCAATCAAATCGCGCACGAAAATGCCGTTGGGGTAAAAATTCTCTCCGCCCCGCTCGTAGTACGCCGCCATAATTTTATACGCGTCGTAAAGCAATGTTTTATCGCCCAGCACGGGATACGTTTCCGCCAGCAGCAGCGAAACCCACGGAAAGTTATACAGCCGCAGCCACGAGCTGTACTTATCGGCGAAATTAAACACTTCGCCCGTCTTTTCGTCGTACACTTCGCGCCGCACGAACGCCGCCGCCTTTTTCAAAGCCGATAAAAATTTCCCGTTTTCGTGCGTTTGCAGATACCGCGCAAGCATAATCGTCATGCCCAGCCGCTCGCGCTGCGCGTTCATATCGGAAAACTGTTCGTCGTAGTACTGCCTGCCGCTCTCCGCGTCATAGCACAAAAACGCGCCGTCCAGAGCGTTCCCCGCCTCGTTGTACTGCTGTTTTTCCACGATAAATTCCAGCCGCCGCGCAAGCACCGTTTCTATCGGCTCGGAAACAAACACTTTCGCAAACGTCTTGTTTTCGCCGTCCGCGCCGTAAGTAAACGAAATTTTATGCTCGCCGGGCGTGTCCGCAGTAAATACAAATTCCGTCCGATTTCCGCGCCGTTCGCAAGAAATCAAGAGCAGGTTGGTTTCCGCCGCAATTTCGCCGCCCGCCGCGTTTTCGACGGTGATATGCACCCGTTCGCCCGTAAAATACGTGAAATTATCCGCCGTAATCGCCGCGCAATGGGGGAAAGTAGCGATTTTACGCATGAAATCCGCTTTGCCCGCGTGGGGGAACAGCACATACGCAAAAACGTATTCCTCGCCGGGGCGCAATGTTTTAACGTCGAGATTCGCCGTAAAATAACCGCGGTCGTTGCTCTTGCAGCCGTTTTGCGAATAAGAAGTCGCTCCGCCCTGCGTGAAAACAAGCCCCAGATTCTTATCGCTTTCGCCCATTTTCAGGGCGCATACCCACGAAGAATCTTCGCCGCACCAAAGGTGCGCCGTACAGCGGGAAGTCATGCACGTGGCGGCGTCGTAATAATCGTCGTAGAAATTGAAATGCACGCCGAGGTCGCCTTCAAGAAAGAACTTCTGCCAGCGCGAAACGTTTTTAATCGCGGTTTTCACAAAGAGATTTCCGCTTTCGTCAAACGAATACTCCGTGCGCGCCGTAAGTTCGGCAAACGTTTCCGCGGCTTCCGCCGTCCGCGGGCGCGTCTGGTTCTGTTCGGTATGGTATACGGCAACGGCGCCGGTTTCGTTTTCTTCGAAATGATCCAAAATAAAATCGCGGGAAACGCCTTCGGTAAAATCTTTGCCGTCCGGATAAAATTTAAGATTGTGCGAAAAGACGGGCTCGCCGAACGAAAGGGGAGGTTTCACCCAGTTCATCGCATGCGGATCGTCGTTTAAACGCAGGCAGGAAATTCCGCCCGTCGCAGGATCGAAAGAGACGTCGAAAACGTCGTTTTTCATACACTACCCCCGTAAAATGAAATGATATAAGATAAAAATGCAATCAAAAAAACGATAAAATAAACGCCCTTGAAAGCAAGGCTTTCAAGGGCTTGGAGGCGCCACCCGGATTTGAACCGGGGCATAAAGGTTTTGCAGACCTTTGCCTTACCGCTTGGCTATGACGCCGGATATTCAGATTAAAAAAAATCCGGTGCGGATTTTTCGTTGGAGCGGGAAACGAGACTCGAACCCGCGACATTCACCTTGGCAAGGTGACGCTCTACCACTGAGCTATTCCCGCATATAAAGGAAAAATCCGCACCGATGGTGGAAGTTATAGGGATCGAACCTATGACCCTCTGCTTGTAAGGCAGATGCTCTCCCGGCTGAGCTAAACTTCCGTTTGCATCAAAAGCTTATATACTATACCATATCCGAAAAAGAATTGCAAGCGTTTTTCGGGGGGATTTGCAAAATTTTCCGTAAAAAATTTTTTCGCCTTCGATTCAGGCTTCCCCTTGCCTGAAAAAAATTCAGTGAACTTCATTTTTTCGGCAAAAATGGTCAGCCGCTTCGTGGCTTCCACTTGGGGGCTTTTCTTGCCGAACTGCCGTTTTACGGCAGCTTCGGCAGCCTGCTCCTTGCGAAGCAAGGTGGTGAGGGGCAGTTTCGCTAACGAATCGGTTCTTTTTATAATCTTTGCCTCAATCATTATATTCCGCCCGCGCTTTTTTTGTTCCCGTAAATTTCCCACAGCACCGCGGCAAGCCCCTCCGAAATAATTTCCGCCATCGAATACACAAGGTGAAACCGCGTGGAATTCAACAGCCCGAAATTATTCACCGATTTTTCCGCCACGATTCCCATCACGGAAATATCGCCTATCGCGCCCAGCTTCTTGTTCGCGCCCGCGCCGGGCAGCAGCGCGTTGTCGTTTATTTTCACCAGCCCCACGTCTCCCGCGCCTCCCACGGCGGCGTCCACCGCCAGAATTTTCTTTCCCGCGTGCGTGTCTTTTAAAAACGAGCGGAGGTAGGGGATTTCTTTCGCCGTAACGGGCGAGGGTAGCGTTCCGTACACAAACACGGGCAGCCCGCGCGTTTTGTATTGTAGCATCGATCCGCACACGGGCCCCAGCGAATCGCCGATGGCAAGATCGCTCCCCACGCACACGATTACGGGCATTTCCCCGTCCAGAAATTTTTCCGCCGCGGCGCTCACGCCGTCCGCCGCCAGTTTATTGAATATATGAAACGTGTATTCCATCCTGTTGCTCCTTGTATCCGGAAATCTTCGCGCCGGAAAACGATTGCGCCCGAAAGCGCCGTGCGGCGCCCGGCAAAACGTACAACCGCGATTATTGCCGTAAAATTTATCCGCTAAACGGCAAACCGCGCGAAAAAGCTTGAAAAATTTTTCCGTTCGTGTTATACTTGTATCGCAAAACGTGAAAAATTTCTTTCCGGAAGGGAAAAGGAGAAAAATCGATATGCGGTTATCCGGCGCGGCTCAACTGAATTTTTCCGCGGCGTTGCTTGCGGGCGGCGGACAATACGTGCCCGACATCATCTGCGCGGCGGCGCTGCTGATATTTACCATGATCGGCGCAAAAAAGGGCGCCATCGCTTCGGTGATCGGGCTTTGTTCCACCGTGCTTTCGCTGGCGGCGGCATATTATCTTGCCGTGCCCGCGGCAAACCTGCTGAACGAAATGTTCGGCGTGTATCAGAAATTCGGCGAAAATTTCTGGTACGTCGTGGGCGGCATCGCCGTGTTCGTGCTCTGCAAGCTTCTTTTGGGGCTCATCGCGCGCGTCCTTACGAAAATCGCCAACAGCATCAAAGCCGTGGGCGCGGTAAACACGCTGCTCGGCGCGGCGGTCGGCTTTCTGAAAGCGGGGATTCTTATTCTCGCCGTGCTCGCGGTGCTTTCCGTACTGCCCGAAACGCTTTCTTTCGTCCCGAAAGTGCAAGCCGCCATCGACGAAACGTTCTTCGTGCATACGCTGCGCGACAACAACCCGCTTTTAACGTGGCTTCTGAAAGCCATCGACCGCGCGAAAGAGGGGCTCGGCACGGAAGCCGCATGGCAGCTTCCTTAAAAGTTATCCACATTTCCACACGAAAAGCGAACAAAATTTTGCTTTTTGCAAAAAATAATTTCCGGAAATCGGGCGGGGTATCCACATTTTTAAAATAAACCTTGTGGATAACCCGAAAAATACGGTGGAAAGCGCGCGATTACGGTGGATAACCTGCGAAAAAACAAAAACGGGCGGTGGATAAGTTTTTATGGAAAAAACAAACGTATGGGCGGCGGCGGAAAACGCCCTGAAAGTGCCGCAGAAATACGGGTTTACCTACGAATATACATACGATAAAGGCTCCGATTCTTCGTGCGTGTACATCCATCGCTTTAAAAAGGGCGCGGACCGCTTCGAACTGCGCGTGCTCTCCGGCGCGGAAAGCGTTTCCGTGGTGGCGTTCGCGGGCGGAGAATATATCTTCCCCGATTTGAAAAAGAAGTACAAAAAATTATGGCGTGCAAGCGCGCGCGGACGCGGGATAGCGCGGCTGTTCGGCAAACGCACGCAAAATCAACTCTGGGATTTTTATGCCGCCGCGCTGGAAAAGGAAGCGGAAAGCGGCGCGATTTTCGGCATCCCCGTCTGAACCCGCGGCGCGAAAGGGGGCAATCCGTCGAAAAACAGGCAGAAAACAACGACTGCCGGGGTATAACGCCGGGATATAGCGCGCGATATAACAAACGATATGTGCGTATATAAAAGCAAATATAAAGAATCATAAATAGCCCGAAACGGGCAGCGGAAGCCGTGAAAAAGAAAAATTCACGGTTTTTTCATGTAAATTTTTATGTTCAAACTGTTTACACCGGTGAAATTTTGTGGTATAATTATAATCGAAAGAAAAAGGGTTTCTTCAAAAATCAGGCGGCAAAGCAGGCAGAAAATCCGCTTCGCCCGAAAAAAAATTACAAAAAAAAGAAAAATCTTAAGGAGATATACCGCAATGTTCGAAGTAAAAACCAACCTTACGAAAAACAAGAAAGTATTGCAATTCGTGAAAGACAGCGCAGAGCTTGCCCAGCCCGATAAAATCGTGTGGATCGACGGCAGCGAAGCGCAGCGCGACGCACTCCGCGCCGAAGCGGTGGCTACGGGCGAAATGATCAAGCTGAACGAAAAGCTTCTGCCCGATTGCTATCTGCACAGAACCGCAGAAAACGACGTAGCCCGCGTGGAAGATCGTACGTTCATCTGCTCCAGAAAAGAAGAAGACGCTATGCCTCATTCCATCGTAAAATGGATGGATCCGCAGAAGGCGTATAAGCTGGTAGGCGAAATCGCCCGCGGCAAGATGAAGGGCAGAACGATGTACGTTATTCCCTATTCGATGGGCGTCGTAGGTTCGCCGTTCTCCAAAATCGGCATCGAAGTAACCGATTCCATCTACGTTGTTCTCAACATGGAAATCATGACGCGCGTCGGCGTTGATTGCTACGAACAGCTCGGCGAAAACGGCGATTTCGTGAAAGGCTTCCACTGCAAGTGCGACGTCGATCCCGAAAAGAGATATATCATGCACTTTCCCGAAGACGATACCATCGTATCCGTCAACTCGGCTTACGGCGGAAACGTTCTTCTCGGCAAGAAATGCTTCGCGCTTCGTATCGCTACCTACCTCGGCAAGAACGAGGGCTGGATGGCGGAGCACATGCTCATCCTCGGCTGCAAGCGTCCTCAGGATAAAGAGATGAAGTACGTTGCGGCTGCGTTCCCTTCCGCCTGCGGCAAAACCAACCTTGCCATGCTGATTCCGCCCGAAGAATACAGAAAAGCGGGCTACGAAATCAAGACGGTCGGCGACGACATCGCGTGGATCAGAGTGGGCGAAGACGGCAGACTCTGGGCGGCGAACCCCGAAAACGGTTTCTTCGGCGTAGCTCCCGGCACCAACGAACATTCCAACCCCAACGCGCTTGCCGCTACGAAGAAAGGCACGATTTTCACGAACGTTGCGTATAACCCCGAAGATGGCACCGTTTGGTGGGAAAAACTTACGAAAGAAGCTCCCGCGCACCTTATCGACTGGAAGGGCAACCCTTGGACGCCCGATATGAACGCGGACGGCAAGCACCCTGCGGCGCATCCCAACTCCCGTTTTACGGCTCCGGCAGTCAACTGCCCTTGCCTTTCGGAAAACTTCAATTCCAAGACGGGCGTACCTCTTTCCGCGATTATCTTCGGCGGCAGAAGAGCTACCACCACTCCGTTGGTATATCAGTCGAGAGACTGGAACCACGGCACGTTCGTAGGCACCATCATGTCCTCGGAAACGACGGCGGCTGCCACGGGCGCGGTAGGCGTTCTTCGCCACGATCCTATGGCGATGAAGCCTTTCATGGGCTACTCGGTAGATCAGTACTTCCGGCACTGGATCGATATGGGCGCGAAAGTCGAAAAAGATAAGCAGCCCAAAATCTTCAACGTAAACTGGTTCCGTCAGGACGAAAACGGCAACTTCATGTGGCCCGGTTTCGGCGACAATATGCGCGTGCTCGACTGGATTTTGGATCGTTGCGAAGGCAAAGCGGACGCACAGGAAACGGCGATCGGCTATGTTCCTTATGCGAAAGATATCAACGTGAAGAACACGGACGTTACGGAAGAAACGCTGGATAAGCTGCTGTACGTGGATAAAGAACGCTGGGCGGCGGAAGCGGAAGAAATCGAGAAGTATTACGACGATAACTTCGGCGATAAACTTCCCAAAGAAATCCGCGAAAATCTTGAAACGCTTAAAGCCAACTGCAAAAAATAAAAACGCGGCTTACTGAGCCGGCAGAAAAAAAGACGACTGTTTCATTACAGCCGTCTTTCATTTTTTCATTCAAAATCGCGCATACTGCGCGTATGGCTACGCGCGTCATATTGCACAGCGATCTAAATAATTTCTACGCCTCGGTGGAGTGCCTCCGCCGCCCCGAAATCCGCGATAAGCCCGTGGTGGTTACGGGCGCGAAAGAAGAGCGCCACGGCGTGGTGCTCGCCAAAAACGCCGCGGCAAAAGCGGCGGGCGTAAAAACGGGCGACGTCTGTTGGGAAGCGCGGCAGAAATGCGGCTCGTCGCTTGTGGAAATCCCCGCCGATTTTCCCGAATATCTCCGTTATTCCAAAAAAGTGCGGCGCATTTACGAGGACTATACCGACCGCATCGAGGCGTTCGGCATCGACGAGTGCTGGCTTGACGTAACGGCAAGCCGTCGCCTGTTCGGCAGCGGCGTGCAAATCGCCGAAATCATCCGCCGCCGCGTCAAAGAAGAGCTCGGCTTAACGGTCAGCGTGGGCGTCAGTTATAACAAAATTTTCGCCAAGCTCGGCTCGGATATGAAAAAGCCGGACGCGGTAACCGAAATCACGCCGGAAAACTACCGCGAAACGGTGTGGAAGCTCCCCGCGGCGGATTTGTTATACGTGGGCGCCGCCACAAAAAAGCAGCTGCAACGGCTCGGCATAAAAACCATCGGCGACCTCGCAAACGCCGACGAAGCGCATTTAAAAAACAAACTGGGCAAACGCGGCGCGGTGCTGCGCGCCTTTGCCAACGGCGCCGACGATTCCCCCGTGCTCAACGTGGAGGAGGAGCGGAACATCAGATCCGTCGGCAATTCTCTCACCGCCTGCCGCGATTTCGAAACGCCGGAGGACGTAAAAGCCGTGCTCGCGCTGCTTTCCGACGCAGTATGTTCAAGGCTCCGCGAAGCGGGCGCCCGCGGCGGCGGAGTTTCGATAAGCGCGCGCTCGTCCGCGCTCGTCGTTTATCGTAAACAGGGGAAGCTGCCGCGCGCAACCTCGCACGCGCCGGACGTAGCCAAAAAGTCGTTCGAACTTTTCGCCGCGGTATACCCGTGGCAGGAGAGCGTGCGCAGCGTGGGCGTCAGCGTGTACGATCTGAAATTCGGCGAAACGCAGACGGATTTTTTCGGCTTGATCGACGGCGAATCGTGCGGCGATGCCGAAAAGAAAAAGCGGCTGGATGCGGCGGTGGATAAACTGCGCGAAAAATACGGCAACGCCGTCATCCGGCAGGCGATCGTTTTAAAAGATAAGCGGCTGAGCGGCGCCGATATCAAAGCCGAACACACCGTTCACCCCGTATCGTTTTTCAAAAACGGCGTATAACGTCCGAAAACGTTCCGAAACGGCGGAAAACCGAAGCAAAAAGGTTGATTTTGCGGCAAAAAAATGCTATAATAAAAACCTGCAAAGCAACAAACGGAGTATTTTCGCAATATGAACGACGAATTTTTTTCTTACGAACTGATTAAAACCGATTCGAAAACGGGCGCGCGCGCGGGGGTATTGCATACGCCGCACGGCGATATAGAAACGCCCGTGTACATGCCCGTAGGCACGCAGGCAACGGTGAAAGGGGTATTCCCGCGCGATCTGAAAGAGGCGGGCTCGCAGATTATTTTATCCAATACCTACCACCTGTATATGCGCCCCGGCGATGAGCTGATAAAAAAGGCGGGCGGCTTGCACAAATTCATGAACTGGGATCGCCCGATTCTCACGGACAGCGGCGGCTTTCAGGTATTTTCGCTTGCCAAACTCAACAAAATCACCGACGCGGGCGTGGAATTTTCCTCGAACGTGGACGGCAGCAAACACTTTTTCACGCCCGAAAAGGCAATGCAGGTAGAAGAAAACCTCGGCGCTGACATCATCATGGCGTTCGATCAGTGCAGCGAATACGGCTTCACGTACGATCAGGCGAAAGCGGCGATGCTCCGCACGGGCAACTGGCTGGAACGCTGCTACAAAGCGCACGAAGCAAGCGGCAGAAAGCAGCAGGCGCTCTTTCCCATCATACAGGGCAACGTGTTCAAAGATCTGCGCGCCGAAAGCCTGAAACGCTGCGAACCGTTCGTAACGCACGGCATCGCCATCGGCGGACTTTCGGTAGGCGAACCGAAAGAAATCATGTACGACGTCCTCGATTTTCTGCAGGATAAAATGCCCGGCGACGTTCCCCGTTACCTGATGGGCGTGGGCTCGCCCGATTGCCTCATCGAAGGCACGATCCGCGGCGTGGATATGTTCGACTGCGTTCTTGCCACGCGCATCGCGCGCAACGGCACGGCAATCACCTCTCACGGCAGAGTGGTGGTGCGCAACGGCAGATACAAAGAGGACTTCACCCCGCTCGATTCCGAGTGCGATTGCTACTGCTGCAAGCACTACACGAAGGCGTATCTCCGCCACCTCGTCAACACGGGCGAAATGTTCGGCGCCATGCTTTTGTCGCTGCACAACATCACGTTCCTGCACAAACTGATGCACGGCTTGCGCGAGGCGATTTTAGGCGACTACGTTCTCGATTTCCGCAAGGAATTTTACGAAAAATACGGCGGCGAGGGCAAGTGGTAAGGTAAGGGCGCAGCCCTTAACCCCGGGGTTTGCACCCCGTTCAGTGCGTGAGCGTTGTTTTGCCGCCGCGTAAATTTAAATCAACCCGGGCAATATAACCCGAGTCGAAAAGCGAAAAAATTATGGAAAAACAAAAAAAGAAAAAAGGGCTTGTCAAACGCTTTTTCTCGTACTACAAGCCGTATAAAAAAGGATTCGTATTCGATTTGTTCTGCTCGTTCGTCATCGCGGCGTGCAATATGTTCTACCCGATGGTGGCGCGCGAAGTCATGGATAATTTCGTGCCCAACCGCAATTTAAAACTCATTATCGTGTGGGCAGCGGTACTTGCGCTCATCTACATTTTAAAGAGCATTCTCACGTATATCGTAACCTATTTCGGGCACGTGCTGGGCGTAAAAATTCAGGGCGATATGCGCCGCGAACTTTTCCGCCACGTGGAAACGCTTTCGTTTTCCTACTTCGATTCGCATAAAACGGGCGGAGTCATGTCCCGCATCGTCAACGATTTGTTCGAAGTTTCCGAACTGGCGCACCACGCCCCGGAGGACGTGTTCAATTCGCTGCTTTCCATCGTCGGCGCCATCGTCATGGTGTACACGCTGAATCCGATTCTCGCGCTGATGATCGTTATCTACGTGCCTTTCATGGTGTTTTTTGCCGTCAAAGCGCGCCACAACATGTCGAAAGCCAGCGCGAAATCCAGAAAAAAAATCGCCGTGCTCAATTCCGAGCTTGAATCGTCCGTTTCCGGCGTGCGCGTAACGAAAGCGTACGACGCCGAAGAAAACGAAGATAAAAAATTCGATAAAGCCAACGGCGAATTCAAGCGCGCCCGCGCGGAAATGTACAAGGCGATGGGCGTGTTCCAGTGCGGCATGTCCGCGTTCAATGATTTTCTGTACCTGCTCGCGCTTGTTTCCGGTTCCCTGTTCTGCTACTTCGGCAAAATCACCGTGGCGGATTTAACGGCGTATATTCTGTATATCAATATGCTGCTTTCGCCGTTGCGCACGCTGATCGCCATGTTCGAACAAATCGACGAGGGCGCCACGGGCTTCCGGCGCTTCTGCGATCTCATGGATACCCCCTCCGAATACGAACCGGAACACCCCGTGAAAGCCGATTTAAACGGCGACGTCTGCTACGAAAACGTTTCGTTTTCCTATAAAACCAAAGAGGAACCGGACGAGGACGAAGAAAAGACGGCGGAGGCGGAAGAAACGGAACAAGCCGCGGGCGAAGCGGTGCTCAAAGGCGTTTCGTTCACGGCGAAAAAAGGGCAGACGATTGCGTTCGTCGGTCCGTCGGGCGGCGGAAAAACCACCATCTGCCACCTGTTGCCGCGCTTTTACATGCGCGACGGCGGCAAAATCACCATCGGCGGCACCGATATCAACGACGTCTCCGCGCACGATCTCCGCAAAAACATTGCCGTGGTCGCGCAGGACGTGTTCCTGTTTTCGGGCACCATCCGCGATAACATCGCCTACGGCACCGAAAACGCCACAGAAGAAGAAATTATTTCGGCGGCGAAACGCGCCAACGTGCACGATTTCGTGGAAAGTCTGCCGCACGGCTACGATACCGAGGTGGGCGAACGCGGCGTGAAGCTTTCGGGCGGACAGAAACAGCGAGTTTCCATCGCGCGGGCGTTTCTGAAAAACCCGCCCATTCTCGTGCTGGACGAAGCCACCAGCGCGCTCGATAACGCCACGGAAATGCAGATTCAGTCGGCGCTGAACGAACTTTCGAAAGGCAGAACCACGTTCGTGGTGGCGCACCGGCTTTCCACCGTGAAAAACGCGGACGAAATTCTGGTGGTGGAAAACGGCAACATCACCGAGCGCGGCACGCACGAAACGCTCGCCGCGGGCAACGGCTTGTACGCGAAGCTGTACCGCTACCAGTTCCGCGAAAATTAAGCCGTACGGGTGAAAGTACGCATAAATTTTTTCATAACGCGCATACTTACGGCAAGCCCGGAAGAAACCGGGCGGTTACAGGGAGGAATGGAAAAGTTATGGAAAAATTTTTAATCGGGGCGCTCGTAGGCGGAATCGCGGGCGCGTTGGTCGTGTCCAACAACGCGAAGATGCGCACGCTCGTAAAAAAAGGCGAGGACGAACTCAAGGAAAAAGTCGGCTCTATGGTGGATGAAAAACTTTCCGCCATGCTGAAAAAGTGCGACGACGCGAAAAACGCCGCGCAGGAACCGCAGGCGGGCGCGCAACAATCGCAACAAGGCGGCGAAACCGCAACGGGCGAAGAGAGCGATAAAAAGAAAAGCAAGAAGAAAGATTCGAAAAAAGAATAAAAAAACGGTGAAAATCGGCAAAGAAGCGGCGAAACGGTAGACAAACGCCGCTTTTTATGTTATACTGAATCAAATGGTTACAAAACGCATAGCGGCATTCGATATAGGCAATAAAAGAATCGGCGTGGCGATTTCCGATCCGTTCGGCGAATACGCGGTGCCGTGCGATACGTACGTGCGCACGGGGCGGCTTTCCGAGGACGTCTCGGCGGTTGCGAAAATCGCCGAAGAAAAGGGCGCGCAGGAAATCGTGTGCGGCTTGCCCGTCAATGCGGACGGCACGGAAAGCGCGCAGACGGCGCGCACGCGCAGGTTTATCGAAATTTTAAAAAAAGAAACGGCGTTGCCCGTATTCGAAGAGGACGAACGCTACACCACGCAGGCGGCGAAAGAAACGCAGATCGCGGCGGGCGTGGGGCGCAGGGATAAGAAGAAAACCATCGATTCCATCGCGGCTTCGTATATTCTGGAAACGTATCTGTTAAAAAAGAAGAAAGAGGAAAAAATTATGAAAAAAGAAGAGCAATTCGAAGAAAACGAAGAAGAACACATCATCACCCTGACGGACGACGAAGGAAACGAAGTGGAATATTACCATATCGCCACGTTGCCGTACAAAGGGGAAACGTATTGTTTCTTCCAGAAAGCGGAACCGGAAACGGAAGAAGAGGAAGAAGAGGTGGTGATTTACCGCCTTTCCGGCGAGGACGAAAACGCCGAACTGCAGCCGCTTGAGGACGACGCGCTGATGGACGAAGTCTTTGCGGAATTCTGCAAAGAATACGAAGCGTACGAAAACAGCGACGAAGCGGCAAAACTCGACGGCGCCGACTAATCCCGCCTTGTTTTAAGCCTTCCCCTTGCCTGAAAAAAATTCAGTAAACTTCATTTTTTCGGCAAAAATGGTCAGCCTATTTCATAGGCTTCCCCTTGGG
>ERZ808270.830-NODE-830-length-15654-cov-33.937240_pt1 | contig 15654 bp, 12 predicted proteins | sample MGYA00521082_ERZ808270 | MGnify/ENA primary metagenome ERZ808270 (study PRJEB31516, sample SAMN03275594) | gut metagenome | biome: mammalia-associated habitat; material: feces | host: Papio cynocephalus | place: Kenya | collected 2012-07-27 ... | reverse complement strand
TTTTTCTATTAATCTGCTTGCAAAGTTACACATTTTGTGGCACTCTGCAAAAAAACAGCGCTTTTATCGCTCGATAGGGTTGAAGATTCTCTTTCTCGGTTTTAGCTTGATGGGCTTGCCGTTTTCGTCTGTAGATTTTATGTCGCGCAATAATTCTTCGCCATCGTCCATCTGCTTGATTTTTGTAAGGTCGGATTGCGAAACAACTTCTGCCTTTCTCTCGCTCTTTGCATATTTCAGAGGTTCCTTGCCTTTCAGGTCTTCCATGCCGATGGCATTGAGATAGAACTGATTTTGGGCATCGTAAGCTCGGAGGATAAGTCCAGGTAATCCGTAGAGCTTCCAAGGACCTTCGGACACGGGGATGTCTTCTGCGTACCAAGCAAACCAAGTTCTACCTTTGAAGTTCGCCTTGGCGAGTTGGCAAGGATAGTTCATGATAGTGGTTGCGCTATCGGGGATGATTTGCCAGTTGGGTGTCTCTATCTTTTCTATGCAACAGTAGTGGCTCAGATTGTATATTTCTTCATACATTGTTTCTCCCTTTTTGGGATAGTTCTTGAAGAACTCCCAGTTCATACACTTTACAGGCACCGCCTTTTGCAAGTCTATGACTCCACCGCTCAGAATCATTGGGAGTACTTGTTGCTCCCATTGTAGTTGGGATAGATTATAGAAGTGAGTGATGTTGCTACCGATGTCGAGTCGCATCTGTGCTCGGCGGTAGATGTACGGTGTTTGTGTAGTGTCATTCACTTGTTTTGCGTCATAGGTGATACGATACTTCACTTGGTCGAGCGTCAGAGTATCTACACCCGATCTCATCTGTGCTTTTGCAGTCAGGCTGCTTAATGCGAGGATGGCTGCAAGAATCATCATTGTCTTTTTCATTGTTTCCTTTTAGTTTTTATTTTTCTTGTTTCAAACGCTTTGTTCTTTCTTTTATTGTATAGACGAGCAGATGTAAGAGAAGTAAACAAAAAACTTTGTAAAAGGTTGTTTTTGGAAAAATAATTGATAGAACATCAGTTGAGCATCTTCAGCGAAATTAACAACCTGGATAACATCAGCATGTTTGATGAATATTCTGTCATCTGTGGTATCAGCAAAACGGAGTTGTTAGATGACATGAAGCCAGACGTAGAATTGCTGGCTCTTTATCTCTCTATAGGATTGTATGGTTCTGCTTTCTTCGAATGCTTCAGAATGTTTCCCTTATCATCTTTGATGATAACATTAGCATATTTCTTGTTCTGAAAAAGGTAGCCGATAGGGTCGGCATAGTATTTCTTGTAAAGAGAGGTGAGCGACTTGCGGTCGATAGGCTCGAAAGTCTTGCCTTTATAGTATATAGGTGTGGAGACCTTGCCTTGAGTTAGACCTATGGCGGTGAAGGTGTAATAGTTCTCTGTGTCGCAAGCCTTCAAGATTAAACCTGGCAGACCGCCGAGTTTCCAAGGGCCATTATCCAAGGGGATGTCTTCTGCATACCATGCTTTCCAAGTCCTGCCCTTGAATTTTGCTATGGCTTCATGGCAAGGATAACCACAGATGGTGTCGGTGTTGTCCGTGAGTTGCCAGTCTATGTTCTCCATCGGTTCGATGCATAGATAGCGGTCGGCAGCAAAGAAGTCGAGGTAGGCAGTCTTGCCTTGCTTTGGATAGTTCTTGTAAACCTTCCAGTTGATGGTGCCACTCGTCCCTGAGAAGTTGGAGTCGATGCCTTTTGACATGTTGTAGGAAATGAGAGAGTCCCTTTGGTAGATGGGATAGCTATAGAACGCAGAGTAGTTGTTTCCAATCTGAAGTATCATCTGCTCTTGGCTAAAGATGGTATCGATGTCTTCTTTCTCTTTTTTGATGTTATAAATGTATTTGGTATCATATACCACCTGGTATCTCACCTGGTCGATGGAATCACCCATTCCGATGCTTGATTCATCGAAAACATTCAACAGAGGAAAATACCGATGAAACCGCAATATTTATCGGCTCGATCGCCTTTTACTATGGTCTGAATGAATTGCGAAATGGAGACAAGTGTGTCATTGTAACTTCTCGGCAGTCTGAAATCTTGCGGCTCTTGGCATTACATCAGAACCAACTCGTGGAGCGAGAAACCATCTTGAATGAAGTTTGGGGTGATGACTCTTATTCTAATTCGTTGGCGTTGAATGTGCAGATTACTTATCTTCGTCGTGCCTTAAATTCTGATTCTTCGGTCAGCATCGAGGCTGTTATTAAGAAAGGGTATATCTTGAAGGTGAATAAAGAATCCACTTCTGTGTAAATCTGATGATTCGTGGATGAATATGGTCGTATCTCGCAATATTTATGCTTAAACATTTGTATCTTTCGGATATTTTTCTTAATTTTGCAATCGATAATATATTGTCAATATCTATCGAATTATGGCAGAAACTAATAAAATATTAGCAATATTGGATAACTATCTCCATGACAATCCTGACGAGATTGCCAAGGAGATAGCTGCAGACTTTCGCCGCCGTCGAATTGAAAAGAATTTGACCCGTGAGGAAGTGGCGGACAAGGCGAATGTCGCTGTGAGCAACATCGTGAGATTCGAGCAGAAAGGACTCATCTCGCTCAAAAACCTTATCGGCATCGCCATGGCCTTGGAATATACTTCCGAAATCAGGCATCTCTTCTCTGAACAGAAGTATCAGACGATGGAGGAATTGGACCAGATAAAGAGAAACATGAACAAGAAGAAGGCTTATAAGAAGTAATTTGAATATGGAGAAGATAGAAAAGCTATGGGTGAAATATCATGATGAGTTGGTAGGCACACTTTCTTTGTCTGCCGACAAGAAATGTTGCGTCTTTGAATATGATCAACATTGGCTATCCGAAGGGTTCAGTCTTTCTCCTTTGGAACTTCCTCTCAAGCCAGGTCTCTTTGTGGCTCAACTCAATCCTTTCAATGGTAATTTTGGGGTCTTTGAGGATAGCTTACCCGATGGATATGGGCGATATTTGCTGCACAAGACTCTTTTGAAAGAAGGCATCAATGACTTTGAACTTTCTTCCTTGGATAGGTTGAGCCTTGTGGGAAACGGAGGTATGGGAGCTTTGACTTACGAACCAATGAATACAATAGGAAATGAAGAATTAGAGACCGATTTCGATAGGTTGCAAGCCAAGGCTCTCGAAGTGTTGCGAGAACAGCAAGACACTGATGCTGGATTGTTGCTATATAATAGTGGTAATAGCGGCGGTTGTCGTCCGAAGGCCGTGTTTTCGGACGAAGAGGGGCATTGGCTGATTAAGTTTCGCCATACTTATGACCCACAGGACATGGGGCTGCAGGAGTATCATTACAATGAAATCGCAAGACGATGTGGTATCGTTGTCCCTGATTTCAAATTAATAAATGGGAAATACTTCGCTTCTCGACGTTTTGATATTTCTCCAGAAGGCGAGCGTATCCATACGGTAACGGCAGGAGGTTTGCTTTCTATTTCTCTTTCCAATCCTGTGTTGGATTATCTCAATCTCTTGGCACTTACAGGTTATCTTACACAGAGTCGAGAGGAAGTAGAGCAAATGTTCCGTCGAATGGTTTTCAATTATCTGATGGAGAACAAGGATGACCATTGCAAGAATTTCAGCTTCTTCGTGCAAATGGAGAATGATGGCAAATGGCATTGGCATTTGGCACCTGCCTACGACTTGACGCATTGCACGGAAGGATACAATGGTGAGCATGCCACATCTGTGAATCAGTCTTCTAATCCTTCTTTCGAAGACATGGTAGCCGTAGGGGTAAAGAATAAGTTGACGGAAAAACGATGCAGGGAGATTTATAGGGAAGTGGAAAGTGTTTGCAAAGGGCTATAGCTAATAGGTTTGAATATTATCGGAAAGGTGCGTTTCTTGTTAATATTTATGGGATATTATGTAACTAAGGCGAAAAATAAGGTGGAAATGCTTGGCGTTTCCACCTTATTTTATTAAATTTGCACCAAATTAATAACTAACAAAACAACTGAAATATGAATTACAAGAAACTTGCTCTTACTGTTGCGGCGGGAGCTATGGCAACTTCCATGATGGCGCAGTCTGCCCCTCAGCTCAATGCCAACAACATCGACGAAGTAATCAAGGCGATGACCTTGGAGGAGAAAGCCCAGCTCTTGGTGGGCGGTGGCAACGATGGATTCGTGGGCAGTGGTGCTATGCTCGGACACCAGAAGAAGTTTGTGCCAGGAGCTGCTGGAACTACCGTAGCCATCCCTCGTCTCGGTATTCCTACCACCGTACAGTGTGATGGTCCTGCCGGCGTGCATATCGACGCTCACCGCGAAGGTGACAGTCGTAACTATTATGCCACAGGTTTCCCTATCGGTACCTGCTTGGCTTCTACCTGGAACACCGACTTGGTGCGCAAGGTGGGGCAGGCGATTGGTAACGAGACCTTGGAGTATGGCTGCGATGTCGTGCTCGGTCCGGGTATGAACCTGCATCGCAATCCGCTTTGCGGTCGCAACTTCGAGTATTATTCCGAGGACCCTATCGTGACAGGTCTTATCGGTACAGCCTTCGTACAGGGTGTGCAGAGTCAAGGCGTGGGTGTGAGTGCCAAGCACTTTGCCGTGAACTCTCAGGAGACTGACCGTACCAAGGTGGATGAGCGATTGAGCCAGCGTGCCCTTCGTGAGTTGTATCTCAAAGGCTTCGAGATGATGGTACGCAAGAGCAATCCTTGGACTATCATGTCCTCTTATAACAAGGTGAATGGCGTTTATGCACAAGGCAACAAAGAACTCTTGACCGATATTCTCCGTAACGACTGGGGATATAAGGGTATCGTGGAGACCGACTGGATTGGCAAGCGTGCCGACCTTCCATTGGAACAAGAGGTTGAGGCAGGCAACGACTTGATGATGCCTGGATATCCAGCTCAGGTGCAAGACATTATTGATGCCGTGAAGAATGGCAAGCTCGACATCGCCGACGTGGATAGAAACGTTCGCCGTATGCTCGAATACATCGTGAAGACTCCTCGTTTTAAGGGATATAAATATAGTGGCGAGCCAGATTTGAAGGCGCATGCAGCCATCACTCGCCAGAGCAGTACCGAAGGTATGGTGCTTTTGAAGAATGACTCGGCTCTCCCTATCAAGGGGTTGAAGACCGTGGCTCTCTTCGGTGTCAACTCTTACGACTTCATGTCGGGTGGCCTCGGCAGTGGTGCCGTCAACGTAGGCTACTCTGTGGATATGGTGACTGGCTTGAAGAACATCGGCGTGGCTACCACTCCTCAGCTTACCGAAATCTATCAGAGCTACGTGAAGTATGCCAAGGCAAAGTTGAAGGCAGACAAGAACCCAATGATGTGGTTCCTCGACCAAGGTCAGCCAAAGCTCGATGAAATCGAGATTACTGAGCGTTGCGTAGAGGCAGAGGAGCCAAAGGCAGATGCCGCTATCATCACCATCGGTCGTCAGGCAGGCGAGGGAATGGATCGCCAGATTAATGGTGAGTTCAATCTCAGCCAGACCGAGCAGGATATGATTTTCCGTGTGTCCGATGCTTTCCATGCCAAGGGCAAAAAGGTCATCGTCATCATCAACTCGGGTTCTGTGATGGAGACAGCCAGCTGGAGAGACCGTGTGGATGCCATCCTCGTGGCTTGGCAGCCTGGTATCGAGGGCGGTAACTCTGTTGCCGACATCTTGACGGGTAAGGTGAATCCATCAGGTAGATTGACCATGACTTGGCCTATTGCAGCAACCGACCATCCTTCTACCGCCAACTTCGCTAAGGATTACGACATGTACACCTATAAGAACTTGGAGGATTGGAGCAAGGGCAACATCAAGGGTTACGACTATAGCAACCACGAGGAGGACATCTACGTGGGCTATCGTTACTTCGATACCTTCAAGAAGAACGTCGCTTATCCATTCGGTTATGGCTTGAGCTACACCACTTTCGAGTTTGGTAAGCCATCTGTCAAGGCTAATGGTAACACCATCGAGGTAAGTGTAACGGTTAAGAATACAGGTAAGGTAGCTGGCAAGCAGGTTGCCGAGGTATATGTTACCGCTCCAAAGGGTGCCTACGAGAAACCTGCCAAGGAACTCAAGACCTTCGGCAAGACCAAGGAGTTGAAGCCAGGCGAGAGCCAGACCTTGAAGATGACCCTCGAAAAGCGTGACCTTGCCAGCTTCGATGAGGCTAACAGCCAGTGGAAGGTAGATGCAGGTAACTACATCTTCAAGGTGGGCACCGATGTGGAGAACATCAAGGGAACCGCTACCTTGAAGGTCGGCGAATACACCGAAAAGGTAAGCAACGCTTGCCCAGTGAACGTAGAGATGAACTATCTGAGACAGAAGTAAATGCTTGCTTGTGAAAAATAATATAGATTAGTCAGAACGCCTCTATCCCTGAAGAAGAGATAGAGGCGTTTGCTAGTTTAATCATTGTTAATATACAATGACTCGTGGCGAATTTATGTTCAATATTTTTGTGGATTCAAGATAATATTGTACTTTTGTACATTGATAAAATAAAGGTTTAGATATGCAAAAGAATATAGTATTATACATTTTTTTACTTGTGCTACTTGGCTCTTGTGGCAAGCATAAGTATCCATCTACATTGGTAGAGGCAGACAGTTTGTGTTATTCTAATCCCAAGTTGGCTTTAAAGAAACTGGTTAAAATCGGCAAAGATTTAGATACCGCCAATACTGCAGATTGGATGTATTATCGACTAATAAAGTTGAAAGCACAGGACAAAGCTTATATTCCGCATCCTGATTTGAAAAATATAAATCAGTTGATAGAGTATTATGAGGGCAATGGGGACAAAAAGTTGTTGCCAGAAGCCTATTATTTAGCAGGTTCTACCTATTTTGATTTGCACGATTCACCACAAGCTTTGGATTATTATCATAAGGTGTTGGATAATATTACAGCCAAAGATGATTTGCGCCTGTGGGGAATAACTCATGCGCAAATAGGTTATGTCATGCTTTATCAAGGAAATTACGTGTATGCGATAGAGTATTTTAAAGAGTCTTATTTAGTTGACTCGCTTAGAGATGATATAGAGGGAATGATTTATGATTTACGAGATTTAGGCTATTCTTATTCTAGTGCGGAAAAACTGGATAGCGCAATTGCTTATAGCTATAAAGCTTTGCAATTGGCATTGAAAAAAAATATGTCACAAATGGCAACTTCTGCAAGGTCAAGTTTGGCTGACATTTATTTAGAATCTCATTACCAAAATGCGGATTCCGCAGGAAAGTATATTTTGCCTATGCTTAGTGATATAAGACCAGAAAACAGAAGTGGAATATATTGTGTAGCAATGAAGTATTATAAATTATGTAATATGTCAGATTCTGTCAATTATTATATAGAGAAAATAGAGCACTATGGTGAGGTGTATGCAAAACATGATGCTTATCGTATAAAATTAGAAATGATGTTAGATAAAAAAGCGGAAGCAAACAAGTTGAAAACATGGCATCAGTTTCTAATTTTTAATGATTCTATAGCTAAAATCACCAAAACTGAGGCTGTTTCCAAATGTCAATCTCTTTATGATTATACGCAAAAAGAAAAAGATAACATTAGGTTGAAAAATGAAAATGAACAGCATAAACTTTTATTGATTATATTGGGATTATCTATCTTTCTTTTGTTTGTTTTGTTTTATATGTATTATGCGAAAAATAAATATACCAAAGAAAGACAGCAAAGGCAGATGGAAGAATTACAACATCTTTTGGATAAAAGTACATTGCAAGCTCTTAAAAATAAAAAAGCTTTGTCACGAATGAAAGAAACAGAAATATATACATTGCTTTTAGGAAAACTCAAAGATGGACAAAATTTGAGCCAAGAAGATTGGGATAAACTAGACGAAGCAATTAACAAAAATTTCATAGATTTTAAATTAAAGCTTTATAGGATTTGTAAGTTATCTGATTTAGAATATCAAATATGTTTGCTTTTAAAGACGGAACTTTCTTTGGTAGATATTGCTGCAGTAGTTCATCGAGAGCCATCAACAATTACAATGTCGAGAAAGAGACTATATAAAAAGTTGTTTCAGAAAGATGGAAAAGCAGAAGAATTGGATGCTTTTATACGTTCTATCTAATGTGAAACGTTTCATAATTTGGTTAAAGCTAAATTGTAATACTTTGAATGTGAGGTAATTGCGAGTTGTGAAATATTTGTGAATTGTTTTTATAGTGATATCTCTCGCTTTTTTCATACTTTTGCACCATCATCAAAATTATTGGGTATGAAAAAAGCGAGTTTAATATTTATGATGTGTATATTCGTATTAGGTATGCACGCAAGACAACAGCAGAAAATCAATCTCGAGCAGATTGTCTTTTGTGAGAGCCATCCTGGCAGTTGGCAAGATCGTCATAGAGCACCTGGCAAAAAATCGTTACAGGTGTATTACGATGGTGAGTTTGTGTATTTGCAGAATGCATTTGTGGGGGGGGCGTATCTCATTTTTGGATGAGTTTGGAAATGTTCTCCATGAGGAAACTATTTCTGTAAGCGAGTGTGTTGTCGAAGTTCCGCAATCGGCTATAGCTATTCGAGTCAGTTATGGCGATGTTGTATTGATTGGCAATTTAAATCAGTAGTATTAATTAATAAAGTAACAGAATTAGTTATGAAGAAATTATTATCACTTTTAATGGCAGCTTTTGCTATCGTGCTTGTGTCTTGTACAGATACAGAAGGCTTACCGAGTAGTCAACCTCAGACAGACAGAATCTGTTTTGCCGACAGAAATGCGTTTGATGCATATCTTGCATCTCCAACATCAATAGATTTGGCTTTTTCTAGTACATTTAAGTCTAGCGATGTTATTGAGCAATTTAAGGAATATACTGATGTCGGGAAACTGTTGAATAAAAAACTAGAATTTCAAATAGGTGATACAATATATAAATATTGTGTTTCAGGCAATGGAGTCTTTGAAATTGATGCTTCGAAATATGATATGTTACGTTCGTATTATGATAAGGATGCCGAGTTGATTGCTAATCTGGGGAATTTTAAGGAAGTGTCTCTTTATAGATATCAGATAGTGGAAGGTTTGGTGTTTGTGTATACAGGAGAGCCTGTTATTGTTGTAAAACATGCAATGAATTCTGTTCCAACACGTGTTTCGGTAGATGGATTAACTAAAGTTCAAACTTCTTTTTGGAACAGTACTGGCGCATTTAGTTCTAGTTGCGGAGTAAAAGTAGAGGCATGGTCTAGGGATAATGTAAACCAAGAGTTTCAAGCTGCAAATACTAATTTAACATTGGCTTGGGATATACAGATTAGAGCAAATAGAGGAGTACTTTATAGGTCTAGCAGAGGTGGATTGGATGAAAAAGGTAATGTTATCAGGCAAAAAGTAACCTCTGATAATGGTCCTGTAAAATATACATTGTGGACGAATAGTTCAATCCTTGGTAGGGCAAAATGTTGGGATGGTTCATGGATAGAAGCCAAAGTTACAAAATAATTTAAAAATGAACGTTATGAAGAAATTAGTATTGCTCTTATTGACATTTGTTGCATGCCTCTCTTATGGTCAAAATAAAGAAGTGTATTCTTTGCAAAGTTCTATCAAAAAGGAATGTAATAAACAGGTTATAGGCAATTTAACTGTATTTGTCAATCCTGTTAGTAGTAAAGGAATAGTACCATTGTCTGCAAAAAGTAGAAATTTTAGTAAGGAAAATTCGATAGACGTTTTAAAGACAACTTTCAATGTGTACGTAAATCAAAGTGGCGATTATTACTTCCTAGCTAATACTTTGTCTACTTATGTGCAAAATGGCAAGTTTCAGGAAATCTCTGTTTATGTGAATGGACAGTACCAAGGTAAGTTGAATAACACGAAAGCTGATTGGGAAATCATTGGAATTAAAGGTAAAGAAAAAGTAGCTTTGGAAAAAGGATGTAATGAAGTTGTTTTTTCTTCTGCCACTCCTCTTTATCCAGAGATTGATGCCGTACAGTTGACAACAGATAAATCTTCTTTGATTACAGTAAACGCTCCTTACAATGCTTATAAAGCGTTGGCTGCGAATGATATGGTTGCAGAAGATGCTAAAGAAAGTTGGGAGGTAACTCCAGAAAAAAATGAAATTGTGGGTAATGCAAATGCTACAGTTTGGCAAAATGTTCCAGTAGTATATACTTATCACAGAAAAATATCAGTGTCAGTTAAGGAGAACGTGGAAATACACACTACTCCTGTGGAGGGCGAAGACTATTATGGTGTAGATACGTATATGTATTTATATAAGATAGATGACCCTTATCATTATGCTTGGACTAATGATGATTTTGTGGGATATCATTCTAAGATAGAAGCTACACTTCCTGAAGGGGAGTACTATTTGGTTATTCGTGCCAAACAGAGTGGCTATGCATCTCGGCGTATTCCAAGACAGGGACTTGTGAATGTATATTATAATGGAGCAATACTGAATGAGGAAGTTCCTATTTCTGGGTATTTGATAGATGCACCAGTTAAGACAACTGGATCTTTGAACTTCTTTACATCTAAGACATCTGCTTCACCACAGTTGTTTTTGATAGATGGTGACAGAATGGTGTTTAACAGCGAACCATATACCTATTATCCTCCAGCTGACTATTATTGGTTGGATGGGGCTAGAAAGAAAATTACATTCAGAAAGACTGCGCCTAATTGGAAAGTTTTGGTAACTACGACTGGGGCATGGTGGATTTATTATGGAAATTGTGATGTGTATGCTGGTTTGGAAGATGCACCTTCTAAGTATATGACCAAGTTTCCTAATCTGAAATCGGGAGATGCGATTTTGATGGCAGGTGAAAACTCGAAGTATAACTCGGCTGCTTGGGCAGGCGGTATTACTGATCGGAATATTTGGATAGGCAATTCTTCCAAGGGGTCTCCTTTTGCTTGGAATTCTTGGGATGATTATTTCGGCAACAATCCAGCTCGTTATCTGAATGCCACTACCTACAAGAGAAATGGCGGTGGTATAAGAAGTATCATCGTGTATTCAAAAGATAGTACGATGGCTGGTATTACTCATTTTGCGGTTACGAATAAGGCAAATAATCAACTACATGGGTTTGACTGTGAAAGTAAAATAGGAACTTGGGGCAGAATTACTCATACAGAGGAATCCTTATATGGCTCAGAGTTCGGTAAAACCTATTGTAGTTATTATGAGGTTCGTGGTCCTATGGAATTAGTGCCTTGTACTCAATCTAGGAATACTCTTCCTAAAACCTATTCCAAGACTCAGTCTATAAAAGATGGATTGTCTGTAGAAAAACAAGTTAAATTAACAGTTTTGGAAGAAGATGTTCTTAATAGCTTTGACAAGCTGACTGAGGATAAGAATTTTGAAAGTATGTATAATGACTGGGTTGCTGATAATATTCTTGTAAATATGCCCGATGAGACTAATGCTGCCTTTTCTAGACAGGACTTCCAAAAACTGGTAACGCAAGGAAGAAAATATTGGAAGAAGAATATGGCTTTCCTTTCTAATATAATCTTTCGAGACACAAGTGAACATATGACAGAACAAGATTTAGCTTCTGTACTTTTGTGTGAAATAGTCGCTCCTTATTATGCTGCCAAAATGGATTCCATCAAGAATAATTGGTATAAGAATCAATATACTAAAGATGGAAAGTATATTTGCCCTACAATAGAATATTTTACGAAACTATATGTAAAGAGTATTCTTGAGGAAGAAAATGGGATGGCTAATATTGTTCATAGTTCTGAAAGCAAGATCCTAGATAACAGTGAGCTTGTATTGAATGGTAGAACTTTAACTATCTCTCTAACAACGGATGCAGTCGTTTCTCTACGAATCCAGAGCGTTACAACAAACCAAAGTTTGATGTTAATTAACTCTCAGTTGATGAGAAAAGGAGAATATACATATGGAATAGATGCTTTGCCTTTAGCTTCCGGTGTGAATGTATGTTCTTTGGAAGTTGATAGAAAAGTTCACTCTGTTAAATTATTTAAATAACAAGTATGAAACAATTGATTTATAATGTAATTGCAGCAATGTTCGTTATGGGCATAGCTGCCTGCTCCAACTCGGAATACCTCTGTGTCGATGTTAAGTCTCCGTCAGCGACAGTTGATACTTTGACATATTGGGAACAAGTAAGTTTGTTAGACAACTATCAGCTTTCTGAAACAGCAGTCTTAAAATCTGTGGAGAAATTTAGTCAGGCGGCATTGATTCCATGTACAAGGGCCATGGACGGAAATCTTGATTTGAAGATTGTTTCTAAGCAGAATGTCTATTTGGATGAACTTTCGAGGTGTTCAGAAAATGTTGGACACAAAAAGGATTCTATTCCGATTTACAAGGTACAAATGGAAAAGGGTGGCAATCATGGATATGCTTTAGTTTCAGGAGATATAAGGACAGCAAGAATTCTTGCTTTTGTTCCCAATACAAATTCTGATATGACCTACGAGGAATACCAAATTATTTCTTTATTGAAAAATTGCAGTGTTCGTACTTGCTTGAAACAGGTACGTTCCTTTAATACTGTAAAAGATTCTTTGGCTAGAACGGCAAGTAATAAGCATCTGAACCATTCTCGTTCGACAGCATTAACAATTGATGAGATTTATGAAAAGTTGGAGCAAGGTTGGCAGTTAGAGTGGTCTAACAAAAAGATTCCTGAGTTATCGGTTACATGGGGGCAAGGGTATCCATATAATTGCAAACTTCCACAAAAGGAATGTACCAATGCTGCTTATGATTATAGATGTCCTGCAGGATGTGGTGTTGTTGCAATAGCTCATGCCCTTGCATATTATGAGCCGAAACTTAGTGTGTATGGTCAACAGGTTGATTGGAAGATGCTTAAAAAGCAGAAAAATATTGCTTCGACTGCGAATAGTCAGTTGAAAAATCAAATTGGCTTTTTGATGAAATGGATTGGTGAAAAAGCAGGCGCAACATATGAATGTGATGCAACTTCCACAAAGAATAATACTATTGAAGTTGTTTTAGGGTTGGTTGGCATGCAGTGTGACAAACAAAGTTCTTTTAATTGGAATGGTATTTATAATTCTATAAATAATGGCAATATAGTAGAAGCAAATGCTAGGGGATTTGATAGTCGGCAGAATAAGGAAGTTGGACATTCTTGGATTATAGATGGCTATATGATAGCAAGACTAGATGCAGGTTCTGATCATTACCAAGAATTTTATGTTCATAATAATTTTGGATGGAATGGTTCCTTCGATGGCTATTTTTTGTTAGAAGATGAGGGGATTAAGTTTGAGGTTCCAGATGTCGATTTTGATAAAATGCTAAATATACATGCAAACATTAAAAAGAAGTAATTATATGGTACGGTATTTTTGTAAGTTGTTTTTATTGCTATTGGTAGCAATGGTAAGTATTTTGCAGATAAGTTGCAAGGATGATGATGCTCCTTATTTTGAGAGAAGTAGCTATTATGAGAATTGTTTCTTGGATTCCGATAAGGTATATTCTTTAGAAGAAGCGATAGGACACTCTCTAGATGTGTCGTGCAGTATATCTAATGAAAATGAAGGCGTGGCTGAGGTGCAAACAGATAAAGGAACGGGCAAACACATAATCATTCCAAAGAAGATAGGATATACCCAGATAGAATTAAAGAAAGGTGAGGGAAAGGCCTCGGTTATGATATATGTAAAGACTGAAGCCATAAACTCTTGGAAGATCAAAGAGCGTATCGAAAAAATTGATTGTGCCCCAGAGTTGAAAGAGAATATACGTTCGGATATTTATATGTCGCAAGTCCTTCCTAAATTAAATGTTGGTGAGGACATTTATTTTGATTATGGTGGTAAGGGAAGATGGTGTCTAGAGGTCTTTGACGATGCAAGCTCCAAAGTGAAATCCATCTACGTTGATTTTTCAAGAGGAGATTCAAAATATAGTCTTTATGTTTTTCCAAACATGGATAAGAAGCAATATGTTACTTTTTCACTAGATGGAATACAAAATACTTCTGAGAAAAGACCTGTTAAGTTCGGTACTTTTACTTGTGATTTGACGGATTATTATCAGCAAAAATATGGTGAGGACAAAGTGAAAAAGGTTGAGTTGTTTTATAAGGTTCAAAGCTATTATGTCATAATGTAGATATATTCTGATTTTCCAGTAAACTACTATTATAAATAGCCCTCATCTCTTTGTCAGAGGTGAGGGCTATTTGTGTTTTGGATTTTTATAAAATATAAAGCCTAATTTCCGCAACACTATAATTTAATATTTTTTATAAGCACCTGGACAACAAAAAGTTGTCCGGGATTTTGCCATGTCAGAAATTTCACTTATCTTAGTGCTGCAATAAAAAACAAACAAAATTCTGAATGACATGGCAAAAGTATAAATAAAATCGACCTGTACGGTTGACACGGGCTGAAAGCCCAGAAGCACCTAGCCCAGGGCAACGCCCTGGGTAAATGGAATGGAATTAATGCGTCCTGTTTTATTCTAATTGAGCAAGCTTTTAGTGCATTTTTTAACGTTAATTATGTTTAATGTCTCTTGGGTCTTGCCTGATGAAGTTTATGTCATAGAGTTCGCCTTTTTCCACGAGTGTAAATATAATTCTTAGCAATTTATTTGCTATGGCGTTTAGTACATAATGGCGAGGCTTTTTGGCGATAGTAGTACGCCTCTCATAATACAGTTTAATCTCCTTGTTGTGCAATCTTGCGCTTTCAGCGCAGATGTACAACAAGGTCTTTGAACGCCTGTTGCCTATTTTGGATATATGTGCTCCTTTGTCCATTTTCCCCGACGATCTTTCATATGGCGCAGTTCCTGCATAGGCAGAATATTGACGCGCAGTGGTTATAGTTGTAAAATTGTTAGTTTTTATCAACAATTCTACAGCAGTAACTAATCCAACCCCATCGACACTTGTAACAATCTCATAGTTGTGTTGAATCTTGTCATGCTCCTTTATAACTTTCAGCATCTCTGTTTCTGTTTCGGAGATTTCAGCGTCCAGCACGTCTTTTACACGGTCTATACTGCGCTTGACGGCTAGGCTTCTACAGGGACGACTATCTTCGCTCTTGTCGGCTGTTATGAGTCGTTTACGCTCCTCTACAAGCATTTCTCGATGGCGTGCAAACTGGCGAAGCTCATATATGGCCTCTTTAGGAAACTTCTTGTATTTCAACTTGTCAGGATATCTCTCACCGAAATCTCGGAGTTGTGCGCAATCCAAGAGATCTGTCTTGGCACGATCTGGAGTAGCTCTGTATTTATGAATAACATATCCGCCCACAAAGGCTATCTGTACATTGCTCTCAGTGCAACACTTCAAGAGAGTGTCACCATAGACTCCTGTATGTTCAGCAACCAACACAGCATCACTTGGGTGTGTTTTTAGAAACTTCCCAATACCCTTCAAATTGTTCTTTACAACCTTGTGTGAAGGCTTGTCTGATACATTTTTTGATGTCAAGTTGAAAAAACTTACGTCAAATTTCTCTTTTGCCAAATCTATTCCGTAAATTTGCATGTTGAATAATGTTTTTCCTGACTTCGGCGTTGCGTCACCCAAAATAAGATTTCAAGTTCAGCAAAGG
>ERZ808270.825-NODE-825-length-15744-cov-10.906877_pt1 | contig 15744 bp, 10 predicted proteins | sample MGYA00521082_ERZ808270 | MGnify/ENA primary metagenome ERZ808270 (study PRJEB31516, sample SAMN03275594) | gut metagenome | biome: mammalia-associated habitat; material: feces | host: Papio cynocephalus | place: Kenya | collected 2012-07-27 ... | reverse complement strand
CGCCATGTTTCCCCCAGCCTGTCGATTCACGCGCATAATCTGCATACGTTCCACGCATGGTCTGCGCGGCTGGTCTGCGTGCATGGCTTGCATGCATGGTCTGCGCGGCATGACCCGCACGGAGACATTTGGAGAAAGACATCCGGCCGCGTGATTCACGGAATACGCAAGGCAGTTGGAAGTACGATAAGGAACCATGAGCGATCTAAGCGCATTGAATCTGAAGGAAGGCGACCTCGTAGGCGGCTATACGCTGATCTCCCGCCTCGGATCCGGGGCCATGGGATCGGTATGGCGCGTCCGCGACGACGGCGGGCACCAGTATGCGATGAAGATTCTGCGCGATTCGCTGGCCGAGGATGACGAATCCGCTCCGGAACGCGATGACCAGCTCACCGCCCGGGAACGGTTGCGCCGCGAGGCCATGGCATTGCAGAAGGTGCGCCATCCCGGAGTCTGCGGCATCGTGGACATGGAGCTGGACGATGCGCTGGCGTTCATCGTCACCGAACTTATCGAGGGCAGGAATCTGCGCGAGGACGTGCGTGTCAATGGCCGCTATGTGGGCGATGACCTGGAACGCCTCGCGCGCAAACTCATCGACGCGGTGAAGGCGGTGCATGCCGCCGGCATCGTGCACCGCGACATCAAGCCGACCAATGTGATGGTGTCGAACACCGGTCCGATATTGGTGGACTTCGGCATCGCCATGGGCGAGGGCGAAAGCCATGTGACGCATACAGGATTGGTTATGGGCACGCCCGGATTCATCGCACCGGAGGTCATCGACGGCGTGGAATCGGACGAAACGACCGATTGGTGGTCCGTGGCGAGCGTGCTGGCGTTCGCGGCAACGGGAGAGCCGGTTTTCGGCACGAAACCGATGATGGCGGTCCTGGAACGCGCCGCGGCTGGCAGCGCGAATCTGAGCGGACTTCCCATGGCGACGATGACGGCATTCCGATCCGCGTTGAATCCCGATCGCACGAAACGCTGCACACCCGATGAACTGCTGCACGCGATCGCCATGGATGCCTGGAACGCGCATATCAATCCGCAATCGTGGGACAACAACGAGGGCGCTGCCAAGGATGCCACGGAGGTGATGCCCCCTTTTGCTGAATTCCCCGCCGATTCAGGCAGTTCCACGGACACGACGGATTCGCTGGAATATGAGGGAAGCGATAATCCGCGCGAGCTGTGGAAGGCATTGGACGGCATGACCGGCGAGGACGCCATCGGCACGCGTACGCTGCCGCAGATCGCGCAGACCACGCGAACGCTTCGTTCCGCGGATGGTTCGGATGGTTCCGTAGGCGGTTCCATGAGCCGTTCCACGGACGGTATCGCCAATCCTTCCACGGATGTTTTCACGAATCGTTCCATATATGGCGCCGCTTCGACGGATACGGATACTTTCGCGGAGACGGTTTCGATGCCCGCAACGGCGACCATGCCGATGCGCGCGATGCCTCCGGCGCCGCCGACCGCAACGACGGCGATGAGCGCGCTTCCGCAGACGAAGGCAATGCCGTTGTCCACAACACGGCTGGCAACAACGCGGCAGACAACACCATTGGCAACATTGCCGCCGACCGCAACGGCTTCGACGGCGACCGTGCCGATGCCGACAGCATCGCAGCCAACGGCGCTTCCGGCATCGATCCCTCCGGCGTCGTCGCCGGAGGAACCAGAATCGCCGGGCATCGAAGAGGCGACGGCGGAAGATGATTTCGAACCGCGCGGCGCGCAGCAATCGAATCCCGCCGATGTGCGACGCGGCATGCTGCTGCATCGTGGCACGCTGCCGACCATGATGTTCGCGATTCCCGTCGCGCTATGCGGTTTGTTCTCACCATGGATGGCCTTGTGCGCGACCATGCTGTTCGCATGGCTGCTGGCAACGGTCGGATTCAACACGGAATCGCAGCTGGAACGCGAGGGGCGACGCGGCGGCGTGCGCAGGAACACGGATTGGCTGCTGCGCGTCGCGAGCCTCCCCTGGCATTTGTTGAAAGGCTTCTGGCATGCGCTTATGCGGTCTCTGGTGATGCTGGCGGTGACGGCACTGGGACTGGCGATTGCCACCGTCGCATTGGATCTGCCGTTCGCACTGGTGGACACGCAGATCTTCGGATTGACGGTTCCCCTGCCGACGTGGCTTGAGGAGCCGCTATCGCAAAGCGGATTCACTCAGGCATGCTTCTCGGCGGTCGGCTGGATGGTCTGCGCCATCGCCCCCGGCGCGACGATCATGCGATTGGGCGCGGGAACATTGCGTAGACATGCAAGCATGCGTTCCGCCCATGCATAACCGGACCCCGCGCGCAACCGCATCTTCACGGAATTTCCAACGAACCGATAGCGCTGCGCAGTTATCATGGTGCACGGCATGACGCCGTGAAATTCGAAAGGAATCTGGATGGCCGTAAAGAACAAGAACACGCAAAAGCGCGCCACCCGCGCCGAGCGCAGGGCCGCCGAGGCAGCGGCGATGAAGGCCCGCGCCGAACAAATGGAAAAGGAACGCAAGCAGCAGACCATCATCGGCGGCATCGTGGTGGCCGTGCTGGTGATCCTCGTGGCGATCGGCGCGTTCGCCATCTACCACAACATGCACAAAAGCTCGGCATCGCAGTCCTCCGATGAAACGGTGCAGCAATCATATGCGAAATTGCAGAAGGTGAAGAACACCCCGAAGTACGTCGACAAAAAAGGCGGACTGCTGATTTCCAAGAACGGCTACGGCAAGTCCGTCGAAAACGCGCCGACCGTTTCGATCTACATGGATTTCCTATGCCCGGGATGCGCGAATCTGCATCGCCAGCTCGATGAGGACCTGCGCAAGATGATCGACGCGGGACAGGTCAACCTCGACCTGCACTTCATGTCGTTCATGGACCGTTGGTCGACCGACGAATATTCGAGCCGTGTGGCGAACGCGGCGCTGTACCTCGCCGACCACGACAGCGACACCGACCACATGATCTCGTTCCTGGAGAAGGTGTACGCGGAGGACTTCCAGCCTGAGGAAGGCTCGAATTACAAGTCCGTCAGCGACGCGAAAATCAAGGAGCAGATGATCGCCGCCGGCGTCTCGCAGGAGGTTGCCGACAAGGCGTTCAACCGCGACTACGACGAATGGCTCGACGCGATCGACACGTACACGCCGAAGCGTCCTGAGCTGTGGCACGATTCCGGCAGCTACAAGGGCAGCATGACCACGCCGACCGTGACCATCAACGGCAAGTACTGGAACATGGACGACCTGTCGACTTCGCAGCAGACCATCGAGGATGGTCTGCTTGAAGCGATCGGCTTGAAGAAGGAAGACGTCGGCGTGACCGGCAAAATGCCTTCGATCGGTTCGAAGAAGAAGCCCATTTCCAACACCACTGGGGAATGATGCCCCCTACATGGCCAGCGTGCCCATAGGCGCCGGTTTCGAGTTGACTGTTGTGGGCACGCTGGTTATGCTAGTCAATCGTCGCTTTGTAAAATATTAAGTGTACAAGCCTCCTTAGCTCAGATGGCCAGAGCGGCCGCCTTGTAAGCGGCAGGTCGTCGGTTCGATCCCGACAGGAGGCTCGAAACCCGTTCCATTACGGGCTTTGACCTCTTACCATGGGTAAGTGATCCAGAAGCCTTCCCCCAACTTGTGGCTTCTGGTGACCGGACAAGATGTCCCCCAACTTGTCTTGTCCGGTTGGGGGCAGGATAATCCCCTTCTCTCCTGCCCCCTTTTTTTCTTTGCTTTGTTCGGATTCCATGATTGCCGGCCGTCTCTTCCGGCTTCGCGCATCAATTCTCGCCGCACATCCGCCGTGGGGAGATTCATGCCGAAAATGTGGCGGTATGGGCAAAAACGATGCCAGGCCATGATTTCGTCCCAATCCGCTCGTTACAATGGCAAGGTTGCACACCTCGTATGAAGGCGGAACAAACATCGGAAAGAGGACGAATGGCAAGAAGGTGGACGCCACAGAGATTCGTAACGCATCGGCGCATTCGTGTCGCGATATGCGTCGCTTCGCTGACACTCACTTCGGCTTTGGCTTTCGGCGTCGGCGCCCGCAAAACCGTGGCGTTGACCGTCAACGGCGAAACCACCACCGTCACGACCTATGCGATGAGCGTCGACCGTCTGCTGCAGGAACAGGGCGTGAAGGTCAAAACCCATGATCTGGTCGAATCCACCACGCCGACCAGCATGCTGAAGAACCATGACGTCGTCACGGTGAAAAGCGCCTACCAGACCACCATCACCATCAACGGACAGGAGGTGCCGTTCTGGACGGTGGCCACCAGCGCCGAACAGCTGCTTGGTTTCTTCGAGGAGAACGAAGCGCAGGCCGCGAAGGTGACCGTCAACATCGGCAATGTGTACAACAAGCTGACCGGCGGGCTGATCATCAACCAGAAGGGCCCCGTCACCGTCATCGCGGACGGCAAAACCTCCGTGGCACCGAACGGCAAGCTTCCGGCGGCATCGATCCTCGATTCCAAAGGCATCACCGTCGGCAAGGAGGATCGCGTCAGCGTCGAAAAGGACAACGGCAAAACCGTCCTCCGCGTGCAGCGCGTCACCCATGGCACGGAAACGCGTACGGAAACCGTGCCGTTCGGCACGCAGACCATCGTGGACCAATCGTTGCAGCCAGGTGAGGTCGTGGTCCGGCAGGAAGGCCAGAACGGCGAAATCCAGAAGACCTACAGCGTCACCTACGTGGATGGCGTGAAGGAAAGCGAAGAGCTGACGGACGAGAAGACGACGAAAATCGCCATCGACCGCATCATCGCGGTCGGCCCTGAGAAGACCGCCGACGATACGGACAACAACGAATCCGACGATTCCGGCAACAACGATTCCGGCAACAGCGGCAGCTCGAAGAACGACGGGCAGTCGGGCGGCAGCAACTCGGGCAGCTCCAGCGGATCCCACCAGTCCTCGAACGGCAGCAATTCGAAAAACGATTCCGATACGTCGGATAAGAAGGACAACGGTTCGAGCAACTCAGGAAACTCTGGCAGCAGCAATTCAGGCAACAGCGGAAACTCCGGAAACTCCAACTCAGGAAACTCCGGAAACAGCAACTCCGGGAATTCCAATTCCGGGAACTCGGGCAACAGCGGAAACAGCAACTCCGGAAATAATAATTCCGGCAGCAGCAACTCCGGCAACAGCGGAAACAGCAACTCCGGAAGTTCCAATTCCGGCAATTCCGGCAACAGCGGAAACTCCGGAAACAGCAACTCCGGCAATACCAACGGAGGATCCACGGCAGGATACCGGCTCTACCATCCGTCGCCGTCACAGGCCCAGACCTATGCGGCCGGCGCCGCGGCGCAATACGGATGGACCGGGCAGAACTGGACCGATCTGGTCAAACTCTGGAACCGCGAATCCAGCTGGATGTGGAACGCCTACAACCCATCCGGCGCGTATGGCATCCCGCAGTCGCTTCCGGGAAGCAAAATGGCCACGTTCGGCGCCAACTGGAAGGATGACGCGGCAGTGCAGATCGATTGGGGTCTGAGCTATATCGCGCAGAAATACGGAAGCCCTTCCAAGGCATGGGCATGGTCTGAGCAATACAACTGGTACTGATCCGATTCCCAATCGGGCGCAGCGCCAATTCCAACTTCCTCATCAACGCGAACGGACATACACCATGACAGAAAACGCGAACACCGCCGAACAGGGCCACCTGCTCGGCGCGGCCGACATCCGCCGCATCGCCGCGGACGCCGGCATTAGCCCGACGAAGAAATTCGGACAGAACTTCGTCATCGACCCGGGCACCGTGCGCCGCATCGTGCGCGAGGCCGGCGTGACCGCCGACGACCATGTGCTGGAAGTCGGACCGGGCCTGGGATCGCTGACATTGGCGATTCTCGAAACCGGCGCGACGATGACGGCGGTGGAAATCGACCCTCCGGTGGCCGAACGCCTGCCGAAGACCATCGCGGAGTTCATGCCGGAGGCGACCGGCCGCTTCCGCGTCGTCAACCGCGACGCGCTGACCGTCTCCCCAGAGAATCTGCCGGATTTCAACGACGACGAATCCTTCACCCTCGTCGCAAATCTGCCGTACAACGTGGCTACGCCGATCCTGCTCACCCTGCTGGAACGATTCGACAACCTCGGCACGTTCCTCGTGATGGTGCAGAAGGAGGTCGCCGACCGTCTCAGCGAAAAGCCAGGTTCGAAGATCTACGGCACGCCAAGCGTGAAGCTCGCCTGGTACGGCACCGCGGAACGCGTCGGCACCATCGGCCGCAACGTGTTCTGGCCGGCGCCGAACGTGGACTCCGCGCTGGTACTGTTCAAACGTCATGAAGGCGGCCATGTGTCGTCCGCGAACAACGACGACGGCTCCACGGTGAATCGCGAGACCGTCTTCCGCCTTATCGACGCCGCATTCGGCCAGCGTCGCAAGACCCTGCACGCGGCGCTGAAGAAAATCGTGCCGTCCGAAGCGTTCGAACGCGCCGGAATCGATCCGACCCGTCGTGGGGAGACGCTCACCATCGACGAATTCGTGGCGCTTGCACGCGCGCTTGACGAGGTGTCGGCGGCATGAGCGACGCAACCAATACGGGCGATGCGAACAACACCGACGTCATGCCCAATACCGACCTTCCGGCGAACGGCATGCCTTCCGCCGTCAGCGTGGACTGCCCCGCGAAAACGAATCTGACATTGCATGTGGGCGCGCCGCGCGCGGAATGGAACGGCCGTCACGAACTCGACACCGTCTACTGCGCGGTCGGCGTGTACGACACCGTCACCGCCACACGCAAGGCGCCCGGCTCGGGATTCTCACTGGACATCGAAGGCGCGTACCTGGGCGATCTGGCCTCTTCGGGCAACGACATGCGCCGCAACCATGCGGTACTCGCGCTGTTCGCATTGGCGGAAGCCTGCGGCCATGAGCCGGACGTGGCGTTAAGCATCGAAAAGCGCATTCCCGTCGGCGCCGGCATGGCGGGCGGTTCCGCCGATGCGGCCGCGACATTGCTGGCGCTCGACACGCTGTGGAACCTCCATTGGCCCATCGAACGGCTGCGGCAAGTCGCCGCCACGTTGGGCGCGGATATGCCGTTCTGTCTGACGGGAGGATACGCGCGCGGCACCGGCTTCGGCGAACGCATCGAAATCCTCGACGAACACGATGCCGCTGTGGACGAATTGGTGCGACGCGGATTTGCCGGCCGCCTGCTGGTCGGCGCGTACCACGCCGAACTGCGTACGCCGGAAGTGTATGCCGCCTTCGATCGCATCGGCGCGGGAAGCGGCGATGCGAATCATCTGCAAAAGGCCGCGGTCTCACTACATCCACGCAGCGGACAGGCAATCGACGAAGCGTTGAATGCCGGCGCCAGCCAAGCGTTCGTCTCCGGATCCGGCCCGTCCGTCATGGCCTTCGTGCCGGACGAGAACGCCGAACGCAAGGTGCGGAACGCATGGCAATCGGCACGCTGCGTCGACCGCATCATCACGACGAACGCCCCGGCACGACCGATCGTGCATGTCATCGCCTGACGCGCATCGCCGCTCCGCATGGCGCATGATGCGCGCACATATCACCGCGTGACAGTAAGGTGGATGCCAATTGATTATCGAAAAGGAACTCGCAAATGACTCAGGCTTATGATGAACGTGCCGAGCGCAAGGCATATGTCCTTCGCCGCCAGAAGATCGTGTTCACCATCGTCGGCGCCATCATGGCCATCGCCATGGTGGTCTCCCTGCTGTTCTTCTTCCATGTCGGAGGATTGGGCGACGTCAAATCGTCCACGGTAGAACCGAACTACGGCAAGCAGGCCCCCTGTGCGACCAAGGATTCCTCGGACGGCAAAGCCAAGTATGTGGAGAACCGCAACATCACCGTGCGCGTGCTCAACGGCACGAAGTTCTCCGGATTCGCCACGGCCGTCAGCGACGCGTTGCAGAACCGCGAGTTCAATGTGCAGACCCCCGGCACCTACCAGACCAGCAAGGTCGAACGCACGATGATCGTCTACGGCAAGAACGCCATCAACCAGGCGTATACGGTGAACAGCAACTTCACCGACGCCGAGATGGTGATGGACGACCGTGAGGACCAGCTGATCGACGTGGTCATCGGCGCCACCTTCGATACCCTCAAGGACACCAAAAAGGTTCCGGCCGCCGGCTCGGAAATCACCAACATCGAAGGATGCGTCGCCGCAGACAAGATGACCAACCTGCAGAAGGCGCCTGAGCATGACGCGGTGAGCCAGAACTGACGAATCCGGCTGCGAACAGCCGGATTCGAATCGCCATCGTATCTTCTATTGTGCGGTGCATTCCATGAGTTTCCAAGAAATCCCCGTCTTCCATGATTGCTGGAAGACGGGGATTTTTCACCGTCAAGCCATTGACGAGGCTGCGAGGCCGGCCGAATCATCCGTTCGGCCTGCTACTTGGTCTGCTCTCCATACCAGCGGTTCAGCTCGGCAACGGCTACGTCATGCTCGACCGGACCATTATCGAGGCGGTATTCCAGCATGTGCTTGTACGCCTTGCCCACCAGCGGCCCCGGTTCGATGCCAAGCAGTTGCATGATCTCGTCGCCGTTCAAATCAGGACGGATCGCGTCGAAATCCTCCTTCTTCTTGAGATCACGCACACGTTGCTCCATCTCGTCCATCGCCGACGAGAACACCATCGCCTTGCGCCTGTTCTGCGTGGTCGCATCGGCACGCGTCAGACGGTTCAGACGCTCGTACAGCGGACCGGCGTCCTTGACATAGCGACGCACCGCGGAATCCGTCCATGGTTCCTCCACATAGCCATGGAAGCGCAGATGCAGGTTGACCAGCTCGCTGACGTCCTCGACCACGTGATGGTCGAAATGCAGGGCGCGCAAACGCTTGCGGGTCATCTTCGCACCGACCGCATCATGATGATGGAAGCTCACCTTGCCGCCGGGCTCGAAACGACGGGTCTTCGGCTTGCCGATGTCGTGCATCAGCGCGGCCAGACGCAACGTCAGATCCGGCGCGGGCACCGGACCATCAGGACCGGTCTCCAACGCGACCGCGCGATCGATGACGATCATCGTGTGTTCGAACACGTCCTTATGACGGTGATGCTCGTCGATCTCCAGCTGCAATGCCGGAATCTCGGGGAACACGATATCCGCCAATCCGGAATCGACCAGCGCCTCGATGCCGGCGCGCGGACGATCGGACAGCAGCATCTTGACCAGTTCATCGCGAACGCGCTCGGCGGAAACGATTTCTATGCGATCGACCATGTCCGTCAACGCCTCGGCGGTTTCCGGCGCGATGCGGAAACCCAGCTGCGCCACGAAACGCACGGCGCGCATCATGCGCAGCGGATCGTCGTCGAACGACTGCCTCGGATCGACGGGCGTACGCAATACGCCCTTGGCCAAATCGTTGGCACCGCCGAACGGATCGACGAATTCCAGCTCGGGCACACGCAACGCCATCGCGTTGACGGTGAAATCACGACGGGACAAATCGCCCTCCAGGGAATCGCCGTAGTTCACCTCCGGCTTGCGGGAATCCGGATCATACGTATCGGAACGGTATGTGGTGACCTCAACCTTCACCTCCGTGCCGTCCTCACGGCGCCGCATCGCGCCGAGCGTGCCGAACTTGCGGCCCATATCCCAAAATCCGTCATGTCCGAAACGACGAAGGATATGCTCGAATTGTTCGGGGCGCGCCGATGTGCAAAAATCCAAATCATGCGATTTGCGATGCAGCAGCAGATCGCGGACGGGACCTCCCACCAACGCCAATTCATAGCCTTCCGCGGCGAACATGCGCCCTAATTCAATGGCCTCCGGCCATACTTCGAAGTTCACGCCATCCCTTTCCGGCATCACCAGTTTCTGCCCTACCAGCATAGCGTGTGCGGGTCATTTGGCATATGGTCCCCAATCCACCGACGCTGGAATGCACGTATCCGTCGGCGGATTGGGCGGTTCCCAAATTACCGACACTAAGGTGCCTCTGAACGTCGGTAGTTTGGGTGAATCCCGAATTACCGCCTGTGCCCGCCGACAGCGAACATGATGCGCAGGTTTCGCAACACTACGGACGAATAAAGGCGTTGCGTTTCGGGTTTGAACGCAGGTTGAGTATGGTTGGAATCATGATTACGCCCGCAGACCTTGCACGCATGCTTGCCCATGCTGCGGACGAGCATACCCAAAATCCGCTGGCTCCGGACGAACTGCTGTACACATCGGAGTCGCTCTCGCTGCAACGGCAGGCCATCATCACACCCAGCGTTCCCACGCCCGCGATGATGCCGCAGCGTCGCACCGCGGAAGGGCCCACCACATTCGCATCGCTGGACGCGCAGGAGTTGCCCGTGGTACGCGAGTACTCCGCGGGCGGCCTGGTCTTCGACGAACGCGGCCGTGTGGCGATCATCGCCCGCCATTCGCGCAGCGGGCATCTGGAATGGTGCCTGCCCAAAGGGCATATCGAAAAAGGCGAGACTCCGCAACAGACCGCCGTGCGCGAGGTGCACGAGGAAACCGGCATCCTCGGCGAAGTGGTCGGATCCATCGCCACCATCGACTACTGGTTCACCGGCACCAGCCAGCGCGTGCACAAGCTCGTGCACCACTTCGCGTTACGGCAGATCGGCGGCGAACTGACGGTCGAAGGCGATCCCGACCATGAGGCGGAAGACGCCATTTGGGTGAATTTTGACGATTTGGACGACGTACTGAGCTATCCGAACGAACGGAAGATAGCATGGTTGTACGCAAAGAAACTCAACAGACAGGCGCAACAGTGAACCATTCCGCACCACGGAGCGTTTCGCGCGGCGTACGCGCAGTATCGATGATTCTCGCCATGGCCCTGACCATGGCGTTGATGTTGTTATACGCCCCCGCACCACACGCCGAAGCGGACGAGATGCCGACGAACGACGGGACGCCGGTGAACATGGTGTCGATCGATTCCTCTACCGCGGTGCTGACCGACACCTCCGGATACCACCTGCAGGCAACGGTGACCAACACCACCGACCAGACGGTTCCCGCGGGGACGCTGTCGGTGGCAGTGAACGCCTTCTACACCTTCGTTTCGCGCAACGACATCCAAGAATGGGCGGAAGGCACCGGGCACATCCCCACATCCAATACGATCGGACAAGCCGACGTTCCCGAACTGCAACCCGGCGCCTCGACAAAGGTGAGCATCGACGCCGACGCGAATCAACAATCGCTCACGGCCATCAATTCATCGGGTCCCAAACCCGTGGAACTCGACTACACGGCCAACGGCGAGGAACTCAGCACCACGCACACCTTCGTGACCCGCACCACGGACGGGCTCAACACCCCATCGACACCGGCGATGAACATCACCGTCGTGCAACCGCTCGCCGCCAGCGGATGGACCACCGACGTCGATCTGATGAACAAACTCGTCGACGAAGGCGGCCTGAACTCGCGCAAGCTCTCGAAACTCGCCGTCCCCAGCGAAAACGACAACACCCGTCTCAAATCACTGGAACAGGTATTCGGCAAACACGACAAACTGCAGGTCATCGCCGACCCGACATATCTGCAGGCGATGACCATGCCGACGCAGGCCGACGGCATCACCCAGCCCGCATTGTTCGACATGACCGCATACACGGCATACAACGACAGCCGCGCGTACGCCAACGCGAACATCGACACGGCGGATTGGAAATCCGGCAAGGCGCTTGCGACCTACCGGTCGGCTTTGGGCGATCCTTCCGCCAAAACCAAAACCTACGCATGGCAAGGCGACGGCAATTGGACCATGAAGGCGCTTACCGAGGCGAAACGCCAAGGGTATGGCACCGTCATCGCCACCCATGATTTCGAGGGAAGCGACCAGTCCACCGTGGAGACCGGCAAAACCACGGTGAACACGGAGGCCGGCGAGGTCACCGTGCTCACCGCGCAAAGCACGCTGTCGAATCTGGCGCAGGGCAAGGCGACCAGCGACGACGCGGACGGCGAAGGATCGGACGCGGGACGATTGGCACGTTTCATCGCGCAAAGCGCGTTCTACCAGATGGAACAGCCGTATGCCGAACGGAACCTGCTGGTATGCCTGGGCACCGATTCCAATCCATCGGACGTGGACGCGTTGATGTCCGCCATCGAGCAATCGTCCTGGCTGAATCTCACCGACCTGAACACGCTTGGCAAGGCAAGCGCCTCGCATAGCGGCGACGAGGCGGCTGCGGCGCTTCCTCAGGATTCCGGGCTTTCCGACGCGCGACGCTCGTCCCTGCAACAGACTCTGAGCGCGTTGACGGAATCCGCCAAGGGCATCGACCGCTTCAATTCGTTCATTCTCGCCGAACCGACCGAAAAATCGTCGTCCGGCAGCACGACGTGGCGCAAACAGCTCGTTTCGGCGCACAACCTACTGGCATTGCACGCGCTCGGCAACGAGGCTTCGTCCGGAAGCACCATGCTGGAAGGCGCCTCGCAATTGTCTTCGCTGCTGTTCAACGGCATCGCGATCACCCCGACGGAAAACGTCAACGTGGTCAGCGAAACGGCGAAGATGCCCGTCACAATCAGCAACAACCATCCGTATCCGGTGACGGTGAAGGTCTCGTCGCTGACCGATTCGATGCAGATCGTCACCTCCCGTTTCGACACCGTGGAAGTGCCCGCGCACGGCGAGGCCCAGGTGGCGTTCACCATCCGCGTTTCCACTTCCGGCGATGCGAACGCGACCATCGCCCTCTTCGACCGGCAAGGCACCACTTTCGGCGCCACGCAAACCACGCATATCACCAGCGCGCTGCAGATCAGCGACAAAAGCGGCTTCGTCATCATCGGCTTCGCCGTGCTTCTGGGCATTGTGGGATTGTGGCGCCAATTCAACCGTAAGAAGGATCCCGACGAATGAGTTCTTCCGTTGGCCGTAATTCACTGATCATGGCCTCCGGCACCGCGGCCTCCCGCGTGACCGGCCAAATCCGCACCATTCTGCTCGCCTGGGCGTTGGGCACCACCGGTTACGCCGCCAATGCCTACCAAGCCGGCTCGATGATTCCGCAGGTGATCTACACACTGGTCTCCGGCGGCATCTTCAACGCCGTGCTTGTGCCGCAGATCGTGCGCACCCTGAAAAGCGAGGACGCCGAAACCCGTCTCAACAAGCTCATCACCCTCGCCATCACGCTTCTGCTGACGGTGACCGCGCTCATGGCGCTGTGCACGCCGTTGTTGACCAAGCTGTACGTCAACGGCAGCGCGGACACCATGGCGCTGTCCACCGCGTTCACGCTGTGGTGCATGCCGCAGATCTTCTTCTACGGCCTGTACACGGTCGTCGGGCAGATTCTCGCCGCGAAGAACCATTTCACCATGTATGCGTGGAGCTCCGTCGGCGCGAACATCATCAGCTGCATCGGCTTCGGCGCGTTCATCGCATTGTTCGGGCGCGCGACGGAACATCCGCTGGAATTCTGGACCGCCGGCAAAATCGCGTTGACCGCGGGAACCTGGACGCTTGGCGTGGCGTTCCAGGCGCTGGTGCTGTTCATTCCGCTCACGCGAATCGGATTGCGGTACCGTCCGAAATTCGGCGTGCACGGCATCGGCCTGCGTTCGATGGGTCCCGTGGCCGCATGGAGCGTCGGCATCGTGCTCGTCGACCAGATCGTCAACGTGATATCCACGCGCGTCGCCACCAGCGCGCCGAACCAGGCATCCAAGCTGTACCACCTGAGTCAGCTCGATGTTGCCGGCAACGCCTCCTACCAGAACGCCTACACCATCTACATGCTGCCGTATTCGCTGATCGCGGTGTCGATCGCGACGGCGCTGTTTCCGAAGATCTCCAATGCCATCGCCGAACATAATCTCGCCGAGGCGCGCGAGGACCTGAGCTCCGCGCTGCGCAATCTTAATGTGATCATGTGCTTCTTCGCGACGGCGTTCGTCGTGCTGCCGCTGCCGATCATCCTCGCGCTGCTGCCGTCGATCAGCGTGCGCGAAGGATTGCTGATCAGCGCGCCTTTGGCGGCGCTCGGCATCGGCCTGCCGTTCGCCAGCTCGTATCTGGTGATCCAGCGCACGTTCTACGCGTTCGAGGACGGCAAACATCCGTTCATCTTCATGGCGATCACGATGACCATTCAGGGATTGACGATCGTCGTGGGCTCCGCGTTGCTTCCACCGACGCAATGGATCACCTTGATCGGCGTGGCCATCACGGTGAGCTACATCCTGCCGTATCCGCTGCTGGCGCATATGCTCGGTGCGCGGTTCGACGGCGACATCGACGGGCGGCGCGTGGCCACCGCGTATGCGAAGTCGATCAGCGCGGCCGTCGTGGCCTCCGCGATCGGCCTGCTGTGCAGGAACCGCGTCTACGCCGTCGTCGGCGCGCGCATCGGCGCCGACGACGGCACGATGAATTGGGGGCAGGCGGTGCTGTCGGCTATTTTGCTGACCATCGTCATCACCGTCGTGTATCTGGCGGCCCTGTGGGCGCTGCGTTCGGAGGAGCTCATGTCGGTCGCCGGCATGGTCGCCGCGCGCATTCCGGGGCGGAAGGAATCCGCCGAAAAGCCGACCAGCCCCACCGCTAGAATCGTCGATAGTGTCGAAAGCGACGAAGATACCATTCGTCATGAGAATCATTAAGCAATGAAGGAACCCATGAAACCTCAGCTGGGAGATACCATCAGCAACCGCTATGTCTTGGTTTCGCCGCTGCGCGAAGAAACCGGACTGCAGGTCTGGAAGGCAAGCGACCATGTGCTCGCACGCGATTGCCAGCTGTTCATCGTCAATAACCGCAAGGCCCTGTCAAGCGTCAACGCGGCGGCATCCATGCTGGCCATCTCCCATGACGCGCATTTCACGCAGGTGCTGCAATTGCAGCACGCCGGCGAGGTGGCACTGGTGATCACGCAGCTCGACGGCGGCATTTCCCTGGACGAGTATCTGACTTCCGCCAGCCTGCGCCCGCTGAGCTACGACGCGATGCGGTCCATCGTCGGCGAGGTCGTCGAGGCGTTGCATGTGCTGCAGAAGGACAATCTCACCCACTTCTCCATCAGCACGGACACCGTCCGTCTGACGCGCTCCGGTGTGGAAATCGCCGACGCTCCGGTGAGCTCGATGCTGGTGGATCTGTCGCGCGCTCAGTCGTTGGAAAACCAGGAACAGCTCGCGATTCGCCAGGTCGCCGCATTGCTGTACGCCATGCTGACCCGCCAGCCATCGACGTTGTCGACCGATTTCCGTCTCGACGCCCTGCCGCATGACGTGCCGATGGAATTCCGCGTGATCTGCAAGCGTGGACTTGAATTGGACGATACGGACGGCTTCCCGACCGTTCCGATGGCGACGCTGGCCGAATTGGAGGCGTTGCTCGACGATTACCGTCCGTTGAAGGAACTGACGGAGAAGGATGTGACGATTCCTTCCGTCGATTCGGAATGCTCGATCGTCGACGCCCCGCTGCTGCAGGTGCTCGACAAGGATCTCATCGCATTGCCCGACAATCTCGCGGAAACCGGTAGCGTTCCGGAGATGACGTTCGAAGCGCCAAGGCCGCACAGCGATCTTTCGGACAGCAAGGAGGCTCTGGCCAAGGGCGTGGCGGCGACCAGCGGCGCGGTGAAGTCCTGGTGGAACAGCGGCCGTGAACTGTTGAGTGAGGAAGACATCGACGGCGTCATCGATGATGACGATTCCCCGTTCTCCTTCCCGA
>ERZ808270.824-NODE-824-length-15757-cov-2.832060_pt1 | contig 15757 bp, 14 predicted proteins | sample MGYA00521082_ERZ808270 | MGnify/ENA primary metagenome ERZ808270 (study PRJEB31516, sample SAMN03275594) | gut metagenome | biome: mammalia-associated habitat; material: feces | host: Papio cynocephalus | place: Kenya | collected 2012-07-27 ... | reverse complement strand
AAGATATCTTCCTGCCCATAACTGCCTTCCACGAGCGTAATATCCATCTGCAAGCTGTTATCCTCGCCCATCATATAACTATATGCTTCGATCTTCGATGTTTCCAGCGATGTGAGCGCCGTCATCGTATCCTCCACGCAGGATGCGATCGCATCTGGTGTTTTCAACTGATAATCTGCATCGGCACGCACAATCGTGTTATCCTCTGCCAGATACAAATGAATCATATTATCTGCAAGCGGTGTAATCTCTCCGGTCTGCGCGTTTCCACAGGCAGTCAGACAAAGCAATGTCACGATCACACATCCGGTCTTCCAATACTTCTTTCTCATTCTTCATCGCCCTCCTTTCGTGTTGTATCCACGGAGGCATCCGATTTCATCGGAATGCGAATGGTAAATGTAGTGCCCTCTCCGGACTCGCTGTACAATTTGATCGAACCCTTGTGCATCTGAATAACACTTTTCGTAATGGCAAGTCCAAGTCCTGTACCACCAGTATCCCGGCTTCGCGCTTTATCTACCCGGTAGAAGCGCTCAAATACATGTTCCTTACAGTCATCCGGAATTCCGACACCGGAATCTGCAACCTTCACATAGAAGTTTCGATGATCTGCGTTGAGTGTCACCTTCACCCAGCCATTATCAACATTATACTTTACCGCATTCTCTATGATATTGGTCAGAGCCAGACTCAGCTTGACCTCATCCACCCATGCCGTCACATCACGATAGCTTTCATAAGTAATCTGGATTCCCCGGCTTTTGGCGATTGGCGTTACACGCTTTAAGATCACCTCCAGCAGATCGTTGATTTTTATCTCCTCGATATTCATCGCGGCTGATTTCTTGTCCATCTTGACAAGTGTCAGCAGATCGGTAATAATCTTACTCTCTCTGTCAATCTCATCCACGATATCGGTCATAAATTCCTTGTACATTGCAAGGTCTGCGGATTCATTCTGTATCAGGGAATCTGCCAGCACCTTCATCGACGTGATCGGTGTCTTTAATTCATGGGACACATTCGATACAAATTCCTGTCTCGTAGAATCAATAACCATCAACTTGGATATCGTCGCATTGTAACGCTCGGTAAGCTGTTTAAATTCCTTAAACCCACGCACCGGAATCTGCGTCTCCAACTGTCCTTCTCCAGCAATCTCCATCTGCTGATTGATACGCTTAATCCCACGTGAGCTTGCATTTCCAATCGCCCATGCTGCACCAATGCAGATTGCCATGATCAGTGCAAATGACAGCCAGTTCCGCCGTTCTACCCGACGCTCGATCACCTTCAGACTATCCGTCGATGCCTGAATCACAAGCACACCCTGTACATTCTGTTCCTGCTTCACGGCTGTGATATATTGCAGATACCCATCCTTCTTTGATATCTTCTCATCCGCCTGTCCGCGCATCACCGCTATGATATCCGAATTTACAATCTGCGCGTTTTCATGATTCCCATAAGTATCCTTGATCACCCGGTACTCCCTGTTTATCACCAGCACTCTGCCATAAAAAGTGGTCGCAACTCCCTCGATACGCAGATTTAAATCCTGCGGGTCGTCGAGCGTCATATGGTTCTCAAGCAGATTGTTCTTCAGGTATTCCGCCTGCGCCATCACATTTTTTTCAAGCTGTTCCTGATACCGCTGCACATACAGGCGGCTTGACATCCGTGAATACACAAGCATAATACCTGCACACAATACAATAACCAGAAACGTGACAAACCATCGAAGGCTGATTCCCATATGCTTATGCTGGCGCTTCTCTGCCCGCTCCCGGCGTTTCAGCTTTCTACGTTCTATTTTCTCTTCTTTAAATTCGTCTTTCACGTTGCTTCATTCCGTCCTTTTCCAGAATACCACTACTATATCACACCGTCCGTTTTGCTTCAAGGCACTTGTACAATCCATGCGAAATTGTTATGATACAAGTACAACATTGAAAGGGGGATACACGTATGACTTTTGATCCTGTTTCCATGCCAAAAGTCGAGCTGCACTGCCATCTGGACGGTTCTTTAAGTAAAGAATTCCTGATGCAGACATTGCAGCTTCCGGCACTGGATATACATACAATACAGGCACCTGCCAACTGCCAGTCACTTACCGAATACCTGACCTGCTTTAACCTTCCGGTATCCGCATTGCAGGAAAAAGATCATATCCGGGATGCCGTCGTCGATGTCGTGCGACAGGCTGCCGCCGAAAACATCCGCTATATGGAAATCCGGTTTGCGCCTATGCTGAGCGTCAACAGTCACCTGGATCTGGAAAATGTCGTGCAGGCGGCTGTCTATGGATGTCAGAAAGCCTTTGACCGTTATGGGGTATTCACCAACCTGATCTTATGTGCAATGCGCCATCACTCCCCACAGCAAAATCATCTGGTGGTTCGCTGTGCCAGGGAATTCTTAGGAAATGGCGTCTGTGCGTTAGACCTTGCCGGTGATGAAGCCGGACACCCAAATGAAGAATTCGAAGCGTTATTCGAAGAAGCAAAACGGCTGGAGGTACCTGTCACGATTCATTCCGGCGAATGTGGCAGTGCCAGAAATGTTGCGCTTGCCCTGCAATACGGAGCACGCCGGATCGGTCATGGCATTGCAGCCATCAAAGATTCTGCCCTGCTGGAAGCCTGCCGCAACGCACACATCGGCTTTGAGCTTTGTCCAACCTCGAATTTCCAGACAAAAGCAGTGACTGAACCGGACGCGTATCCACTCCGTGCCTTTCTGGATCTGGGGTTGCTCGCAACGATCAACACCGACAACCGCACCGTGAGTGACACAACCCTCACAGAGGAATATACATTTGCGCTGGAAAAGCTCCACATAGAAAAAGAAGATCTCCGTACACTGTATAAAAACAGTGTGGAAATCTCCTTTGCCCCTGACTCTGTCAAGCATCAATTACTGTATCTTCTGCCGTAGTGAACGCTTTACGCTGCGTGCAGATTACTCGTGGAAATAATATCCCACGCCCCATTTTGTATGAATGTATTTCGGATCGGCTGGCGTTGCCTCGATCTTCTCACGGAGTCGACGCACATGCACATCCACAGTTCTGGCATCACCCGGATAAGATGGTCCCCAGATAGTTTTGAGCAACTGCTCTCTGGAATATACCTTGTTCGGGTTTGATACCAACAGATATACAAGTTCAAACTCCTTCGCGGTCAGATTGACTTCCTTGTCATCGATATATACCCGGCGGCTGTCCACATCAATTTTCAAGCCCTTTGTCTCGATCACCTTCTGATTTTCCTGTTCTGGCACATTTCGATTGTTCCGACGGAAAATCGCTTTGATTCTTGCCTTTACTTCCAATATATTAAACGGTTTTGTTATGTAATCGTCAGCGCCATATTCCAGTCCAAGTATCTTGTCCATATCATCGCCCTTTGCTGTCAGCATAATGATTGGCACATCTGAAAATTCACGGATCATCTGGCACACTTCCAGTCCGCTAAATCCCGGCAGCATGATATCCAGTAAAATCATATCGTAACGATTTGCCTTTGCAAGCTCCAGCGCGGTTTCACCATCGTAAGCAACTTCGACTTTCATATCGTCCTGCTCCAAACTGAACTTGATACCCTTTACGATTGACTTTTCATCATCTACCACCAAAATTTTCTTCATTCTATACACCTCATCCCACAATAATTAAGTCCTTGATTTTATTATATATGCCCTCTTTGATTCCACGGATATTCATAAGCTCCTCCGTGTTCTGAAACTTCCCCTGGGCTTCCCGATATGCGATTATCGCATCCGCTTTGCTCTCGCCAATTCCCGGCAATGTCATCAGTGTGTCTTTCCCGGCGGTATTGATGTTGATCTTCCCGTCCGTTTCCACATTTGTACCGGCTGATGTATCCTGCGCCGATGCCCCATCTGTCTCCCGCTCTGATAAGGAAATCCCACTCGTCTCCTCCACTGTCGGAACGTAAATCCGTTCTCCTGCCACAACGTTCTGAGCAAGATTCACATAGGTGACATCCGCATCATCGGTAAATCCGCCCGCCATCTGAACCGCGGTCTCTTTGATCGCTGAACGCGTCACGTAATAGACGCCCGGCTGCCGTACCGCGCCGCACACATACACAGCCACCTCATCTGGCTGCTCTACTGTATCTGCTTCCGTTATGGTCGTTGCAGGCACCTCTGTCGATGGAACCGCCGTTTCTTCTCTGGCAGTGTCATCCACCATCTGCATTTCCGTCATCTGTGCCTCGCTGGTAAGCAGCATCGCCTGTCTGCCACAGCCGCACAGAACCACCGCCAGCATACAGCCAGCAATTAAAATTTTTATGTATTGCAAAATGAAATATCTCCCTTCTGAAAAAGTCTGGTATTCCATATTGCATATTCAAGACATACACCCATTGTACAGAACTTCTTCCCGAATTACAATAGGCGGATTTCACGAAAAAAAGTTACTTCTCCCACTGAAAAATGATAAATCCCACTACGGATACAACGATACCAACCAGCTTCGTCCACTGAAAATCTGCTTTCTCGACACCAAACAATCCAAACAGCTCGATCAGGTATGCAATCAACAGCTGGGAAATAACGATCAGCAGCACCGCCTTCGCCGGACCTAAGCCTGCCATCGCTGTAATGACAGTCCATGTAATAAATGCGCCGATCACGCCACCCAACAGCATATATTTGTGATCAACCTGCGCAAGCGAGAATATCCCCGCCTGATTCCGTTCAAAGATCGCCCACAATGCGATTGCAACAACGAACCCGGAGAATGCCACCCATGCGGACGCAAGCCATGTAGACGTCTGCTTTGTCACTCCTGTATTAAATACGCCCTGCACACTCATCAGCGCGCCGGATATCAGTGCAACTATAATTCCCCACATAAAAAACTACCTCCATAAACAAAATGTATATAGAGGTAGTTTGTGTTAATTATTTCATTTTCATTCGGACAAATTAGAATAATGGCTCCTTCAATATCGCGGTACCAATACCCTTTTCCGTAAAGAACTCCAGAAGCAGGCAATGCTCTACACGTCCGTCAAGCATATGCACGCGTGCAACACCATTTTTCATTGCCTCAATACAGTTTGTAAGCTTTGGAAGCATACCTCCGCCGACAACACCGCTGTCGATAAACTCCTGTGCCTCGTTGATATCCATCTCGGAAATCAGAGTTGACTTGTCGGTTGGATCTACGAATACACCTTCGATATCCGTCAGGAATACAAGCTTCTCTGCATTGATTGCTGTTGCAATCGCACATGCTGCATCATCCGCATTTAGCCATGATAATCGTCGATGCCAATACCGATTGGTGCGATAACCGGGATGAAATCATTTGCAATGAGTGTATCAATGATTGTAGGATCTGCAGATACAACCTCACCGACATATCCAATATCCTTGCCGCCGGAAAGCTTCTTCTGTACCTTCAGGAGCCCGGAATCTTTACCGCTGATACCGACTGCCTTTAATCCAAGCTTCTGCATCATGGATACAAGACTCTTGTTGACCTTGGAAAGTACCATCTCTGCGACATCCAGCGTCTCCTCATCTGTCACACGCAGGCCATTTACGAACTCGGATTCTTTGCCGATCTTCTTCAGCCATGCGCTGATCTCCTTGCCGCCGCCATGCACAATAATCGGCTCCATACCAATCAGCTTCAGCAAAGCTACATCCTTAATAACATTGTATTTTAAGTTCTCATCAACCATTGCACTTCCGCCGTATTTGACAACGACACGTTTGCCGTTGAATTTCTGTATGTATGGAAGCGCCTCGATCAGTGTCTGCGCTTTCGCAAGTATCATATCCATTGAATCATTATTTACCATCTTATTTTCCTCCATTTTCATTCATCCTATATGGTAACGCCCCCTCGCTTTGCTCGGCGGCAGGTCGTCGGATGCATCCTAAATCACTCGCTTCGCTCATGATGGCATCCTCCTAAGACCGATAATCCGCATTGATCTTCACGTAATCATATGTGAGGTCACAGCCCCATGCGGTTGCTTCCGCATCACCATCGCGCACATCGACTTTTGCAATTACGACATCCGGCGATAAGATCTCTGCTGCCTTCTCCTCATCAAACGCAGTTGCCACACCATTTTCGACCAGTGTGATCTCACCTTTTTCAGACGCCATCACGATATCGACCTTGAGTGGATCAAACTGTGCACCCGAATATCCCATCGCACAGAGGATTCGTCCCCAGTTTGCGTCTTTTCCAAAGATTGCACATTTCGTCAGGTTGGAAGTAATAATCGACTTTGCAAGCACCTTTGCCGTCTGCTTATCCTTCGCATGCGATACCTGTACCTCGAACAGACGGCTTGCGCCCTCACCATCACCGGCGATCTGCTTCGCAAGGTAAGTATTGACTGCAAGCAGTGCTTCCTTGAATGCCTCGTAATCTTCATTTTCCTCAGTGATCTCCGGGTTGCCTGCCATACCATTTGCCATTACTAACACGGTATCGTTCGTTGATGTATCCCCGTCAACGGATACCATATTAAATGTATCCTCGATGGAACCCTTCAACGCCTTATCCAGCAGTTCCTTCGAGATTGCTGCATCTGTCATGATAAATCCAAGCATGGTTCCCATGTTCGGATGGATCATTCCGGATCCTTTACACATCGCACCGAAGGTAACTGTCTTTCCACCAATCGTTGTCTCATAGGCGATCTGCTTCGGATGGGTATCAGTTGTAAGAATTGCCTCTGCGGCATCCTGTGCAGACTGTACATCGCTCTTCAGCATACCGGAAAGTTTCTTCACGCCCTCCGCGATCACGTCCATAGGCAATGTAAATCCGATGACACCGGTTGATGCAACCAGCACTGTATCGGATGAAATATTCAAAGCCTCGCCAGCCAGCTTCGCTGTCTCGACGGCATTCTCATAGCCTGCCTGTCCGGTACATGCATTTGCAATACCGGTATTAACTACGACTGCCTGTGCCACACCAGCGTCTGTAACCTTCTTGTCCCAGAGTACCGGAGCTGCCTTGACAAGGTTCTTCGTGAAAGTTCCCGCGGTTACCGCCGGCTTCTCCGAGAAGATCATTGCCATATCCTTATTTGTCTTTCCTTTTTTGATTCCGGCTCTTGTGCCAGCTGTTGTATATCCCTTTGCAGCGGTTACGCCGCCCTCGATCTGTTTCATCTCGATTTCCTCCTTATTTTTATCGAGACGGATACAATTACGATTCTACGCAGACGCGCACGGGTAGCATCACATCGCTACGCTCTGTGACAGGTCGTCGACATCCATCCTAAATGGAACTCCGTTCCATAGATGTCTCCTCCCGCTCACTTCATCACGTAGTGGTACTAAATTCACGTCAAACACGTTTGCCGTTCATTAAGTACCAACGTGCTTCAATGGTCTGCTTTAGAATTCGTAATTGCATCCGTCTCTATCCACATATTAATCACGAATTCTTTTTATACAAATCGTTGTTACTAAACCTCACCTTATATCGCTTACGGGAACATTGGTGGCATCAGAAGTCCTTCTTCTTCCGGTAAGCCCATAATCAGGTTCATGTTCTGGACTGCCTGTCCGGCAGCGCCCTTCACCAGATTGTCCATCGCACCCATCACAACGACACGCTTCGTTCTTGGATCAATCACAAAGTTCACATCAACATAGTTGCTGCCTTCTACCCAGCGTGTCTCCGGGCAGACACCCTTTTCAAGCACACGCACGAAGCGCTCCTTGCCATAATACTTATCATACACTGCCTTTATATCCTCATAAGAGACATCCTTCACAAGCTTTGCATATGCTGTTACCAAAATGCCCCTGTTCATCGGTACGAGATGCGGTGTGAAGTTGATCGTGAGCGGTGTGCCGTCGTAAGCATAGCCAAGCTGTTCCTCGATCTCCGGTGTGTGCCGGTGTGTCGTCACACCGTATGCCTTGATGCTTTCATTTACCTCACAGTAGAGGTTTGCAACCTTCGCGCCACGTCCGGCTCCGGATGTTCCGGATTTCGCATCTACGATGATCGTATCGACATCGACCAGACGCTCCTTTACGAGCGGATACAGCGAAAGAATCGAACAGGTTGTATAACAGCCCGGATTCGCAATCAGACGCGCCTTCTTGATATCCTCCCGGTTGATCTCGCACAGACCATATACCGCCTCATCGATAAACTGTGGACTCTTATGCTCTAAGTTGTACCATTTCTCATAAGTTGCAACATCCTTGATACGGAAATCTGCGGACAGATCCACGATCTTTGTATTTGATAAGATCTGCTCGTTGACAAGTGATGCGCAAAGTCCCTGCGGTGTCGCAGTAAAGATTACATCCGCCTGCCTGCTAAGCTCATCCATATTGTCATCCATACATTTTGCATCCACTAACTGGAACATGTTCCGATATACAGATGCATATTCCTGATCGATATAACTTCTGGAACCATACCAGACGATCTCTGCGTCCTTATGTCCCAGCAAAATACGTACTAATTCCTGACCGGCATATCCGGTTGCTCCTATAATTCCGACCTTTACCATTGTTCCTGCCTCTTTTCCGTAATCACAAATTTGTCTCATTATACATCCGTAGTTTTATTTATGCAACCCTATTTCAATATTTTATGTATAATTTTACAGAATAATATTATTTTATGCATATTTTTATTCATTTATACATATATTATGCAGAAATATGCAAAATTTGTGGTTGCATCTTGCAGAAAAAAGAAGTATACTAGACAAAACGTGTCGCAACGTGAATTATTACATATTTTATGGAGGAAACTTTGATGGGTAAAGAAAAAGTTATTCTTGCGTATTCTGGTGGTCTGGATACCACAGCAATCATCCCTTGGTTAAAGGAAACTTACAATTTTGATGTTGTATGTGTATGTATTGATGTCGGACAGGAAAGCGAGTTAGAGGGGCTCGATGAGAGAGCGAAATATTCAGGAGCTGAGAAGCTCTACATTCTGGATGTCGTTGATGAATTCTGTGATGAGTACATTCTTCCAGGTGTAAAGGCAAATGCAACTTACGAGTACGAGTATCTGCTTGGTACTTCTTTTGCAAGACCTCTGATCGCAAAGAAACTGGTAGAGATCGCACGTAAGGAAGGTGCTACAACCATCTGCCACGGTGCTACTGGTAAGGGAAATGATCAGGTCCGTTTCGAGATCAACATCAAGGCACTTGCACCAGACTTAAATGTCATCGCAACATGGAGACAGCCAGAATGGACGATGCAGTCCCGTGAGGATGAAATTGCATTCTGTAAGAAGCACGGCATTGATCTTCCATTTGATGTGACTACATCTTACAGCCGTGACCGTAACATCTGGCATATCAGCCATGAAGGTCTGGAACTTGAAGACCCATCTTTGGAGCCAAACTGGGATCATCTTCTTGTACTTGGTACTTATCCTGAGAAGGCGCCAGATGAGGCCGAATATGTAACTGTAAACTTCGAAAAGGGTGTTCCTACTGCTGTCAACGGAAAGCAGATGAAGCTGTCTGATGTTATCCGTGAATTGAACCGTCTCGGCGGCAAGCATGGTGTTGGTATCGTAGATATCGTAGAGAACCGTGTCGTTGGTATGAAGTCCCGTGGTGTCTATGAGACTCCTGGCGGAACAATCCTCTTAGCTGCCCACAAGCAGTTGGAGGAGCTGATCCTCGACAGAGATACTCTTGCATTCAAGAAGACAGTCTCTGACAAGTATGCAGATCTCGTATACGAAGGAAAATGGTTCTGCCCACTCCGTGAAGCATTGCAGGCATTCATCGAGAGCACACAGGATCGTATCACAGGTGAAGCAAAGTTCAAGCTTTACAAAGGCAACATCATCAAGGCTGGTACAACTTCTCCTTATACACTCTACTCTGAGTCTCTTGCAAGCTTTACAACCGGTGATCTGTACGATCATCACGATGCAGAAGGCTTCATCCATCTGTTCGGTCTTTCTATGAAGGTTCGTGCAATGCTTGACCAGAAGCGTGAAGAGAAAGATAAGAATAACGATAAATAAATTGACGTGTTCTATAAAAAGAAGAACCTCGGCAAATGCCGGGGTTTCTTTTTTGTCTGATTATTTATCAAGCTTCAGATACTTCTCCCAGAATTCCAAAGAAGTAAACTGCGGTCTTGCTTTATGCCATTTCTTTCTGTCCCGCTTGTAATACAGCAGGATATTCTTTGCGGTCTTTAAGTATTCACCCAGATAATGAAAGCCTTTCTTGTAATCTCTCTGCAAAATATAGCCTGCATTCTTCTCTTCATCGTACAGGAACATCCGCTTATAGATATGTGGCTGCTCAATACCGATTGCAGATACTGCCTTGATATCCCGCAGTGGCGGCAACAGCCAGCAGAACATGCAGATGATTCCGTTGGCAAACGGTGGGAAGAAATTCTTTTTCATCTTCACCGGTTCCTTGATGCCCGCTTCTTCCGGTGAGATAAACTTGTAATTGAGTGTTGCAAGCTCTGCATGCTTCTGTACCGGATTGATCTGCATAAACGCTTCCGGTCCCTTGTGGAAATCATTGTATCCCTGCAGGATACATTCTACCAGATTGTAACGGTAATCAACTACGTGAATTCCCATCATCATCGTCATATATCCAAGCAGCTTCCACGGTGATCCAAGCTCCTTCATCGTAGACGCTTCTGCAATCAGCGAATTTCGCATATCATAATAAGACATGGATACGGACGCCTTGTTCGGTGCCTGTGGATGCCATACGCAAATACCATTGATCAGGATCACACCCTTGTCTGAATGACGCACACCGTATTCAATATCATCGAAATGAATAAATGCAGGAATCGGGAGATTGTCTGCCTGTATCTCTGTCGTTGGAATACAGTTATACCACCAGCCACTGTAATTGATCGGTGTCTCCTGCTCGTTTGCACTTACCATATCCGGCTTGCGCATGTCATAATGGCGATGATAGAAATCATTCAACTGCCAATGTGTCAAAGCACCTGCCTCAAACTGCATATATTTGCGGTCAAGCTCAAACATCTCGCCGCCAAGGATCGCACCCTGATATTCCTTCTTCACATGTGACAGGAACAACCATGTCCGCTCTACCACGGCTGTATCAAGCAGAATATCATCATCCATCAGAATAATGTGGGTAAACGGCGATGGTTTTCTATAAAACAGCGCTTCCATAATGCATCGGGTAAATCCGCCTGCACCACCCGCGTTGATATTGGGGAATACATGAATCTTATCACTGGCAAATGTATCCGGCTCGATCGTCTGTCCATTATCGGATACATAGACCTCCAGATTTCCATAAAGCGGGCTGTCCGGGTTATTGATAATGTGGTTCAATACCAGATTGACATTTCGCTTTAAAAACTCCTCCCGCTTAAAGGTACAGATTCCAAGTGCAATGACCGGCTTCTGTGTCATCACAGCCTCTGTTCCATAGCCACCGGACAATAGAACCTCTGAGATATCAGATACCTCTTTCTGACATTTTATATTTACATACAAAATACCATCGTCCGGCAATTCCTCAAACCGCAAATGATATTTGTTTCCATCCTTTGACACAGAGCACGGAATTTTGCGGCGCACAACTGCTACATACTTGGATGGTGATTCCTTCTGAATCATTTCCCGTGTACAATCGTGTCCGGCTGCCACACTTCCAACCGCATGTACGCAGGTAAACTGTAACGCTTCCTCGGACTCCACCTCAAAATAAAGATTATCCAGATCGGTATATTTCTTCCACTTTCCAATCGAAAATGCGTTAAAATATGTCTCTAACGATATCTTATCTTCCTTAATTCTATAATACATTTTCTGCTCCGGGCAGACCTCCTGCTTTGGAAACAAAAGTGGTTGTATAATCATAATTCCCCTCCTAGTTTGGTACATACTTTTTATTTTTTCCTAATCTTCCAGCTTTTCCATCCATCCATGCATCCCACAGCATTCGTGTGATATATTTTCCCTGACGATGGTATTTTGGAATCAGGCACATGCCTGCGCCACATGCAATAAAGACTATGAACTCTGCATAGATCACAAGCTGCGTAACCTTGCTGCAATGCGTTTTCACTGCATCCAGCCGGTTTCGGTGTCCATAATAGGTTCTCCAGCCCATCCGCATGAAAAAGCCCTTCTGTTTGCCGGATGGCAACACCGTTTTATGATTCAGGTGCGCTGCATTGACATTTACAATGCCGCCATATTTCCGCAGGCGCATCGAAAATTCTGTATCATCATACCAGATAAAATATTCTGATTTCGGAAGTCCGATCTTCGCAAGAATATCCGCCCGGATCATCAAGCCACAAAACGTCGCCAGATCATAGCGGAAGCATTTTCGCTCGTATGCGGATAGCGGAACGTTTTTCTCCAAATACAGTGTCCGGTTCGCGATCATCCTCCGGTGGATCGTCTGAATCTTTCCGTCCGTATAAACCGTTCCCGAACATGCTGCCACATTCGGATAGCGGCGAATCACGCGGTCACATTTCTGAATATAATCCTCTGCGATCATTGCATCATCGTCGATGATCAGCACCCAGTCCAGATCTTCTTTGCCTGCAAGCTCCAAGCCTACACGGAATCCACCTGCACCGCCCAGATTCTCGGACTGTTCCGAAATCACAAACCGCGCATCTGCTTTGTACTGCTGCAAATACTCGTCCGTTCCATCGGTACTGCAATTATTCACGATAATGATCTTCTCAAATGGAATTGTCTGTCTGATACAATTCTCAATACATTCCTTCAGTAATTCTAACCGGTTATATGTTACAATTACAACTCCATATTTCATCTTAATTCCTCCAGCAAAATCTGTAACGAGTCAATCTGGCATTTGTTTTTAAATGCCTCCCGTTTACAGTCTTTCTTAAATGTTGCATTGGTAGACATATCCTCCAAATGAAGAATATCAATGGACGGCTCGTATACCGTTTCAATTTCATGCCTGCGGCACCGCAAATATAAAAGCTCCTCCTCACGGAACATAAATGTCCGGTCGTCAAATGCTGTATCAAACTTTCCAATATAGAGAGAGGTCAGAATCAAACAGCAGCCATGTAAAACGATATTTTTGTGCCGTTGCTTGCTTGCAATCACCATCTTTATCTTATCATCTAAGGTCTCCTTGACCGGTTGCTTCTGCAGCTTCAATGCAGGGAGCAATTTGTCCAGTGTTCGATTGATTATATTTCGAAACGTATATAATTTGGAAGTATAATACCGGTACATCTGTTTTGACATCTGTAATTCATGTTCAAAATATTCCCGCGTGTGTATTTTAAGATACATATAATTGGTATAACCGTTCAACAACGTGATATGTGGTCCAACAATTCCACACTTCGATGTCTCATACTCCTGTACAATCCGCTCTATAAAATCCGGCTGCAACAGCAATACATCATTGTTCATCACACATATATAATCCGCATGCAACGTCTGCTTTGCATAGGTATATCCAATGTTATTTCCTCTGGCAAACCCCAGATTCTTCTCTGCTTTCAAAACCGTAATATGCGGTTGGTCTTTATATTTTTTTTCCAAATATACCCCTGAACCATCTGGGGAACAATTATCAACAATGACAATCTCTGAACTGTGCTTCTTTGTATTCTCCCGGATTGCTTTCACACACTTTTCTGTCACCTTCGGTTCATTATAGTGAAGTACCACAAATGCAAAAATACTATCTGCCATTTTACTCTCCTAAAATTCGCTGGTATTCCCAATAAATGTTTTCGGCATTTTTCCTCGCTGTCATATGCTCTGCCATGAAATCTCTGGCTATCTTTGCCGTCTCCCGCAATTCCTCTTCATGATTTAAAATATATAGCATCTGCTGCTTTATACTTTCTGGATTTCCACATTGATACAGCACGCCGAATTTTCCATCTCTCAAAAGCTCTTTTGTACCCGCCGAATCCGCACCCAGCACCAGATTTCCAGTTAACATCGCCTCTACAGTCACACGTCCAAACGCCTCACATCGCGAAGTTACAACGGATACATCTGCCTGTGCCATCACATTTGGCACATCACTCCGAAATCCCAGTAATTCTACATTTTCTATATGATCCGCCTTTAATTTCTCACGCAATGCTTCCTCATACTCTTCACCGCCTCTTCCTGCAATCATCAACCGGTATGCATCCTGATACCCTTCCTGATTCAGCAAGCGGCAAGCCTCAATCAAATCATCCGTTCCTTTTAATTCTGAAAGTCCGCCAACATAGCAGAGCTTCAATGTTGAGTCCTCAAATATCTGTCTCTCCGGCTTATAAAATTGATCTATATCAATTCCATTGTATATAACCTTCATTACATTTTTATGAAGTGATTTACTATATTTCTTATAAATACTATGGGAAATGGCAATGACAAGATCTGCCTGGTTCATCAACTTATACATGTATTTCGGAAAATAGAACTCATTTCCCTGATCTTCCTCCAAAAACTCCCGGATATGCCATACATATGGAACATTCACTTTACGGGCAGCATATGCGCCAAAATAACTATACACCGTGTTAATATGCACCAAATCCACATGTTCCTTCTTCAAGATTCCCGCCAATCCACGTGCATAGATCTTATTTTTTAAAATATATTTTATCTGCCCCAGCGTTGCCAGTATATTCCTTGGGAAATCACATGGTACAACCCCTGATATGGATGGAACCACATAATATTTTATCTTATGCTTCCTTAATAACTTCACTCCATCGCCCGGTCCTACATAAGGTCCCTCCTTGGGAATGATCACAATCGTTTTTACATGTAATTGATTTAGCTGTATTGCAAGATTTGTCATGCTCAAAAAAGCTCCAGAACTTGCATTATTATCCGAAGCAATCAATGCTACCTTCATTGTTTCCCCTCTTTGATTACTTTTATTTTTTGTCATAATACTCCTACATTGTACCCAATTCCATACAAGAAAGCAAGAAAAAAAGCAACATCTCAGCTTTCCGCCAACATGTTGCTTTTCTTATCTCTCGGTCTATTTGAAGAACACGTGATTTCCAATCTGCTTGTAAGTTCCAAGTGTACTTGTATCCACATATCTTGCAGGACGGAATGACATCAGATTGCCGATGTTGTTATTACCTGCACATGCATCTCTGGCTGCCTGAATACAACTTGCCTGCGCACCGTTTTGAATCAGTCCCTGTAATCTGGAATCCGATACAACGCTGAACTGGTTAGCTGCATATACAACACTGCTGATTGTACTGCCCCATGCACCAGACTGCAGACGGTTCAAAATTACATTTGCTACTGCAAGCTGTCCTTCATAGGACTCATTTCCACATTCCAGCGTCATAACAGCCGCCATCAGATTGATATCTGCATCGCTCAGAGATACCGGTGTTCTGGATGAAGAACCGATATTTGAGCTGTTGTTTGTCTGTGTTGTTGCCTCGGTTGTTGTCTGCTGTGTTGTAGAAGTCTTCTCTGTCGTTGTCTGTGCTGACTGCTTGTTCTCCTCTACACTGCCAGAAGCTTTCTTTGTCTCAGTTGTGGATGTCTCCTCGGAAGTTGTATCTTCTTCTGCTTCTGCACCATCAACCGGCTCAGCAACACGATACCCTTCGGTGACTTCCATATAATCTGCACTTGCATATCCTTCGGTGCCAGCAGCCACCTGAAGACATACCCATGCATCATCTGTTTTCTCCGGTGTAACCGTATAGGTTACATTCTCATAAACTGCACCGACTACCC
>ERZ808270.823-NODE-823-length-15773-cov-3.587352_pt1 | contig 15773 bp, 18 predicted proteins | sample MGYA00521082_ERZ808270 | MGnify/ENA primary metagenome ERZ808270 (study PRJEB31516, sample SAMN03275594) | gut metagenome | biome: mammalia-associated habitat; material: feces | host: Papio cynocephalus | place: Kenya | collected 2012-07-27 ... | reverse complement strand
GGAAACGATGGTTAGCGAGGCTGACGAGGCAGTCGGGCTGACGCCCGGCAACGAGGAAAACGAAGCTGACCGTTGTTTCAGCCCCGAAAAACCGTGTTTGCCCTTATCTACCGAGGGTAAATTGTTCACATAATATCCGGTTCATTTAATACTTTTATAAATTCTTTTTCTGCAGTATCAATGCAAAACAGGCGTGCTGCGTCATTACTGTGTCATATAAATAAGAGCGTCCCCGGGGGTGGGGGCGCTCTTTGCTATTCAGGAGGGCGGAAACGGGTCAAGTTGATGAGAACACATCTTGCAACGGCTGTAAATGCTGGGATGCGTGGTACCTCCACCAGCACTTTCTGATCGGATACCAGCGCCAGCCTTCGCCACGCAAAACAGAAAGGGCGCTTTCATCCGGTTTCCCAGTCAAATATATCTCAGCCCCGTCCCGGTCATCGAAAAATTCGACCCTCGAAATGGTAACGCACGTTTGCGAAGTATCTGCGACCTCGTTCATGCGCTCACCTCCTGTCCCTTTATGCGCCGGTCAAGGCAGTTCCCCGCTGATTCCAGATCTCTACTCAGCTTCTCCAAGTTGTTGAGAATGCTGACCATTGCCCCGTCCACGTAAACGTCGTGTCCCGCAGCCGCAGTCATCACGCATCCAAGAATGTCTATCTGCTCGTTCAGCGGGTCACAAAATGCTTCCTTGAATGCCGCCGAGGTCTTAAATCCCATAGCCTCCATAAAAATAATTCCTCCGTTTAATTTTTTCTTGTACGGAGGTCTGCCCTGTGGTAGAATGGTTTTACCGACGAGGGCAACCTCCGAGGGTTGATTGAGTAGTCGCGTTCTCGTGGTTGGGGGCAGCGGCTACTCTTCATTTTTGCTCCTTTTCGTTGCCTGACCGGCTCCCCGCAGGTATCCGGCCTTGTAGGCCATCAACGCGATTTCTAAGCGGTTGCCGCCGCTCGCCCTGCGCAGCAGGAACAATTCGTAAAGCGTCAGGTCTTGTGCTGGGGGAATTTTGGTTGATTCGATTCGTTCGAGAGTTAACATAGCGGTCATCCTTCTTTCAGTTTTGATTGGATGGCCTCCCGTGTCTCGCGGTGTCGTGGTTGCTTGGTATGGTTGCATACTAACACAGTTACGTTAAGCTGTCAAGCATATTATTGCGGAGTTACGATTTTTTGCAATATTGCACAGTTACGACGTATCTTTCTTTGTCGCATATTGCCAAATTACGCAATTAGAGTAGACGCGCACCCGTTTTTGCAGTATAATATGCAAGTGAGAAAGGAGGCCAAGCATGAACGAAGAAATGAACAGCACAAAAAAGAACCATGCAAGCATTAAAGCAATTGCCAAGTACAACAAAAACAACTATGACCGGCTCGCCGTTGTCGTTCCGAAGGGCGGCGCGGAGCAGATCAAAGCCGCCGCCGCCAGCGAGAACAAGAGCACAAACCGCTATATTCTGGAAGCGCTCGAAGCAAAGAGCGGATTGCGGCTTGCAATGGACAGTGCCCGCAGCTTTGCCGCAGCGTCTCGAGGATATGCGCATAATGCCCCGCCAAACGGCGCAGGAGCGCGTCAAGGCTCGCCCGAGGGATATTTGACACCCGTGGCCCTTAACGCCGCGCAGCGCGCCGCAGAAGCCGAAAGCGAGGACGTTTCCGCATTTATCGAGCGGGCTATCCTCACTCAGGCAGACCGAGACGCAAAGAAACGGCAGGTAATGCCCCCCAGCACTCGCGAAAAGCCTGCCGGTGCAACGGATGCCACGCCGTCTGCCTTAGACGCGGAGGAAAGCCGATGAAGCCGAAAACATCCGAGGCGCAGCGCCGCGCGTCGCTCAAGTGGGAACGAGAGAACGTCGAAAAGATCACGATCAAATTGCGCAAAGACCAGACGCCGAGCAAAGACCAGATCCGCCACGCCGCCGAGCAGTGCGGCCAGAGCGTCAACGCGTGGATCCTCGACGCGATCAGAGACAAGATATAACAGCAGCGCCCGGGGCAGCAGCTCCGGGCGTTTGCCATGCCCTCCCCCGCCGCCGTCGCCGAGCAGATGACCGCGCATATACAATACATATCGCGCGCGTGCGCATACGCACGCCTACGCGCACGGATATAAATAATTCTTGAATTATTTATATACCTTACTGCCGTAGGCTAATAGTAAGGGTAACGTATAGCAGAGAGTAGCGTTAGGAGTATGCAGTTACGATAATCCCTACTCCGACAAGATAGTCTTATTCTTCTGACGGCGGCGGTATCTGTAAGTAATTACCATTCCGTGAGTAATAGCAGAGAGTAACGTATAGCAGAGGGTAAAGGCTTAGCAAGAGTATTGCAAAATAGACAACTAAGAGATTGCAAGAGAAGTAAAAAACGCGCGAGGAATGGGGCGGCTGCGGCTTCAATGCGAGGCGGCTGCGGCGGGCAATGAGACGGATGGGAGCGGCAGGGCTGGGGCTATCGCCGCCGCGATTTAAGAGTTTATTAACTATTTTCCTTGATTTTGCAGGGCTTTTCGGGCTTACTGCGTCTTTACTGCGTCATCTGCGGGCAATTCGGCAGGGATGGGTGACGGCTGCGCGGGAGAAATAGCGGCGCGCAGGGATGCAATATGCCTGCACCGGCTGCGCGGGGCGATTCGGTCACGTCCTGGGCGCGCGGGGATGGCTGGCGGCTGCGCGGCGCATGGATGGGGCATGATGACCGACGACGAACTAAGGGGCCGGGGGTAGCGGAAAAACGGCGGGGCCTCGCGGGGACGGGTGTATGGCTATTGTCACACATCTTCCCCGCTCTTTTCACCACCCACGGGTACCGGAAAAAGGGGCGGCAGGGTCTTGAAAACGGTGGTCGCAAAATATTTTTCGGATAAGACTGTGCGGCGCTGTATCTCGCTGTATCCATGAAATTTTGTCCATTGACGTGGCTTGAATTCTATGCATAAATGGCAGTAGGGACGATGGCTATTGCAAGTGGGATCATGAAGGTGAACCCTCCTACCCGGCTGCCCTACGGCATGAAGGGCAGCCACATGCAGACATAGCTCAGTTGGGAGAGCGGCGGCAATCATGGGGGAGTTGTCCGCAACGATGCAGGTTCGAGCCCTGCTGTCTGCGCCAAAAGAGGAAAGCCGCTGCCTTTGGCAATGGGCATAGCGCCCGCCTGAAAGTGCGGCAATCAAGCGAAAGGGGGAAACGGTATGGCGGATGAGCCGATCAAGAAGCGGCGCGGGAATCCGGCTTTTTCGAAGAAAAAGGGCGAGCCGGGATATCTCGAAAACCGTGACACCGTGACGGGCCAACTCGCCCGTTCCAAGGCCGCGCACGAAGCCGTCTCGATTTTCCCTCACGTTGAAGACTTCCAGAAGGTCGCCGACGCCTATTTCGACGACTGCGACGAACGCGGCGTGCTGTACGGCGAGGCGGGGCTTGCGCTTTACCTCTCCGAGCACAACAGGAAGGGCCGGACCGTAACGCTTACGACGCTGCGCTCATGGTACGACGGCGACCGCTGCGCGTATTTGCAGGACGCCGTGCAGATGGCGTATCTGCGCATTCAGAATCAGGTCGAGACCGACGAGCGATACCGCGAGAAAGGCATGGTCACGAGGGGGATATTCCTCCAGAAGCAGACGCGCCTTGGCGGCTATCAGGACAAGATTGAGCAGAAGAACGACACGACGGTGCGCATCGTTCACGGCGACAGCGTGGACGACAGCGATTTCAAGTGAGAAAGGGGCGAACAGGAATGAAAGCAACGCATGCGGTGCTGCTGGCGATGACGGTGGTCATCCTCGCGGAGATGTCGGCGCTGTTTGCCCGTGAATTTTTCAAAACCAAGGAGCAGCGCACGGAGCAGCGCGTGGAGCAGGAGATGCAGAAGCCGCCGCCCGACCCCATCGACGAGGGATTCGAAAATATCATGCGGTACGCCGCGCACGGCAGGACCGGGTTTGAGCAGGAGTGACGAAGGAGTGAGGACATGAGCATTGATCTGAGCGTTCAGAGCGTTTTTGACAAGGCCATGTACCTCATCGACGCGCAGAACGAAAGCACCGGCAGCACGGACAACGGCGACACGACCGAGTACAAGGTCCGCACGATTGGCATTCTCAATAACCTCATCGACGACGTTTACCCCGCGAGCGATACCTTCGTCATCGGCGAGGACGGCAAGCGTCCGGCGCTCGACGATCTGGCAGGCTTTTCCGATGAGATCAGGATGGACCCGTACATCGTCCGAAGCGTCCTTCCCTGTGGGCTTGCAGCAAAGCTGCTGAGCGAGGAAAACCCGACGCTCGCAGACTTTTTCTGGCAGCTCTACGAGCAGCGCCTCGCCAAGGCGCGTGCAGGCGTGCCGGCATCGTTTGAGAGCATTGAAGACGGGCTGCCGTATGGCGGCATTGAGTACGGAGAATTTGCGCGATGGTGGTAAACGGATGGTATACCTGCCCCAAATGCAGGAAAAAGCTGCTGCGGGTGCTGAAAACCAGCACCGTGCGCAATACGCCGGTATGGTGCAGCAAATGCAGGGTCGAGCGTTTCCCGCTCATTGTTGACGGGGTGCAGCTCGCAGGCGAATAAATACATAACAAGCAAGAGCGTTCAACGCCGAGACACACGGGAAACCGTGTCGTTTCGGCGTTTTTATTTTTCATCACTACGCCGGTGCAGACCAGCGCCGGTGCAAATACATTCCCCCGGCAGACCAGCCGAGGAAGGAGCAGCACATGAACGAAACCATCGAAAACACCGAAGTCATGGAAGCGGATGCCGACCAGCAGGACGCATTTCTTGACGGCTGGGGCGAAGATGACGGCCTTGACACCGAAGTTTCTGCCGACGGGCAGGACGCGGGCGATCAGGAGGAAAGCGTAGGCAGCGAGACCGACGCGGGCAGCGAAGACGCAGGTGATGGTTCTCCCGAGGGCACAGAAAATGGCGCATCGGGCGAGGCTCAGGAGGCTGACGCTGCCGAAAATACCGACCAGCAGCCCCCCGAAGGGCAGCAGGCAGAGCCGAAAACGTGGACGCTGCGCCATCTGGACAGTGAGCGCACAGTCGGCGAAGCCGAAATGGTCACCCTCGCGCAGAAGGGCCTTGATTACGACCGTATCCGCGGCAAGTACGACGAGGCCAAGCCCGTAATCGAGATGTTCGGCGAGTTTGCGCGCGCAGCCGGCATGAGCATCCCCGATTACGTCAGGAGCGTCCGCACCGAAGCAAAGCGTGCGGGCGGCATGAGTGAAGAAGAAGCCCGCCGCGCCGTCGATCTTGAAGAGCGCGAGGCGAGCATTCATGCGCAGGAAACCCAGCAGCAGGAGCAGCAGGCCGCAAGACGCGCCGAGCAGGAGCGCATCAACCGCGATCTTGCCGAGTTCCAGCGGGCCTTTCCTGACGCCTACGACAACGCGAAGAAGGACCCCAAGAGCATTCCTGACAGCGTGTGGGCCGAGGTGAAAAACGGCCTTTCGCTGACGGCAGCCTATTCCCGCTACGCCGTAGAACAGGCGCGCGCCAGCGTGAAAACCGCACAGGAGACGGTCAAGACCGTGCAGCAGGCGAAGAAGAACGCGCAGCGGTCGACCGGCAGCATGAGGTCTGCCGGAAACGACAGCCGGAACGTCGATCCGTTCCTCGCCGGTTTCGATTCCTGACCGATAGGGCGTCCTCTTTGCCCGAATGAAAGAGAGGAAGAATATGGCACTCGATTATACCGTGAAATATGCGAGCAAAATTGCCAACCGCTTCAAGCTCGCATCCAAGACCAACCGTGCAGCCGGTCACGAATATGAATTCACCGGCGCAAAGAGCGTGAAAATCTACTCCATGGTCCCCGCGGAGCTGACGGACTATCAGCGCGGCGGCAAGCGTTACGGCGACGTGACCGACCTTGAGTACACCACGCAGGAAATGCTTTGCACGCAGGCGAAGGCCTTCACCAAGCATCTTGAGGCGCTGGACGGCAGCGATATCGCCGTAGAGACCGCCGCGGGTAAGTTCCTGCGCATGGAGATTGACGAGCGCGTCGTCCCCATGATGGACAAGTACCGCCTGAAGAAGTGGTGCATGGGCGCTGCGACGCTCAAGCAGATGACCGCGGCTCCCACCAAGAGCACGATCGTCGGCGATATCATGGACCTCAAGGGCAAGATGGGCGACAACCTTGTGCCCGACACCGGCCTGACGCTCTACATCTCCACGACCTACTTTGTCCTGCTCAAGCAGGCGGATGCCATCGTCGGCCTTGAGGGCATGGGCACGAAGGCCGTCAAGGACGGCAGCGTCGGCACGTTCGACGGCATGAACGTCGTTCCCGTCCCGTCGAGCTGGCTGCCGAACGGCGTGTACTTCATGATCAAGGCGAAGGGCACTTCCGCCGACCCCGTGAAGCTCACGCAGTACGACGTCATCAAGAAGAGCGTCGGCTACAGCGGCCCCGTGGTGCAGGGCCTCGTTTACTACGATGCGTTCGTTATCGGCAGCAAGAACGTCGGTATCGGCGTTGCGGGCGCAAAGTCCGCCGTGCTGGATGCGCCCTCGATCAGCGTGACCAGCCACGCCGCGAGCATCACCGCGGCGACCGGCGTGACGTTCCGCTACACGCTGGACGGCACTGACCCGCGCTGTTCCAGCACCGCAGAGACCTACAGCTCCGCGGTTACGCTGGCGGAAGGCCAGACGATGCGCGCCGTCGGCACCAAGGACGGCTGCGTCGGCATTGAAGCCACCCAGGACTACGAGTAAGCCAATCGGAAGCCGCCAACCAAAGCGGGCAGAGCGAACACCTCTGCCCGCTTTTTTGCAAATCACAGGATATCAGGAGAGTTGAACGCATGGCAGCGCCTTATTACAAGAAGAAAGAGCCGACCGTCGACTTCGGCGAGCTGAACCCCAAGCAGAAGCAATTCACGCAGGCGCGCAGCCGCTACGTCGGCTACGGCGGCGCGCGAGGCGGCGGCAAGTCGCACGTGCTGCGCATTAAGGCGCTTATGGGTGCGCTGACCTATCCCGATATCCGCATTCTGATCGTCCGACGCGAGTATCCCGAGTTGGAGCAGGGCATTATCATCCCCATGCGCAAGATGGTCCCCGCCGAGCTTGCGACCTACAACGGCGGAATGCACATGTTCACCTTTTACAACGGCGCGATCATCAAATTCGGCCACTACGGCAGCGGCGACGACATCGAGTATCAGGGTCAGGAATACGACTGGATATTCATCGACGAGGCGACGCAATTCACCGAAGAGCAGTTCCGCACGCTGGGCGCGTGTCTGCGCGGCGCAACGAAGATCCCGCGCCGGATGTATCTGACCTGCAACCCCGGCGGCATCGGGCACGCATGGGTCAAGCGACTTTTCATCGACCGGGAGTATCAGGACGGCGAAAAGGAAAAGGATTACACGTTCATCCACGCGACGGTGGACGATAACCCGCAGCTGTTTGAAGCGTCGCCGGAATATAAGCAGATGCTCGACCTGCTGCCCGAGGATGTGCGCAGGGCTTGGCGCTATGGCGACTGGGACGCGCTGGCGGGCACATTCTTCCCCGAGTTTCGCAAGGAAACGCATGTCATCGAGCCGTTTACGCGCATTCCGGCGGAATGGAAGAAGTACCGCGCATTCGACTACGGTCTCGATATGTTCGCCTGTCTCTGGATCGCGGTGGACTTTGAGGGCCGCTGCTACGTCTATCGCGAGGCACAGCAAAGCGGGCTGATCGTCTCCGAGGCGGCGGCGCTGGCGCTTTCCATGACGCCGCCGGAGGAACACATCGAATTCACCATCGCGCCGCCGGATATGTGGAACCGGCAGAAGGACAGCGGCAAGAACATGGCCGAGCTGTTCGCGCAGAACGGTGTCGGCCTTCTGCGGGCGAGCAACAACCGCGTGCAGGGCTGGGCGGCAGAAAAGGAAATGCTGAGGCCCCTGCACGGCGAGAAAGACCGTCCCGGCCTTCTGGTGACGAGCAGCTGCCGCGCTCTCATCCGAAATATCATGCTCATCCAGCATGACGAGAAAAATCCGAGCGACTGTGCAACCGAGCCGCACAACATCACGCATATCAACGACGCACTGCGTTACTTCTGCATCACGCGCACGCTGGGCGCGCAGCTGCCGGAAGCCGCGGAAGACCCGATGCCCGGCGAGGCATACGAGGACTATGACGAAGAGATGACCGGCGGCGAAATGGACATGAGCTATCTTTCCTACGGAGGTGATTGATCTTGGCACAGATCACGGCAAAGGACAATTCCAGCATTCTGAAGATCAAATCGTTCCTTGGCCTGAACGAGAACCCCGACGGCGACACCACGCTGAAAGTCGGCGAGATGGCCGAGATGCGGAACTTTCGCGTGACGCAGGACAAGCACCTGCAGATCCGCCCTGGCTCGAAAACGATCCTGAGCCTTGCTGACGCACTTTCCGCGCTGAGCGAGGAAAGTACGGGGGGAGAAAGCGAAACGCGCGTATACGGCGTTTGGCGCGGCATTGTGGGGGCTTCTGAACACGTCCTCGCTGTGTACGGTGGGCACATTTGGGACGTCGATGCCGAAAACGGCGGCGCCAGTGATAAGGGGACCTGTCAGGACAGCGAGGCGACCTTTTTCGGCTTCGGCGGAAAGGTGTATCTGCTGAACGGGAGCGAATACAAAAGCTGGGACGGCGGCAGCGACACGAGCTTTGAGACCGTCGAGGGCTATGTGCCGCTCATCCAGACGGCCACGACGCCCAAGGGCGAGGGCACGCTTGTCGAAAACGTGAACCGCCTGACCGGCAAACGGCGCGTGCAGTTCTCCCCCGATGGGACGGCGAAGGTGTTCCAGCTGCCGGAAAAGGACATCAACGAGGTCAGCAGCGTCAAATCCGGCGGCGAGAGCGTGACGGACTGCACGATGAACCTTGAAAACGGAACGGTGACGTTTACCGCCGCCCCCGCCGCAGGGACGAACACCGTGGAGATCGAATACCGCAAGGGCGACGGCGCGCGCAGCGAAGTGACCGGCATGAAATACAGCGAGCTTTTCAACGGCGCGACGGATACCCGCGTGTTCCTCTACGGTGACGGCACGAACCGCACGATCTATTCCGGCGTCCCCTATGACACGGGCAAGGCGAGTGCGGAATACTTCCCCGACCTCTACGAGGTGGCCGTGGGCGAGAGCAACACCCCACTCACGGCGCTGGTCCGCCATTATTCCCGATTGATGGCCTTTAAGACAGACAGCGCGTGGACGATCATGCACGGCGAGATCAGCCTTGCCGACGACACGAGCACGGCGGCGTTTTACGTGCAGCCGGTCAACCGTCAGTTCGGCAACGAGGCGCCCGGACAGGTCATGCTGCTGGAAAATAACCCGCTGACACTGGACGCGGGCAGTGTATATCAGTGGCGCAGCGGCAGCAACTACGCAAGCTACATTTCCAATAACGAAAACAACGCCAAGCGCATCAGCGACCGCGTGGCCGCGACGCTCAAGAGCTTTGAGCTGCCGAAAGTGCGCACGGCGAATATCAAGGGCGATCATGAATACTGGTTCCAGTTTGAGCGGCGCGCGCTCATCCTGAATTACGCGAATGACGCGTGGTATCTCTATGAAAGTCTGCCCTTTGACCGCATTCTCGAGTGGAACGGTACGGTGCTCGGCTTTGCCGATGACGGAAAGGTTGTGGAGTTTTCCCACAAGTACCGGAACGATGACGGTGCGGCGATCAACTGCTATGCGGCGACCGGCGCGATGGACTTTGACAAGGACTGGCTGCTCAAATACAGTCCCATGATCTTTGTTGCGATGCAGCCGGCAGCCAATGCGCGTATCACGGTCACGGTGGAAACGAACCGGCGCAGCGACTACCCCGAAAAGGATGTAGGCTACAGCATTGCGACGTTCCTGCATGTGGACTTCAATCACTTTTCTTTCGCGACGAACCGAAAGCCGCAGGTGAAGAAAGTGAAAATGAAGGTGAAAAAGGCGACGTTCTACCGCCTGATCTTCAAAAGCAATTCCGCGAGCGCAACGGCGACGGTCATTGAGACGGATATCCGGCTGCGTTACGCGGGCAATGTAAAGTAAGGAGGAGCTGAAAGGATGAGCAAAAAAATGACCCCGGCGGCAGTTGCAGCGGAGTATGACGCGGGGGTGCAGTTCAATACCGGCATCAACCTGTACGACACGGTGCAGACAAACGAAAATTTCTTCATCGGTAAATAGCTTGCCGATGTAAAACCCCCGAAAAAAGCTGGAAAGCTAAACGAGACAAAACATCTAATGGAGGATGAATGATGATTGAAATGGTTGGCAAAAAATTCGGTCGGCTGACGGTCGTTGCACTTGACAGGCTGGAAAACCACAAAACGTACTGGAAGTGCGTATGCGATTGTGGGCTGACGGTCGTTGCAGTGGGAAACAACCTCAGGTCTGGGAACACGTCTTCTTGCGGCTGCCTAAGACGCGAAACGGCGAGCGCGCGCGGGAAGAAGAACACCGTCCACGGCGAGGGACACGACAACAAGACCCGGCTTTATTCCATCTGGTGTGGGATGCGGCAACGCTGCATGAATAAAAACCACCACGCTTTTGCGCTTTATGGTGGGAAAGGCGTGAGTGTCTGCGATGAGTGGAATAACTACCCAGCCTTTAAGGAATGGGCGCTTTCACACGGATATACGGACAATTTATCAATCGACCGTATCGACCCGAACGACGGATACCGCCCAGAAAATTGCCGGTGGATCACGATCAGTGAAAATGTCGCCAGAGCCAACAAAAATCACAAGTCGCGCAAGCTAATCAGAGGTGAAGACGCGCAGGAATGCGCGCCAGCCGCAACGCATAGTGGCAGGGCGAGAACCGCCATCAGCCACCACGAGGCGGGGGCACTCATAAAGGGTGAAAAGATATGCTGAACTCACGGGAAACCGTGAGAAGCAGAGGATAAAAAGCCTTTGCGATAACAAATGAAGCAATGGGTGGGCGTGCGCAGCAACGGTCTCCCGACGCCGGTGTTCAACTTCTTAAAGCGCGTGGTGCTGTTCTCCGTCGCCAACGTGTCGACCGATAACCTCAAGCTGCACGCAAAGCCGCTGCCGAGCAGTGGGAGAGCATCGACGAGGGTGCTTGAGCTGTACAGCGATATCTTAAACGATCAGTTCGCCGCCATCTTCGAGCGAAACCAGATGGGCGGTAAGATCCGTGAGTTCTGCCGCAACGCGGCGGTGGACGGCGACGGCTGCCTGTTCGCCTATTGGGACAGCAGCGTCGAGACCGGCCAGCAGGCCAAGGGCGCCATCGGCGTGGAGGTGCTGCAAAACACGCAGGTCCACTTCGGCAACCCCAACAGCCGCGACGTGCAGACGCAGCCCTATATTCTCATCGAGCGGCGCATGCTCGTGAGCGAATGCAAGGATTACGCCCGCGAATGGGGCGCAAGCGCGTCGGACATCGACAACATCACGGAAGATGACCGCGAGGGCAGCAACATCGAGATCGACCAGCTCGGCGGCAATAAAGTCACCGTCATTCTCCGCCTGTGGCGCGACAAGAAGAGCGGGACGATCCACTGCTACGAATGCACGCGCGGCGACGCAGAAATTCGCAAGGAGTGGGACCTCGGCATTTCCCTCTACCCCATCGTGTGGATGAATTGGGACTATGTGCAGGACTGCTATCACGGGCAGGCGATGATCACGGGGCTCATCCCGAACCAGATATTCGTCAACAAGCTATATGCCATGTCGATGATCTCGCTGATGACGCTGGCTTACCCGAAGATCGTATACGACCGCACGAAGGTCGCCAAGTGGAGCAGCAAGGTCGGCGCGGCTATCGGCGTCAACGGCAGCGTGGACGGCGTGGCCAAAATCATTGACCCCGCGAGCATTTCGCCGCAAATCTCGCAGTTTATCGACGTGGCCATCGGCTACACACAGAAATTCCTTGGCGCGTCCGACGTGGCGCTGGGCGACACGCGTCCCGACAACACGAGCGCCATCATCGCCTTGCAGCGCGCGGCGGCGACGCCGATGGAGCTGACGAAGCAGAACCTTTTGCAGTGCATCGAGCAGCTCGGGCGCATCTTCATGGAGTTCGAGGGCGAATATTACGGAACGCGCACCGTCGAAGTCGAGGTGCGGGAGATCGGCGAAAAAATGGCCGTCCCGTTTGACTTCTCGACGATCCAGAGCGTGCCGTGCAGCATTGACCTTGACGCGGGTGCGTCGAGCTATTGGAGCGAGATCGCCAATATGCAGACGCTCGACAATCTGCTGATGCAGGGCAAGATCCCGACGAGCGAATATCTGCGCCGCCTGCCCAACGGCCAGATCACCGACCGCGAGACGCTGATCGCCATCACGGAGGCCGCCGAGCGCGGCGTGATGCCGGGCGGCGCGCCCGGCAACGGGCAGAGCGATTCGCCGATGGACCCGAGCGGCTTTTCCCCGCCCGTCCGCGGCGGCGCGGGCTACGGCAATTTACAGCGCAAGATCAACGAATCGGGCGAAGTCCCGAGAAGGGAGTAATTCGGAATGCGCACGAAACTGACAGCGGACCTGAATGCAGTGCAGAATGCCCCGATCGAGCTTGAATACTTAAACGGCGACCTGAACATCATCCAGAAGCTGGACGACGAGCCGAACGACGTCGGTGGCCTGACGAGCGCACAGCTCAAGGCCAAATTCGATGAAGCGGGCAACGTCATCAAGGACTACATCAACAATGACCTGATCCCCGCTATTATCGCCGCCGATGCGACGGAAGCAGCGCGCGCGGCGGCGGAAGCCTCCCGCGTTTATGCGGAATCGCTTCGCGCTGCCGCTGAAACTGCCCGCGCGCAGGCGGAAGCACAGCGGAGTGCAAACGAAGAGACCCGCAAGAGCAATGAAACATCCCGCGGCAATGCGGAATCCGCCCGCGCCGCCGCCGAGCAGAACCGCGCGACGGCAGAGGGCGCAAGGGCAAATGCCGAGGCCCAGCGCGTGCAGGCGGAGACTGGGCGCAAAACCGCTGAGGACGCCAGAGCCAAGGCGGAAAGCGAGCGAAAGAGCGCCGAAAGCTCGCGAGCAAGCGGCGAGACCAAGCGCGGCACGAACGAATCCGCACGGCAGAATGCCGAGCAGGCGCGCGAGACCGCCGAGCAGCAGCGCCAGACCAATGAGCAGGCCCGGCAGGCGGCAGAGAGTGCCCGCAGCAGCTGGGGCGAATACTCCGCTGCTGCGGAATACACCGCGGGCAATAAGGTGTCGAGCGGCGGCAGCAGCTACGTGTGCATCAAGCCCTGCAAGGGCGTCGCCCCGCCGGATGCGGCCTATTGGCAGCTCATCGCGCAGCGCGGCAACGACGGCAAGGGCGCGCCGACGGACGAGCTTCCGCAGGCGCCCGGCGTCGCCAATGCCGGCAGCGCCGAGACTTATTCCCGCGGCGATCACCGGCACCCAAAAGAACTGCCGAACGGCGGCAGCGCCGGTCAGGTACTGACGAAAACCGCAAACGGGTCGGAATGGGCCGATGCAAAGAAAACGTCCTATTACAAGACCTTCACCGCCGCGCAGTGGACACAGACGGACGCGGAAGCGACGCTTTCCATTGCGAAGAGCGAGCACGGTCTCAGCGGCAGCGACGTCTTTGCGCAGGTGTCGATTCTGGTGAATGGAAGCTATCGCAAGGGCACATGGGCGAGCATCGAGACCTATGCCATTGTGGAATCCAACGGGAATATTACGCTGCACACGTCGGAGGCGTTTGCCGGTGCGGTGCTGCTGATCGGATAAGGAGGAAAACACTATGAGCTATTACGGGATCAAATGGCGGATCAACGGTCATCGCGTAGGCTATTGCCATCGCTTCGGAGACGTGTATCACGTCGTTTTTGAGCGCTGCTACGAGGAAAACACGCTCGAAGCTGTGGAAAACATCGACTGGACGAATGTTGAGATCACGGAGGTGCATCCGGGTGAGTACACGTGTATTCTGCCCGCCGGTTATACCTTTGTCGTGCAGGATATCACCTATGAAAAGAGTTCGAATGCGTTTGTTGTCGTCTTGGCCGCAGACAAGCAGTATTGGGGCGATGTGACGCCCTATCAGGCGCAGATCGCCGAGCTGACGGCGGCATCCGAGGCCAAGGACAGCGAGCTTTCCGAGAAAAACGCCCTGATCGCGGAAAAGGACCAGCAGATCGCGCAGAAGGACAGCAAAATTGCGGAAATGGCAGACGCCGAGCAAGCGGCGAAGATCCTGCTCGGCGAGGCCGAATAACGGGGATGTGATGGGATGACCGCCTACGAGCAGGCCGATCAGGAACGCAAGCAGCTATGGGACAGAAAAGAGCTCGTCAAATCGCAGCTGAAGGACATTACCGACCCGGAAGAGCTCGCCGAGCAGAAAAAACGATATAGCATTCTTGTAGCAATGTATGAAGAAGCCTTGCTGCGTATGGAGGCCGCCCGACCGCCGAAGGACAAGAAGCGAAAGGCCCCCAAGCAGCGCAGGACCGCTCTTTATGTGGACGGTTGGCTTGAATCCGAGGCCGCCTGCCGCGGCGAAGCCAAGGACGGCGCCGTTGCCGATATTTTCGGGAATACGGTGCGGTGGACGGACCTTGACATTGAGCCGGATGATGAGGACAAGAAGGCCCGCCTGATGCGATGTCTCAAGCGAGGGAAAGCCGCCTGCTCGCCGCGGCAGCAGGAAATGCTTGACCTGTGTTTGCAGGGGAAATCTCTTGCGGAGATTGCAGAGGCAACGGGTGTGGATAAGACCACGGTGTCGAAAACGCTAAAGCGTGCAAAGAGAACGATCAACGAAATCGAAAAATCCATGCGCAACGAAGAACGCGCAAAAGTCTCGGGCGTTATCGATTTTTCCTCAAGAGAAGTGGCCGAAGACATTCTTTCCACCCTGACCGAAACGCAGGCCGTTTACTTATACCTCTACTACGGGGAATGGTTAAGCCTGCGGGATATCGGCGAATTGCTCAATAAGAGCCACGTTTCCGTATGCAGGTGCATTCACCGCGCCGTAAAAAGGATCCGCGAAAAATACAACGATAATGAGGATCTGATGCTATGCGGCGTCGAAGACCTTGAGCCCATGCTGTATGAGATTTATCAACAGCCGGATATCGAATACCTCGTGCCTCAGCGGGCAAAGGATGCTGCAAAGCGCGCCTACGCGAAACGAAGGTCCCCCGAAAACAGAGAAAAGAGGGCCTTGCGCGATAGGGAAATACGGAACGAACCGCTATGGGCACAACGAAGAGTTCGCAACATCAAGGACAGCAGGCTCCTCAAAGCTCTGCAAGACGCGGCAGCGCAGCGCGCCACATCGGTGTTAAATCTGTTATCAAAGCTGATCTCTTATGCACGAAAGAAGATTTTGAAAGGAGTCGATTCTTATTATGAGTGGAAAAAGCTACACTGAGCGCGCACGCGCGCTGAGGCCCTATATCGAGCAGGCCAGCGCGAGCCTGCCGGACAGTGACGCAGCAAAGGCTATCGAGCTGTTCCCCGCGTGGGCATATCCCGTCAGCTACGCCGTCGGCGACCGCGTGGGCGACGGCGGTAAGCTCTACAAGTGCCAGCAGGCGCACACCTCGCAGGAGGGCTGGAATCCGAGCGCAACGCCCGCGCTGTGGGTCGTGGTCGACGTGGAGCACGCGGGAACAATGGATGACCCCATCCCCGCGAGCCGCGGCATGGAGTACGAGTACGGCAAGTACTACCTCGACAGCGAGGACGGCAAGACGTACCTGTGCGAGCGCAC